>Ga0129306_1000458_pt1 | contig 64096 bp, 54 predicted proteins | sample P827metagenome_FD_94438 | JGI IMG/M metagenome (GOLD analysis project Ga0129306, IMG submission 94438) | Capybara group fecal microbial communities from Wisconsin, USA - P827 metagenome | ecosystem: Host-associated > Mammals > Digestive system > Large intestine > Fecal | place: USA: Wisconsin... | reverse complement strand
TCGTAAGTGAAGCGGAACTTGTCATTGTGGTGGTTGCCGCCCCACTCATAGTTCAAATCTTTCAGAGTTGCATATTTCCCGTTCACGTACAACACGGCCGTGTCCACACTGATTTCGGGATTCATTCCCATGCCCGTCGTCTGGCAGTCGGTCGGCGAGCCCTGCACGTAGACAAAGCCTTCCTTATCGGCATACTTGAAAGTGCAAATCCAATCCTGCTGATCGAAATCCATTTCCATGCGTCCTCCCATGAACTCTTCTTCGATACTGCAATGACGGACAGCCGTTTTCGGAGTCCGAGTTTTGAAAATTTTCATCGGGTCCGTCAAAACAACATCTGCAGAACTGGAGGAGTTCTTCGCAGCCGAGGAACTGGAAGATTTCGAGGACTTCTTGGACGAGCTGGAAGAACTATTCGATTTTTTCGAACTGGAGGAGCGATTTGATTTTCCCGAGCTGGATGATTCTTCGACAGCAGCAGAGCTCGATGACCGCGCTTCTTTTTTGCTTGAAGACGAAACCTTAGCTTTGCTAGAGGAACTTTTACCTTTCTCGAAACTGGAACTGGTTTCGACAACTTCATCTGAACTGGAAGAAGTTTCGGGGTCAACACTAATTGCACTGGAAGAATCGTCACCGCAAGCGACGAAGAAAAGCAAAGAAAAAATGGGCAATAAATTGAGAATCTTCATATTGTAAATATACCATGTTTTGGTTCATGTTTTTTCATTTTTTGGGGACAAAAGTGTCTGTTAAAACGTCTATAAGATATGAACCCTCTATATGGAGTAAACAGATGGGAAATACAGATACAAAGACAAAAAAAGACGAAGCATCCGAACCAAAACCACACGACGCTTTTTTCAGATGGCTTTTTTCCGACGTTGGGCGGCTCAGGCATTTGCTAGAACTTTCCGGCAAGGTGAATAAGGACATCGGCGAGTTCATCTCGGAGGTGAACCTCGACACGCTCGTACGCATCCCCGACTCGTATTCCGAAGTCGAAGAAACGGGAGAAGCAGACCTTGCCTTCCGCGTAGAAGTTGCCTCGGGAGCGCCCATGCTCGTGGGCATTCTCGCAGAGCACAAGTCCGGGCGCGATTCCGGCACGCTTGACCAGATTGCGCGATACGTAAATTCCGTGATGAAGATATACAGCGAGCACCGGGCCTTCAGCGGGCTCCCCACGATGGCCATTATATTCTACAACGGGCGCGAGAACTGGAACCCGCTCGGGAGCATCGAGGACAGATATCCATCGTGTTTCCGCGGGAGGATCCTCCCGTTCGCCTGCTCGTTCGTGAACATGGTCGATATACCCGACAGCGACTGCCTCGCCTGCGAGGACACGGCGACGGGAATGGGCATCGCGACGATGAAGTACGCCTACGACAAGGAGAACCTGCTCAAGGTGCTGCCGCTGTTCAAGAAGCCGCTGCAGCGCATGCCACACGACGAGGCGGCTTGCCTGCTGGCGAAGATTAGTATATATTTGAAGGAGTACGTCACGAAGGACGTGCTGAAGGAGCTCGACATGGCATTCGTAAGCATCGGACAGAAATACGGTTTCGTGAGTGCCGGAGACGAATTCCGCAAGGAACTCGCGGAAGCGCGCGCGGAAGTGCAGGCGAAGACACAAGCCGAAGAACAAGCGAAAGCAGAAGAAAACAAACTAGCAACAGCCCAGAAAATGGTCCGCGACGGAGTCATTTCCGTTGAAAATGCAATCTCCTACTTTGGGTATTCCAAGGAACAAATCCTTGCGAAATAGCAAAATATAACCGTTCAAAATTCAAAGTCCATGAGCACATCCATGGACTTTTTTTATATGCCTGAACAGGCGTAAGCCAAACATTTTTTTATACAAAAAGGACCCCGCAGGGCGGGGTCCTGAAAGGGTTACAGATGTTAGAAAGAACAAGTCAGTTTCTCACCACCATCAAACCAAACATCATAGTTTTGTCCATTAAGATCAGTTATTTTTTTCGAATTAAAAACTTGCTTTGTAAATGAATAACGATTGTCCCATCTATATAAATTAAGCGTGCACCCAGCCTCGCAATTTTCTGCCGTTATTTCTAGGTAACGATCGCTTCTATCCCAATTTTTCTTAATACACGAAATCAACTTAGGCGAAACTTTCTCGCACATTTCCTTTTGTGTATCTCCGGAGAAATAAACCTGATAGCGATATTGACTGCTTTTTTCAACACTTCCGCTTCCATTTATTATTTCAATTGATCCAGTATACGAAGGATAATCAACATTCTGATAGGTTGCCGTACACCTCTCGGCACAACCAGTCGCTGTAACATAAAGCATTTTCCCAACCTGCTTACAGGTCAATGTTGGATGTTCAACAACAAGCTCATCCGAGCAGTCATCACCTTGCTTATTTCCACCGACAAAACGATAGGTGCCAGACGTTTTGGCTGTACCCGTATGAGTCATTGTTTGATCACTATAACTACTTGAAGCTTCGTACCATGTTTCACGGCCAATGATTCCAAATTTGAATGTCCATGGATCCCAGTAACAGCCGGACCAGCCACATTGAGCAGTCAAGTTATTAACCATAAACTGGAAACTCTCACCATACGCATATTCAGATTTATTGAAATAGCAAGACTTCTTCTTACTTGCTGTGGCATCGCAAACTGCAGCGGACTGATTGTTCAGGAACAATTCGTACTTGCCGTAACCCGTAACAGGGATAGAAACACTCTTTCCTGTTTTTCCAGTCTTGTGATTAGAGCCATCCTTCTTCAGCACATAATCCCACTCGCATCCATCGGCATCTAGGCAAGCGTCAATCTTCGCCGTAAACGTTGCCGTTTCCGAAGCAGAAAGGTTGTTCGGGTTAACCTTGCAAGCGCCGGCTCCATTGGGATTAATTTCCAGCGTAGGCAGGGTCAGTTCTTCACATTCCGTATCAACAGAGTTGACGGAAATCTTGTACTTTCCATTTTCAAGGAGTTTTACATCGACCGATTTAGAAGAGTTGTCCCCAGGTATTACACCTTGTGATTCCGGAACCTCCTTTCCAGACGGATAGTACACCTTGTATTCACAGCCTTCGCAATTCGACTGAATGGAAAGAGGTGCGGTTTGTCCCCATGAGAGGCCCGTAGACCCAAACGTACATGTCGTATTCAACTTGTCGTTATTGTATGTCACGGTAAACTGGCACGATGTCGTTTCGTCACTCGGGTTCTTCAGTTCAAACGTGTACGTTCTTGTACCTGCAGCGTCTTCGTCCAAGAATATGATATCCGTTTTTCCATCGTAGTCCGTAATGGGCGTAATAAGATCACGGCTACCCTTCTTGACCGTCACAGCACACTTACTGTCTTCGCATCCATCGACATTCGGCTGGATCACAACCGGAGACTGCGGATCCCAGCTTGCCACGTCAATTTCGGGGCACTTGGCATCCGTCAATGCGGCGCGAGCCGTCCAAGACGCATGACAGGGTTGGTCGTTGTGACCCGGCAAAACAAGCCATGCATAGTAGTTGCATTCGCCCGCCGGACAAGCCTTCAGGTTTTCTGGGAAGGTATACTCGAAATGAGCATTGTCACCTCTCATCTTTTCCGAGAAGACAATGTTACCCAGCTGGTCGGTCAACGCAGCCGTACCCGACACGCTCAAGTCCAGCGTACCCGTCCAAGCTGTCGGCGTTCCCGACTCGCTTATATAGGACACATCCGCAATGAACTTTTCTCCATCATAGCTAGCTTCGCACTTCATGGCAGGCGGTTCAGGAAGAACAGTAAATTCCGCGACACAGGTCTGGTCATAGGCCTTTATCTTGTATTGATATGTCCTACCCTCATCAAACTTGTCTTCGTAGGTATTGTAGCTATTGCACCCATTTTCCGGGCACAATCCAGCACCCGTTTCGCCTGTAAGCGAACCGGATTTCGAATTATCCGGGTACGTAATTTCATAGGGGCAGCCATCAACAGGGCAACCATCGATATTGAAGCGGAACGAAGGTATGCCGTAGGTTTGCTCAATTTTGTCCTGCGACACAGCACAAGTCATGCTCATTGCAGGAATCACCCTGGGCGTAGTCTCACAGGCATCCATCTCGTACCCATTCTCATCGTAAGCAATGACGGAGAACCAATAGGATTTTTCCACATCATTACCGTAAATATTGTCCTGGGTTATTTCGTCAATAAATTCCGTCGCGCAAGGCATTTCATCAACAATGCCAGCGGCCGCGTCATGACCAATCACCTTGCACTTTGCAGCCTTTTCCGGATGGATGACCGTCGCAGTGACCCTCCACTGGCGGGTATTCACATTATAGGGGTCAACCTTACAGGAACGAACACCAAAGGCATATTTACAATAGCTGTCCACATGGGTGATATTGAAATTTGCCTGGTCAGGCGTCTTGAACACCAATCCCGTGATGTGCTGCGGATTGAAACCGCCCTCATCGGAAATCTTCTCCATATTCAGCGTATAGTCTCCAGAGGCATGGGCAACAGCGCCCACCTTGCTCATAAAGCCATCGACATCCATCACATAAGCCTGCACAGAACCACCGTTCAAATCGATTGTAAAGTGCATTTCGGATTCGCGGACGTTAATCGTGCTATCGATATCCAGCGGGACATAGCAGGAATCCTTGTAGAAGCAACTAGCCGGACGATCCAGCAATTCCATGTAGCTTTCCGTACAATGCTCGAACTCGCCGACAATAAAGTCACCACAGCTCGCCTCGTAGGTATGGCCATTGGCACCATCACCGGTACAGTAAACCAGGATGGACGCATCATTGATAACGCCAGACCTGCCATTCGCACCCGTGTACGCATAACCGTGGTAGCCATCCTTTTCGAAGTTGTACCGATTATCCTTCAACTTGCCTCGCTTATACAAATCCAACTTCTTGGCCGAATATCGATAGAAGCCTTTTCCACCAGTAACACCACACGCCATATCGTTATCGCCGTAGGCCAGGGAGAAGCCAAGGAAGTTCCAGCCATTTACAAAGCGGTCATCCCTCAAGTCACAGCCGTTATAGAAGTACGAGATATTGCAGTTCTTGCCCTTGAACCAAGAAGACAGGGCCACCCAAGGCGTAACCATGGAATCCTTGGGAACCATGCCGCCTTCGTAATTCGACCTGAAGGAGCATGTCACAGCCGGGGAAGCCCAGCAGGAGTCCGCATAATCACCAGTCGTACTCGTCCAGCCAATGTCGTAAAGTTCAAAGCTCGTGAGAAGGTGGGGCACGCCCAGCTTGAAGCCGACATACTGGTGAGCATCGTCCGCATGGATAACATCGCTAAACTTTTCTGTCAAGTCGAACGTAGCTACTGCAGAGCCCCAGTCCGCTCCACCCGTGTTATAGCTGAGTGTCGCCACGATATCCGGGCCCTCGATATCCAAGTTGATAGAGGCATAGGACAACATAGTCAGGGCCGCAAGCTGGTTGTCGAACAATCCACGACGGAATGCAGATTCCTGGCACCGTTTGTTATCGCTATCGCGGCCAGTCACATAGCAAAGCCTTGCATAAGCCGCCGCAGCATGGGTAATAATACTCAGTAGGTAGTATTCCGTACCGGAAGCATTAGATCTAAAGACTAGACCATCATCAATCGGCCTGTTGCGAATATTGTCAAGCGTATTGGACAGAATCGAGGGAATCTTGATCATCGACGTGTACTTGCCGTTATAGCCCGCCAAGGCCGTATTCAGGACAAGTGTCGGCTCTCCCGTCTGGAATTCAATACCAAATATCAATGTTTTGAAATAGCCAAAGCCATTCGGCGGCGATATATAGCCGTTGTTCAATGCGGGCTTAACAAAATCATTTCCATCGTTGGAATAGACCATGAGCCAATCCGCATTCTTGTAATTTCCGCCACCAATCGAGCAATGAGTACCGCTCTTGCACTTGTCGATACAGTCATCCTTGTTAGCGCTATTGCACCATATTTCGGTTTCCGAGAAGTCGGCGTAGAAGCAATGCCTATCCTTCTCGTTGAAGTGGATAGCCACGGTATCATCGGACAACCCGCTCAACGTCATTTTCAAGGTATCCGAGTTGATAATCGGCTTATCCTTATACGGGCAGTCCTCACCCTTACAGGCCCAATAAGAGAATTTTCCGTAACCTGCAAGCGTACGAAGCAAGAAAACGGTGTCACCAGCAAACAGCCTATAATCGCAATCTTCATAGCACACCGTATCGGCAGAAGATGTCCAATTCGGGCGTTTCACCTCGATGTTGACACCGGTCTCTCTCGAATCCCCATGGAACCGCACATTGAGCATAACCGGTTTGCGTTTCACAACTGCAGGCAGCTTATACTCGCGATTTGCCGAGGACAAGACCAACTGTGAATCCGGAATGAAAGCCTTACACTTGTTATCGATCGATGCCGCTTCCTTCAAGCGAACCGTATTACCGCCCGTAGCGCAGCGCCACCTGTTATTGGGATCTTCAACAGAACAGCCCAAGCCATCCGCCGTAACCCAGACATCATCGTCGTCCAGGAAGACTTCGCAGGACGGCCACGTCACGACTTCGTTACATGCCACGCCGTAAGCCTGCATGAACTTGTAGGCATTGCCGCCCTGACTGCACAAAGACGAGCCGAAATCAGTGCGCTCGACATACACCCTGTTCGAAATGTAGATTCGGGAAACATCGGGCTGACCGATATTGCAATTTGTGCAAGGCGATTCCAACTGGAACGTAATATCGGAAAGTGCCGCATGTTCTTCAGTCGACACAGTGAACACTTCGATATCCGATCCCAACGTGGTGGACGTTTCGAGACTATAAAGTACGCGGCCATCGGATTCGCCTTCGTACTGAAGCCTTTCATTCGGAGTGTAGTCCCAGCCAAAAGGCTTAGCTATCGGGGCCGATATGAGAATCTTGACGCGGTCGCTTTCATCCGTCGCTCTCAGGTAAACCTTGACAGTAGAACCCGCTGCAATAGCTTTATCCGGCTGGTCGAACTTAATGTCGGGTTGGGCATTCTGGAGGCCATGCACAACGACAAACACCGGAATAACGTCGTTGGTTTCCGTTTCCGAATAAGAACACAGATACACGCCTTCATCGATCAAATCCGTATCGGAAGACAACTTAGCGGCCGTACGAATCTGCGACGGACATGTCATTTTATTTATCTCTCTACGCTGGCGAGAACCGTTCAGCGCAACAACGTTATAGTAATCGCTCAATGTACCCACGGCATCCCTGGTCAAATAAATAATGCGGGGCAACACAACAGCCGTTTTCTGGATAAGGTCAAAGTCACCAACAGCGGGAGATGGCTCATTATTGCGATACTGGGATTCCACGGCAACAGTCAACTGCGGAGATGTTGCGATATGGAAGGGGTCCTTGGGTTCATCAAACCCAGACACAGCGTACAAGGAGGAAACTCCTGCAAAGTTGGAGCAGGATCCGGTCCCGTTATTTTCGCATATCAAGTTTGCACGGACGAGTTCATTCACCAAATTCTCGTTGAACTGCACAGAAAGCGTATTGTTCGTATTCAGCGTATTGAGGCTTGCGCATCCGTCCATATAGATGGAGCCACGCAACGGGTCGTCGACCCTAGAATCGAATCTTCCAATATTTCCCTTACTATAAATGAAATAGTTATAGATGTTGTCAGACGCATCGGAGTCCGTTCTCAAAGAAGTTCCCTGTTCCGTATTGGGCCACCCATTCGGGAGGTAGAGCATCACATAGGAATCGGGCCCGGTCTGGGGAATCACCCATTCCTGACTTATCGTGTTACCATTGATAATGAATACGAAATTACCCTGGAGGCGGCCCGGAGAGGACTTCCACAACGGAGCCCCCGGGAATTCCACAATAAGCCAGCTCTTATTATAAAGTTCTCCACGGGCGGAGGCTTTGGTATAACATTCGTTCAGCAAAGACACGGCGTCTTCGGTATTTTTCCAAATATCGTCACTACAGCCCAACGTCCTGTCGGATTTATGGACAATGTCAAGAGAAGCAACCGAGGAATTTACCATAAGCGGGCCCTTAGCAAGGTTGCAAGCACCCGTCTGCTTTTCGCTAATCAGCGCCCCATACTTTGTAAGCGGATCGGCGCCCCAAGATGCAAGCTCATGGTCTTCGATAGCCTGGGTATAGGTACCATTGAAAGCGACAACAAGGTTTTCATCATCACCCTTTGTGGCGCAGTGGAACACGGAATCCCGGCACAGAGCACCATCATCAGAATACATGCTCATTCCCGTGATAAGCAATTTATCGTCCGGACCAGTTCCAAACATGGTCTTTCTGGCATACTTGCTCGTATTTACAGCACCATTAACAGCAACAGTTCCATTAACGAAAGCGTTGTGCAAGACACGGATATTATCGTTTGCAGACGTTGTCGTTCCATGATACTTGATTTTTCCGTTCATCACCAGGTTTCGTTCCATCAACACAAAGGAACCGTAATCATGCGCAAAATGTTCTATATCGCCATTGCAGGTCACATTGCTATGGAACGTGTACCGTCCGCCTAGCGCACCTTGGAAGCCCTGAACACTACTCGCAATATAGCTAGCCTTTTCGTTAAGGTTCATACCCCCATTCAAATAGGCTGTACCTCTGACATCCAGCGGATTTGTGGACATTGTGGCATAAACCATTCCGCCTACATACAAATTACCGCTAACATTCAAAGAGTTTCCAAAGGAAAGATCGCCCGACACATACAGGTCTCTCACATTGGCGGCATCGTTCACATAGAAGTTTCCATCAAGAACAAGGTACTTACTCGACGTAATGGAATTCAGCGCCTGGCCACCGGCATTCGAAACATTAGGAGATCGCTTGATAACAGCAGCATCGACATTGATAACATCCGCCGTGGTCATAGAGCCATGGAACGCATCGTTGTAGGGCACAGAGCGAACATTCGTCGGAATCTGGACCTGGTACAGTCCGTTCACATTTAAAACAGCAACTTCGTGGTAAGACGTGTTGTCGGCCAATGTTCCTACAGAAAGAATCTTAAGCCTGTAGTTGGAACCATCGATATCGGCACCCACAAGCCAAACGCTATCCTTCATCTTCTCGTTAGAAAGGCGAGGAAGCACAGAATTAAGGAGAATCGGTTTCTTCTTGCCCTCGAAATACTGCCTGACCAATGCACCCACGTCATTGCCCTTAAAAGTCATCCAAGAACGAGTCGCATTTATGCCCATCTGGGCCGCTTCACGAGCTTCCGACAACTTCAGACGAGCGGCAGAGGCGCCACCCACCGAGCCAATCAACTTATACGTTGCCGTTGCAGCAATTGTTGCAACCATCATAAACAGCAGGACTGTTACTAGCGATACACCTTTTTTCATTTTCGTCCCCTTAAACTTTCTTGCCATTTCCGGGAGTCACGACAACCAAGTCCAGTATCCCAGCTTCGCCGCCTTCCTTAAAGCGGATCATAAATTTCAACGCCCTAATATTTTGTTTATCATCAAATTGGGTCAAGTCGAGGGTGTCGTCAAATTCATAATCGGACTCTTCTACCTTGTTCAATTTAAAGTCGGTAATGGTTATGCGGCCATTTGGCGCCGTCGGAGAATACATTGCAAAGGTGAAAGCCACGCAAAGATCGTTAACAGTCGAATCCAGGGAGAACTGCATCGAGCGAGTTCCATTCGCGGAACCGTCTATAGGTGGATAAAATGAGAAGTCGTTGAGGTCGGCCACAGGAGCGCCATCTTTAGCATAGCGGAATCCCACAGCCATGTGGTCTATCCCTGGGCAGAAAGAGCGGCTCTTATCTTCTGAGACATACGGAATATAGAAGGACAATTCGTACTTGACGTGCGCTTCCAGTTTAACCTTGGTACACGTTTTCCACGAATCGGTATTCTCCGTTGCATCGCTAGTTCCAGAAGCAACATACACCTGGTTCACGTTTTTCCACGTGGTTTCCATTTTCTGGTCGGTATAGTTGTAATTCGAGGCAAAATTGAACAGGGTTACACTTTGCCCGCCATTCTGGGGATCACGGTTCAACGCCTTGTAGCCTTTTGTCGCATCGTTGCCGTTGTCAAAACGGGAGATCAGCCTAAAGACCCTGTCATCCTTGTTCGGCGATGGCAGAAGTCGCGGAGAGTTAGCCAGATTGCTGTATTCCGAAGCCAGCACAGCCGGTTTCGCAGGAACAACGTCAAACGACTTCACGTTGCTGAACATTTCGACAGCGCCCTCGCCGTTAGACGGACACTCCGGAGGCGGTTCAGACAGTTTGCTGGTATTGTAATCCAGAGTCGTGCACTTGCGGTACAAAGTCTGCTTTTTGAGATACCACGAGACCTGTTCCACCGAGAGATAATGGCCCTGCGAATCGTAGCGCATTCTACGGAACGCCAGAGAATCCTTATGGTCACCCGAGCTAACGCTATTTTCCAGATAGAACGAAGACATGTCTCCATTGTCCACGTCCATGTATACCTTGGGAGAAACATAGAAGCTGTCCGAGGTTCCATAATCCCGGGATTCCTTAGCACTCTTTGAGCCCAGCTGGGCAACATCGTCATGAATGAACGCTTCCAGTTCTCCAACGGACGCGCTGGCCTTGATCATGTTCTCGGTCCGCACGCGCATCTTGGTGCTGTTGCTGAAAGCCTGGCCCGCAACGATGACCACTATCCCGAGGATAGCGATATAGACCATCAGTTCCATCAAGGTAAAGCCGGATTTTCTCATCTTACCACGCTTGATACATTGACGGACTGTTCGGAGCCCTTGAATTTCCACGATACCTTCACATCCACCTGCTTTGCATACACGTGCGACATGGTCTCGTAGTAGGAACCGGACGAGGCGGATTCGCTGACGGTACCCACGGTGACATCGGCACGGTACGTGAGGCTAGACTTGCCACCCGGACCACGGTCCCAGGACTTGACGATGTCGTTCTTGGAAAACGACGCAATGGAGGCGACCCCGACGGTCTTGAGGGAATCGATAATGTTCTGGGCGACCTCGACGGCGCCATCGCGCCCACGAATTCTCAGGAGGGATTCACGGTTGCCGACCTGCATGTGCAGTAGCGCGAGATACAGAAAGCCGAGCACGACAGCTGAAATAAGAACTTCGACGATTCCAAAACCGGACAGGTTGCCAAAAATATTCTTCCGTAGATTTTTCATAGAATTACAGGCCCGTCCAGGTTTTTGCGCTGTCGTAAGAGACCTGCGGAATGATATTGTTTTTCGTTCTCAACTTAAGTACGCGGGCAAATTTATTGCTAGCGCCATACTTGATGACAATACAGCCTTCCACCGGAGCTGCGCTTAAGCCGAACCTGGGCTTGAATTCTCCGTCATCACTGGCAAGCCAGTTGTCTGAACAGTCTTTTCCTCTAGTCGTCAAATCAAAATCGAGAGGGCCTTCGAGCGTGTAAGAACTGATTTTATTGTTTTTCGAGGCTGCGTTGCAGTCGCCCTTGGCGGCATAGAGTTCCTTGCCATCGTTCTTTACGCAAACCTTGTCGGAAATGCGGTTCGTCTCGTTGGCGACACGTTCCAGGTAGGCGGCGACGTTCAACGAGGCATCCTTGACCCGGTTATTAACAATTGCATCGCGCATGGCAGAAATGCCCATAGCCGAAAGAATACCCATGATGGTCAACACCACGAGTATTTCAGCCATTGTGAAACCTTTTTTCATCTCGCTCGAATGTAACATATGCATACCCTATTTCTCCTAAGTGATTGTTAATCACAAAGTAAGAAATATTCGCAGACAACTTTCGAATAGACAAGGAAGGGGAGCTCGCTTTTCTGAAGCAAGCCCCACCCTACTTACCAATACTAATATAAGTAATTATTACGAGTACATCAAGTGACTATGTTAACATTTTCTTACTCTTAATATAATGTAAAGAAATATTAACAAACCATATCGAATCGTAGGCACCCCTTTTTGCCGAAAAAACGAATTAAGCCGGACTTTCGTCCGGCTTTTTTCGTGAAAAGATGTTTATGCGGAAGGCGGGCCGATTTTTACTTTTTCTTCTTCTTGAGGCCCAGGGTGCCCTGCTTGTATTCGTGAATGCAGGTCACGGCGGACATCTTGCAAGGCGTAGAATTGTCGTAGTACACCACGCGGTCGTTGCGGAAGAGTTCGATCACGAGGTTCTTGAAGTCGGCGCTCGTGCCCTTCATGAACACGCGGTCGTAGAAGATGTCCATGTCGCGGGTAACGACGGTGACCTTCACATCGCCGCTGTACTGACCGACCTTGCCCTGGATGTGCAGGCCGTAGGGAATCTCGGTGACCTTGAGGTACTTGAGGCTCGAGGGAACCTCGTAGCTGAGGTCGGCCCACGTAGCAGCCTTGCCCTCGTCGCGGAGGTGGAACCACGGGGTAAGATCCTCGGTGTTCTCGCCGAGAGAGGTCTCGATGGCCTCGTTCAGGCTAACCAGGTAGCTGTCACGAATAAGCGCGAGTTCTTCCTTGAGGATGGTGAAGTTGTCAGGGGGTTCCGAGCCGTCGTCGACGGCGAATGCCGGAACAAAGGAGGCAAGGCACACGGCCAGCGCAAAAAAGAGGGAGGTTGATTTTTTCATAAAATAAAAGTTAACAAATTTTGCTATATTTTCAAGGCAACTCACTGCTGCCCAGGTGGTGGAATGGTAGACACTGGGGACTTAAAATCCCTTGGGGGCAACCTCGTGCGGGTTCAAGTCCCGCCCCGGGCATTAAAAAAAGGTTTTTCGTAAAATTTCGAGTAAAACATGATAGAATTCTACCCCAACAGCATTTACTACCCCCGCGAGGCGGTAGAAGAAAAGCTCGCCAAGGGCGAACTCGACAAGACTGAGAAACACCTGATGGGCTGGACCGAGCGCCATCGTGGTGAAATCTGGGACTGCGCCCGCGACGACGCGGAGAACCCGACCGACGAGATTTTGCTCGACAACCTGCGCGCCCTGCTCCTTTGCAAGGGTTCCCTGCAGCCTGCCGCCGAAATGGGCGACATGATCAAGGAAATCAAGAAGGAAGTCTGGTACAGGAACGAGAAGGAACACGAGCCGGCCGCCGAAGTGGCCGAGGAATGGCGCGCGAAGTACCTGGTCAAGTGGCGCGAGGCACGCATGTTCGAAGCGTTCGTGCTTATCGAGAAGCGAGCCGCCGACCTGCTCAAGATCCTGAGGGCCTAGTATTCCGCAAGCCAGCGGACCGGGAACCAGAACTCGGTTATCCCGCCCTTAGTGCGCGGGTATACCCAGTACGTCCTGATGTGGTGGATGAGTTTCCACTTGAAATCGTCGTCGTTCGTATTGCAATAAAGAATTTCAGGGTAATCGATGTGACCCGTTGAATCGATTGTCAGCTTGAGGCCGACAAGTACGTCGTCGTTGTAGGTGCGGAAATGCGGCGCTGCAAGCCAGTGGAGCCCGGCAGCCCTGCCCTGCAACGACTTGCCGAGCTTGAGCACGTCACGGCCGGCGCTGTTCTCCAGCACGTACAGGTCGTCGACATCGGGCATGACGACACGGCCCTTGTAGTAAGACTGCGGCACGAACTCCTCGACTTCCTCCATGACCATCTGCGGCTTGACGGGGGCGTAGCGAGGGGGTGTGGTGATGAGGCCATAAGCGATGACCAGGAACACCAGTGCGAAAAGAATTACAGGAATATCGCGCTTCAGCATGCTGCCCCCTACTCAATAGCCTTCACGCAAAGCTGGATGGTCTTCTTGTCGTTGTAGTAGTTCCACGTGGGCTCGAAGACGATGGACAGTGGACGGTTCTTGCCGACAAGCACCTTGTTCTTGCGCAGCCCGAACCCGATGGCGGAATAGGACTGGCTCCCGGCCTGGGAAAGCTCCATCTGCAGGTGCCCACCGCGGAGCTCGCGCACACGGTGCACCTTCACGCCCTCGGCGCGGAATACCGGGTAAGGGAAGTTGCCGCCGAACGGCTCCATCAGTTCAAAATAGTCGAGCACGGTGTGCGCCTTCGGGTGAGACAGCGACGGGGCCACGGAAAGTTCGCGGAGAGCCACCTCGATATCAAAGCGGTGGGCCTCGTCCACCTCGGGACCGCCGCCGGTGTAGCCCTGCTCACGGGCGGCGGCTTCCAGCCGTTCCCGGAGTTCGTCAATCTTTGTCGCGGCAAGCGAGAAGCCGGCGGCGTTCGCATGGCCGCCCCAGCGTTCGAACAAATCGCGCACGTCGAAAAGCGCCTTGTGCCAGTTGAAACCCGGAACGGCGCGGGCACTTGCGTGCGCCATGCCGTCGATAATCGACAGCACCGCCGCGGGCCTGTGGTATTCCTGGGCGAGTTTCGCGGAGACGATGCCGATGACACCCACGTGCCAGTTCTCCCCCGCCACCACGATGACCTCGGGAACCTTTTCGCCGTACTGTTCGCGCACGTTCTTGAGCGCCATCTCGGTAATCTCGGATTCCTTCTGCTTGCGACGGGCGTTCCAGTTCTTGAGTTCAGAAAGCAACGTCATCGCCTCGGCCTTGCTTGCGCTCAATAACAACTTGAGTGCCGGATCAGGACGTTCCATGCGGCCAGGCGCATTGAGGAGCGGAGCGTACTTGTACATCACGTCGATGCCGCCCACGCTGCTGCCGGACTTCATGAGAGAAGAGTACATGGCCTGCAATCCCGGCCATTCGCTGTTGCGCAAGTGCTCGAGGCCAATCTTCGTGAAGCGCCTGTTCTCCGGCGTCATCTGCACGAGGTCGGCCAAAGTCCCCAGCGCAACCAGGTCAAGGAAGCGCGTCGGCACGGGCCGGCCGAGTTTTGCGAACAGGGCACATACAAACTTGTACGAAACGCCGACGCCACAGAGTTCGGGATTCGGGTAGGCGTCGCCTTCCTGGTGCGGGTCGAGCAGCACGTCGCAGACGGGGAGTCCGTCGCCGCTGGGCTGGTGGTGGTCGATGACCATGACTCGCATCCCCAGTTCCTTGGCATGCGCAATTTCAGCGTTCGCGGTGATGCCCGTGTCGACCGTAATCAGGTTGCGTGCACCGGCCTCGTACATCTCGTCGACGGCGCTGACGGAAAGCCCGTAACCATCGCCGAAGCGGTTGGGCAGGCGCCACTGCGTGGCGATGCCGATTTCGGCGAGAGCCTTGCTGAGCAGCGTGACCGAAGTCATGCCGTCGAGGTCGTAGTCGCCGAAGATGAAAATCTCTTCACCCGTCTTCTGGACTTCCAGGAGCCAGGCGATGGCCTCCCCCATACCCATCATGAGCATCGGGTCCGCGATGTCGCTGTCGCTGCCGTAGAGGAACCGGTAGGCGTCGCCAACATTCTTCACCCCGCGCGAAACGAGAAACCGCGCCACGAGGTGCGGCACCTTGAGTTCGCGGGCCAGAGTGGAGGCGACCAGTTCTTCCATCACTTGGCCCCCTCAAAAAGTTTGACCGCAAGGGCCTGGATGCACACACGCGGCGACGTGCGGCGGCTCGCAATGCGCGACATGGTCTCCTGGACGTCGACCAAGGCAAGGTCGACCGCGCTGGAGTCGATCTGCGGATAACGGGACGTATCGACCTTGGCCGTCGTATCGGCAATGCGCAGCGGAGCCCCGGCCATGCTGCGGGCCATGTCGGCCAGCAGGAACGAGACTACTTCCAGGAAGCGGTTCGCTACGGCGGCATCCTCGATGCCCGCGTCTTCCAGTTCAAAGAACAAGTCGGTGTAATCGCCCGAAAGGGAAAGGTTCACGAACCGCGCAGACAGGTCGAGCCAAGCGGAAGCGTGCTGTGCGTAATACATGGCCTTGCCGGGGGAACCCACAGAAAGCCCCACCACGTCATCGGTAACGGCGGACTCGTCGTAGTCGTCGTTCGCATACTCCACCGCAATCTCGCGGACCTCGTCGTCCGTCAGCGGCAGAAGGTGCAATGCAAGACAGCGGCTGCGGATGGTCTGCAACAGACGCTCGCGGCTGCTGGTCGTCAAAATGAAGTAGGTGTCCGGCGGGACTTCCTCAAGCGTCTTGAGGAAGGCGTTCGCAGCGGAATCGTTCATGCGATCCGCTTCCGCGACGATGATCGTGCGAACGCGGTCGCCCTTGAGGGCGAACCCCGCCGTCATGTTACGGATGAGGTCCACCGTTATGCCCGCCGCAGCGCTGAACACGTCGATGCGGTAGGGGTTCTTCACAATTTCTTCGATGTAGGCCTGCTTGTAATCCTGGACCGTCTTGGCGGTGCTCCCCGCCGACACGTCGGAGGCACTCCGAGCGGAGGATTCCTTGGATTCCATGGGAACGACCCAGCTGTCTGTATTGCCCGGGTCAGCAGCCATCTTGCAGCCGAAGCAATGCCCGCAGGGTCTGGATTCCCCGGAACTGCACTGCAGGGCCTTCGCGATTTCCATCGCCAGGGCCTTCTTGCCAATGCCCACCGGCCCGTCGATAAGGATCGCCTGCGGGAACCTGCTTTCACGCAGCGCCGCCATGAGGCGGATGCGCTGTCGGTTCTGGGACGATGGGCCGTTCAAGCGATATTCAATCATTTCTGTTTCAACCATTCAAGAGGGTCCACGGTCTGCGTACCCTCGCTAACTTGGAAATACAATTTAATTCCATTTAAAGACGCAATGTCACCGGCGGTGCCGATTTCCTCGCAATTCTTTACCGTTTTGCCTTCCTGCACTCGGATGCTCTGGAGGTGCCCGTACACGGAATACGTCCCGCCCTCGTGCTCGATAATCACGGAAGGCCCACGGCCGTCAATCTCTGCAACCATCGCCACAGTTCCTGCGGCAGCGGCACGCACGGCGGCACCCTTCTTGCCGCGGATTTCTACACCGAGGTTACGCGTGGTGATATGCAACACCGGATGTTCCTGCAAGCCGTAGTTGCTGATAATCTCGCCCTTGAGCGGCATGCATTTCGGGCCTGTCACCGGAGTCGTCACGGCGACCTGCGGTTTTTTGACGACCTTCTCTTCCTTCTCGGGCTTGCCACCCTTGCCCTTCTTGGCCTTGGCCGCCTTCTCCTTCCTCTTGCGCTCTTCTTCGGCCTTCTTCGCCGCTTCGATTTCCTTCTTGCGCTTTTCCTCAAGTTTCTTGATGAGGGCCTGCATGGTCTTCTGGTTGCGTTCGAATTCCTGCAACGCCTTCTTCTGCATGTTCTTGTCTTCCTTCAGCGAGAACAGCATCTTCTCCTGGCTGCTCATCTGCGTCACGAGGCCTTTCTCTTCCTGAGCCTTGCGGCTGCGCATTCTGTTCAAGTCGCTCAGGTGATCCTGTTCGGCTTTCTTCATCTCGTCGCGTTCCGACATCATGCGCGAAAGGAGCAGCACCTGCTCGCGGTCCTCGTTGAGGATGTGGTGTACCCAGTACACCTGGCGGTCGGGGTTGCCCTTCTGCGAAAGGAGATTGTACAGGACAAGCGCCTCGCTCTGCCTGCCGTTCACGTAGAGGCTGCGGATGCGGCGCTTCATGGCTTCCTTGCGTTCGACAATTTTGCGGTCAAGCGAATCGATGTCGGCGGCAAGCCGCACCACGGCCCCCTGCACCATGGCCTCGCTTTTCGCAAGTTCCGCAATGTAGGTTCGGGTCTGGTTCAGGTTCTGGTCCAGAAGCGAAATCGTGTTGATGACGCCCTTCTCCTCGCTCTCGAGCATCGCAAGTTCCTTGCGCTTCTTGGCAAGGTCATTTTCGAGTTTCTTGAGCGCCTGCTTCTGCTCCTTGATTTGCGCATCCGTCTTCTTGGGGGCGGCAGACACAAGACCGACCAGCAGGCACAGGAGAATGGCAAACAGGCGCATGGGTCTTTATTCCTGCTCGTTGCGCTTGATCTTGAGGAACCCGCGCACCGTATGGAAACTGAAATAGGCCGAGAGGAAGGATACCGCGAATACGACAAGGAACAGAATTCCCCCGAACCCGTCGACATAGCTACCGACTATCGGGAATAATTCCGTGATGGCATCCACCACCATCCAGAGCACAACCACCGCGGCAATGCTGCCGAGCAGCCCCTGGGCAAAGCCCTCCAGCACGAAGGGGAACTGGATGAAGAAGGTGCTGCCGCCCGCATACTTCATGTTCTCGACAAGCAGCTTGCGCGAAAGCAAAGACAGCCGGACCGAATTGCAGATGATGAGCGAAAGCGTGACGAGCAAGAGGACGCATATCGTCACGGGCCAAAATACCATCTTGAACTTCCATTCGGCGATGCGGTTCACCCAGTCCACCGGGGCCTGCACCTCCTCGAACACGCCATCGCGCGAAACGGACTTGCGGACCTCGATAAGGTCAATCGGGGTCTTGCTCTTGTCGTCCAGGGTAATGCGGAAAAAGGGCGGGATGGGATTGTCATCCACCAGGTCGAGCATGTCGCCCGAAAAATGCCTGCGGAAGTCGGCCAGGGCACTGTCGGCGCTCACGTACTCGACGCTGTCCACGTGCTTCATGTGCAAAAGCCTGGAACGCACAGCCGCCACGGAATCGTCCGGAATGGGCCCGGGCAAGAAGGCCTCGATGGCATACAGCGACTTTTCGGTGTCGATGACGCGCATGGCGCCCCCGAGGAACAGCGAAGACGACGCCAACAGCAGCGAGCAAAGGAATATCGTGACGAGGGAAGGCAGGATGACCGTACGGTGCTGCTTCCATCCCCTGAAGGATTCCGATACTAAGTAACCTAATTGACCTAACACGATGCGAATAATAACTAAATTTACAGGAGTCATTTAGGGGCGAACATGAAACACATCGCATTAAAGATTACAGCATTCCTTTTCGGGATTGCCCTCTGGTTCTATGTCATCTCGCTTAAGAATTTCCAGCTCGAGATAGAAGCCCCCATCATCCTCTCGAAGCTCCCCGAAACGCTCGCCATCGCATCGAGGCCGCCGCAGAGTATGCCCATCACCGTGGAGGGCAGGCCGTTCGACCTGATCCGCATGCGTTCGCAGGAAGCCAAGGGAGCAAGCATCGTGGTGGACCTTCACGACATCGAGCTCGGCAGCCACCGCGTGCATATCGGCTCCAAGAACTACTCCGCCCCGAACTTCCCGAACATCCATTACGTGGACTCCGACGAAAGGCTCAGCTTTATCGACCTCGACATTGACACGCGCATCGTCCGTAACGTCCCGATCAAGTCCAACGTGACGTTCAGGCCGGCCAACGGCTACATCATCACGAGCGACCCGGTACTCAATCCCGAAGGTCTGAACGTGTCCGGTGCCCGCAACGCACTCATGCGCATCATCGAAGTGCCCACCGATTCCATCCGCTACGATTCCGTCAAGGCGCCCGGCCGCTATACGGTTCCGCTCCGCTTTGACCAGCTTCCCGCCTATGTCGCGCCGAACGATTCCTCAATCGAAATTTCCATTGACGTCCAGAAGGTTACAAACAAAGTATTCAAGAGCATTCCGGTCCATCTGATTGGCCACTACGACAAGAACGAAATGAGCCTCGTTCCAAACACCGTCGAGGTAGAAATCACCGGTGGCGAAAAGATCTTGGACACGCTGAAGGCTGAAGCGCTCGACCTGTTCGTGGAAATCAACCGCTTCGCTATCGAAGACGTAGACAGCCTGCCGCCCACTGTTCGATTGATGATCGACAAGAACATCAACACCGACCTGAGCATCAAGGGCATCCAGATCAAGCCCGACAAGGTGCGCCTGCAGCGGAAGATTCCGCAGCCCACCACCGAAACGGAGACTGATTCCACGCAGGCACCGGCCAAGCCCACCGTGTTCACGATGGACGACCTTGAAGAGGAGGGCAAATAGTGCTCTGGCTTGGTATTGAATCCAGCTGCGACGAGACCGCCTGCGCCGTACTGCAAGATGAACCGCTCCAGGTGCTATCGAACCCGCTCTACAGCCAAATAGACGAGCATGCGCTCTACGGAGGCGTCGTCCCCGAAATCGCCGCGCGCGCCCACCTGCAGAAGATCGCCCCCATCGCCGAGGCCGCGGTCAAGGAAGCCGGCATTGACCTCAAGGACATCGACGCCATCGCCTACACCACGGGCCCCGGGCTCATGGGACCGCTGCTCGTCGGCGCAAGCTTCGCCAAGGGGCTTTCCCGCGACCAGGGCATTCCGGCATACGGCATGAACCACCTTGAAGGCCACCTCGCCGCCGCATGGCTCAGCAACCCCGACATCGAGCCGCCCTTCCTCACGCTCACGGTCTCGGGCGGGCACACGGAACTCATCCTGGAAGAACCCGGCTTCAAGTACACGAGCATCGGCCGCACCCGCGACGACGCCGCCGGCGAAGCCTTCGACAAGTGCGGCAAGCTCATCGGCCTCAAGTACCCCGCGGGAGCGACCATCAGCAAGCTCGCCCAAGGGCACAACCGCAAGTTCGTGGATTTCCCGCGAGCCCTGCACATCCACAACAACTGCGAATTCTCTTTCAGCGGTCTCAAGACGGCCGTGCTCCGCTACACGGAAACCCACGAACCCGACTTCATCAAGGGGCACCTCGGCGACATCTGCGCTTCGCTTGAAGACGCCATCGTCGATAGTCTCGTTTCGAAGACCATCAACGCCTTGAAAATGACCAAGATGAAGACGCTCGTCGTCGGAGGCGGCGTGAGCGCGAACGCGTGGCTGCGCACACGCCTGCAGGACTACTGCGGCAGGCATGGCATCCGTTTTTGCATCCCCGACAGGAGCCTCAGCACAGACAACGGAGCGATGATCGCCGCCGCTGCCATCCGTCGCAACCGGCAGGGACAGCTCAAGTCCATCGATACCGTAAAGCCCTGGATGCCGCTCGCCCCGTAAAAGGGTCACCAGACCCGTTTTTCGCCCAAATTTCTTCAAAAACCCGTATTTTTACTCACAGGTTTTGAAATTTGTGCGAAATCTGGAAATTTTCCCTACTTACACGCCCATGTAAAAATTATATTGTATGTGTATGAGACGCTGGGGTTACCATAAGCATTTCGAGCACCGGGCAATTAGCCGGTGCGTTTTTGGCGTTTTGGCCCTCTGCGCCATCCTGGCTTTGCCCGCTGCGGCCCAGGACCTGAACAAGAAGGTCAACGACGTGGACGTCTTCCGTCCCGAGAAGCGCGAAACCAGGGTCGAGCTCGTCGATTCCAGCAAGAGCAACTCCGTGATGCTGAACGTCGACATTTTCGGCAGCCTGGACGTGCAATCCTACTACATCCTGTGGGACGAGGTGGACCTCTCCGAGGACATCAAGAAGCTGATGACCACCCGCGACTTCGCCCGTGACGAGTTCTTCATGCAGAATATCGACCGCGAGCAGTTCGAGCAGGAACGCCTGCTGCAGCTTTTCGAGGACAAGAAGCGCGAATACTTCAATATCTTCCCCGAAGAAGCCCTGAAGATGCTCGAGGACGAGCGCAAGGACGACGACTAGCCAATGCCGCAGATGGAATCGCACAAGTTCCACGATTGGCAAGTATTCGGCTTCGACAGCGCACCGGCTAGACTTTTCGACAATATCGGCAGCACGCACACGCTCATGAAGGAACAGGCCCGTGAAGGGCTTATTCCGCCAGGCACCCTCTTTGTCGCGGACTCGCAGAGCGCGGGACGCGGCCGCCACGAGCGCACGTGGAGTTCGCCCGTCGGCAAGAACCTCTACTTCAACATCCTCATCCCGCTCGAGGGCATTCCCGCAAAGCGATTCGCACAGATTACCCAGGTGGCGGCACTCACGTTCGCCGAGGTTTTCACCGGGATGCAGGAGACCCCCGCAAGCGACGGCACAAAGATTACCGTCAAGTGGCCCAACGACATCCTTTATGGCAGGAGCAAGTTCTGCGGAATCCTTTCCGAGATTGTCTATATCCCGGCCAGCACGGTCAGCAACTCGCACGGCAAGACCGTCCCGGCACTGTCCATGGGTGTTGGCATCAACGTGAACAGCGACCCGGAAGACTATGCGGAACTCAACCGCGAAGTCACGACGCTCAAGGCGATTCTCGGATTCGAAGTGGACAGGGAAAGATTACTGAAGGCACTCATCGGGAGCCTGGAACGCGCAGTGAAGCAGTTCACGGCTTTCGGCATCGCCCCGTGGGTTAGCGCCTGGCGCAAGATGGACAAGTTCATCGGGGCCCCGGGCACGATTATCGAGCTGGACATGAGCGGGCAGCCCGTCCGCAAGCACGGCAAGATTCTCGACATGCAGGAAGACGGCAGCCTGAAATTCGAATGCGACGACGGCGAGATACAGACCGTCTACAGCGCAGACCTGGAAATCTAGGGATTATTTTTTCCGTTTGAAGAACATGCTGCCGACAAGCGAGACGGCAAGCACCACGATCATCGCTGTGAGGGCCGTATCAGCGGCTTCCCTGTTTTCACCAGCAAGGCCCGTCTCGATAAGGACAACCAGCACAAGCGCGATGACGGCGGCAGTGGAGCCCATGCGTTCGAACATCTTGATCTTGTCTTCGGTGGTAAAGGGCTTTTTAATAAAGGGCATTGACGTCGCCTCCCATGCAAATCCACACGATGAGTCCCGCCATCACGAGCACGCTGATGGCGACGTTCGCCAGGAAAAAGTCCCGGTTCATAGCGTCCAGGTCATCGGACTTGCGGAACAAGTGAATGTAGAGGACGGCAGCAGCCATCAGGGCCGTCACCGCCCACCAAGGGGCACCCATGCCCCAGAAAAGGCCAAAGGCCACGCAGAGCACAAGCATGGCGATGTGGCTCCAAAACGCAATTTGCAAAGCACGCTTGCGGCCGAAACGGGCGGGCACCGAATGCAATCCCATCGCACGGTCGATTTCTTCGTCCTGCGTCGCATAGATGATGTCGAAACCGCCCATCCAGAGCATGAGAATCACGAGCAGGAATATCGGGAACACGGCAAACTCGCCACGGATGGCGATCCAGGCGCCGAGCGGGCTCATTCCGATGGCGAAGCCAAGGAACCAGTGGCAGAGCCACGAGAAGCGCTTCCAGTACGAATACGAGAGCAGCAGAAGCCACACGGGAAGCGCGAGGGCGCCCGCGAGGGGCTGCAGCAAAAAGGCGAAGGCAACGAAAAGCACTCCGTTCACGGCGAGGAATGCGTATACGGAGCGGCGGCTCAGGCGGCCCGCAGGCAGGTGGCGCTTTGCCGTGCGCGGGTTCTTCGCGTCGATATCGGCATCGGCGATGCGGTTGAAGGTCATCGCGCTGTTACGGGCGGTCACCATGCAGCCCACGATCAGGGCAATCATCTTGGCAGCCGCAGCAACCTCCATGCCGCGGAAACCGTTTGCCGCGACCCACATGGAACCGAGGGCGAAAGGCATCGCGAACAGCGAGTGGCTGAAGCGAACAAGATGGCCGAATTCGAGAATCTTCTTCAACATAATCAAGTCTTTTTTGGGTCTCCCCACGGTTTGACGATTCCGGCACAGTCCACAGCCGAACCCGCACCCAGGTGTTTCAGGATTTTCGCGACGACGGTATCCACGAGGTCTTCGATAGTGGCGGGCTTACTGTAGAACTGCGGCGAAGCGGGAATCACCACGGCACCGGCACGGGTCACGCGCTCCATGTTCTCAATATGGATCAGGTTGTACGGCATCTCGCGGGGCACGATTACCAGCGGGCGACGTTCCTTGAGGCAAACGTCCGCACTGCGTACCAGCAAATTGTCGGACGTTCCCGCAGCAATGCGGCCAAGCGTTCCCATGGAACACGGCACAACGGCCATACCCGCATAGTCGGCAGAACCGCTCGCGCATTCCGCAAAGAAATCGTCTACATTGAACACGCTGTCGGCATAATCAAAAAGCGCCTTCTGCCCTTCGTATTCCACGACTTCGCGGCCCGGCGCCGTCACAATCAGCGAGACATCATGCCCGAGGCGCTTCAAGTGCATCGCCGTGCGCGTGGCATAAATGGCTCCGCTCGCACCCGTCACCCCGAGAATATAGCGGCTCATGCTTCACCTCCCGCCACAACGTTAGGCTTGCGGCGCAACAGCACGCGGAACGCCACCCCGAAAAAGCAGGGCTTCACATGCACAAGCTCGAAGCCGTTCTTCTCGGCCAAGGCGACAAAATCCGCCACAGGCAAAAAACGGAGAATCGAATTCACCAGGTACTCATACGCATCGCGCTTGCTGAAAAACGCACCGAGCACCGGGATGAACAGCGGAGCGAGCTTCTTGTAAAAGAACTTGTTGAACACCCCGCGCGGCGAGAAGAATTCGAGCACCTGGAGGAACCCGCCCTCGGCAAGCACTCGGGCCGATTCCTTCAGCCCCCCTTCCGCATCCGGAAGGTTGCGCATCCCGAACCCGTTCAGGATCACGTCGAACGAACCGTCGGCAAAGGGCATCTTCATTGCGTCGAGCTGCACAGGAACAGCCGACGTCTTCTTGCCTGCGGCCCCCTTCAGCATGCCATACGAAAAATCGCCCAGAATGGCGACATCCTGTACACCGTTAAACTTTTCGTAGGTCGCCGCAAAGTCGCCCGTACCGCCGCACAAATCCAGCAGGCGCTTGCCCGGCTTCATACGCCTCAATTCACGGCAGCAGCTCCGGCGCCACAGAATGTCCTGACAGCAACTCAGTGCATGATTCAAGAAATCATAGCGGTTGGCAATATCGTCGAACATCTTGCGTACGGGACTTTTCATGCCACAAATTTAGAAATATACCTAGCACAGGCCGCATGCAAAAAAGAAAAGCGCGGACTTAAAAGCCCGCGCGTAAATTTTCGGTTCAACTGCAATCTTACTTGAAGTTAGCTGTAATCGACAAACCATCCGTAACCGTTGCAATGCAGGTTTCCGGCTTGCCTTCTACGGCTTCGCAACCCGACCAGCTCTTGAACACAGCACCGTTCGTCGCCACGGCAGTCAGTTCCATCTGCATTCCGTTGAAGAACTTACCTTCGAAATTGGTCGGAGCAGTCGTTCCAGGCAGATTCATGCCTTCCATGAGCACCGTGCCATCACCATCGGCTTTAATCTTGACCGTCACAAGTTTGGCATTTTCATCATCTTCAAAGAATTCGCCCTTGTAGAGGCTGACGACTTCACCATCGCGAGATCTTGCCCATTCCTTGAGACGATCACCCTTCCAGTCGAAACCGCCCGGATAGTACATTTCGTTCTGCTTGAATTTTTCGAGGTCCCTGTCCTTCTCGGCTTCCGGTATGGTAGCGGCCATATCGTTGACGACCTTCGAAACCCTATCGCCGTTCAGGTAGCCCTTCCACATGGCGCAGCTGCGGTTGATGAACAGGCGCTTGAAATCGGGATTCTTGATAAGCTGGATGTACAGGTTGGCAAAGCAACCTGTTTCCTTGCAGGGTTTATTGCCACCACCCTTCTTAATCCAGCTGAACATATTTGTGCCATCCGTAAATTCACCATCGTTCACGCCCCACTGCCAACCAAAACCATGGTCCAAGTCGTAGACCATGAACTTCCAAGGCTGCTCGGGACTGCGCCAGGCACGGACGTTGTTGTTCGGCCAGTCACCGTTGTGGATGTAGATTTCGGCCGCCATGTAGTCGGCGAAATTACCCACATCGATCAACTTCTTCGCTTCTTCGTAATTGGCGTTATTTTCACCAGAGAAATCGTTCGAGCCGATAAACTTGAGCATCTGCTCGTAACCATCCGTGGAACCGCCATTGGCATGCAAGCTATCGTTCAGGTGCTTCACCATATCAACGGACTTGCTGTCGATGCCGTAGTTAGATTCGATATAGCTTTCGTTGAAACGTTCGCGCATATCGTGGATACCGTAGTAACGACCATTGTAGAACACAACCACTTGACGGCTGTGCTGGTAATCCACACCGCTGCCGTTCAAGATTTCACCGCCCATAGCGTCTTCAATGTAGTCGCTCACGAAGCGGTTACCGTTGTTGCGGAGATTGAAAGCCTTGTATTTTGTGACATTCGGGTTTGTCGGGAACAGCGGGTAGTTGATGCGCCCATTCTGGTACTTTTCACGCATCACAATGGCAACGGACTTCTTGTCCTTGACACGGCTCCAGTTACCCATGAGCGAGATGCCAGCATCTATTTCCCAGGCCTTTTCCTTAGAATCGCTGCCCTTCTCGAAATATTCCACATGGACAGGACGTTCCACATCGGCATACATGCCTTTCGGACATTCATCGGGATCAGAGGCTTCGCACTTGACGTAGTTTTCCCTGAAGAAAACAGAGTCCACAGTCACAGCCACCACCGGCATCTTGACCTGTTCATTGATAAAGTAAGTGTTGGTGACAACATCCTTCGTCAGGAAGCCATCCTTGTAAGCAGCGCAGCGCAACACCATGCTATGGTCAATGGTCATGTCGCTCTTGAATTCCTCGGAGCTTTCGTTCGGCAACGAACCATCCTTGGTGCAGCGAATCTTGGTTCCATCAGACACGTTCGGCTTCTTCAGCGTGACCGGAGAATTGTAGAAGCCGGCACCTGCCGAACCGAAATTGAACTTGGGCACAACACCCTGATATGCTTCGGCTTCGGTATTCGGAGCCTCAGGAGTCGGCTTTTCCATGTACCTCCAGCCACCGCCATCGACACGGCCCCAGCTCATGCCCGGTTCAAGCACAGGGAACTGCACTGTGTCACGGACACCGTAGAACTTGTCGATCAAGTAGATGGTACCGCCATTCTTGTCGAGTCTCCAGTTGGTATGCGTACGGTAATGGCGATTATCGACATCCTTGGCCTCGGAAGCCTTCGGAATGTTCTTCTTGGAAATAAATACGTTGCGGAAGGATTTCGGACGGATGATTTCGTTGCCGAAGGCCCACTTGCGCGTCTTGTCCAGACTTTCAACAAGGTAATAGCCGTTCAAGTCGGCGACGGAGTCACCTGCGTTATAGATTTCGACCCAAGCCGGATCGTCACCATCTTCATCAAGCCAATCCAGGTTGATGGAAACAACTTCCGTTATACGCAATGCGGAATTGCCCACCCAGCGCACAAGCGTGTCCCTAGGAACAAATACGGTATCATACTGCCATATGGTATCGCCCGCTTCGTTAATGTCCTTGATGCGGGCAACAATTTCCGGATCCAAAGTGTCGGTAACATGCACTTCCTCACCGGTTTGCGGATCAACAACCACAGAAGTGGATGTTATCGAAGGAACATCCAGCAAAACACTGGACGAAGACCCATCTGCGATCGGATCAACTTCCATCGTGGAATTGTCTCCATTGCCACATGCAATGAGACCGCACACCGACACCCCAACTGCCATCAGATTTCGAATCATTTTAAAGTAACGCACGATACCCGCCTATAAAACAAAGAAACCATTCCGCACGTTACCGTGCAGAAACAGCCCAATTCATATCATCCACTACTAAATCTAGTAGAAAATGAAGAAAAAATGAAAAAACATTGGTAATATCTTCTTTACACCTTGACAAGGAACACATTTTTGCTAAATTTGGTCTACCAAAATGGTTCTGTAGCTCAGTTGGTAGAGCAGTGGACTGAAAATCCACGTGTCGGCGGTTCAATTCCGCCCGGGACCACGAAAAGCCTCCGGTTTCGGAGGCTTTTTTTTACCCAAAATTTACGTATTTGCGATTGTCCCGGGAAAGGGCCTTTTTGTATGGGAAAAAGGCGCCCACGGCGCCTAGATACGCCTGTTGCGGTATCCGGAATAGAAAAGTTCCCAATTGTCCAGAAGGACATCCACCAGTTCCGGTTGGAACTGCGTTCCGCGCTGCTTGATGAACTCGGCGCGGACGTCTTCTTCGGGCCAGGCTTCCTTGTAACAGCGGGGGCAGGACAGAGCGTCCAGCACGTCGGCTACGGCGCAGATACGGCCGGAAAGCGGGATATCCTCGCCCTTCAGCCCATCGGGATAGCCCGTGCCGTCCCAGCGTTCGTGGTGGCTTCCGGCAATCTCGGCGGCAAAGCGGAGCAACTTGCGCTTGGAAGCACGCAGCATCTCGCGCCCGATAACGGAATGTGTCTTCATGACGGCAAATTCCGTCGTGTTCAGGCGGCCAGGCTTGTCGAGCACGGCATCCGGGATGCCAATCTTGCCCAAGTCGTGCAGCGGAGCCGCCAGGCGGATCTTCTCGCAATAGGATTCAGAAAGTCCAAGGAACTTGGCCAAATTGTACGAGACCTCGGCAACACGCTGGATGTGGTCGCCCGTCTCCTGGCTGCGGTACTCGGAGGCATCGCCCAGGATATGGATGATATCCCTCTGGGTCGCCTCCAGTTCAGCGTTGAGCATCGTGGATTCCACGGTCTTAGCGGAATACACGGCGATAAGCGAAAGATTTTCGAGGTCTTCCTGCGTGAAGTAGCCCGGTTCACCCTTCTTGTTGATGGCCTGGTACACACCCATGACCTTCCCGATAGAATTCTTGAGGGGAACCGCCAGCACGGACTTCGTGTGGTAGTGCGTCTTCTCGTCGCTACGGCGGTCGAACCGATCGTCGAGGTATGCGTCTTCTACACGCAGAGATTCGCCAGTGACCAGAGAATGCCCGGCAAAGCCAGCTTCCATCGGAATGCGGAGTTCATCGACTCCATGAGCGACCTTGGTCCACAATTCCTTCTTCTGCTTATCCAGAAGCCACAGGGAGCAGCGGTCTGCGCATACGATGGAACGGCCCAAGTCGTTCATGAGCACGAGGAGGCTATCCACCTTGCGCTCTTCCGCAATCTTGGGCATATACTCGAAAAGCAGATGAAGAATTCTCTGCGATTCGTCCTTTACCATTTTGCTCTCTTCTGGCACCATCACCATAAAAGTATAAAACTTTCGGCAAAAGGGTTTACTTGTTGACACAGATGGTAAACTTTTTTACCTTACACTCCGCCTGGAGGAATAGGCTAATTGGTAAGTCAGCGGTCTTGAAAACCGCCGCCGTAAGGCTTGGGGGTTCGAGTCCCTCTTCCTCCGCTAGAAAAGGACCGGCCATGCCGGCCCTTTTCTGTTTCAGGACCAATCTGCAGAACGCCCACTAGACGCCGTAGAACGCCTGTACGTCCGCTGCGTAGTCGGCCGACGCCGAGACCGGCTGGTCGTAAAGCAGCGTAAAGACCTTGACGGGCAACGGGAAATCCCGCCCGAGCGCCCCCAGACAGGAGAACGTGGTCGCCCCCGTGGTGAACACGTCGTCTACCACGAAGACCGTCCCGCGCCGCGGCAACTTCGCGGGCAGGACGCTTTCGAATGCGCCCGCCACGTTGATTTCCCGCTGAGCGCGCGAAAGCTTGGTCTGCGACACTCTGAACGTCCGCCGCCGAAGCCAGCGGCACACACGGCCCCCGTAGAGCTCGGCCAAAGCCCTCGCAATCATCTCGGCCTGGTTGTAGCCCCTCTCCCTATAGCGAGCCCTGTGCAGCGGAACAGGCACAAAGAAGAACGGACGCGGGAAAGCATCCACAGTCTGGTAGATTTCACCTCCCGGCATCGCCGACGAGTGGCGCACCAGGAACCGAGCCATCCCGGGAATCGACTTGTACTTGAGCGAATGGACTAGCCTACGGGTCAGCGAATCCATCGGGTAAAGGCAGAACACGTCGGGAGCAGGGAAACTCATCCCGCTTGACTCGTGCTTCAGCCGGCGCACGCAGTCCGGGCAAAGCCACGGGTCCAGCGCTTCCGAGCTCCTGCCGCAGCCGAGGCAATCCATGCCAAAAACAAAATTCTCTATGGTCCTTAAGACACCCATGATAGACCTCCTGGAACTATAGACGTTCCAGCACGGGTTTTTGTCCACCCCAAAACAAAAAAAAGGCGGACGCGCGCCTTTTTCAAAAGAACGGGGATTGCAGTCGGAACTGCTGTCTACTGGCGGCCGTGCAGCCTCATGTTCACGAGGAAGCCGACCAGGACCATGCAGGTGAGCGCGAAAGAGCCACCGTACGAGATAAACGGCAGCGGAAGACCCGTAACCGGCATGAGTCCCACAGTCATGGCGATGTTCACCACCACGTGGAACAGGATTATTGTCGACGCGCCCATCGTCACAAGCGTCACGAACGGGTCGGATGACATCTTGCAGATGCCCGTTGCCCGCCAGAGGAACAGCGCAAAGAGCAGCAGCACGAACGTACAGCCGAAGAACCCGAACTGCTCGCCCAGCACGCTGAAGATGAAGTCCGTGTGTTCTTCGGGCAAGAATGCGAGGTTGGTCTGCGAACCGTTGCCGAATCCCTTCCCCACTGCGCCGCCGGAACCGATAGCCGTGATGGACTGCAGCACCTGGTAGCCGTCGCCCAGCGGGTCGCTCATCGGGTCGAGGAACGTGTTCACGCGCTTCTGCTGGTGCGGTTCGAGCATGTTCCACGCCATGGAGCTCGCATAGCCCGAAAGGATGTTCACCACGAGGATGGCCGCCATCAGGGCCTTGGGCAAGCGCCTGCGGAACACGGCGAAGACAACGAGGCAGATGAAGGCGCCCCACAGCACCTGGAAAAGGATGGACTGCGAATGCGAGAGCAGCACCGAGAACACCGGGCTTACCACGAGGAACAGGTCCGTGAGAGAAAGCCCCGCAAAGAAGAAGGCCACCAGCGTCATTGCGATAAACACGAGCGCCGTACTCAGGTCCGGCTGCTTGAGCACCAGCGCAAAGGGCACGATGAACAGCAGGGCCGGAACGGCAAAGGTCTTTAGTTTGAACAAACTAACGGGATGCTTGGAAAGCCAGAACGAAATAGTGAGCAGGTACGCAATCTTTGCAAATTCCGACGGTTGCAGCTTGAAGATACCCAGGTCTATCCATCGCCCGGCGCCCTTCACCACGTCGCCCGCCAAAAAGAGCACAATGCACAGCAGCACAAGCGACACGATATAGATAGGGAAAGCGATATTCTTGAGCCAGTCAATCTTCACGAATACGATGCCGGCCGCAAGGAGGCTGCCGCCGAAAAAGTAGACGATCTGCTTGAACCAGAAGGTATCGTACATGGGGATATCCTCGCCGGTCGTCGCGGAATACACCAAACAGACGCCGACGGACATCAGCGCAAACGTGATGCCCAAGAACAGCCAGTCGTACTTGAGCGACTTGTCTAGGAAGCGTCCCGAGCTCATTTCTTGGTTTCCTCCTCCTCGATACCGAAATACGCCATAAGGACCTTGCGGGCCACCGGAGCGGCCTTCGCGCCACCGCCACCCGCCGCCTCGAGAATCACGGCGACAGCAATCTGCGGGTCGCTAAGCGGGGCCACCGCCGCAAACCAGGCGTGCGTCTTCTCGCCCTTCTTCCATTCGCCCGACCCCGTCTTGCCACCGACACGGATGCCGGGCACAGCGCCGCGCTTGCCCGTGCCGCCCGGATGGTTCACCACGGAATCGAGGGCGTTCATCAAGATGCGATGCGTCTCGGGCTTCATGCGGCCCGAACGGATGATCTTCGGTTCGTAACGGCGCACCAGCGTGCCGTTCTCGTCACGGAGTTCCTTCATGAAGTGCGGCTGGTACACCCCTTTGTTCGTTGCAAGGGAGCCGATAAGCACAGCCTGCTGCAGCGGAGTCACCAGTTCGCCCTGGCCAATGGCGAGGTTCAGAATGAGGCCGCGAGCCCAGCGCCAGCCGAGGCGCTTGTTCTTCGCGTTGAAGGAAGTGGAATCCGGGAGCCATCCGCCCTTTTCGCCGGGGATGTCCACACCGAGCGGCTTCTCGCCTAGGCCGAAACGCCTGCCGAACTCGTTGATGCGCGCCATGTCGATATCGAGACCCGCCTGGTAGAAGAACACGTCGCAGGAGAGGCGCAGCGCATGCACCACGTTCAGGTTGCCATGCACGCCCCAGCACTTCTGGTAGCGGGCGCCATACTGGTAGCCCCCCGTACAGGATTTCGGATAATACTTGCTTTCGGAGAGTACGCCATATTCAAGCCCTGCACCCGCCGTGACGAGCTTGAACACCGATGCCGGCGTATAGGTTCCCGAAATGGCACGGTTCGTCAAAGGGCGCATGGAATCGAGCGCCACCTGGGCCCAGCCCTTGTTGCGGTCGCGCTTTTTCAGGGAGAAAATGTTCGGGTCAAGCCTCGGCGAGCTCACCATCGCAAGGATTTCACCATTACGCGGGTCAATGGCCACAAGAGCGCCCTTTACCGAGTCGGGGATAGCCTCCTCCGCCACCTTCTGCAATCTCAAGTCGATGGTAGAAATCAGTTGCAGACCCGTAATCGGGGCCTGTGTTTCCACACCGCGCACCTGGCCCACCTCGCGACCGGACGCGTTCACCTCGACCAGCTTCAGGCCGTTCTTGCCACGGAATTCCTGGTCGTAGCCCTGCTCAAGCCCTTTCTGGCCAATACGGTCGCCCAAGGAATAGTTCTCATATTCCGGCTGTTTCAGCTGTTCTTCGGAAATTTCACTCGTATAGCCCAGAACATGCGACGCCAGCGTACCGTAAGGATACTCGCGTCGGGACTCGATCTGCGTGATGACACCCGGCAGCTCGGAGGAATGCTCTTCGATGATGGACACCTGTTCCGCGGTCGCATCTTCCAAAATGCGGATGGGACGTGTCTTGATCCAGTTGACGCGCTGGAACGCCGTATCCAGGGAAAGGGAGTCGAAAAGGAACTCGCCGTCCTTGTCCTTGATCTGCAGGAGCCTATTGAAAATGGCCCTACGGTCTTCTTTTTTCTTGGGAAGGCTCATCGCCTGGATGGCAATCTGGTACGAAGGCCTGTTGCGCACGAGCACGTTGCCGTTGCGGTCGTAGATGTATCCGCGCTCGGCAGTAAGCACCACCTTGCGCAAGCGGTTATTCTCGGAACGCTGGAGGTTTTCCTCGTAATGGGTAAACTGCAACGAGTAGAGCCTGATGACCAGCACCAGGAACAGCAGACCTACGCCAGCCAGGAACACGACAATATGCCAGTTCCTGCTTTGTACGGCCTCGTTGTCTTGATTGTCATTTAGCATGCTTTGCCGGCTTCCCCATACTCAAGTAGAACACCAAGGCCCCGACAAATAGCGTGTACCCGCATTCCGGCAGCGTTTCCTTGAAGAAAAGGTTCGTCACGGCCTCCCCTTCCAGCCCGGTAAAGAAGAAGTACGCCATGTCGCACACGAAAAAGGCGAGCCCGAGCACACCGACTTTCGTCGGGAAGTTGAGCGTAAGGAAACGTTCCTCGAGCTGACCGACGAGGAATCCAATCAAAGTCATCGATATAGCATGCGCGCCGAGCCATTCCACCGGCGCATAGACATCCTGCGCGAAACCCGCGAGGAATCCCCAGAAGCATCCCGAAGCCGGGCCGCGCTTGATGGCGACAGCCACTACGAAAATGATGACGAAGTCCGGAGCCACGCCGAACATGCTGATCCAGTCCGCAACGGTCGTCTGCAGGACAAAGCTCAGCAAAAAGAGCACGAACGCCTTCAGCCACTTACTCATCCAGCAACTCCTGAATGACCCATTCCGGGTCCTTCTGCATGATGAACACTTCCTCGAGCGTGGTGATATCCTGGAACGGCGTAACATCAAGCTTGCGCATCACGTCAAGGTCGGCCCTGCGAACTTCCTTCACAAGACCCACGGGAATGCCCTTCGGGAATATACCGCCCAAGCCGGAGGTAATCAGCGTGTCGCCTTCCTTGACACCGGCATGCGTCGGCACCATAGCCGAAAGCATATGCCCGTCGGCGCTTTCGAGGAAGCCCACTACGCGGGTCCTACGTTCCATTACAGATAACTTAAGGTTCGGGTCGGAAAGCAACTGCACCCTGGAATGGGCGAACGATGCCTTGGTCACCTTGCCGACAAGTCCCTTCGTAGAAAACACCGGCATGCTCTCCTTGATGCCGTGGTAGGTGCCCCTGTTCACAACAAGCGTCGTGAGGAAACGTCCAGGATTATGCCCAACCACGCGTGCCGTAACAATAGGGAAATCCCACTTGTCATCAAACCGGACCAGCGTATGGAGTCTAGCCAGTTCTTCCAGCCCTTCGCTTGCATGGTAGAGTTCCTGACGCAGCCTCGCATTCTCTTCCTTGAGGCGTTCGTTCTCCTCGGCAACGGAACGGTATTCCTTGAGCGATGACAAGGCCACCTGGGCCGGATAGAACACGGAACCGAGCACAGACGACACGATGCTCTCGCGCACCGGGTTCGGCGCTTCGCGCATGAGCAAGCCCAACAGCATAAAGAAGACAAAGGCGACAACGCCATGTCTCTGGGTAAACAAGTCTAAAACAAAGCGGAACGCCTTACGCATCAGACTCCAACCAAAAAGGGCTTAGTTGGACGAGGCGATAAGGACGGGACGATACTTGTCGAGGTCTTCGAGAATTCGGGCAGCGCCCTTGCAGACGCACACGAGGGCATCGTCAATCACGTTGACGGAAAGGCCCGTTTCCTTGCGGATACGTTCGTCAAAACCGCGCAGCTGAGACGCACCACCCGTCATGATGATACCCTTGTCCAAGATGTCGGAAGACAGTTCGGGAGGAGTCATGCTGAGAGCCTGCTTGACGGCCTCGATAATGGCCGTAACCGGCTCTTCCAGTGCGGAACGGATCTCGGTGCTGGTAATGGTCATGGTGCGCGGGACACCGGCGATAAAGTCGTGGCCCTTGACTTCCATGGAAAGTTCTTCTTCGAGCGGGCTAGCGGAGCCAATCTGGATCTTGATTTGTTCGGCAGTGCTTTCACCCACGCAGAGGTTGTACATGGTGCGCAGGTGGCGCACGATGGCTTCGTCCATCTCGTCGCCGCCCACACGCACGGAAGCGTTGCAGACGGTGCCGTTCAAGGCGATAACGGCGATGTCGGAGGTTCCGCCACCAATATCGACAATCATGTTGCCCACGGGATCCTCAACCGGAATGCCCATGCCCACGGCAGCCGCCATCGGTTCGTGGACCAGGTGCACTTCCTTTGCACCGGCCTGGCGTGCAGCGTCAATCACAGCGCGCTTTTCCACCTCGGTAATGCCGGAAGGAACACCGACCACCACACGAGGTTTCACCATCCACAGCGGGTACTTCTGCACGCGCTTGATGAAAGTCTGCAGCAGGTTCTCCACCAATTCGAAGTCGGCAATCACGCCATCGCGCATCGGGCGCACGGCGCGGCTTTCGCCGGGAGTACGGCCAAGCATCTTCTTGGCCTCGAAACCGATAGCCGAGACGCGGTTGTTCTTACTGTCCACGGCAATCACGGTCGGTTCGTTAATGACAATGCCCTGGCCGGCCACATGAACGAGAGTGTTTGCCGTGCCGAGGTCGATACCAATATCACAAGAGAATAAGCCGAACAAAATTTATGTCCTTTTTAAGGGTTTAAAACCAAATAATCCTATGTAAGAAAAATACAATTATTTGAAGAGCTCTGAGTGCGCTACTGCAAGGAATCCCCGCCAAAATAGAGTTTCTTAAAGTAGCGGTCCCAGTGGCGATAATGGGCATCGTAGCGGTACTTGCGCTTCTCGTGCAGCCTGATGTCCTTGTACATAAAGAAGTCCACCTCGGCGTAGGCCGAATAAATCTCGGCCTTGGCGCCTTCGAACAAACGAAAATCCTTGATGCGGTAGTAGGGAGTATCGAGCAGGGCAGAACGGTCTCCCGAGCCATGCAGGAACTCGGCGACATTAAACTGGAGGTCGTCCTGGAGGAACGCTTCAAGCTTGGTTTCGATACGTTCCGTAGGCTCGGAACAGCCCAGGAGCAAGGCGCACGCTATTGCAAAAACAAAAAATTTCATGGCGAAAAAATATAAATCTTGCGCGCGGTCAAACCATCATAAAAAAAGAAACGCGCCCTCGAGGCGCGTTTCCCGTTTTTCAGGATTTCAACTAGAAGGAGTAAGTTGCAGAAATTCTAGAGAAGATGCGGCCTTCGCCCTGGAATGGGTTGCGGAAGAGGAGGTCTTCAGCAACGGTCACGTCGATCTTCAGCTTTTCTTCGATGTTGATGCCGAAGCCGAAGCCGACATGGTCGTCCGCGGTGCCGTTAGCCAGCGGGTTCGTGGCGAAGAAGTTGCCGTTGTCGCGGCAGATGCCGTTGTTGCCGGTGTTCTTCGAGTCGACGTCGCACTCCGTGTAGAGAATGGACTTCTGACCGCCAACGCGGATGACGAACCAATCCCACCAGATGTTGCGTTCGATACCGAAGCTGATCATGCCACCGATGTCGCTGCGCTTGTCCCAGTTCGGATCGTCATCGTTCTGGGAGTTGTAGAGGCTTTCGCCCGTCGCATAGTTAAACGTCCAGTCGTGAGCCTTCAGCTGGTTCCAGATGAAGTCGCCGCCCAACCAGAAGAAACCGCGGTCCAGAGCCACGTTGATGCCGAGGCCGACCTGCGCATGCTTGTCGTCGATGCCCGGAGCCTGGATGAGGTTCATGGAGAACGCCGGGACAAGTTCGCCGTCGATTGCGTCGAGAGAGAAGAACGCACGAGAATTGGCGAGGAAGGAGAAGTCACCGTCGTCAAAGAAGTTCTTATGTTCGGGGCCGTACTGGATACGGGCAAGGCCGAAGCTGAACTCGAAGTCGATGCTGCTGCCGAACTGGAGGTTCAAACCTGCGTCCGCCTGCACGATGGAGGCAAAGGCATTCTTGGCCACCTGGTAGGAACCGTCCTCAGCCTCGTCGCCACCGTCCTGGTGAGCGATGTAGATGTGCAAGCCCCAGGCATCGCCGTTGGAAAGCGAACCGCCCAAGAAGCCGTCGAAGTTCGTCACCGTTTCAGGGACCTTAGTCGTATCGCTTGCAGACAGGCCAATAACGCGAGTCGGCAGATACTTGGCGAGTTCGGAGGTACGTCCGAAAAGGCCACCGATGGAAAGGCGCGGGTCAGGATTTCCCTCGTCACCGAGAGAAACAGAGAAGATGCCGCCGAAGTTCGGATGCTGAGGATCGAGGTTCTTCCCCGTCTCCACGTCCTGCGTATACGGGCCGAATTCACCAATCAAGTAGTTCGGGTAGAGATTGATGTTTGCGGGGTTATCGAAGATGCTCACATCATCCATGATGTACGTTGTGTTCTTGCCCATGGATTCGATACGGGCAAAAGTCGCAAAGGCGGAACCGACACCCAAAATGCCGAACGCCATGCCAACTGCGGCAGCTGATTTGAAATTCATATGAACTCCTGTTGAAAAACCTGCTATAAAGTTAATTTTATTTAACCATAAAAACAATAGATTATAACAAATTTGCTGATTTTTTTCGGTTTTTTTTAGGACCACGCCCCAAGGTCCAAAAACAAAAAAACGCGTAAAAAAAGACCGAGCTGAGCTCGGTCCTTTTTTCAAGCTTTCCAAAGATTATTCGGAGAACGTGAACGGAATGGTTACCGTCGTGTTACCGGACTTCACCTTGCTGAACTTCCAGCGGCTGACGGCATTCTTGATTTCGCCATCAAATTCGCCGTAACCAGTGGTGGAAGAAGCAATGGAGATGCTGATAACTTCGCCACCCGGAGCGATCGTGAACTTCAAGGTAACCTTACCCTGGAATCCCGGTTTCTTCTTCAGGAACTTGTTATAGATGTGACGGAGACCCGGAGTACGCTGACGGACGACCTTCATGATGTCCGCTGCGGAACGGGAACCACCGCCGGCGCCCATGTCGATATCGCGTTCAGACGGAGTCTTGATGGAGCCCTTAGCCTTAGTAGCGATACCACCGCCACCACCGCCAAGGAGGCCAGCAAGGCCGTCACCGATACCACCGGAACCACCTTCAGCATAACCTTCGTTGAAGCCGCCATCAGCCTTACCGCGACGACCACCGAGAACGGTCTTACCCGTCGTCTGGAGGCCAGCCACGTCCTTAAGAACCTTATCGATGTCCTTAGTGAACTTCTGGTTCTTCATGAGGTCGTAAGCAGCAGCAGAGGCGTTCTTGGTTTGAGCAGTGAGGAGCTTCAACACACCACGAGTCTGCGGAGCGTTCGGCTGACCCTTACCACGCGGCTTACCGCCACCACCGGCCTTCTTACGAGGCTTCTTGGGTTCTTCTTTCTTCTTTTCTTCCTTCTTCTCTTCCTTCTGTTCGATGGTCATAGAAGCGGAAAGATCTTCATTTGCGGATTCTTCGAACACGACTTCGTCAACGACAGCTTCGTACATGGAAGCCCACATACAGATAGCCAGAGCGACGACCAAGGAGATACCGGCGATAGCGCCCATCTTCTTGTCGGATTCCGGCATAAGCGACGCGACTAACGGATCCATAGCAACATTCTTAGCCATAGTTATTCCTCCCCGCCGTTCTTCATCATCACAGCAAATGCGATGTTCGTGTAACCGGAGAAGCCGCAAGTGGCCATCACCTTATACATGGCATCGTACGGGATGTTCTTGTCAATCTGGACAATGATGTGACCAGCTTCGTCAGCAGGCAGGTTGTTGGCCAGAGCATGGTCCTTTTCGATCTGGCGGCGGTCCTGCAGAACAGTGTTCACCTTCTCGACGAGGAGGGAATCCTGAGCAAGCACGTCAGCAGTGGGAACAATCTTTTCATTGTCGACCACCACGAAGCCATTATCGACCACGACCGTCAAAGACACTTCCTTCGGCTGAATCTTGGAGGTGGAGTTCGGCAGAACCAGGTTTTCGGCCTGGGTCACCAACTGACCCTCAGCATCGATGTTCTTAATCATGAACACCAGGATGATGGTCATCATGTCCATCATGGATGTCAATGAGAACGGGACATCTTCGCTATATTTACGAGTTTTTCTCATGTATTAGCCTCCCAGTTTCGCAAGGTTGATCTTGGTGAAACCGGCTTCCTTAGCACGGTCCATGAGCTGGATGATCTTGTCGAACTGCGTGTCATCGTTAGCCACGATGATGATGTTGTCGACGTCTTCCAGGTCGATGAACTGCGTATGGATAGCAATCAGGTCCTTGGCAATCACATCGTATGCAGAGAGAGCATAGATGATGTTGCTTGCCGCGGCATCGGGCTTCAGAGCGCGTTCAGAGTTTTCGGAGAGCGTACTTACGCGGGTACCGGCACTCGGCAACTTCAGAGCAGCCGGCTTCTGCAAGCCGAGCGGGCCTTCGCCAGGAAGGGCTAGGAAGTTGTTGGCACCGTCGAGGTAAGCACTGTCCGGACGGCCTTCGCCCTGGGACGAATACATGCCCCAGATCACGCGGCCCGGATCTTCTTCGGATTCTTTCTGGATAGCCCAAAGTTCGATAGTTTCGATATCGTAGATGTACTTTTCGACATCCATTTCGGAACCATCCTGGCACTTCGGACCATGACCGCTTTCAACGGCAGCCTTCACGTCTTCCGGAGCATAAGTGATGAGCTTAGCATCGGTCTTGCAGCGGAAGGTCCACATTTCCTTGAAGTACACGTTCGGCTGGAAACCGCCACGTGCGCCGATCACCAAGTAATCGGTGGTAACAGCCAACGACAGATTCAATGCCTGCTGGTCGGGTTCGGGAGGCGTATCGTCCATAATCATGTTACTGCGTTCAGGCAGGTTGACTTCGACGATGGCAAGCTTCTGGAACGCCGTCATAGACAGCAGCATAGGAATCAGAATCGTGAACAAGCCCATCGCCGGCAACAGGTCCGGTTCATCAGGCTTTTTCGGCTTCTTGATTTCTTTTGCCATAGTTTATAAACTCCAGTTAAATAGTTCTACTCTAATCGACTATTACGACAGGGAGTTGATAATCTTGAGGCCCTTTTCTTCCATTTCCTGGATAAGGCGTTCGGAGTTCATGTTGAGGATACCGACGATAACCAGAAGAGGCACGGCGGAGAGAAGTCCGAGGAGCGTAGTACCCATAGCGATAGCGATACCGTCAGCAAGTGCCTTCGGACGTTCAGCAGCGGGCTTGTTAGCAACGGCATCGAACGTGAAGATCAGACCGTAAATCGTACCCATAAGTCCGAGCAACGTAGAGATGGAAGCCATAACGGAGATGATGGAAACGTAACGAGTCAGACGCGGAGCTTCGGTCAGGAACACGGCGTCGCAAGCGGCCTGCATGCCGTCGCGGCCCTGGTTCTTGGCACCAACGATGGCAGCCATAACGCGGGCAATCGGGAGGTTGGTAGCGTTGGCGAGGCTCAGAGCCTGGTCAAACTGCTGGGAAGAGATGAGCTTGCCGAAATCAGCGAGGAAGCGAGCGCGGCCGCTAGAGCTCTTGAGCATGATGTAAACGAAACGTTCAATAGAGAAACCAAGACCGATCATGAAAACGATCAAGATGATCCACATGAACTGGAAACCATCTGCATCAGGGCTGAAAGATTCAAGCATTTTAGACATTGTGTAGTACTCCTTTATTGAGTGTGTTGTTTGTTAATTTTGAAATCCTGCGTTCATAATTAATTTTTTTTGGGGAATAAAGGGGCGTTTGAGGGGTAAAACTTTGTTTACCCATTCAAAAACGCCATTTCCGCCCCAAATAAAGGGGGAACCCTATGAACAAGGTTCCCCGTAAAATTGTTTTTACCGCTAGTATCCGGCCGGAGAGGCGGCGGGAGCCGGAGCCGGAGCCAGCTGCTTCTTCAAGCTAGCGAGTTCGGCCTTCAGCTTTTCGTTCTCAGCCTTGGCATCCTTGATGATGTCGCGGTAGGTGTTGATCTGCTCTTCCGGAGTCATGACTTCGGACTTGGCGATCTGTTCCAGACGAGCCTTGGTCTTGAAGTAGGACGGGTCGCTGAACAGCGTAGACGGGTCGAACTTCGTGATCTTCGTGTTGTTGGCCTCGTTGTTCTCGTCGAGAGACTTCAAGGTTTCGAACAACTTAGCGGTCCACTGGTTATCGATACCATAGTGGGCAGAAGCCTTGATACCCGTAGCGCACTGCGGGATAGCAAGCTGCTTAGCACCTTCGGACTTTTCGTTAAGGGCTTCGCGGTAGGCTTCGAGGTCTTCGTGAGCCATTTCGATAGCGTCTTCCTTGACGGCGCCTTCGTATTCCACGTATTCCTTCACGATAGCGGCAGAGTCAGGCAGCGGAGAGTTAGCGAACGCATCGGCGACTTCGACGAACACGGCGCAGCCCTGGTAGTACATTTCGATATAACCTTCTTCAGCCTCGATCACGTCCTGGTTGTAGAAGCCCTGGTCACGAGCAAGGTCGATGTTCTTCTGGAAAATCGGACGAGCTTGTTCGTAGTAGGTCGGGAGCTGCTGCACAACGGTGATACGTTCGGCAAAGCGTTCTTCTTCCTTCTTGCCGTTCAGTTCCTGTTCGCGGATCTTGGCGGCCATCGTCACGAAGAGCATACCCATCTTGTTGGTGGCACGGAAGGTCCACTTTTCAGAAGCGTAGGCTGCAGACTTGGAGTAGTGGCCCATGGCCTTCTGGAGGATTTCAACCAAGGTCTTGATGGTCTTGGCCTTGTCCTTTTCCTTGCCCTTCAGCACATACGGGTCCATCTTGTGGAATTCATGTTCGCCGAGGTAGAAGGCTGCTTCGGCCGGGATACCCGGGTCAGCATTCTTGATCTGCAAACCGTACTTGTCGTAGGCTTCCAGAGTCTTGCGGTAGTCTTCGACTGCCTTGTCTTCTTCCTTGAGTTCCATGTAGGCACGGGCGGCACCGATGTAGGCAGCAATCAGCTTTTCCTTGTCTTCGGTGTACATCCTGATGAAGTTGTGGTATTCCTTGGCAGCTTCATCCCACTTCTTCGCGTTGGCGTAGGCCAGCGGAATAGAGAACGCAGCGTCGAGAGCGTAGGTGCTCTTCGGGTAGTCGCGAACGAGGTCCTTAGAGCAGCGGATGGCTTCGTCGGTCATCTTGGCTTCGTCATAGCTCAAGCATGCGCTATAGAGGAATGCCGGAGTCTTTTCGTTCTTCGGATAACGCTTGTAAGCGAGTTCGAACGTGATAGCGGCCTGCTTCTTATCCGGAATGGAGTCGTAAGTCTGGGCTGCGAAACCGATAGCCTGGAAGGCCATGGAATCCTGCGGGAACTGGTTCGTGATGAAGAGGAACGTCGTAGCAGCTTCACGCGGCTTGTTGTCCTTCTTGTAAGCAGATGCGGCACGGAGCACGCCCTTGATGGTCAGCGGAGAGCTAGAGTACTGCTTCGGCAAGATCATGAAGGTCTCGGCAGCCTTGGTGTACTGCTTGGCGCTTTCGTAAGCGGCACCGGCTTCGAACACGGCCTTGTCAGAGAAGGCGACCAGCGGGTAGCGCTTCACGAGGGCCAAGTAAGCCTGGGCACCCTTTTCGTACTGGCCGTTCTTGACGGACTGTTCAGCCATCTGGAAGAGCACGGCAGCGATAGCCTTTTCGATTTCCTTGGCCATGGAGTCGTTCCTGGTGGCCTTGACATCGTGATACTGCTTGTAGAGCCATTCGAATTCCTTGAGGGATTCGTCAAGCTGGTTGGATTCCAGCAAGGACTGGGCAAGCATACGGCTGATGAGCAAAATGTACTGGTGGTTCGGATACTTCTGGCGAAGTTCGCGGAGCACCGTCACAGCGGTCTTGTACTGCTTGGCATCGTAGTGGACGATGGCTGCGTTGTAAGCAAGTTCGGCAGCTTCCTTGTTGTTGCCAAATTTCTTCATGTACTTGTCGACCTGTGCGAAGTAGGCCTTGGTCTCTTCGGACTTGTAAGCCTTGACAGCGTCGTCACCGTACTTGTTCTTCTTGGCGTTTTCACGAGACTGATCCATCATGAGCACGGCGTTGTAACCAGCTTCTTCCTTCTTGAGGAGAGCTTCGGAGCCCATCGGGCGACGGCCGTAGCGAGTGGTATCGGTATCGACGATCCAGTTGAACATCTTGGCGGCGTTAGCAAACTGACCCATTTCCTGGTAGACGAGAGCCAAGTTGATGTGCACCTTGTATTCGTCCCAGGTCGGTTCCTTGGCGTAGCGCTTCAGGAATGCTTCGTAAGCCTTGATAGCTTCCATGTACTGCTTCTTGCCGGCTTCGAGGTCGCCTTCCTTGGTGAGCTTGGCAGCACGCGCATGGTGGAACTGCGGGATGTCAAGCATAGCGGAACGGATAGCGCGTTCGGCATTCTTCACAGATTCAGGATACTTCTGGTTCTTCTTGTACCAAGAAGAGTTGCGGTCATAACGCTTCACAACAACATAACGATGCTGCTGGGCTTCGTCGAACTTCTGCTGCACGATGAAGATTTCAACCATGGCGATATCGGCGAGCGGAGCGTCGATGTAGTCCGGGTTGATGGCCATCAAGCGCTTGAAGGACTGGACAGCTTCTTCGTTACGGTCATGGTCCTTGTTCTTCATACCGATACGGTAGTAGACGGAATCCTTGAACGGAACCTTCTTGTCCTTAAGGAAAGCTTCAGCTTCGGCAACACCACCACCTTCAAGGTCAGAGAAGGAAGCAGCCATGAAGTCCATAGCTTCTGCGCGCAAGTCGTTCGGATATTTACCCTTGTCGGCGCCGATGATGTAATCGTAGTACTTGATAGCAGCCGTTTCGTATTCGGCAATGTTATAGTAGGATTCAGCCAAGTGGTACATGGCGAGAGCCGCTTCCTTACCCGTGAGGTTCTCGAAGCCGGTCACCTTCTTGTAGGCGCCAATAGCGTCGCGGAACTTACGGTTCATGAAGTGGTATTCAGCCATACGGAGCCAAGCCTTCGGAACGAGGCCGTTGTCCGGGAAGCCCTTGACGAGACGTTCACGGAGGCGGAAAGCCTTGTCGTCTTCGCCGCTAGCTTCGAGCACGGCGGCAGCCTGGTACATCACGACCGGAGTCTTGTCTTCCTTCGGGTACTTATCGATGTATTCGAGGAAGTAGCCGAGAGACTTGGAGTGTTCAGCCTTCGGGAGCTGATCGATGTTGGCGCACTTGGCCGGCTTGTTATCGCGGTCTGCACACCAGGCCACGTCTTCTTCGTACTGGCCCTGAGCATCGAGGAAGAGTTTCTCTTCCAACTGGAACTGGTAATGACCGAGCTGCTGGAGAGCAGAAGCGCAACGCTTGTTCTGCTTACCCTTACAGTTGTTCACCTGCTTTTCCCACTGGGCAATAGCCTGACGCATGCCCTTTTCGTCAAGGCCACCGGAACGGCAAGCCTGGTCGGCCTGGTTCTTGAGAACCTTGTAAGAGCTGGCGCACTTCTTGAATTCAGAGCTGCCCTTCTTGTAGGATTTGCACTTTGCCGCCAATTTCTTGGCTTCGGCGACTTTGTCTTTACAAGGGTCGGATGCCGCAAAAGCATTTCCGACAAGAGCACAAATCAATGCGCTCACAAGCAAGAGTTTTTTCATTGTTATCTATCCACCTATTATTTCTTTAAAAAGGGGAAAACCCCGAAGACTAGAAGTCGTCTCCGAGGTCATCGCCGAGTTCATCAGAAGAACCGCCAGCGTCGCTGTCACCAGCAGGAGCAGGAGCTTCGCTGCTGCTACCAGCATCCGACGAACCACCCATATCGTCACCGCCCATTTCAAGATCGTCTTCCAACGATTCGAGTTCCTGAGCAGCTTCAGAGGAGGCGCCGCCCTGGCTCATCTTGGTCTTCACAGTTGCCAAGGTAAAGCCGGCGTCATCCAAGATACGCTTACGGTTGGACTCGAAGCGGTCACTCTGAATGGATTTCTGGGTAAATGCTGCATAATCTTCAATTGTCTTGTTCGCCTTGTCGAAGGACGGACGCAGAGCTTCACGCTTCTTCTCCACACGCGGCGTGGGGAGCTGACGAGCGAGATCCAAAGCCTTGACCTGCACGGAGTCAAATTCGTCCTGCATAGCATCGTAAGCCTGACGGGCACTGTCGCGAGCGGCAACAGTCACAACCGGCTGTTCGGTGCGCTTTTCAGCCTGTTCAAGAGCCTTGGCAGCGTTGTTGTAATCCTTCTTCATGAAGTGGCAGTAACCAATCACCAGGTAGGCTTCGGAAACCAGGAAGGATTCCGGAAGGTTGCTGATAATCCACTGAGCCGGCTTCATGGCTTCGTTCGGCTTGTTCACCTTGAGGAAGGACCATGCGATACCGAGCATAGCTTCGTCATACACCGGGGAACCAGCCTGCACCTGACCGTACATCTGAGCGGCCTGAGCAATGTCCGGCTTTTCACCAGAGAAGTAGATGTGGCCGAGCTTCACCTTGGCGGCATCCTGCAGGTCGCGTTCGGACTGGTTGGAAACCGGCTGTTCCGTAATATCGCGGAAGCAGTTTTCGGCTTCGTCCCACTTGCCCATACGGCTGTAGGCGATACCCATGGTGTAACGGGCGTAGAAGTAGTTTGCGTTACCCGGAAGGATGGCGGCGAGCAGGTCGACAGCTTCCTGGTAGAGGCCCTGTTCGAACTTGATCTGGCCGGCAACGTAGTCAGCGTCAGCCTTCACGTCGCTTTCGCCGAACTTCTGGGCGATATTCTGGTACTTGGCCATAGCTTCCGTGTACTTGCCTTCCTTATAGTCGATGTTCATCAACTGGAAGTGGTACTTGGCGCGCTGGTCACTCTGCGGGTAGCGCTTGATAGCGTCTTCGTACACGGCCTTAGCAGCCTTGTGCATACGGAGGTTTTCGAAGGACTTTGCCTTGTAGAACGCAGCCTGGTCGACAAGGTGGAATGCGGGGTACTTGGTCTGAACCTTACCGAAGGCATAAGCTGCTTCGAGGAACTGACGGTTCAAGTACAGACGCATAGCGGCACGGTAGTCGTTTTCAGGTTCGATCTTCAAGCGACGATAACGTTCTTCACCAATCTTCTCTTCACGAGTGTCACCGAAGCGGCTGGTGAGCTTGACAGCCCAGATGAAGCCACGGTTCTTCTTGGCGTAGAGGTCATCGTGAGACATTTCGAGATCAAGAGCGAGGTAACGGAAGAGGCTCACGTCCTTAACGTTAACCGTCGCACCTGCAACCGGATAACCTTCCTTGGTGAAGCGGAGGCGAACACCGAGGTGCGGAGAGAGGAAGTATGTCACCGTGAAGCTTTCTTCGAGGTTCATACCGTCTCCACCTTCCTTGTCGGAGTGGAACACGTCGATCAAGGAAAGTTCGACCTTGGCTTCCAGAGCGCGGTTGAGGCCGCGATAGAACAAGGAGAAGTTCAGGTTAGAAGGAATGTTGTACGCATCGTCACGATCGCCACCGAAGAAGCCCGGGGCAACGAACGAATAGGAACTAGAGCCTTCCTCGGTGCTGATACCCGGCTGAACAACGTTCTGCAAGGCAACACCGACCAACAGGTAACCAAACTTGGAGTTGGCAATCGGGTTCCAGTTAAGGCCGACGTCAGCGCCCAAGGAGATGTGCTTGTTCTCATCGAACTGGTTGATCTGCAGGACCGAGATGTCGATACCCAAGGCGATGCACTGAATTAAGTTGTACGCATATCCCAACATGAATGCGTTTTCAACGTAATCCTGACCGCCATCGATAGAAGCACCGTTTTCGAAGAAGGAGAATCCCCACGTGTGCTTGTAATCGATCGGATAGGTAAAGCTGACGTATTCCTGGCTAGCTTCGCCGCTAATGGAGCTGAAGAAGCCAAAGCTCAATTCAAACTGATCCGTCTCAGAAATACCAGCCGGGTTCACGTACATGGCAGTGTTACCACCGAATTCAGCGAACCAGTCATTCTGCTGGTACTTGTGCGGAGAGTAGGTTGCCTCGGCGAACAAAGAAGTGCTGGCCAAAGCGAGTCCAAAGACTGTTGCTTTTTTGATGAAACTAGTATGCATCATCACCTACTCCTTTACTTGATGTCCGTGCGGATGAACTCGATACGACGGTTCTGCGCACGCCCTTCTGGGGTTTTGTTGGAAGCGACCGGCTGGGAGTCACCCTTGCCACTCGTAGTCATACGGCTCTCATCGATGCCTTTCTCAACAAGGAAGTTCTTCACGGCAGCGGCGCGGTCAGCGGAGAGCTGCATGTTCTTTTCCTTGATACCCACGTTATCCGTGTGGCCGACAATTTCAAACGTCGTTTCGGCGAAGGATTCCATAATATCAACGACCTTCATCAGAGACACATAGGAGTCCTGAGTGATGGTGGCCTTGCCGGATTCAAAGTTCACGCCTTCAAGAACGAACACTTTCTTCGGCGGCTGCGGGACTTCGTCCGGGCAACCATCTTCGTCCTTGTAGCCGTTCTGAGTTTCAGCCTGTTCGGGGCAGAGGTCAACACCCTTACAGACGTGAGCAAAGTTGGAAAGCATACCCTTAGCTTCGACCCACGGATCGCAGAGACCGTCGCGGTCGTTGTCGGCATCCGGGCAGCCATCGTCATCCTGGTATCCGTCGAAGTCTTCGGCTTCTTCCGGGCAGTTGTCGAGACCCGTACAGACGGAGGCGTACTTGTCGGAAACGCCCTCTTCGGAGACCCAAGGATCGCAAAGGCCGTCGGCATCCGTATCCGGATTGCGGGTTTCCTCGGCCTGTTCCTCGTCCTTAGCCACTTCAGCAGCGGTGAGGCCGATGTCAGCCTTGCCCTTACCGCGCTTGAGCATCGGCGAGGTGGACTGGCAGTAGAAGTTCGGCTTCGACAGCGAGTGGTTGATGAACTTCGGATCGAGCGAAACGTTCGTGCGGTTCACCTTGATGTACTGGTTGAACGGGTAATAGTTCTTGTAGATGTTGTTGTACTCCACCTTCGTCTGGCCGGCGGCCGGGTCGGCGAACACACCGTAGTAGTGGTTCTCCATGAAGATGTTGTTACGGGCGACCACGTTGGTCGGTCCCTTCAACGCAAGGCCAGAGTAGCCGTTGCGGAGAACAACGTTATGTTCGATGAAGGCATCCAGCGACTTGGCACCCCATGCGAGAATGCCGGACCAGCGGTTGCCGTACACCACGTTGTTACGGAGCCAAGGGAGCGAAATGAACGCGCCGATACCCGTTGCCTTGTTATCCAACACATAGCAGTGGTGGATGTAGGGGGCGGCGTTTTCGCAAAGAATACCTTCGATACCGTTCTTCACCGTAAAGTGAGACATTTCGGCGCCCGAAGTACCCATGACGGTCGGACCGCGGCGACCACCATCGATGATGGTAGTGAGCGGATCCTCGCCCTTGAGCACAACACCCATGATCAAGGTGATGTTTTCGTTGTAAGTTCCACGTTTGACAAGGATGGTATCCCCGGCATCCGCATTTCCGAGTGCATCTGCAATCTTTGAGTAATCGCCAGGCACGTTGATATTCCTTGCCATGGCGGTTCCGGAAAGAAGCAAAGCCCCGGCCGTAATTAGGACCAGTTTCTTTAGGGTCATACTGCTACGTTTCTCCAATCATAGTACACAAAAAATTCATATTCTCTTGTTTTGCCCATTAGGGTAAACAAAACCCGAATGGAATATACCTTTACAAACGGCAATAGTCAAACACTTTTTATTGAAAACACCTTTTTTTAGCGTAAAAAAAAAGTGTCATTTGCCATTTTTAGGGGGTATAAGTCAATTTTCAGAAGATTCAGCCTTCGCTTCCTCCTTTTTTGTTCCCTGAATCAGAACACGGATGTCCTGGCAGGTCTTCTTGATATCCTGCAGAACCTTGCGGGCACGCGTGCCAGCAGACTTGTTGCCGCGTTCGAACTTCTCGAACTCGCGTTTGAAGTTTTCGATTTTCTGATCGAGATCATTGACTAAACTCATAAGCAAACTCCCGGAAAAAAGATGCTGTATGTGAAAATAATTAAAGTTTTTTTCAAAAATTCGCTATTTTGTAAAATGAATTTTACGTTTATATATTATTACACAAAATCGGGCCAAAAAAGGGGCAAAATAAAGCCCTTTTTAGCGACCTGCCACTTGCCAAAGACATTTTAATGCTTTTTCCCCCTTCTCCCCGACATTTTCCGAAAAATCGTTCACGAACATTTTGATGTGCTGCTCGATGACATTCCGGTCCTCGATTTGTGCCAACTTTTCGATAAAAGGCGTCACCAAATCTGACCTTTCTCTCGCAATGGAGATACTCCTCCGAATTTCCGCCTCGACTGCGCAAACCACTTCGTCCGGAAGCGAACGGCGAATGACGGAAATTCCAAGCGGAATCGGAGAATTCGTCTTATCCTCCCAATATGCGCCCAAATCGGCAAGAAGATGCAATCCATCCCGCTTCCAGGTAAACCGGTGCTCATGAATGACCACACCCTGAGCCGAGGAACCGTCACGCAGGGACTGGTACACCTCGTTAAACAGCGCATAGCGCACAGCGGGCACTCCCCCCATTTCGCGCCCGTACCAAAACTTGAACAGAAGCGCCGCCGTCGTATCGGCCCCGGGGAGCGTCGTCACGGCCGCCGGGTCAAACACGTCCGCCGAGGACGAAAGCAACAGCGGGCCGCAACCATAACCGATGGCCCCGCCGCAGCCCATGTGACGGTAATCACACTCGATTTTGGGAAAAACTTGCGCGCTCACCTTAGCCACGTCCAGCACCCCTTGTCTGACCATTTCGTTCAGGGTCTGGACATCGGCATAGTGGACATCCCACTCAAAAGGGGAATTCTCGAGGCCGGCAATAAGGGCCTCGTAGATGTAGGTGTCGTTGGGACAGGTGGAAATGCCGAGGGAAAGGCGCATAGAGGAATGAGGTCGGGCCTGCGGCCCTTTGAGGTTTGAGGTGTGAGACTGTAGGAAGTAGACAGTAGAAAGTGGTTGATGGTTAGTGGTTAGTAGCGGTGAGCGTTGAGCCGGTGCTACGCACCTCTGAGCAGTGAGGTTTTATAATCGCGCCTTCAGCGCAAAAAATAAACTCACAACTCATTGCTCATTGCTCATAGCTCATTGCTCGAGCCTCATAGCTTATCCAGCACCTCCCTTTTGAGGGCGGCCATGGCTTCGGGGATGCGCCAGGTGGACGGATCACGGTCGGTCACGATGTTGCTCACGGCGCGGAATTCAAAGCCCGGAATGCCGAAACGTTTGCACACGGCAAAAAGCGCGGCCCCCTCCATGCTCTCCACATCGACACCGAACCGGGCCTGCCGGTCGAGGGACAGACCGGCTGTGCCAGTACAGCAATTCACCGTAAGGCCCGCTACCGATTTCAATCGGCACAAGGGCTCCGGAAGGATTCCCGTGTTTTCGCCACAGGCATTCTCGGAATAACTAGCAGACCCCTTCACTAATTTCGACCAATGGGAAAAGGATCCGTCAGCCTCTTGGACGCCCATGTCGCCCACAACCTCGGAGCGAACGCGGACAACATCACCGACGGCAAGACCACGTCCCGGGTAGGCACCACAGATGCCGACCTGGAGAACGCACGCATATTTACGATTTGCGAGAAGCCCCGACAGGTTCACTGCGAAGTCCAGCATGCCAACACCGCACACGGCCATGTCGCAGCGTTCACATTCAATTATACTGGGAATGTTTCCATCCAAATTAGCGGACTGAGGGTGCAGGAGCGAAATCTCCCTCATCGAAGGAATCGCCACAAGCACGGAATTCATCAGTCACCCAATTTTTCGAGAGCCTGAGCAAGGGATTCCTCGAGCTCGGCGACCCGCTTTAAATCAAGGTTCCACGGACGGTCCACCTCGCAGCGCGCCACGGCCACGGCCGTCGCCTTCACGAGGCATTCTTCAAAGCTCAGGCCTTCAGCATCGGCATAGAGCCAACCGGCAAAGAAGGAATCACCCGCGCCAATGTCGTTCTTGACCTGGATCTCAGGCGGCTGCAGCTGCAATCCCTGAAACTTTTTCTCAACAAAGCGGAACGCGCGCACGGGGGCGTCCTCGTCGGTAATCACGAGGTTCCGGATGGGAAGCCGTTCCAGCACAGCCATCGCAGTCATCTTCCAGAACTGCGGGCTCGACTTGACTTGGGGAATTCCCATGCGTTCAAGCAGTTTGCTGTATTCCAGACTGTTAATCTTGAGAAGTTCCACGCCCTTCTCGAGCCAGGCATCGATATTATTTATGGCATCGATAAAAACTGCCTTCCCAGTAAAATCAAGGGAATTGATCAAGTCAACATCGAAACCCTGCGGGAAAGATCCGCACAGGGCAACGCACTGCGTCGTATGCCAATAGTTGTTGAGCGTTTGTATGAAATCGTTGTTCTCGGCCTCGGCAAGCACCGGCGACGGCTCGATGAGTTCCGTCGTATCGCCATCGCAGACAATGGTCGTGCAGACGCGCGTTGGCTCATGAATCCACACGGGAGCCTGCTGGACTCCGTTCGCCGAAAGTTCGTCGAAAATACGGGTGCCGTTTTCTGCTCCGAGAAAATGCATCAGGACGGGATTTCCGCCCAGGTGTTGCAGCACGCGTCCACAGTTAATCCCCTTGCCCGACGCATATTCCTGCGCCCTCGGCAAACGGTGCACCGTACCCGGCGTAAACTTGTCCACGACAAAGAGTCGCTGCCACGCGGGGTTCAACCCAAGGATTAACGTTTCTCGCTGCATAAGGATTCCTCTAGAAGTTCACCTTGTAGAACTTGCGCTTGCCCACCTGGACAACCAGCTGATCGCCGCCCTTGATTTCAATCTGGGACTGCGGATCGGCAAGCTTTTCGCCGCCAATCTTCACGCCGCCGTTCTGGACCATGCGACGGGCTTCGCCCTTGCTGGCAAAAGCCTTGATTTCCACGAGCAGGTCCAGGGCACCGTAGGTGCCGGCCGCCACGCTGCACTCGGCTGCATCGCTCGGAATTGCGTTACCGCTGTGGATTTCGCGTTCCTTCTGCGCGGCGGCCTCGGCGGCTTCCGCGCCGTAGTACTGCGTCACGATATCGATAGCGAGACGGTGCTTGGCATCGTTGGGGTTCATCTTGCCCGCGGCAATGTCGGCCATCATCTGCTTGACTTCTTCAAGCGGGATATTCGTCAAAAGTTCGAACCAGTTCTCGACAATGCTGTCGGCGAGACTGTAAATCTTGTGGTACATCACGTCGGCGGGTTCGTTCAAGCCCACGTAGTTGCCGATGGACTTACTCATCTTGACCTTGCCGTCGGTACCGAGGAGGATGGGCATGAAGAGGCCGATCTGCGGTTCCATGCCCTCGAAAATCTGGAGATCGCGACCACGGAGCACGTTAAACTTCTGGTCGGTGCCGCCGAGTTCCACGTCACTGTTGATAGCGACGGAATCGTAGCCCTGCATCATCGGGTACATGAATTCGTGCAAGCTAATCGGCGTATTGGCGGTATAGCGGTTGTGGAAGTCCTCGCGTTCGAGCATCTGGGCCACAGTGAACTGGCCCATGAGTTCGGTCACCTTGCTGAACGGGAGCTTAGAGAACCATTCACCGTTGTAGTGGATTTCCACCTGGTCGCGGCGCACTACCTTGAAGAACTGTTCCTGGTATTCCTTCGCATTCTCGAGCACCTGTTCGTGCGTGAGGCGCGGGCGGGCCTTGTTGCGGCCGCTCGGGTCACCGATCTGTGCGGTGTAGTCACCCACGATAAGCACGACGGTATGACCCAAATCCTGGAACTGGCGGAGCTTGCGCATCACGACCGTATGGCCGAAGTGCACGTCCGGGGCAGTCGGGTCAACACCCATCTTTATACGGAGGGGAACTCCAGTGTCATAGGACTTCTGGAGTTTCTTTTCGAGTTCATCTTGCGGCACGATGTCGGTAACGCCGCGCATCAAAATTTCAAGCTGTTCCTTTACGGGACGAAATTGCATAATTTTCTCAGTGGTTAAAAGTCCATGCAGAAGGAATGGATTATCATACGGGGTAAATATAGAAACAGACGAGAGATGAGAGACGAGAGCCTTTTGGAATTGCCGGTATTTGCGCTATTCTACGACTCGGAGGATATTGTATTTTCCGCCATACATGTCACCCCAAAGGGCATAGAAAGCCCCCTGAGAATCCACAATCAAGTCGACATACCTGTCCTTGGTTCTGCAAGCTTCCTGAACCTTGAAGTCCTTTCCATTCCTCGAAGCAAAAACATACCTGCCGCCAACCGCAACCAAAGTTCCATTTGACACAACCATAGCGTCTGTCATTTCGGTTTTGGCTCGGTAATCTCCATTTACCAAATTTACGATAGTCCAGTTCTTCAAGTCTTTTGAATAATACAGAAATCCATCGGCTCCGACTCCTACACTCGATACATACACATCCCCAATACGTGCAAAAGACGACGCTACACCCTCCATCATGTAAGTCGTATCCCAAGTAACCATATCCCTAGAATGAAGAAGCGCAGTCCTCCAACCCACATCAACCCATTCACCGGCATTATTCAGGATTGGTTCATTGTAGTTAACTAAAACAAAGTGAGCAGTATCATTAGAGAAAGCATCATAAACTGAGTGAATCCCATCCGTAAAATCAAAAGCAATCGGATTCCAAACGGATGCATCCTCGGAATAATAGAGTTTGTCATTTTCACTTTTGTAGAAATACTTGTCATCACAGGTCAACCAAAAATCACTATGAATATCACCCTGGACAGAATCGCAAGTCCAATTTTTCGCATCTTCCGAATGGCATAACTCGCGGCCCTCGTTAGGAGCATAACCACCGGAGCGAACTAACGCCAGTTTGTCGCCTACAATACAAAGATTATGGCCTTCCTGCTTGTATAAGTAGTGTTCAAAGGCAGCGTACTTTTGCCAGGAAGAAGACCCGTTCTTTTTGACGTAAAAAGTATCTATGGCAGGATCATCTTCATGACCATAAAGCCCTCGCATATTGAAATGACGGGGGATGGCAATCAGGTCATCGCCATAAAAACCAAAACTTATGATATTAAACGACGTATCCTGCTCAGTCGAAGATTCAAACTGGATGCTTTCGACCGGCTCACAAGACAGCGTCGGCGGTTCGACATATTCAACGAAGGTGTCTGCAACGGTTTCAGACGAGAGAATTTCTGAAGCCGACGATTGCTCTACATCAGGGGCATCGATATCAGAACTGTCCGAGGAATTGTCGGAACAAGCCGAGACAAAGAATGCCGCAAAGACAAAAGAGAAAAACAACTTGTACACAATATTCATCCTTTTTAAACAAAAACAGTTCTTTATTTTCCGAAACCAGCGAGGTCTATTCCAAGCTGGTTGATCTTGTACGTAAGAATACGCGGAGTCGTGGAGAGACTGCGTGCGGCGGCGGCAATCTTTCCCTTGCTGCTCTTGAGGGCGTCGCAGATGATGTCTTTCTCGTAGGCCTCCACCATGCGCTTTAGATTTCCAGAGACTGGCGTACCGCTCGTTTCGGCGGTCTGCAGCGTAGTCGGGAAATGGTGCGGGTAGATGACGTCTTCGTCAGCAACGAGGACGGCGCGCTCGATCCCATTTTCAAGTTCGCGCACGTTTCCGGGCCACGGGTAACTCATGAGCATGTTGATGGTCGTGCGTGCGAGGCGGCGCACGTTCTTGCCCACGATGCGGCAGTAGTGTTCCACGAAATGGTCCGCCAACAGCACGATGTCCGTCTTGCGGTTGCGCAGCGGCGGGACGTAAATTGGGAAAATGTGCAGCTGGTAATAGAGGTCTTCACGGAACGTGCCCTCCTCCACCATCTGCTGCAAGTTCTTGGTGGTGGCTGCAATCACGCGGACGTTTACCTTTTTCGCGATGCGGGCGCCGATGCGTTCCACTTCGCCGTGCTGTAGCAGGCGCAAGAGCTTTACCTGCAGGTTCGGCGAAAGTTCGCCAACTTCGTCGAGGAACAGCGTGCCGCCTTCGGCCTGTTCTACGCGGCCCGGCGTCTCTGCAAACACACCCACGAGAGCACCACGCACACTGCCGAACAGTTCACGATCAAGTACCGATTCCGGCATGGAGGCGCAATGGACGCGGACGAAAGGGTCCATGTTGCGGTCGGAGCGGTAGTGGATGGCCTCGGCCACGAGCCCCTTGCCCGTGCCGACCTCGCCCACGATAAGCGCGGGCAGGGGGCTGCGGGAAACCTGGTCAATCTGCGCGTACACGCGCTGCATCTCGCTCGAACGCCCGATGATGTTGTCCGGCTGGAACCGGTCCTTGAGCTCAAGCGTCAGGCGTTCGTTTTCGGCCTTGAGGATTTCGTTCTCCTCGCGGGCCTCGCGACGGAGCTTGACCGCCGCAGCCAACATCTGCGCGATGATTTCCAACAGGCGGAGCTTTTCGGGAAGTTCTTCCTCGACCGGGTTCTGCACGTCGGCACTGAAAGCGCCGATGACCTGGTGTTCCATGATGACGGGCACGCAGAGGAACGCCTTGTCCTCGGTCTTGCCGCGCCCCGTACGGTCCAGGAAGTCCGGATCCTTCGCAACGGAAGGAATGATGACCGGCTTGCCGGTCTCGACCACGCGACCCGTGATGCCCTCGCCCACCTTGTAGCGGCCCTTGCGCGCCTGGCGGCTGCTCAAGCCTTCCGCTATTTCGATGGAGATTTCGCCGGTGTGGCGGTTATACAGGGTGAGGGTCGCATGCTCCACGCCCATCGTAGATTCCACCACCTCTAAAATCGGATGTGCGACACTCTCGAAGTCGAGCGTCTGGTTCAAGATAGAACTGATCTTGTAGAGCAGTTCCAGTTCCTGGATTTTGGATTGCGAAGTGGACATAGCAAAAATTTAAAAAAGAAAAGCCTCGAGCCGGATAGTTCGAGGTTTCGCTCTATGCGATACTTGCTAGTCCTGGCACTACTTCACAGTGCAGGCTGCTGCGCCTCGGAAATTGTCGTTCAAGTAAACTTGGCGACCATTTCACTCGGCTTGCTAGTCCTTGATGCAACGGACAGAAAAACCGGTGGTCTTGTAGGTATTACCCAAATCCGCTTTGTCGTCTTCGTGGCTCAAGCTCATGACGAATGCGTTCTGCACATTTTTTTGGACAGAGGTCCAGAAGTACGCATCCGTGCCCTCATTTTGGAAACTTGTACCGGTATATAAGCCTGCGGGCAACGCTGCAAATGAATAGGCGTCGGCGTTTACAATCCCGCTTTTCTTGGTCCATCCGGTTCTGGACTTGAGCGCCTCACCCGCCTTGTTAGAGCCGACATATTCCGTTATATTCCCGTCCACCGTCACTATCAGGGCTTCCCATTCCTGTTCGCTAGGCAAATGCCAACCTACAGGGCACACGCCCTGAACATCGCCCGAGCCCAATGTTGTGCAATTTTTATCGTCGCCGCATTCGCTTTCCGACCGGCCCACGGCGGTAGCCCATGTGTAAAGGCGACCGTATTTGGCGCAGAAAGCTGCTTGTTCATCTTCAGTTTTGCCAGCGCAAAAGCTACCCTCTGCGGTCTCATAGTTCAAATTCTCTGCCATCCATATTTCGAAATAACCCGTACCCACAGGAGCAATGGTAACCTTCTTGTAAATCTGCTCCGCATCGTCTGCAAACTTCGCACAGAACTGGTTGTCGGGATTATATGCCGCTTTAGGGCTACCGCACTTATCATAGAGTTCAACACCGTAGCAGAATTTATCGCCATCGGGATCATAAGGGGTATCTCCGCACACCGCCTTATAGAGAGTCGTTTTTACAGCCTTTTTTCCCGTGCCGCATTTAATCGTAACAGCACCATTCTTGTCGTTTTCAATATTGCAGCTCGTTCCATTTTCGCCCTTCAACGATTCAATCCATTCGTCAAGCGTTCCCTCGAAACCCGAAAGTTCAAAGGCGCTCTCACCCGCTTCACCTTGAATTCCCTGCGCACCCGAGTCCCCCTTGGCTCCGTTCATCAGCACTCCCACGGAATCTCCACCGCACAGTACCTTGTAACCACCTTTAATAGCCTTTACCGTGCAAGAGGAGCCATCTTTACCATCGTTTCCGTTCTTGCCGTCCTTGCCGGCCTTACCATCACTACCATCGGAACCATTCTCGACAACTGCGCCACTCATGGCAGCCCAACCATCGTCGGTGCAAATAAACGCTTTCACCGAATCCTTCACGTAGACCAGCTTGCCTACGATAGCGGAGTCGCAATCGTCCAAATCTTTAAATGCCTTCACCTTTTCGGCATCAGAAGTTGCGACCACGGTAGTGTTTTCATCGCCACATGCGGCAAAGAAAAGCACAGTCCCCAAAAGCGGCAAAAGGATTTTTTTCATTTTCTTGCTCCCTAGATTCTGTTGTTCACAATACAAATGTAATAAAAATGTAACAAAAAGAAAAGTTCCCGGACAATCCGGGAATTTATTTGCAATAGGCTTGAGCTATCTGCGACGAGCCGCTTGCGACGACCTACTTCAAAGCTTCCTGCACCAAGGCAGATGCGCGCTTGGCGTCGAAGCGGCCCTTGACCTTCGGGGAAAGTTCCTTCATAATCTTGCCCATGTCCTTCGGACTGGCGGCTCCGGTCGCGGCCTTGATTTCGGCGATAAGGGCCTTGACTTCGTCCTCGGTCATCTCGGCCGGCATGTACTTGCGGTACAGGGCGATGCATGCTTCCTCGGCAGGCACCTTGTCCATGAATCCACCCTTCTTGAGGATTTCAATGGCTTCCTGCTTCTGCTTCACGCTGCGGGCGAGAACGTCGACGCACATCTCGTCGGTAATGCTGTCGGTAATCTGTGCCGGGGTGGCGCCGGACTTCATGGCCTCGTTCTTGATGTCGGAATGGAGGGTGCGGAGGGTACCGAGCGTTTCGGTATCGTGGGCCTTCATAGCGGCCTTGATATCATCGAGAATCTTTGTCAACAATGCACTTGCCATAATGATTTCGCGAAATTATCACGCCTCGCGACAAGCGATAAGGTTTTACTCACGGGAAATTATAAAAAAACGAATAAGCCCCCGACCAGAGGTCGGCGACTTATCAAAGCAGTTATACCAACTCGAAATTAGTAGAGACGCTTGCGGTTCTGGTCAGCAATCTCTTTGAGGCGCTTGCGGCGAGCAGCCGTTTCAATGCGCTTCTTCTCTTCGGAAGGCTTTTCGAAGCGCTGACGCTTCTTGACATCGGAAATGATGCCGTTCTTTTCGCAAGACTTGGTGAAACGCTTAAGAGCGCGTTCGAAAGGTTCGTTGGACTTAACAATAACGCCGATCACGATAATCCTTTGGTTAAAAAATTCAGTTTGAGAGCCCAAATATATTTATAAATGTCCACTTCGTCAAGGGACAGAAGAGGGCGTTTTGCAAGTCCTTTTCGAACAAAAGCCCCCTTTTTCACCCAAAAACACAAAAAATTTCCATAAAAATGCGATTTTTCTTCCATATAACTTGCGTAAAATCAAAGACTTATGTATATTATCGCATGATATGTAACTATTTTTTAAATGATAGTTACCTAACAAACATTACCGGAGTTTTGAATGAAATCTCTTTCGGCTTACAAACTCGGCATGGGCGCCATCGCCTGTGCATTCTTCGTTGCCTGCTCTCAAGGCGACCAAGACGTCGTTCCCCAGATGGACAAATCCAAGGCCACTCCTTCCGCCCAGAACGTAAAGAAGGCTGACGCCCCCGCAGCAGCAGAAGAAGAACCGGAGCTTGTCCCGCTCAAGTCCCTTTCCGGCGACAACTCAGCCGAAGCCCCCGCAGAGGCCGCAGCTCCCGCCCCGGCAAAAGCTGCACCGGTCTTTAGCGGCAGCAATCAGCCCCAGCAGGACGGACAATACGTCATCCAGGTCGGCATCAAGCCCACCAGGAAGGCAGCCCAGGCTATTGCCAACAAGCTTGCCGAAAGCAACATCTCCGCCTACCTGGTAGAGGTCGAGAACCCCGGCGAACTGGAAGGCACCTACTACCGCGTCCGTGTCGGTTACTTTAGCTCTATCGCCAGCGCCCAGGCCTACGGCAAGGAAGTCATCGCAGCGCTGAACCTCGACTGGTGGGTCGACAACCGCAGCAACGACCAGGTCGGCAACCCCTCCGGCGGATACTACGGTGGTTCACAGTCCTACGACGACTCTCAGTCTTACGAAGAATCTCAATCTTATGAAGAACCGGCTCCCGCTCCGGAACCTGAACCGGCACCTGCACCGGCTCCCGCCAAGGAAGCGGCACCGGCTCCTGCTCCGGCAGCAGCTCCCGCTCCCGCTCCGGCCGCAGCACCCGCTCCGGCACCCGCCAAGGAAGCAGCACCGGCCCCGGCTCCCGCTCCGGCTCCGGCCGCAGCACCCGCTCCGGCCCAGGCCGCTGCCCCGGCCCCCGCTCCGGCCGCCAAGCCTGCTCCGGCTCCGGCCCCCGCAGCCAAGCCCGCTCCGGCTCCGGCGCCTGCTCCCGCAGCCAAGCCCGCTCCTGCTCCGGCACCCGCCCCCGCAGCCAAGGCTGCTCCGGCTCCGGCACAGGAAGAGGAAGAAGAAGTTGTCGAAGAGGTCGTGGAAGAATACGACCCCAGCAAGCAGGCTCCCGCCAACGACGTTGTCGACGACTGGGAATAACGAAAAATTTTCAAGCATTAAAAAAGAGCCCTCCGGGGCTCTTTTTTATTTTATTCAAATTCGGCTAAATGTATTCATCATATTCGCCACTTTCATACTCTTCTTTGCCATCATCGCACAATTCTTCAAATTCTTTTTGATGACCGCTCAAAGAGCCTTCGTCATATTCACTTGTTTTTATTGTATTCGAAGAACACGTGACGGTCATGGATCCATTCCAGTGTTCCGCCTCTTCCTTCCAGTTTTCGCAAAAGTTCTTCGCAAATTCAGCGTCTGCATACCACATTTCCGTTTCTATACTGAGTCTTCCGTCACGGCCCGAAACGGTCGAAACATAGGAAGCCATACCCTCGATACGCTGATCGACTTTTACGGAATTGCTCGTCGAAGTCACGGTGCAAGAGTATTTTCCCGAAACAACGTTCTTCCTGCGAGCTGTCTCAGCAGATTCATCCTCGCTACTAGCAACATCGTCAGGGTCGTCCTCCTCAGGCGAAATCGGCTCTTGCGTCTCTTCGGCAGCCCAAGGCTCATCGGAACCCTCATCATCATCGTCATCGAGGATGCCCGGCGCAACCGGATCATCTTCATCAGAAATTCCCTGCGAGGGGTTGGCATCATGATTGTCCGGGTCGACCTTCACGCTGTCCGGAAGTGTCGTTTTTCCGGAATCCTCTTCAACAGCGGGAGCCGTGGAAACAGACTTGCTGCTATCGCCACTGCAAGCAATCAAGCCGACGGCGGCGAACATCATGGCTAATGAGCCCATTTTTCTTAAAAACATATTTTTCTCCATTTATTGAATTGGAAACTCTCTTAAATCTAACCTTTTTAGAAACAGATGTTTTTTCTAAATTTGGCAATATGCCTACCAAGAAGCCCAAAATTTTCGTTGTCCACCTCGGATGCGCCAAGAACCAGGTCGATGCGGAGAACCTCGTCGGCGAAATGCTGCACGCGGGATTTGCAACCTGCGACTCGGCCTCCAAGGCAGACTACATCCTGGTGAACACCTGCGGATTCATCGAGGCCGCGAAGGAAGAATCCATCAACGCGATTCTCGCTCAGGTCAAGGGCAAGAAGGCAAAGCAGAAGCTGATTGTCTCCGGCTGCCTTTCGGGCCGCTACGGCAAGGACCTCGAGAAGGAAATTCCCGAAGTGGACTACTGGGTGGGTACGTACAAGCCGGGCGAACTCCTGAAGAAGATGGGCATCGTGGCCCCGCAAAGCTGCGACGCCGAGAACCTCCCGCGCATGAACCTCGGCGGATTCAAGCACCACGCCTACTTAAAGATTGCCGAAGGCTGCAACCGCCGCTGCGCCTACTGTGCCATTCCGCTCATCCGCGGCAAGCAGGTTTCCCGCTCTATCGAGGACATCGTCGCCGAAGCGAAGGAACTCGAGGCTCAGGGAGTCCAGGAAATCACGCTCATCGCGCAGGACACGACCTACTTCGGACGCGAGAAAGGCAAGAAGGGCGGCACACTCGCACAGCTTTTGAAAGCCATTCTCGACAACACGAACATCCCGTGGATACGCACGCTGTACTGGTACCCGATGTTCGTGGACGACGAACTGTTGGACCTGATGGCAAACGAGCCGCGCCTCGTGAAGTACGTGGACATGCCTATCCAGCACGCCAGCGACAACGTGCTCAAGAACATGAAGCGCAACTACCGCAAAAAAGAACTCGTCGACATTCTGCACAAGATTCGCGAACGCATTCCCGGAGTCACGCTCCGTACAACAGTCCTGGTCGGTTTCCCCGGCGAGACGCACGAAGATTTCGAAGAACTGATGGAGCTCCTGGAAGACATCCAGTTCGACCACCTGGGCGGGTTCGTATTCAGCCCCGAGGAAGGCACACCCGTGATGGAGATGGACTTGCCCGCCGTCGACGAGAGCGAAGCACGTGCAAGGCTTGATGCAGTAACGGACTTGCAGGAAGAACTCGATGCAGAACATGCCGAATCGATGATTGGAAAGACAGTTCGCATCATCATCGACCAGGTCGCCGAAGAAAGCGAATATCATTTTTACGGGCGTACCGAAGGCAACTCGATGGAGAACGACGACATCGTGAAAGTGCTGGAAGGCGACGCCGACGTGGGCGAATTCTACGATGCGCTGGTGGTGGACGCCGAACCGCACGAGCTAATTGTGAAGATAGTAGAATAGGGGTTAGAATCTAGGATCTAGGGGCTAGGGAAAAATATCACGGCTTCGCCGTCTGTTATTAACGCACGAAGTGCGTGATTCTTTTCACTAGCCTCCAGTCTCCCCCAAAAGGGGCCATGCCCACATAAGTGCTAAAGCACTAAGTGGTCAAAGGTATTCTCTAGTCTCTCAAAGGCTCATCGCTCATTGCTCACTGCTCATAGCTCGTGCCTCGCACCTCGAACCTTCTACTTTTTTACTATATTTCGCAAACCGAAATCGGATGGGTTCCGTTCAAGGCGGGACTGCATTGGCCGAGCCCGTGTATCACAATGGATAGTGTCCTTCCCTCCGAAGGAAGGTATTCCGGTTCGATTCCGGACATGGGTATAAAAAAACCTGTCACGCAAGTGGCAGGTTTTTGTTTTCATAGAAACTTTCGATGGAGATTATCAGTCGTCGGCACGGCTGGACTTGGCGCGTTCCTTCTCGCGTTCGCGGCGACGCTTTTCCGTGTCATCCGGGAAGAATTCCGGGAACGCATAACCGATTGCGATACCGAACACGATTCCCGTTTTGCTCATGCCATCCGGATTCACAACGATAGACACCGGTGTTTCGTCGGTCTTGGAAGTCACATCGAAACTGGGGTTATCAAGGCCCTTGGACTTCAACTCCGGAGCATAGTACATACCGAAGGAGAACTGAAGATAGTACCATTCGTTGGTCAGGTACGTGATAAGGGCGTCGAACTGGTAACCATTAACCGTAATGAGCGGCCTCATGTTGTTTTTGTCCGGGCGGATGTCGTGGTCAAAATAGACCGTACCGTACGAAACAGAAACACCGAGATGCAACGGGTTCTTCGGGAACAGGTAATAGTTAAGGCCGACCTTGTAACCGAAACCGCCCTCAAGATCGATATTCGAGAACACGTTGTCCTCACCCTTCGGGAGGAAGCCAAACGAACCATACAGAGCGGCATGCCAGCGTGTAATATACTCGACACCGGCACCAAAGCCCATGCCCATGCCCGTTTCACCCATGTAAGGATAACGGGAACCCATACCCACCTGGAGAACGAGACGATCCTTCAACCAGTCACGACGGCGTAACGAGTTTGCGTATTCGTCCAAACGCTGTTCTTCTTCAAATTTCTGACGGGACAGGCGTTCTTCCAGCTGAGCACTGGTGAACTGGCTGGTATCCTCTTCCTCGTCTTCATCGTCATCGTCGTCACTCTTGGAGGACGCGGCAGCGGAATTTCCCTCGGGAGCCGAGATGAACTCGTCATCTTCCTTTTCTTCTTTCTTGGGTTCCTCAACAACCTGCTCAGTCTTCTTGACCGCTTTTTTGGGAGGAGCCTTCTTAGCCGCCTTTTTAGGGGCAGCAGACGCAAAGGCAACAAATAACACCAGGCACAGGAACAAAATGAGTTTTTTTGACATTAAAAGCCTCAAAACAATAATTTACTTTTGGAATATAATTTATTAAAACGAAATTTTTCCAAACCAGCGTGTAAAAGTTGTTTTATGTAAGCATTATTTTGAGACCAACTTGGCCTTGATGGAGCCCAAGGCGATTTCGCACTGCATAAGCACGGGTATACGCTTGTCATCGTCGGTCAACCAGATGAAAATGCGGCCTTTGGAGTTGAAAATACCGTCTCCGTCAAGCACAGGTTCCACTTTGACCGTATTCACCTTGCCGATGGCGGTCTTGATTTCCTCTTTCCCGTGAACCAGCACCTTCAGTTCATAGCGTTTTTTCCCGCTCACGGCGGCAAAACGGGAGGTGTCCCCCACAGTCAGCGGCATCGTTCTCACCCAGTAGAAGGCAGAAATAATGCTGTGTTCCATGCCCTGGATGGCGACGGACGTATCTGCAGAGCGCTTGACCTGCCTTTTTTCGGGCGGGTCCAGGAAGACCGTGTCCGAAAGCCAAGCCTTCTCGCCCTTGCGGTCGAACCGGATGACGGACTTGTTGTGGAAGCTGCCCTCGTGGAGCGTCTTGCGGAAAACTTCCGTCATGAGGCCCTTGTTGCGGACACGCGTGTAAATCGTATCGGCCACAGGATAGAGTTTCTTCAAAACGCCGTTATCGTGCGCCAAGGAATAAAATTCCGTCTTTCCGTCCTTCGTCGGGCGAACTTCCAAAGTCGCCGTGCCCGCAGTGATGGGGCCCCAGCACAAATCATAAGTCAACCTTTCGCCCTTCATCCAAGGCGCTTGGACCACAGGCAGGTCGGGTTCACCAGCGAAGGACGCGGTCACGAGGAACGCAACGAGAAAGACGATAGACGATAGACGATAGACGATAGACAATAACATATAAACAGCAATACCTAAACACTAAAAGGGCAGACTTTTTCTACAAACGAAAGCGAGAAGCATCTTTCGTCTTTCGTCTGTAGGGCGAAGCCCGTTCTTTCGTCTAATCGATGTCTCCGAGGCCCTTGCGGTAAGCAATGAGCTTCTCGCGGACGGCAGGATCTGCGATGGCGACGATGTGGGCGGCGAGGTAACCGGCATTCTTGCCGTTGCCGATGCCGACCGTGGCCACCGGGATTCCCGGGGGCATCTGCACGATAGAGTGCAGTGCATCGACTCCGTTGAGCGGGCCGCCGGCGCAGGGCAGACCGATAACGGGAAGGATGGTGTGCCCTGCGAGCACGCCCGGAAGGGCTGCAGCGAGGCCTGCGACACCGATGAGGACCTGGAGGCCTCGCCCGGCGGCTTCGCGAGCATACTTCGCGGTGGCGTTCGGGGTGCGGTGTGCGGAGAGGATGTTGAATTCCCACACGATGCCGAAGCTGTCGAGC
>Ga0129306_1000455_pt1 | contig 64363 bp, 50 predicted proteins | sample P827metagenome_FD_94438 | JGI IMG/M metagenome (GOLD analysis project Ga0129306, IMG submission 94438) | Capybara group fecal microbial communities from Wisconsin, USA - P827 metagenome | ecosystem: Host-associated > Mammals > Digestive system > Large intestine > Fecal | place: USA: Wisconsin... | reverse complement strand
TGCGGGTGACAAGCTGCAATAGGCTTGAACGTAAGTGAAAGCGTGGGACTTAAGTCTCGGCTTGAGACCCTTAGCCTTATAGGCTAAGAGCAAACCACCCGTTTGACGGGTGGTTATGATTTATGATTCGATTGACTGATGGCGGTGTGTGTAAATGTAATTCACAACCGCCATACTTATAATAATGATATAACCTGCGAGGCTCATCCAGTCGGGGAACTGGCCAAAGAAGACGAGACCGAAAAGGGTAGAGAAGAGAATCTGCGAATAATCGTAAATTGAGATTTTACTGGCTGGAGCATGATAATATGCTGCGGTAACAGAGAACTGGCCGCCGGCTGCACAGGCTCCTGCGCACAAAAGCATCATTGTCTGGCGGAGTGTCATTGGGTTAAAGCTTGTAATCAGATAAGGCACAGAAAGCATCATAGAAAAGGCAGAGAAAAAGAGGATTATGATTTTGCCGTTGCATTTGAGGTAACTTAATTTACGTATGCTTGCGTAGGCCAGGCCTGCTCCAACTCCGCCCATAAAGGCTGCCAGGGTTGGAATCATCTGGGTAAAATTAAAGGATGGTTTTACAATTAAAATGGAACCACTGAAGGCAATGATAATGCAAATCAGGGGCACCGGTTTGATTTTCTCTTTTAAAATTATGTAGCAGAAAATGATTGTAAAGAAAGGCGCCATTTTATTGAGAATGGCGGCATCTGCCAGCAGAATATGGTCAATTGCATAAAAGTTTCCAAAAACTCCAACTGAACCTGCAAAAGCTCGTAAAAAGAGATAGAGTGGAGCGCCCTTTGGAATGCGGACTGCTTCGCGTCCCTGATGGCGGACATCTCTCAGAGTTCCGCCAAGGGCAATCAAAAAGGCTACGGCATTTCTGAAAAAAGCCTTCTGTACAAAGTGTATGTCACCTGCCAGCCTTACAAAAACGGCCATAAGCGCAAAGAAAAATGCTGAGCAGATTATAAAGAAAATTCCCTTTGTTGTATTTGATTGAGGCTTCATTTCTTTAATTATACTGTAATTTCGCTGCTTTGTCATTGAAAAGCGTATGGATTGCTTCGTTGCTTTCGCTCCTCGCAATCTATAATCACAAATCTTCCGCTTGACTTTTAACGCTTTGGTATTAGACTTGATTTATGTTTGTTTTAGGGCAGACTTTGATTCTGCTGGGATTTGTTTTACAAATCTTTAATCTGATTATAGATATCCGCTTTATCCTTACAAAAAGGACCCATGTAACTGCAAGCAGAAAGGCAGGAAGTTTCCTTGATTTTTTGATTTTAGGTATGGTTCTGCTTTTCTGTGTGGTTTATCTGATTATATTTTTCGTAAAGCTTCAAACTGTCTGGGTTGGAATTCTTTTATTTGCCGGTGCGGTTTTTGTTACAACTGTTCTGCTCTGGATAAATAAGCTTGCAAAAGAAATCAGAGCATCAGCTTTTTCAATTTCCGAAACTCTGATTGGAATTGTCGAAGCTCGCGACCCTAACTTGAATGGTCACAGTCTGCATGTTCAGGAGCTTGCTCTTTTGATTTACAATAATCTTCCGGCCGGCTTTAAGCGCAGAATCAACGAAGAAAACCTTAAGTATGCGGCTCTTTTTCATGATGTGGGTAAGCTTGGTGTTCCCGAAGCAATTTTGAATAAACCTGCCTCTCTTAATCCAGAAGAATGGAATGTAATGCGCCGTCACCCGGAGCTTTCTGTTCAGATTCTGCGTCCACTTAAATCTTTTGAATTAATTAAGGAATGGATTTTGTATCACCACGAGCGTATTGACGGGTCGGGATATTTTGGCATTCCAGGTGACAAGATTCCTTTTGCTGCCCGCATAATTTCCGTTGCAGACACTTATTCTGCAATTACAATGGCCCGCTCTTATAAGCCGGGAAAGTCCCACGAAGAGGCTATTGAAATTTTGAAGCGAGTAGAAGGCAAGCAGCTGGATACTTACCTTGTTTCGCTTTTCTGTACAATTCCAAAGGAAGAGGTTGTGGCCTGCATGGAAAGAGTCAAAGAGAAAATTGGTAAACAAGCTTCTGTTGCCGAGATGCTGGAATTGTAGCAGGGGGAGACTTCCCCCTCATTTCTTACATATTTTTTGATATAATCATACAATTTCAGGGCGCGGCGACTCGTTATAATCAAATCCCGTATGAAGGAAAATACTGTAAATATGACGGAGGGTAGTCCTGTCCGTCTGCTGCTGGCTTTTTCGGTGCCGATGCTGATTGGGAATATTTTTCAGCAGCTTTATAATCTTGTGGATTCGGTGATTGTTGGTCAGTTTGTAGGGGCTGATGCTCTGGCGGCCATTGGTGCGACCGGCTCTATCACTTTTTTCTTTTTTGCGCTTTGTAATGGAATTGGCGCGGGTGGGGGAATTGTCACTTCTCACTTTTTTGGCGAGGGTAGTACCGACAAGGTAAAAAACTGTATTGCCAACACTGCCTACATCATGCTGGTGATTCCGACTACTATCGGTGCGATTGCTTTTTTTACTGCCGGCCCGATTCTGCATCTTCTAAACACTCCGGATTCTATCCTTGCTGATTCCAAGGTTTATATGCAGATTATGTGCGTCTGCATGGTGATGATTTCGGTTTACAATTTTGCTTCTTCTATGCTGCGCGCTCTGGGGGATTCTAAAACTCCTCTGTACTTTTTGATTTTCTCCTGCATTCTCAACGGCGTGCTGGATGTTATTTTTGTTTACAATCTTAAGCTTGGCGTTTGGGGTGCCGGGGTTGCAACACTGATTTCAAATTTGGTCTGCGGTATTCTCTGTCTTGTTTTTGCTTTTAAGACTAATTCATATTTTAAGCTGGCTCGGGCAGACTGGCGGGTGAACCCTGTGATTATCGGCCGCTGCATAAAGCTTGGTGTGCCGCTTTCCCTTCAGTTCTCGCTGATTGCAATTTCCTGCATGGCATTGCAGCGCGTTGTTAACTCCTTTGGTCCTGTGGCGGTTGCGGCTTTTACTGCGACTAGCCGTGTGGAACAGCTGATTCATCAGCCTTATGGAACTCTGGGAACAGCTCTTTCAACTTATACCGGTCAGAACTACGGTGCTAAGAAGCATGACCGCATCATCGAGGGCTACAAAAAGAGTATGATTATGATGGCGATTTTCACCGTGCTCATGATTCCTCTGATTCAGATTTTTGGCAGCCCGATTACCCGCCTTTTTGTAAAGGAGCCTGAGGTAATTGAGATGGGTGCTAAGGCCTTGAGAATTACCAGCTGGTTTTACATCTTCCTTGGTGTGATTTATGTTGTGCGCGGGGTTCTCAACGGAATAGGCGACGCAACCTTTGCCCTAATAAATGGCGTGACCGAGGTTGTGGGCCGTTTTGTTGTGCCGGTGGCTTTGTGCGCGGTGGCATCAATCGGTGTCTGGGGCTGCTGGTGGTCGGTCGGAATTGTGTGGTTCCTGAGTGGGCTTACGGCCTGGCTGAGATATTTGTATATGAAGAAAAAGATATAATGAAATCCCATAAAAAGCATAGTATAATTATTGCTGCAAGAGCGCTTTTAAGAACCGGAGGGCTAGTGATTTTGATGGCATCCGGTTTTACTGCCTGCGGCAAGCCGAAAGGTATTCAAGGAGAAATAAAAATGAGTAAAAATTTTGATTTGGAAGTTAAACGTTTAACTAATATAAAGGCCTTCAAGCTGGCTGATGTAAAGCTGGAAGATGAATATTTTCTTGATGTAACTCAAAAGGATGTTGATTTTCTTAACACCTTTGATGCAGACCGCCTTTTATATAATTTCCGCCTCACAGCAGGCCTGCCAAACAAGGCAAGCGGCCCTTACAGCGGCTGGGAAAATACCCGAATCGGCGGCCACACTTTGGGGCATTACCTTGCGGCGGCGGCACAGGGGATTGCGGGTGGCTATGGAGACTGCAAAGGGCGTGACGGTGTGAGTTTGCGCGAGCGTCTTGCAGCCCTGATTGATGGACTTGCAGAATGTCAGACGGTGGCTGGTAGCGACGGTCGCAGTGCACCGGGCTTTATCTTTGGTGCAACAATGGCAGACCCTGCAAAGCCGGAGCTTCAGTTTGATAAGCTTGAAGCCGGAAACCAGGCAGACACTTGGGTGCCATGGTACACAATGCACAAAATTATGAACGGCCTGGTTGAGACTGCAAAACTCGCGGGTGACCGAACGGCTGAGCAGGCCCTGGACATTGCAGAAAAGCTTGGTGAATGGATGTATGAACGCACTTCCCGCTGGGACGAAGAAACAAGAAAGCGCGTGCTTTCTGTTGAATACGGCGGAATGAACGACTGCCTTTATGAGCTTTATAAATGCGCCAAGGCAGCCGGATATGCGCAGGCAGAGCACTTTATGAAAGTGGCTCACACCTTCGATGAAGAATATCTTTTTAAAGAGATTTTGACGGCGCCGGCTGTAAAAGGAAAAGATGCCAATATTTTGAATAACCGCCACGCAAATACAACTATTCCAAAGTTTGTTGGAGCAGTGAACCGCTGTCTTACTTTAAAGGAAGAAGGCGACCCTGCATCTGAAGCAGAACAGAAGCAGTATCTTGAATACTGCAAGGCTTTCTGGAATCTGGTTACCAAGCATCATACCTACATTACCGGAGGTAACAGCGAGTGCGAGCATTTTGGCAAGGATGATATTCTCGATGCCGAACGCAGTAATACAAACTGTGAAACCTGTAACGTTCATAATATGCTTAAGCTCACCCGTGCCCTTTTTATGCTGACCGGTGAGCGCAAATACGCAGACTATTACGAGAACACCTTTATCAACTCTATTCTGGCTTCCGTAAACCGAGAAACCGGTATGACAACTTATTTTCAGCCTATGGCAACTGGCTGTTTTAAGACCTACTGTAATCCTGATGTAAATAAAAATTATTTCTGGTGCTGTACTGGAACAGGCCTTGAAAACTTTACCAAGCTCGGCGACAGTATTTATTGTTATGATGATGAAAATGCGACTCTGATTGTGAACCAGTATTTCAGTTCGTCTGTAAACTGGAAGTCTCGCGGCATAAAGCTGAGTCAGAAATCTGATATCCCGATGGGGGAGGCGGTGACTTTTACTTTAGATGAAGCCACTTCTGATTTTACACTGGCTCTTCGCATTCCTGAATGGTGCTGTGGTCAGGCGGCTCTTTTGATAAATGATACAGAGGTTGATAAAAAAGAATTCTCCGAACAGGAAGGCTACATGCTCATCTGCAGAAAGTGGCAGGCAGGCGATACCATCACCCTGACCCTTCCAATGGAAATCAGAGCCTACATCTTGCCGGATAATCCGAATGCCGCTGCCTTTAAATACGGCCCTGTTGTTCTTGCTGCAGAACTCGGGAGCGACGACAAAATGAAGCTGCGCCAGGTTGGAGTGCAGTGCGATGTCTGTGCAAATAAGATTATCCGCGGAATAGAAATCCCTCTCAACGGAAACTATGGCGGTACAAATAACCTTAAGCCCCTCGCTCCGGAATACATCAAAATCAAAAATGCAGACAGCACCGCGGCTTTCCTTGCAGATATCAACTCTCACTTTGAGCGGGAGCCAGGAAAACTAAACTTCATTCTTCATGATATTGAATGGGGCGAAGACGGTGACCTCAAGTTCTCACCATATTACCTCATCAACAATCAGCGCTATGGCATTTACTGGCTTTACGTTACAGAGCTGCCAAAGCAGACTGAAGCCGACGATGCGGAAAAAGAGCTTGCAAAATATACTTTCATTGAAGGTATTGGCGTAGGCTACGGAGCCCAGACAGAAGGCAATGAAACTACAGCTCCATATATGCAGGAAACTGGTAGCGGCTCTGTCGGCAATGCAGGCGAGCTTACCCGTTATGCAAAGGATAAAGGCAGCTTCTCTTATGTCTGCAAGGTTATGCCGGACAAGAAAAACTTCCTTCAGTGTAACTTCCTCCGCGAAGATAACGGCAAGCGAATTATCATCAAGGCTACCGAAACAGACACCCTTATTGCAGATTACATACTTTCCTGCGATGGTTCGGAAGAAAAGTTCTTTAAGATTTTTGAAATTCCGGAAAACCTTACGAAGGGAAAAGACGGCTTGAGAATAGATTTTTCTGCCGCAAGATGGTCTGATTCAGCCCGCCTTGCAGCGCCGTTAAACACTCTTTTTCTCGGCAGCAATTAAGGCTTCTACCTCTTCCTTGTGAAGAGGTTCGTTTTCGATATAGGTTTTTTTATTGGCTTCAATTTCCTCATACGGCCATACGCGACCTTTGTTCATTCCGGGGCATTCAGCTGCACATTCGTTCCAGGTCTTTTCATCAGCGATCATCCATGACCAGAAAGGATATGTTGAACATTGAATTGGGCGGGCTTCGTAGGCCGAGCAGCCATTTTCCCAGAGAATGCAGTCGTAGTTCTTTTTTTCCAGCAATGCTAAAACTTTAGTTCCGTAATAATAATCAGCCCAGCGGCAGTATTTTGCAACAAAATCAGCAATACTCAAATCAAAGTGCTGGCAGAGAGTCATTAAATCCCGCTTAGAAAGATATACGAATCCAGGTGAGTGTCCGCAGCAGTAAGAACATCTTTGGCACTCAAAATGAAGCCCATCTTTATAAAAACATTCAGCCATAACGGGCAGTATAATATCATTTTGAAGAAATTTAATAAACAAGAGCTTTAAGCCGATAATCTTTGTATGGCACAGAAAACTGGAAAAAACAAAAAATCAAAAAAGAATCTTAAGGAAAAGAAAGATTTTAAAATCAAAAAATCAACACTTTTTACAATTATTGGTGTTGTTGCTGGAATTGCAATAATTGTCAGTACAGTTTGTATAGTTCGTACAGTCAAAAAACGTATTGAAGATAGAACCGTTCGTGTTGCATTTTACGGCCTTTCAGAAGATAAATGCGAGCTCTTAAAAAAATATATTCCGCAGGAAGAAAATATTATTCTGGAATTTGACACTATTTCAGAAGGATCTTTTGATCTTGCAGTTGTAAAACAAAAGTATGATATGCTCTTTACCTGGAAGGGTGAGATTACCAGCAGTCTGGCTGATGTTGCAGAAGAAATTCCTCAGCGTGTTCTTGAAACCATGCCACAGTCACTCAGAGATAAAAAATGTGTACCAATCTTGCTCGATCATTGTGAATTCAGCTATAGAGAAGATTTGCTCAAGAAAACTGGCTTTGATAATCCTCCAGCAAGTTTTAATTCTTTTAAGGATTATTTGAATTCAGCAAAAGGAATAGTTTTCAGTCCTTTCTTCTGTAATGGTGCAGAAGATAGAATTTTAATTGATTTTACCGGCGCTCTTGTTATGGCAAATGGTGGATTAAATGCTTATAACAAGCTCACAGAAGAATTGAAGAAAGTTTCTAGCCTTGATGAAATAATCGATGTAGATTTGAATGGTCAGAATTTTACTTTGCGTTCTGCACTGGATATTGTAAAAGAATGGCCAAAGCAGGGACTTACACATCCTTCATGGTTTAATGGCCGCGGAAATGATCTTTTGTATTTTGCAGAAGATGGGCAGCTTGGTGTTTTCTTTACACTTTTAAGCGAGCATAGAAAGATTCCATACAATGTAATTAAAAATTATGAGACCTTCTTAGTACCACCTAATTTTGATGGCTCTAACTATGGTCTTATCGCTCCAGCAATTTCCTGTATGTTGATTTCTGATAATCAAAACTGCAAACGCTATATTGCAAACTTCTTTACAGAAGATGCCCAGGCAGAACTTTCAAATCAGACAAATCTTGGCCCTGTTCACTACAGAGCTCAGGCTTACGACCGCCAGGCTGACGATGTCCGCTTCTGGTCCGCATCATGCAAAGGCGGCGCCGTTCCAGATTTGTATCTTGGCGTTTATCAAAGAAAGCCGGAACTTTTGGCAAAGATGTGTACGGAAATTAGAAATTACGTACGATAAAAATTTCCGTGTTAAAGCAGTAAAAGCAAAACAAAACTTTAGTACAGCGTATAGAATAGATTATCTATAAGTCAAAAGTGGCGTAAGCGAAAAAGCCCTCAAAAACATCATCCCGTTTTTGAGGGGCTTTTATCGCTGAGAGCCACTTTTAAGTTCTCTGATAAATATATATTTTAATACGTCTTCGCAACAAAGTTGCGCTTTACTTTCTGCGAAGTGGTCATTTCCAGCGGTTCCTTAAGCAGCGTAATCTTTGAAATCTGAGAATAAGCCTGGAAGTTTTTATTTACCTTGCTGACAATCTTTTGAATAGCTTCAAGAACTTCATCCTGAACAAATTCATTGTTTCGTTCACAACCAAGAGTTCTATAAAGGTCATCACTTGGGTAAATTAAAGCTTCTATTTCTTCAGAAGTTTTTTCTTCGTCGGCATAATAACCGCGAACGGTAATCTGCTGAATTTCATCGTAAAGCTGGAATGCATCCTCAATTTCTTCAGGGTAAACATTTTTTCCGCCGCTTGTAACAATAAGATTCTTAGCGCGTCCGCAAAGCTTGATATAACCTTCTTTATCTATGCTTCCAAGATCTCCGGTTTTTAAGAATCCGTCTTCTGTAAACATGGCCTTAGTTTCTTCAGGCATATTGTAGTAGCCCTGCATAACCATTGGACCTTTTACGGCAATTTCACCAACATCTTCAAATCCTTTTTTTGTAATAACCTTTTCAGGATTCAGAATTTTGATTTCTTCATATGGAGTAAATGCACGTCCAACACTTTCAATCTTAAAATGTTCAACTGGATTCAAGGCAATAATTGGAGAAGTTTCTGTAAGTCCATAGCCCTGAATAAAATCAATACCCATAGAATTATACTGGCGGCAAACGCTGGCTGCCAAAGGACCACCACCTGAAATTGCAACGCGAAGGGTATAAATACTTGCCTGCTCCAGTACCGGCTTAAACAGTCTTTTTCCAGGATTTACATGGAATACCTTTTTAATTAAGAAGGAAAGCCAGCTTACAAAGCCAAGAAGTCCTGCAACAACAGGTCCTTTAGCTTTAATTCCTTTGCGGATTCCAGAAAGAAGTTTGTTATAAAGCAGAGGAACACCGAGCATAACAGTAATCTTGCCTTCTTTTAGCTCGCGAAGGAGTTTTGAAACAGCCATACTCTTACCAAATACGATTGAAGCTCCAGTCATAAGTGGATTTATAAAGGCTGCCTGCATTGTATATGCATGGTGAATCGGGAGTAGCGCATAAAAAACATCAGTGTTGTAATGATTGAAATGTCGCTGAGCAATAAAGCCATCTGACATCAGGTTTCTGTGCGAAAGCATTACGCCTTTTGGTTTTCCTGTTGTACCAGAGGTAAAAAGAATTGCGGCTGTATCATATTCATTACAAGGTTCATTCTTTTTTTCTGCAGGAACTTCGTCCGCTTTAAGATTATAAATAAAGCGCTCATTGGCTTCCGGATTTATAGAGTATACTCGGAGGTCTGGGAAATTCTTTGTGTAAATTTCAGCCTTGTCATCATCACAGAAAACAAAAGCCGGGTTTGCTGTATTTACAATATTTACAACTTCAGGTTCATGAAGTCCATTATCAACCGGAACAACAATTCCGCTTGCATAAAGGGCTGCAAGGTATGCAGTTGCCCATTCGGGAGAATTCTTTCCCATAACTGCAACGCGGTCACCCTTTTTCAAGCCGTTTGCTGTGAGCCAGTTTGCAAGAGCTTCTACATTATGCAAAACTTCGCTGTAAGTCTGTGATCGTTTAGAATCGCCTGGGCCATCAAACGCCGTGAAGCACGGACGTTCGCCATTTCTCTTTGTCTGAATACGCAGAAGCTCAGGGAATGTAGGCCATTCACCAGTGAACTCTGTGCCACGAAAATCATCAAGATACTTCCACGGAATATTGTTAATGTCTGCCATGAGTACTATTTTACACCCGAATTCTCTGGAACGCAAAAATTATTGTCATCCTGAACTTGATTCAGGATCTTTTTTATGAGATTCCGAAACAAGTTCGGAATGACGTTATGTTTACTAAAAAAACTTACGACAATATAACTATGAAGATTTTTGATGATGTAAAGGCGTTTATTGCTGATAAAAGTGCTCGTGCAGCGGCCAAAAAGACTCTTTCTATTATGCTGCTTTTATTCTGTGTTTGCTGTGTAAAGCTTTGTGCAGAGGATACGAGTCCTGCTGAAGCTCAGGTAATGCGTGAAAAATTTGTTGCCGAATCTAAAAAATATGTTGGTTCTCCTTATGTTTATGGAGCTGTAGGTCCGGATTCTTTTGATTGTTCGGGACTTGTTTATTATACGGCCAAACAGTCGATTCAAAAACAACTCCCTCGTACTGCAAAAGCTCTCTATAATTACTGCCGCATTGTTCCAGATAAGGATAAAGAAATTGGTGATCTTTTGTTTTTTAAGACTAATGATACTGCACCAATCACTCATGTTGGTATTTATATAGGAAATAATCAGTTCATTTCTGCAATCAGCGATGGCCCTAATACTGGTGTTATTATTTCTTCTTTAAAGCAGGATTACTGGAAGCCAAAGTATGTAGCCTGCGGCCAGTTCCTAAAATCAGGAAAAAAGGCAGGTGCTGGTAGTTCTGATTCGGATGATTTTGAAGAGGAAGATTTTGTCGATAGTGACAGTAAATCAGTTGCAAAGAAAAGCTCTTCTAAGAATAGTTCTGGCAGCAATGTAAAATTTAACGGAAGCAGTTTCTATAATCCTGATGGAGAAGGGCTGGATGTACTTGTAGCTGATGCTTCTTTGTTTGCAGACTGGTCTTTGATTTCTCCTAATTCTTTTATGTTCCAGTTCCGGGGAATTGATTTACAGACTCATGTACGCTATACAAAATGGATTCTTGAACCAGGTATTGGTTTGGGCTTCCGCTTTAATGTTGGTATGGGTGTTTTCCAGATTCCGATTTTATTTACCGCTACAATAAATGATTATGTAAGATTCTATGCCGGCCCGGTTATTTCGTTTGGTAATGCCCGAATGATGGTAACTGGAGAAGAAGCAAAGCCTTCATTCTTCCCTGGAATAATCGGTATTTCCCTTACTACACCTTCTCTGGATATTGCTAAGGTGAAGGCACAGATTGTTCAGGACATAAGTTATACAGTTTTCAATAAGCCGGATAATTCGGCACTTTCATTTACAAACTCAATTTCTGCCGGACTGGTATTTTTTACCGGTATAAGGGTAACCTTGGGAATTGGAAGTTTGTTTAAGTGATGATGAAAGCATTTTGCAATAGATTCCGAAATAAGTTCGGAATGACACTTAGTCTGTTAATTATTTCAATTTTTCTCGTTTCCTGCACAACAGAAGTTACTCTTTCTGTTCAAAAAGATGATTCTGTCGAAATCCATTTTGAAGGTGGAGCAGGAGAGGCTTTTACAAAAATGATTAGTTCTGCTGCTGGAGTTGGAATGAATGCCGACGGCGCTAATGTTGTAGATACAGAAGCAGTTTCTTATGAGCTTGCCAAAGCTGGTTTTTCAAATGTTAAGGTTGAACAGAAGGCTGGCGGGCTTGTGCTCATCAATATGAGTGATAAAAAAAGCAGCTCATATATTTTCACATCCGGAATAATCAAATCTGAAAAAGGTAAATTATCTGCTGCTATTACCCGTAAGAGTCTTGAAGACTTTTATAATTCTGCAGATGAACAGACCCGTATGACACTGGACTTGTTTTTGGCTCCTGTCTTCAATAATGAAACAATGTCCGAGGGTGAATATCTTGAAATGCTCGGTTCGTTTTATGGAGATGGGGCAGCAGATGAAGTTTCTAAAAGTGTTGTAAAAATCAATTTGATTTCGAAAGACGGCAGCAAACAGACTTTGAAGTATCCATTATCGCAGATTTTGTGCGGAAATCTGTAACAATTCACCACAAGCATAGACTTTTATTCAATTATTTTTTCTGAAAATCTGTATAACATTATGTTATGAAAGAGGCAGAAATTTTTATTAATCAGATTGGCTATAAGCCGTTCGACAGCAAAAACGTTTTCGTAAGCAAAGCTGCAAAAGGTGAATTAAAAGAATTTACAGTTTGCAACAAAGCTGACGGGCAGGTTGTTTTTACCGGTGCGCTTATTGCAGCTCCAGATGATGAATTATCTGGTGGCGGCATTTTTACCGGTGATTTTTCCAGTATAAAAACAGCTGGAGAATATTACGTTAGCGTTGGTAAAGAACGTAGCTTTGATTTTAAAATAGCTGATGATGTTTATGATGATGTTGCTCTTTCTACTCTAAAATATTTTACAGATTCTCGTTGTGGGCAGGGACTCTGTCATACCGGAACAGCAGAAGTTTATGGAACTGGCGAAAAGAAAAATGTTCAGGGCGGCTGGCATGATGCCGGTGACTATGGACGCTATATTGTCGCAGGTACTAAAACTGTTATGGACCTGCTTCTTGCTTATAAAAAATGTCCTGAAAAATTTGACAATTTCGATCTGCTTGGTGAAATTCGTTTTGAACTTGAATGGATGCTTCAGATGCAGAGAGAAGACGGTGCCGTATATCATAAAATTTCCTGCTATCATTTCTGTGCATTCATAATGCCTCAGGAAGAAAAAGATCAGCTTGTTCTTGCTCCGGTTTCTACAGCCGCAACTGCTGATTTTGCCGGTTGTCTTGCATATGCCGCAGGATTTTATAAAGAATCTGATTCTGCCTTTGCCGATAAACTTCTGGCCGCAGCCTTAAAAGCACAAGCTTATCTTTTTTCACATGATGATGAGTTTTATATTAATCCACCAGAGATTACTACCGGCGGTTATGGAGACCGTGATGTTCGTGATGAACGATATTTTGCTCTGTGTTCACTTTTTGCCGCAACTGGCGATAAAAACTATTTGACCCAGGCTCTAAAATTCCGTGAAGAAAAAAAGAAGGATAAACCTGATCCAAAGCATCCATGGAACTGTGGCTGGCAGGAAGGTTTTGGCTGGCCGTTTGTTTCAGGTTATGGAACAGAAATTCTTCTTGAAGTGGCTAATCGGGATGAAGGATGTGAAGCTCTTTCTCCGGATTTAATTGCAGAAATACATACTTGTATAATTTCACAGGCAGAAAAGCTTCTGGAAGTCAGTAATGAATCTGCATTTAAGTTCTGTTCAAAGCTTGTTTTCTGGGGAAGCAATGGTGCAGTTTGTGATCTTGCTCATATTCTGCTTATGGCTTATGACCTTACAGGTCGCGAAGATTTCTTTAAGGCTGCTAAGGCTCAGATAGATTATATTCTCGGTTGTAATCCGGTAAATTACTGTTACGTTACAGGAGCTGGTTCAAAGCCTGTTATAAATCCTCATCACCGACCTAGTGGTGCAAGTGGAAAAGTATATCCTGGAATGTTAAGCGGTGGACCTTGTGCAGGTTTGCTTGATGCTTATGCAAAGGAACATCTTGCGGGGCTTCCAGCCCTTAAGTGCTTTGCAGATGCACAGCCAAGTTACAGTACCAACGAGGTTGCCATTTACTGGAACTCCGCATTTGTTTATGTGCTTGCGCGTGTAAGATAGTGTGTTATAATTAATACGGAGGTTATACCCGAATGGATAATAAAGCTCTGTATTCTTTACAGTATGGTGTGTTTTTGCTCGGAACAAAATCCGGCGAAAAAATTAATGCCTGCATTACTAACACTTGTTTTCAGGCAGCTAATGGTCCTACACGTATTGCAATTTCTGTTATTAAACAGAATCTCACCTGTCAGATGATAGAAGAAAGCGGTGTATTTGCGCTTTCTGTTTTAGCTCGTTCCTGCAGTTTTAATACCATCAGCCATTTTGGATATCAGAGTGGTCGCAATGTAGATAAGTTTGCAGATTTCGCTTTTGAGACTGCTGGAAATGGTTGTCCGTTTATCAAAAAAGAAGCTTGTTCAGTTATAGAGGCAAAGGTTTGCAATAAACTTGATTTAGGCACACATATGCTTTTTATTGCCGAAATTACCGATGCTAAAGTTCTTAGTGACGAAGAAGCCCTTACATATTCTTATTATCAGACTAACATTAAACCAAAAGCCGGAAGTACAGCAGATAATGCTGGTGCTGAACCTAAAAAAATAAAAGGCTGGCGTTGTAAAATCTGTGGCTACGAATATGATGGTTCCGAATTACCAGCCGATTTTGAATGCCCATTGTGTGGACATCCTGCAGAAGACTTTGAGCCGATTTACGAGGGATAAGAGAGATAATATGATTAAATATATTGGAGTAAATGATCACGATATAGACTTGTTCGAAGGACAGTTTGAAGTTCCAAATGGAATGGCATATAACTCTTATGTCATACTTGCTGATAAAATTGCAGTAATGGATAGCGTCGAAGCAAACTTTGGTGAGCAATGGCTCAGCAATCTGGAAGCAGAACTGTCTCAGGCTGGCGGACGTAAACCTGACTATCTCGTTGTTCAGCATATGGAAATGGATCATTCTTCCAATATAAATCTTTTTGTTCAGAAATATCCGGATGCTAAAATCGTTGCATCAAAAATGGCGTTCACAATTATGAAAAATCTTTTTGGAACAGATTTTCCAGAACGTCAGATTATTGTAACCGAGGGTTCTACTCTGGAATTGGGAGCGGCTGCGGGTGATTATACACTTAAATTTATTACAGCTCCTAATGTTCACTGGCCGGAAGTAATCATGACTTATTCTGAAAAAGACAAGACTCTTTTTTCTGCAGATGCTTTTGGAAAATTTGGTGCTCTGGATTATGATGATCCGGAAGGGTGGGCTTGCGAGGCTAGAAGATATTATTTTGGAATTGTAGGAAAATTTGGGGCACAGGTACAGGCTGTTCTGAAAAAGGTGGCTGCACTTGATATTGCAAAAATCTGTGCACTTCATGGGCCGGTTCTTGATGATAACATCAAATATTATATTGATACTTATAATACCTGGTCGAGCTATGGAGTAGAAAGTGAAGGTGTGGCAATTTTCTTTACTTCTGTATATGGACATACAAAAACTGCAGTGGAAAAACTTGCGCAAATGCTCATAGATAAGGGCTGCCCAAAGGTTGTTGTAAATGACCTTGCCCGCGAAGATATTTATGAATGTGTAGAAGATGCCTTCCGCTATGGAAAAATAGTTCTGGCGACAACTACTTATAATGGCGGTGTATTCCCAAAAATGAAGGAATTTATCGAACACCTTGCTGAACGTAATTATCAGAATCGCAAGATAGCATTTATTGAAAATGGAAGCTGGATGCCGGTTGCGGCAAAAGGAATGTCTTTGTTGTTGGAAGAATTTAAAGATATTACCTATGCTGAATCAAAGGTAACAATTAAGACTTCAGTTACAGAAGAGACAGAGACAGCCCTTCTGCAACTTGCAGATGAATTAAAATAATACGTGAATAAATTAGACTTTTCTGCTTTCCAGATCGTTTAGAATTTTGTCAGTATTGGCAAATTCTACGACAGAAAGGTTTTCATTAAGTACTGCCTTTACAAGAGAACCTTCAATCTTGTAAATAATTTTCTTGTACTTTTCTGGTGAGCAGTTTGAGTCCATATAGGATTTAATCGCTTTATCTACACTATCTACTACTAATTTTTCTTTATTCGTTACCATCCGAATCTCTCCTTTAGATCAATAGATCAAAAAAAATCTGGCTATTTTGTTCTGTGATATTATTAAATAAAAAAATGCGCGAAATGCTCTAATAATAATTTTATATTATATTTATAGTTTATGCAACTTTAATTTTTTTATATCTTTTCTTTTTCTATCGTGATATAGTCAGAATATAAAGTCAAAATTGCCTGAGGCAAAAAGGGAGATAAAAATGTTTGAAATAAAAAACGTTTCTAAGTCTTACAATAAGGGCGGTGCAAAAGCCGTTGATTCACTTTCGCTTACAGTAAATAATGGCGAGATTTTTGGATTCCTTGGACCAAATGGAGCTGGAAAAACAACCTCTATCAGAATGCTTACAGGTATTCTTCAGCCAAATGAAGGGGAGCTTTTGCTGGATGGAATTTCTATTTTGGAACGCCCGGTAGCTGCTAAAAGACAGTTTGCATTTGTACCCGATAATCCCGAAACAGTTTCGCGCTTAAAGGCAATTGAATATCTTAATTTTATTGGTGATGTTTATAAGATTCCTGCTGATATCCGCAAGCAGAGAATAGAAAATTACTGCACAAAATTTGGACTTAAGGAAGTCTTAAATAACAAGATTTCTTCGTTCAGCCACGGAATGAAGCAGAAACTCTTTTTGATTGCAAGTCTGATTACAGACCCTCAGAACTGGATTCTTGATGAGCCTATGGTCGGACTCGATCCTGAAGCTGCTTTTATTGTAAAAGAAATTATGCGTGAAAGAGCAACTGCAGGAAAAACAGTTTTCTTTTCTACTCATGTTATGGAAGTCGCAGAAAAACTTTGCGACAGAATCGGAATCATCAAGCAGGGAAAGCTGATTTTTGTGGGAACAATGAACGAGCTTAAAGAACAGCACGGAAAAGAAGGACAGTCCTTGGAAGATATTTTCCTTGAACTTATTGGCAGTACTGCTAAATCGAACAGTCAGTCAAACTAGTGAGGCAGTTTTATGATTTATAAACTTTTCAAAATTTTAAATCAGGGTTCATATAATTTTTCCGGAATGTTCGGAGACTTTAAAAAAGGTCCAAAAGGAATTGTTAAGGCAATCTTTTTGATGCTTGTGGCAATTTATGTATTTGCCGTGATGATTGGCATGTACACACTTTATATGATTGGAACCTACAAGTATCTGGCTGAAAACGGAAATCAGCAGTTTATGCCCTTTATTTCTATGATGATTGCACTCATGATGATTATGTTCTTTGGCTTTACTTCTGTTGCTTCAACTTATTATACAGGTACTGGCGAAGAATTTCTTATGAGTCTTCCTCTTACTTCAGGGCAGTTCTTTGGCGCTAAGTTTGCAGTTTCATTTGTGTCAGATGCAATTATGGGAGTAGGGATGTTTGCCATAAGCTCAATAGTTTACGGCTATAATGAAGGGCTTCTTACAAATCCGCTCTTTTATCTGGGCTTCCTTGTTACAGCTCTGGCTTTTTCTCTAACTGCTGTCTTTGTTATTTATCTTCTATTTATATTAATTTTGTTTTTTATTCCTGTGCTTCGTAAAAAGAAAATCATGACAGTAATTGCAACAATTCTTTTGATTGCCTTCTGTCTGTTTTATGCACTTTTGAATTCTTCGGTTTCAATTTCATTTACGAATATGGAATTCATAAATGACAAAGTTGGTACTTCAATAGATAAGATTTCCAGCTGGAGTTCAAATGTTCCAGTCTTTATGTATATTTCCGGGGCACTTAATGGAAAGATTATTCCGATTTTAATTCTTGCGGCTTTAGGCGCATTGATTCTTTTTGTGCTTGTGCCATTGGCTGGAAATCTGTATATAAAAAGTCTGAATGGATTTTCTGATGTTAAATCAAAAAAGATAACTTCAGAAAAAGCAGAACAGGTAATCAAAAAAGATGTGCGTTCAGTTTCTGTATTTCATGCTCTGTTTATGCGTGACGTTCGAAACGTTGTTCGCGAGCCTGCCTTCTTTGCAAACGGACCTTTGTTTGTTTTTCTTTTTCCAGTAATTTTTGTCCTATCGTTTTCAATAGGATTTATTGCAAGCGGTCAGAGTCTTGTGGAACTTCTTTCAGATTTGCAGATGTCCATTCTTGAAATACCGGCAGAGAAGTTTGCTTCTATAAAATATTATGTAACTCTTGGTGGAGCAGCCTTTACAGTTTTTTCCGGTACCTTTTCAAATCTTGCTACAACCTCATTTTCTCGTGAGGGAAAATCCTTGAATGATCTGAAGGCTATGCCTTTGAAATTTGATATGATTGTGAAAGTAAAATTCTGGCATGCTATGCTTTATGTTGGATTTGCAGCAATTATTTCTATTGTTTTGCTTTCTGTAGTTTATTCACTGTTAGCTCTGCCTATCACACTTATAGAGTTTATTCAGATGTGTCTTGTGATGGTTCTGGTGGCAGGCTCTGTATCACTGCTTTTGATTTTCATCGATATGTTTATTGATACAGCAAATCCGAAGTTGAACTGGGAAACTCCTATGGCAGCCACAAAGCAGAACTTCAATGTTCTCTGGTCCATGCTTTTAAGTATGCTGACAATTGCACTTGTGGTTGTTCTGGTAATCCTGGTTTTGCCAAAAAACATGCGTGCGCTACTGATTCTGAGTGCTATATTTATTATAATATCTTCACCAATTGGTGCGGGGTATTTCAAGTATGCAGAAAAACGGCTTAAAGAATTATAAAAAACTTTTTACAGTATTATTTCTTGTGCTGTTGTGCTCTAGTGCTTTTGCACGCAGCGGTATGCTTTGGGGTGAAAAAAAACTGATGGTGGTGAAAACCAGATGGTTCGATATTATTTACCCCGAGCGTTGTGAAGCAAGTGCGGCAATTTTGTATGAAAAGGCTGATGAAGTTTATGATGACGTTACTGCTCAATATGGACTTACTCCAGCCTTTAGAATGCCGGTTGTTATAACTCCGACGGTAGAACAGTTTAATGCCTTTTGGACTGCCGTTCCTTATAATCACATCGCAATTTATGATACAGGTGTTTCTGGTAAAAGTGAGCTTGCAGTTTTTAGCGAAACCCTGCTTTCTACTTTCCGACATGAATTAACACATGCTGTTACCTACAATATGAAGGATAAAGCCTGGCAGCTTACCGGAAAACTTTTGGGAGATTGTATTACTCCGGGAATGCTCACCGTTACAACAGGAATGGCTGAGGGAGCTACGCTTCCTAGTGAAAGTGCAGCAGGAGAGGGAAGGCTTAATGATGAATATGCAAAGCATTATGTAAAGCAGGCTAAAATCGAAGGAAATTTTCCATCTTATCATGATGTTTCTGGAGCCTCTGATGTTTCGCCTGGAGGTTCGCCTTATTATTTTAATGGAGCATTTCATCAGTGGTTGCAGGAAAAATATGGTCTGCAAGCTTATGCACAGTTTTGGTTTAGAGTTGTAAATGGCAAAAACTTTACAATTTCTGGGGCTTTCAAAAAGGCTTTTGGAATTAAGTTGAAAACAGCCTGGAAGCTTTTTGTAGAAGAATATGAGGTTCCTTCTGTTGCTGCGAATCCGGTACAGGCTGGTGTGGTGCAGGATTTTTTTGAGCCTTCAGGAAAAGAGTTTTCTTTACAGAATGATGCAGGCTCTTTATATACCTCTCTTACTTCCTGCACAATTGGAGAGGGGACAGAATCTTCTACATCTGCTTCTCGTCTGGTCTGGTTCGACCGCTTTGGAGGGCGGGTGTTCTCATTAGATTTACCGAGTTCTTATGGTACTGAGTCTACTCCTTCGGCATCAGATAATCAAAAACCTCGACATTTTTTTTCAATGCACGATATTACATCCGTGCGTATTTCTAACGATGGCTGCTTACTAGCCGTGAACTATTTCAGTGAGAATGAGCCGAGTTCTAAGTCCCGCGCAAAAATCTATGATATTAACCGCGGTACTTTTTATTCTGTTCGCGAAACTGGCCTTAAGGAATCTGCGGTTGTGGCAATATCGGCAGAAACTGGTACAGACTACTATCTGGTTTCTCAAAAATATGTTGCCCAGCACTATTCTGTTTCAATTTCAAAAATTGTTTTTGATTCTGAAGGCCGCAATATTACCTCTCTTGATCCGGTTAAAGAAAAGGTCCTACCATTAGAAACAAATCCGTTTGCATTTACACCATTAAAAGATGGAACTTTCGCATTTGTGAAAAAATCTCGTATGCAGTACAGCGTGTGTGTCTGTACTGTAAAGGGAGAGCAGCTTGGCGAATTGGCTTTTCCAGATGGAATGGTTGTTCGTTCGCTGTCTTATGAAGACGGGCTTTTTATTTTCAGTTATGCAAAAAAGGGGACCTTGCCACGCCTTGGATTTATGGAAGCTGAGTCTGGTGAATTGTGGTTAAGCAGTGAAGATATTTGCGGTGGTGTGTTTGAGCCGGTGTTATATAATGGTACGGTTGTTTATGTTGGTGAGTTTTATCGTCAGAACAGACTTCTTTGCATGAGGGATGTAACGACCCGTGATTTTGATATGGGGGAATTCGCTCGTGTAAGAGGCGACTCGGATGGTGCTGAGAACTCGGACAGTCCGTTCATTGAGCCTGTTGAAATAAACGAGAACAAAAATGTGGATGAGCTTCCTTCAACTGTATATTCTCCGTTTCCATATCTTCTTCGAGGAATCTTTATTCCTGTCAGCAGCTATCAGACTGAATACTTTGGAATTAATGCAAACTATAATTCGAATGCCGGTAATTCATATATCGGTGCAACTTATATTACTGCAAATCCGTGGACAGGAGGCACTTCAGATTTATATATGCTTACTGCCGGTTGGAATGCTCTTTCAAAAGCTTTTGGTATTGACCTTCAGATAACAAAAGGAACTTCAACAAGCTTATTCAGCAGTGTTACTGACTTAAAATCAGAATTTGATTCAAACGGCTGGAAGCAGGGTGGAGGAAAACTTACACTTTCTTCAAATCTGGATTTTGGAAGATTTTCATCTATCACCTTTTCAAATTCTTCTGAAGCTTTTATTGGCAAGCAGGATACACGTTTCCCAGAAATATATGAAAATCCTTCAAGCAATAATTATAAGCTGATTCCTTCAGTTGCATTTTGGGATAGAGACACCTTTGGAATTACTGCACCTGCAGATAATACCTTCTATTATAAAGTACAGAATATAGCAACGGTGAAATATTCAAATATAAGACGTGCAGGACCAGGGCGTTTTGAATATCTGGGGCTGGCTGCATCCGTAAGCTTTGGTGCAAGATACGATTCTTCTTTTGATGATAAAAAAGATTATATGAAGGCATTTGCGCTTGGAGGAAAACTTACTCTTTGTATACCGCATCTTCTTCCGTTTGAGTCAAAGCAGGGCTATACCTATAATCTTCCAGTCCGCTTTAATACTGTTTTGTTTCCTTCAAGTTCAATTTATGGTTATGCTCAGCCAAAGGTTTCTTTGGGAAGAGTTATTTTTGATGCAGCTGTAGAAACTACAGTTTTCAGTATGGATATTCAAAAGGCGATTCCAGGTATTACGGCTCTTTATCTCAATGATTTTTATATTTCGGCAGGTTATGCGGGAACTGCAGCAGCGGGTAGTGCGACAAAAGATGGTTTTCAGAATGCATATATAGGAGAATATTTTAAGAGTCTTTCTGATGGAAACGGATATTATCTTGATTCGGTGTATATAAAGTCTGCTTTGGAGTTTACTCCGAACATAGGACTTTTTGCAAAACCTGCATATAAAATCGGATTGATAACAACTTTCAGTTATGTTATTCATACTCCCGAGCTTATAAAGCCCGGGGATCGAATAAAGCTGTCGTTAGGCCTCGATGTTAATTTTTAAGAGATCCTTGGGACATGCCCGAAAATTATTCTACTTTTATTTGGCTGAGGACTTCACCGATTGGTTCGTGAATTACCAGAGTTGCCATGCTGTCCTGTGGTGTGCTTGATTTATTCAGAAGGATAAGATTTTCTCCATGGAAGTAATCAATTAAACCTGCGGCTGGGTAAACTGTAAGCGAGGTGCCTCCAATAATCAAAGTATCAGCAGCTTTAATTGCATTTACTGCCCCTTCAATTACCCGCTGGTCAAGTCCTTCTTCGTATAAAACAACATCAGGCTTTATAAGGCCGCCGCATTTTTTACAGTGCGGAAGTTTGTCTGGCGAGTTCTCGCTTTCAATAATAATCTTTTCATCATAAAATTCATGACAATCCAGACAGTAATTACGCAAAGTGCTTCCATGTAATTCAAAAACATTTTTACTACCGGCCATCTGATGCAATCCATCTATGTTCTGAGTAACTACAGCAAGCAGCTTTCCTGCGGCTTCAAGTTCTGCAAGTTTATAATGAGCAGGATTTGGTTTAATGCCCTGAGGTAAAAGTTTAGCCCGATAAAAACGGTAGAATTCTGGAGTGTTATTATAGAAGAAGGTACGGCTGATAATCTGTTCCGGCGGATATTTCCACTGCTGGTTATACAGACCATCTACACTACGAAAGTCAGGAATGCCTGATTCTGTAGAAACCCCGGCTCCCCCGAAAAAAACAATTTTTTTGCTTTTATTAATTATTTGTTGTAAAATAGTAATGTTAGCGGTACTCATCCGTTGTTCTCCTAAAAAAAGTGTTCAAATAATTATAATCTATTTTTAATTAATGAAAAAGTATATTTAAGCCGATACTAAAATGAGGGTTTTTAAACTTAAAGATTTTTTTCAAATGAGGTATTAGATGGTAGATATGAAGAAAGTTTTTGTAGTTACATTTTTAAGTATTCTCATGTCTGCTTTTATATTTGCCCATGGTAAGGGTGATATTGAAGAGATTAGCGTTGAGAACATGAACAGCTGGCAGGAACAGTTTGATTTGGAAAGCCGTAAACCTGGTAAATACAATATTATGATTACTGCCCGCGATCTTGGTGGCAACGTTCATATTGAGGGACCTCATAATATCTATCTCGATCCTAAATCTGACTTGCCAATTTGTGGAATCACCAATCCATATCCAAATATGCGCGTTGTAGGTAACCTTAATATTGTTGGTACCTGTGTTGATGATGATGGAGTTTCGCGTGTAGATTTAGTCCTCGACGAAGGAACTGATATTGAAAAGCATGTAACTGCAGAAGGAAAAGAATTCTGGTCATACTATCTCGATACCAATGATCTTGAAGAGGGACCTCATACTATTAAAGTAATTGGTTATGATATTAATGATATTCCTGTTGTAAGTAATCCTGCAGTTGTTACATGGCAGCTTGACCGTAAGCAGCCTGTAACTGAAATCCAGGATAAAACAATGGGTATTCTTGTTTCAGGAAACGTAAAATTTGACGGTATTGTTTCTGATGGTAACGGAATTAAAGAACTCTACTATTCAACTGACAATGGCGAATTCTTTGTTCCTGTAAAATTCGGCGGAAACAAAAACAAAGATCTTTGCGATTTTACAGTTTCTGTAGATACTAAAAAATTCCCTGATGGTCCTGCAGTTTTGTGGTTCAAAGCTATAGATAAAGCAGGTTCTGTTGGTCTTTATTCATTCCTTTATTTTATTGATAATACAAAGCCTGATGTTGCAATTGTTTATCCTGAAGATGGCCAGGTAATGGATGGTAAATTTACAGTTGCCGGCTATGCAAAAGATACAATCGGTGTAACTGATCTTACATGGAGCTTTGGTTCACAGTCTGGTGAGTTTGAACTTATTCCTGGTAACCCATACTGGGCAGTAAATGTTGATACAGTTGGCCTTAAAGATAAATCTGCAAAATTTACAATTCATGCAAAAGACCGTGCTGGTAACGTTGTTGATGTGACACGTAATATTCCTCTTAATCAGGAAAATGATAAACCTGTAGTAACAATTTCTGAGCCAATAAACGGCCAGAACTTTGGTGATGCAGATCCTCTCTTTGTTCGTGGTATTGCAACAGATCCTGATGGAGTAAAAGAAGTTCGCATTCAGCTTGATTCAAACGAGCCGATTGTTCAGGAAACAAAGGGTGTATTCTATTATCACCTTTGTACTGCAGAAGAACTTAGCGCTGGAAATCATAAGGTTACAATTACTGCAGTTGATGTAAACGATGTAGTTGGAAATCCTGTAGTTGTAAATATTGTTTCCCGCGGAATTGCTCCGGTTTATTCAGATGCAAAAATTACAAGTGGAAAGGATTCTGTAGAATTTACAAATGGAATGGAAATCCATCCAGAAAGCGGAAAGTCTTTCTCTGTAAATATCACTTCTGGGGTAGGAATTGTAAATGTTTCTTCTAAACTTACCTGGGGTGATGATGGTGCTTCAGAATCTTCGCTTGCTCTTAAGAATGTAACTTCTTATAACTTTACACTTCCTATTGGTGCAGAAAGTCCAAAGGGTGTTATGACACTTGAAGTTAAAGCAGAAGATATAATAGGTCGTACTTCTACTTACCGCGGAATTTACTATGTAACAAATACTAATGTAGTAAAGGCCGAAGAACCTGTAATCGTATTTGATGACAGTACAGTTGCAGAAGATGGTTCGATTATAAGTAATCCTGATTTTCCTGTAACAGGTTATCTGCTTGGAGCAAATGCTTCTAGCGCAGAGCTTGTACCTTCAACAAAGTTTGCAAAAGTAGAACTTGAAGGAAATCTCATTAAACTTATTCCTCTTGATGCGGTTGGAAGTTCAGAACCTGTTGTCGTAAGAATTAAGACAGATAAGGGTAAGACTGTTGAATCTCGCCAGTTACGTTTCCGTGCAGATACAGCTCTTCCTGAAATTTCTATAAATAATTATTCAGATACAGTTGCACTTGATGGCAGCGAAGGTTCAGTTTCTATTTCTGGTAAAGTTACCTGTGAAACTGGAGTAGGCGGACTAAAGTATAGAGTTATGTCTGCTAAGGTTGATATTCAGAAGGGAATTATTGGAACTATTACAGCTCCAGCCAGCAACGAAGACTTTACAAGTGTAAGTGTTGAAAAAGATGGTTCATTCCGTTTTGACTTCTATCCAGATGGTGCAGGAGTTCACCTTGTTGAACTTATTGCAGAAAGTGCTGGTGGAAATCAGGCTGCAAAAGCCTTTGCTGTAAAGAACATTCCTGAGGTTGAAGAGCAGAATGGTAAAATGCCTGCTCCAAAAGCACCTGCTGTTTACTGGGCTGATGGCCTTGATGTATATGCACTTGCAGTTTATCAGGGTGAACTGGAACAGGATTTTGCAGTATATCCTCGTTCAGAAATGATTGAAGGAAATAATCCTGTAACCTTTAGTTCTGCTACAGCAGAAGGAAAGCCGGTTGCAGGTAAGTTTACAGCTGTTAAAAAACCTTCGCTTTCTGCTCATATCGTAAGCATTAATGATTCAGAATACTTCAGCGGTATGCCTGTCGTACTTGGATATGCTTCAAAAGATGTTGCAACAATCCGTTTGTATATCGATACAGGTGCTGCTGTAAACTCTGTAAACTTTGAAGTAACAGGCGATGAAGTTGCAGGTGGTGCAGTAAGCCAGAAAGGTACTGCAAAACTTATTAAGCCGACAGCAGATGAGCCTATGCGCTGGGTTGCAGAAATCCCTGTTTCAAATCTTCCTTCTCGCGTAAATAAACTTAGTGCTGTTATTAAGGCAGGTGCTCTTGAGCAGGTTGTAACTGGTTCATTTACAGTAGTTCGTGCAACAGATTATTCACGAATCAACGATGCCGAAGGTATTTATCCAATGGCTGCTGCTGATACTGAATATGATGAATTTGATAACAATTACATTTTGAGCAATGGTTCAAAATTCTATTATTATGCAAATTACAATGCACCACTTAGCGTAGAAGTAGTTTCTCAGACTCCAGGCCTTGTTGCAGAAGCTGATGGAAATCTTATTACTCTCTATGCAGAAAAAGATGGTATCTATAAGAATGTTGTAGTTCGCATTACAGACCGCTTTGGAGATAAGTATAATTCAGCTCCTCTAAACTTTATTGCAAATACTAATTTGCCAGAGCTCAATCTTGTTACTCCAGAACTTCTCCAGTGGGTAGGTAATACACTTAAGATTTCTGGTACTGCAACACATCCTCTTGGAATCAGATCTGTAGAATACTCTCTCGATAATGGTGAAACCTGGGAGAACTTCGATCTTTCTAAGAATACAAACAAAATAGGAATTACCTTTAGCAAGGATATTGATATTTCTTCAATCGCTGATGGATTGATTAGAATTAATGTTCGTGCCCGTGATACTTCAGGTCACGAGGTTAGTGTTCTTTCTTCGGTTTATAAAGATGTAACTCCACCGGAAGTACGTGTAATTGAACCTCTTGATGTTGATGTTGTAAATGGTGAAAACCTTATTGTATTCGAAGTAAAAGATAACGGGCTCTTTGCAAGCGCAGACTATCTTGCTCCTCCAGAAAAGGGTAAGACACAGACTCGTCAGCCACTTGAAATGAATCCTCTTATCTATACTCATATTGGTACTGTTGAAGCACCTATCAGCGACGCAATGTCATTTGTATTCACTGATGATGCCGGAAACACAACTCCAATTGAAGCCTGGATGTTCAGTATTGATAATGAATCTGACCTTCCTCGCGCAGAAATTCATGTGCCGGAAGATTTGCAGGTTATTACCCGCGACTTCACAATTTCTGGTGTAGTTTACGATGATGATGGTGAATCATCTATCTTCTATAAGATTGATAACGGCGAGTTTAAGCAGGTTTCTACAAAAGAAATCTATAAACAGACAGATTCTTATGCTGAATATAAGCTTAATACAAGCTTCTCAATTGATGTACCACTTTCAACAATGACCGATAACGAACATACAGTCACTGTTTATGCAGTTGATATTAATGGTGTTAAAGGTCCTGAAGTTTCACGTACATACCGCATCTCTCTTGAAGAGCCAAAGGGTGCTGTAGAAAAACCTACAATTGATACTTCTGTTCGTAACATTGTTACAATCTCTGGTTGGGCAAGTGATAAGAACGGGATTGCAAATGTTAAGGTTTCTCTTGATAACGGTAATACATACAACGAAGCTGTTGGAACAGAAAACTGGAGCTACACTGTAGATACACGTGCTATTCCTGGTGGAACTCAGGTTGTGTTCCTTAAGGTAACAGACGGTTATGGTATTCAGGGACTTTATTCGAGCCTTATCAATATCGATAACAATGCTCCAGTATTGAACCTTGAACTTCCTCTTGATGATTCAACTACAACAGGTATGCTGTTCTTCTCTGGTTATACTTATGATAATGTTGAAGTTACAGATTTGTACCTTACAATCCGCAATCTTGAAAAGGGTTCTTCACCAGTAGTAAAGAATCTTAAGATTGACCGAATCATTGGTGAATCAATTGATATGACAAATCTCCCAGATGGCTTCTACAACGTAGAGCTTACTGGAAAAGATAAGGCCGGAAATACATCTAACGTCAGCCGCAATATTCACCTTGAAAAGAATGTTGCTCCTGCTACAGTTGATATTCTTTATCCGCTCAATGGTGAACATAAAAATGGTATGTTCACAGTTTACGGACAGGCTGAATCTGAAAGTGATATTTACTACCTCAACCTCTATATTGATGGTAAGTATGTAGCTGAAACAACTCTTACAGATTGTGGCTTCTTTAAGTTTGACCTTGGACCTGGAAATCTGGAAGACGGTGAACATACATATCATGTAGATTCAGTTCTTTCTACAGGTAAGACTGTAAGTTCTCGTGAACAGACTATTACTTACAGTTCAGTTGGTCCTTGGATTACAATTGATAACTTTACTTATGGTGACTTTGCTACAAACCGTCCATATATCCGCGGTCAGGCAGGTTATTCTATCAGTGAAGATGAATTACTCTTCTCTAAGACTAAGGAAGCTACTCCTGAGCAGAAGGCAATTACAGCTGCTAAGAAAGTAGAAAAGATAGAGTTGAGTTTTGATAACGGTAAGACATTTACAGAACTTTCTAAGAATGAAAAGTGGATGTACCGTATAGAAAATCAGGATATTGAAGAGGGATATCACTTCTTCCTTATCCGTGCAACTATGAAGAATGGCGAAACTGCTATTACACGTACAATTATTCAGATTGATAATACAGCACCTTCTATCAGATTGATTGCACCTATGAAGGGTGGCCGTTATAACCAGATACTTAATGCATCTGGACTTTCAAATGATGATGTTCAGCTTGAGGATGTAACAGTTGCTCTTCGTAAGGGTGATAAGGCTTCTTATGAGGTTCCATCATTCATCCAGGGACTTTATGTAGACTTCCGCTTCTGGGGTGCAACACTCTTTGCTGTAGGTGCAGGTCTTACCTTCTTTGATGATGTTGTAAAAGTTCAGGCATCTTATGGACAGTTTACACAGCAGCAACGCGATGCAGTTACTAATGTATTCAAACGAGATTTGACAGATCTTCGTTATGGTGGAAATATTCTGTCTGGAAAGATTCTGGCAAATGTTGCCTCAATACCATTCAGTTACTTCCTTGGACACGATTGGGACTGGCTTTCTGCTCAGGTTGCAATTGGTGCGGAATTCGCATGGTTCAGCCAGACAAACAGTGGAAGACCTCAGATTCTTTCGGCTGTTCTTACTCAGCTCGAATTCCCAAGAGTTAAGATTCCAAATGTAAAGATGTTCAGTACATTCTCGTTCTATACAGAAGCATCTTTGTGGTTCATTCCAACTGATGTTTCCAGTGAAGTGAAGATTAAAAACCTTATTCCACAGGTTGCCTTTGGTTTAAGAACGAATATCTTCTAGGCGTAAAGGAGTTAAGATGTTTAGTAGAAAACTGAAAATACTATCTGCTTTACTTTTACTTACTGTCGTTTCAAGTAAGGTCTTTGCCTTGGAAGAATATGTAAGTGATATCTATAGACAGATTGATGGGTGTTTTACTGCCAAAGATGAAGGGAAATTAAATGATGTACTTTCAAAAAATACTAAAGATAAGTATTATTATTTAATTGAAAACTATACGCAGAAAAAAATCCGTCGTCTTATTGTAACTAACGAGTACGATTTTGCGATGGAAGCAACACTTGCTCTTATTGAGAACAATCTTGATAATGAAGAAGCTGTTGAAATGTATTCGGTAATTTCGGATGCGTATGAAATTCAGCGCAAGCATGAAGCAGAACTGGAGCACCAGCGTCAGCTTGAACTTGCGCGAATTGAAATGGAAAAAGAGAAGCAGCGCGGAAATGTAGAAAAGGAATATGTTTCTGCTTCTAAAACTTCTGGCGGTTCAGTTTATGTTACTGGAAAAGAAACAAAGCTGACCAGCTATAACTGGAAGGCTTCTCTTGGAATGATAAATCTGCTGCATCTTTTTGATCAGCAGGGAGGAATCAGTTCAATTCATTATGGTGTTTCCCTGGATTTCAGATATGAATATACCTTGGAAAGTAAAATGAAAATTGGAACTGATATTTTTGCAGGTTTCCAGTTCCTTGGATTTGCAGATGAGGAAAAACTTGTTCCTTTAATTGGTGATGTCGACTTAGCTTTAAAAGCTTCTATTCCACAGATTAATGAGAATCTGTTTGTTAGAATGGGATTTGATACACTGGTTACAGGAAAATCTAAAACTGCTCCAGCAACTGATGGTGTTGCAGAAACAATGTACTCTCCAATTATTGGTATAAAAATGGAGCGTATTCCACTCGGCAACTTAAAACTTGATCTTGGTGCAGATTGGCTTGCAGGCCATTTATTTGTAAAAGATATAAAGGCAGCAGCAGCGGCTTCTATGAACTTAGAAATACCGTTTGCTGAATTGGAAAAAGTTAAGTTGAATATGAATATAGGAGTAAGGGATAAGTTCTTCTTGAAAAATGAAGGGCTTGAGAATAGAGCGAGCGTGATTATGGCTATTGGAGTGGAAAATGTTATTAGATAAGCTAAAAAGAATTACTATTGCAGTGTTAGTGATTTTCCTCACAACTCAAGTATTTGCGGCAACAACCGATTTGACGCAGCGCTTTCTGGATAAGGCGAACGAGGCCTTTGAGGAAGATAATATAGAAGATGCCTACAAATATGTTAACCAGGCTCTTGCTGTTGCAAAAGATGAAGATACAAAAACAAGCGTTGTATTTTTTGCTCAGACTGTCTATAAGGTAAAACTTCAGCAGATTCAGAAGAAATATGATGACATGTCTTTAATTGATATTAAAATGAATCTCGAGAAATATCCAAATATTGAGAATACATCAATTAAAAAGCTTGTTAAACAGATAGAAACAGATCAGGAAAATAAAGAGAAAGCCGCTCAGAAGGCTGAAACTGCAGCTCAACGTAAAGTAGAGCAGGAACGCTTTGAGGCTCAGCAGGAGTCTATGGAAGCTCAGTCTAAAGCTATTAAAGAGCAGGCCGAAGCAATGAAGCAACAGGCTCAAGCTAATAAAGAGTCTGCTGCTGCAATTAAGGAGCAGGCTGAAGCAACAAAGCAGAGTCAGCAGGAAATGAAAACAGCCCTCGAAAACATTGGATCTTCATTTACAGAAAATGCAAGAGAGCAGAAACGTTCTACACGCGTAATTGCTTTCTCTATCATTGGAATTGCGATTCTTATAGTTTTCATTGTAATTCTTATTATGGTGATTGTTCGTAAAGCTGCTAAGGCTTCTCAGATTCAGCAGGAACAGTATGTTCAGGCATTTAAGATGCTTGCTGCAAATCAGAGTCAGACAAATCGCCTTATGCTTGGTGGAATTACAGACATTTATGGTGGAAATCCATCTTTGAGAATTGCGGGTTCTTCTACCTGGGCACCTGCAGCAGCTCTTCCAGATGTTACCTTCTCTGAAGAAGATGAAGAAGAACTTAAGCAGCTGGCTGTAAAATGTGAAGAAATTGGTCAGCAGATTGATAATGTAACCGGTCGTAAAAATAACTCTAAGAACGTCAGCGAACTTGTTTACAAGCTTTCTATTCAGCTTGGACTTCCACAGGGAATGGCAATGCTCAACTTCTGTGCCGCTATGATTTACGATGCCGGCTTCCTTGCAATTGACCCAGATCTTCTTGTTGCAACTCAACTTACAGAAGAAGAAAAGAAGGCTATGAAGGAACACGTTAATCTTGCAGAAAAACATCTTGAGTTTGTTCCAAAGAAATACTGGAGTGTATTTGAAGATGCAGCTACAAAGCATCATGAAAATATTGATGGTACTGGCTACCCACATGGGCTTTCTGGAGATGAAATTCCTCAGATTGCTCGTCTTATCCGTGTAGCAGAAAGTTATGTTTCACTTTCAAGTAAGCGTGCTTACCGCGATGCAATGGATAAGGAAACTGCAGTTAATACACTTAAAGAGCAGCCTGGCATTTACGATACAGAAGTTGTAGATGCTTTGGATAAGATAGTTTAATGCTTAATTAAATATTTACATAATTTATGCCGATAAAGAGAGTATGAAAAAATCACTTTTTTGTACTCTCTTTGTTTTTTTAACGGCACTTGCTTTTGCAGATGAAGTAAAGCCTTTATATCGTCTCCCAGAAAAAAATCCTGTGAATGCACAGGAAGGTGAAGCCGAGCACGAAGTATTTCTCGTAGGCTCAGATAACGGACTTTTCAGGGTAACGAACAGAAATTCTGCAATTCCTGTATGGACAGAAGGCCGTGTGGACCAGCTTTTGCGTATTACTTTGCCAGATTCAAGTGGTGTTGCAAGACCGGCCTGGCTCATGCGAACTCAAAAAGGTATTTTTTATAGCAACGACCTTAAGACTTTTGAAGAACGTGACAAAGGCCTTCCGTTCCTGACAATCAAAAAATATTCAGAAGGAACAAAGAATCTTGAACTCCAGATTCAGGAGTTGAAAGATCTATGTGTAAACCCTCTTAATAATAGCGAAGTTGTAACAGCGACAAAAGACAGTGTATTCTTTAGCCGTGATGGTGGGCTTACCTGGCAGAATCTTAGTTCTATGAGTAAGAATTCTCCCGGTGTGAAAGCTGTTGCAGTTGCTACTATTGAAAATCAGCCTGTTGTATTTATGGCTCATCCGATCTTTGGACTTTCTTTTATATTGCCGGATAAGCCTAAACCAGAATGGCAGGACATCGATGCAGGCTTTGAAAAAATGCCTTCGCTAACTTCACCGGATGAAATTGCAGATATCTTGCCGGTTGTTCGTACAAATGCAGATGGTTCAACTTATACTGAAATCTATATTTCGCAGACTTATATTCCACGAATATACCGCTTGAACTGGCAGGAAAAACAGGCAGAACTGATTTATACCGGTTCTGAACCAACCGATGTTACTGACGGACTTACAACAATCGATAATGTTCTTTTGTATACAAAACTCGAAGGTTTTGGTGCAATTGATTTAGATTCGCTGCAGAGTCCTGGAACTCCAAGTCAGGAAAAAGACTGGCACGATGCCTTTAGTGCAGTTCCGGGTATGATTAATACGGCCTGGATTCCTCAGTCACGCAGTGGCTTTGCACGTGGACTTCAACTTAATGAGCTTTGGTTGCTTTATCCTGGAACTGTAAATACTCCTTATGCAGAGATTGCAAACGGACGTAAGAGTATTTATGCTTCGGCTTATCAGTGCAGTTTCCCTGAAGGTGTTGCTAAATTCAAGAAGATTGTAAAAGACCGCAATATGAATTCGATTGTAATTGATATGAAAGATGATTACGGCTTCTTGCGTTATGATTCTCATGATCCGCTTGTTCTGGAAAAATGCTCTACATCTGGTTATGCAATCAAAGACCTTAATAAGTTTATTGAAGAATTCAAAAAAGAGAATATCTATCTTGTTGCCCGAATCGTAACATTTAAAGATCGTTCTCTTTCTAAGTATAAAAGTGGAAAGTATGCGGTTTGGGATAAAAAACTTAATAAACCATGGCTTGGAATCAAAGGCTCAGAAGATGTGCTTGATGAAGAAGGTAACCCTACTGGAAATAAAGAAACAACTTATTATGATGAGCAGTGGGTTGATCCATATTCAGAAGAGGTTTGGGAATATAACGTAGCAATCGCAAAAGAGCTTGTTGCCCGTGGTTTTGATGAAATTCAGTTTGACTATATCCGCTTCCCGACAGATGGTTTGAATCTTTATAATGCACAGTACCGCTGGCAGGACAAGGGAATGGATAAGGAATCTGCATTGATTTCGTTCCTTTCGTATGCACGTGCAAATATTGAAGCTCCAATTGGAATTGATATTTATGGTGCAAACGGCTGGTACCGCTCTGGAACACGTACAGGTCAGGATGCAGAAATGCTTGCAGAGTATGTTGATGTAATTGGCCCGATGTTCTATCCAAGTCACTTTGAACAGACCTTCTTGAATTATGCGCCGGTAGCAGACAGAACTTACCGCATTTATTATTATGGTTCGTTCAGAAATACTGTGCTTTGCCGTAATCGTGCAATTATTCGTCCGTGGGTTCAGTCCTTCTATCTGAATGTTAGTTATGACAGACTTTACTACGATTCAGATTATATAAAGAAGCAGTTCTTTGGAGTTCGCGATTCTCTGGATCGTGGCTACATGTGCTGGAATAATTCTGGTGAATATGGAACAACTCCACCTGATATTAGTGAAACAGATAAATTTATAGGAACAACCGCAGAGGCAAGCAGGGAATTCCGTAAACCTGCAATTGGTGATACAATGAAGCCCCTTTATGTAGATTCGGATGTTTCTGTACTAGATAGTATTCTTTATCCTTATCGGGAAGAAGAAACAACAGTATTCCGTCCCTTCTTAAAGGTAATGCCATAATAAGAGGACGTTATGACTCCTAACCAGTACACACCGGAAGAACCAATCTCATCTATTGCAACAGCCTTAGCTCCTGCTGCACTCGGAATTGTAAGAGTGTCGGGTAAAGGCTGTATTGCACTTGTAAGCAAAGTATTTTCACGACCAAAGGCACTGCTTGAGGCGGCAGGAAACACTCTGGTTTATGGGTGGATAATTGATGAAGATAAAAAAATAGACGAGGTCATGCTCGCTGTGTATCGTGCTCCAAAAAGCTTTACCGGAGAAGATATGGTTGAGATTTTCTGTCACGGCGGTCCTGCAGTTGTAATGGCGATTCAAAATCTCATGCTTAAAATCGGGTTCCGTCAGGCTAATCGCGGTGAATATACCTTCCGCGCATTTATTAACGGAAAGACAGACCTTACACGAGCTGAAGCTGTCAAAGAAATTATTGATTCACATACCGATGTTTCGCGCTCTCATGCAGCTGGTCGCCTTGCTGGTTCATTGTTTACAGAGATTGATTCCATTAAAAAGCTTATCATTGATACTCTCGCCGCTATTGAGGTTGAGATTGAATATCCTGAAGACGAGGAAACTATTGCAGATTCCTTTGACCGTGAAGATATTGAAACTGCGGCGAGAAGACTCGAGGCACTGGTAGATTCGTGGCGCGGCGAAAAGTTGTATCAAGATGGCGCGCGAGTAGTATTGGCAGGGCGCACGAACGCGGGAAAGTCTTCGCTGTTCAATGCTATATTGAAAGAAGAACGCGCGATTGTAAGCGACATTGAGGGAACTACCCGCGACTGGCTGGAAAGCTGGGCGAGCATTAACGGCATTCCGGTGCGTTTGTTTGATACGGCTGGTTTGCGCCAGACAAGTGATGTTATTGAAGCTCAGGGCGTAGAAATCAGCCGAAGTCTTGTTCAGGATGCGGACGTTGTTTTGTACCTCGTAGACGGAACTCAGGGAATGAATGATGAAGACCGCCAGTTTATTGAAAAGTGTGAAGAGCCGCTGATTGTTGTTTATACTAAGAGTGATAAAGGGAACTCTGATAATACGGGGCGATGTGATCGAGTTTGCTCCGCAAACATCGCAGGGGTGTCCCCATCCTGCAAAATATCTTCTAAAACCGGCGAAGGTATGGCGGAACTCTTTGCACAAATATACGGCATATTAACTGCGGGTATTGCGGGTTCTACCACAGAACGCTCTCAGGCAGGACTTGGTTCTGCACGTCAAAAAGAGGCTGTGGCTGCGGCGCTTGAAAGTGTACGTCACGCTCTCGTTTCGGCAGATGACAATTACACTCTGGATGCTGTGGTTCAGGACCTGGAAGATGCGCTCGATTCTCTTGGAGAAGTTACCGGTGATGTAACCCCGGATGATGTTCTTGGTAGCATTTTCGCGAACTTTTGCGTTGGAAAATAGTCTGATTGCGGAAACCTTATAATTCCGATAAAATATTTCTATTAAAATATACAGGAGATTTTTATGTGCGGCATTGTCGGCTACGTTGGAAATAAAATGGCTTCACAGGTGCTTATTAATGCATTGAAGAAGCTTGAATACAGAGGATATGATTCTGCAGGAATTGCGGTTCTTGAAGGTGAAGATATTCTTGTACGCAAATGTAAGGGTGCACTCAAATTTCTGGAAGAAAAGATTGCCGGCGAGGTAATTAAAGGTTCAGTAGGTATTGGTCATACCCGTTGGGCAACTCACGGTGAACCAAGCGATACAAACAGTCATCCTCATACAAATATGGATGGCACAATTTCTATTGTTCATAACGGAATTATCGAAAATTATGCTGAGTTGAAGGCTAAGCTTCAGGCTCAGGGCGTTGTGTTTAAATCTCAGACTGATACTGAAGTTGTAGTTCACTTGCTTGATCAGAAGTACAAGGCAACTCATGATATTTTTAAGGCATTGATTGAAACTCTTCATATTCTTGAAGGTTCATATGCCATTGAAGTTCTTTGTAAGGACTATCCTGACCGTATTATTGCTGCACGTAAGGAAAGTCCGCTTGTTGTTGGTATTGGTAAGGGTGAAAACTTTATAGCATCTGATGTTCCGGCTTTGCTTGAGCATACCCGCGATGTTTACTATCTTGGTGAGCGCGAACTTGCTGTTTTGTATACAGACCATGTTGACCTCTTCAATTTTGAAGGCGAGAAAATCATCAAAGAACCTAGTCATGTTGAATGGGATATTGATGCGGCAGAAAAGGGTGGTTATGAACACTTTATGATTAAAGAGATTCATGAGCAGCCTAAAGGTCTTACTGATACTATGCGTCCTCGTATTGTTAAGGATGGCAGCGGTAAACCAACTGATGTTTATTTTGAAGAAAACAAGATGGATGATGCATGGAAAAAGGCAAGCCGTGTAGTTATTACTGCCTGCGGTACTGCATATCATGCCGGTGTAGTTGCAAAATATGCTTTTGAAAAGATTGCCCGCATGAAGGTTGATGTTGATGTTGCTTCTGAGTTCCGCTACCGTGATCCAATCCTTGATAAAGACGATATCTTTATTGTAGTTTCTCAGTCTGGTGAAACTGCTGATACTTTGAGTGCTTTGCGTCTTGCTAAAGTTCAGGGACTTAAGGTTGTTGCAATTACAAACTGTGTTGGTTCAACTGTAAGCCGTGAAGCAGATGATGTAATTTATACTCTTGCTGGTCCTGAAATCGCGGTTGCGTCAACAAAGGCTTATACAACTCAGCTTGTATGTCTGTTCCTGCTTGCCGTTAAGGCTGGTAAGCTTCGTGGAACTTTGAGTGATGAAGAAGCTACAAAGCTTTTGTGTGAGCTTGAAAGCATTCCTGCTAAGGTTCAGGAGATTCTTGACGGTAAGGATGTAATTCAGAAGTTTGCTTCTCAGCAGTTCAATAAGGATAAGATTTTCTACATTGGCCGCCAGTTCGACAGTGCAACTTCTTTGGAAAGTGCTTTAAAGCTTAAGGAAGTTTCATATATGCATTCAGAGGCTTTTGCGGCTGGGGAACTTAAGCATGGTCCTATTGCTTTGATAGATCCTCAGACTCTGGTTGTTGCTATTGCAAGTGAGCCAAAACTTTATGATAAGATTGGTTCGAACATGGTTGAAGTAAAGAGCCGTGGTGCAACTGTTATGGTAATTACTCAGGATGAAGGAGAGGCATTTGAAGGTAAGGCTGATTTAGTATTTAAGATTCCTGAATGTTCTTCTACTTTGGCATCATTGCTTACTATTATTCCTGCCCAGCTGTTTGCATATTATTGTGCAATTATGCGTGGCTTTAATCCGGATAAGCCAAGAAACCTCGCAAAGAGTGTTACTGTAGAGTAAGTGTCATGCTGAACTTGTTTCAGCATCTATTACATATTCGAAATAATTCTATTTCGACCGCTGGTCTTTGCCTCATACATGGCATGGTCTACGCGGTCGAAAATTATTAGGGCTGTATCGCCTTTTTTCAGTTCTGTTAATCCGATACTGCAGGTAATTTTAATTGTTTTTTCAAATGTGGTATCTTCAATTTTTTGTCTGAGTTGTTCGGCAATCGGTTTCAGTTCTTCAAGATTCATTCCATAGCAAACGCAAACAAATTCCTCGCCACCCCAGCGTCCTATAGTCATTTTATACGGTTGAATAAATTCCTTTATTGCTTTTACAAACTGTTTAAGAACAATATCACCAACAGAATGTCCATATTTATCATTTACCTTCTTAAAGAAATCAATATCAAGCATCATAAATGAAACAGTTTCACCATTACTATTAAATGCTTCTATTGAGTTTCTGATTTCAGTTTCGATTCTTCCGTGGTTATAAATATCTGTAAGCGGATCTTTTGAAGCAAGTTCTTCGTAACGTTTAAGCGTATCAAAAAGTTTAAGATGATTTTCGTGGATATTCTGAACCATGAATACAAATCTGAAATCTTCTTCATTTGTTGTATGTGCCCGGCTAAAAATTAATTTTACCCAGATGAAGACGCCTTCAAGATTTTTCATCTGGCAGTCAAAGGATGTGGCACGGCCTGGTTCAAGATTTTTTTTGAGATATTCTGGATCTGTGCGTTCAAGAAATAGTTTCTGATCATCTGGCCAAATCATATTTACAATCATTTGTCGCCAGGTGGTATATTTTACATCATAGTTCTGTGGATTGTTTGAAATTTCGGTTATGTTGATACTGTAGGAAATGTCCTTTATTAAATCAACATACATAGAAAATAGGAAGGTGTTCTGTATTGTGTCAATTTTACGGTCTGTAAGAAATTCTCGAAGATATTCGCTGTTATCAAGTTCATCAAGAATAAATACGTATTTTGTGCAAGATTCATCAATTGGGTATATGGAAATTTGAACAAGATGAGTTTTTTCATCAATGTTCAGATTTACCCGGTCAACATATTTACCCTTAAACTTTCCCATCATAGGAATGAATACATGATAATCATCTGTTATTTTTTTGGGGCTGCCATTAAGGTTAAACCAGAGTTTTTCAACAAGACTTTTATAGCTTCCTTCGTTTTCAACAAATGTTTCAAACAAGCCTTGTTTTTTTACAGTTTGATAAGTGTCTTTTTCTGCATCAACAATAATTATGGAATCAATTTTTTGAAATAATAAATCCGAAATACTTTCTTTTGTGTAGACACTCATCTCATTTTCCTTTCTCTCCTTATCTATTATTGCACCAGGTTATTAAGTTTGCAATCTTTTTTTTACTTATTGAATTTTTTGCAATAATCTGATAAATTATAAAAATATTTCGGGCCATTAGCTCAGTGGTTAGAGCAGGGGACTCATAATCCCTTGGTCCTTAGTTCAAGTCTAAGATGGCCCAATTTCAAAAGGATTCTGTGTGAAACAGAATCCTTTTTTTGTATCTTAATAAACCTCACCGGCATAGCCGGTTCGGGCGCCATACGATGGTAGAACCTAAAATGGCCCGCTGCCGCAGCCCATTTTTTTAACGGTTCTGCTATCGTAGGCGAGTTCAAGTCTAAGATGGCCCAAACTTTATTTCGTTAAAACAAAAAATCCAGTCTTGCGACTGGATTTTTTTTATGCCATCGGCTTTTTATTTAGCGGTCGAAGCCGTCCATTGTCTGGATTTTTCCGTCTGGCTTGAAGGTGAGTTCGCGGAATTTTACGTTGCGCTTCTGGTTGATACCGTTTGAGCGCTCGCAGTCGTGGTAGAAGAGGTACCATTTTCCGTTGAACTGTACGATAGAGTGGTGTGTTGTCCATCCCAAAACTGGGCTCAAGATACATCCTCCATATGTGTATGGACCGTAAACATTCTTACTTGTTGCATAGCACAAAAGGTGTGATGTTCCTGTTGAGTATGTGAAGTAGTATGTGTCATCCTTTTTGAACAACCATGGATCTTCAAAGTAGCGGCGAACATCGTCTCCACCAGTAAGAGGCTGACCTTTTTCATCAACAATTACGAGGTCGCGGAGGTCTTCTGCGAGTTCCTTCATGTTGTCTTTAAGAAGAGCGATTTTTGGTGTACATGCAGGTTCTTTTCCCTGTGGTTCCTTGTTGTCTGCGCTCCATTTGTTGTTGCGGTACTGATCAAGCTGACCGCCCCAGAGTCCACCCATTGTAAGGTAGTATTTGTTGTCTGTATCCTGGAAACAACATGGGTCAATAGAATATGTTCCCTGAATGTAATCATCTTCTGGTGTGAATGGTCCTTCTGGCTTGTCACCAACTGCAACACCTACACGGAACATTCCAGTTTTATCACGAGCTGGGAAGTAGAAATAGTATTTTCCATCTTTTTCAGCACAGTCAGGAGCCCAGAGCTGTTTGCTTGCCCATTTTACATCCTTGAGTGTGAAAACACAGCCGCAGTCGCGTGGATAAGTTTCTGTGTCTTTCATTTCGTAAACATGATAGTCTTTCATGTCGTACTGATCGCCATTGTCGTTGCTTTCTACATCGATATCTTCATCATGTGAAGGATAAATGTAAATCTTTCCGTTGAAAACATGTGCAGAAGGGTCAGCTGTGTAAAGATCATTTACAAGTGGCTTTTTTTCGATACTCATATATACTCCTGTTAGTGCCTGATTGTTCAGGCCACAAATTTAGGCAACCGGTTGCCTAGTATGATTCATTATATTATCTAGCAAATCTTTATTCAATCGGCTGTATTACCTAATAGCACCGGGAGCCTCTAACTCGGCATTGCGGGCGGCACACCAGGTTCCTTTTTTGAGAGCGGCTTCTATATCGCCAGAGCGCACGTATTCATAAAGAAAGCCGGCATTGAAGCTGTCGCCGCACGCAGTGGTGTTGAGCGCGGCGACTTTTTCGGTGGGGCACTCGTAATACTTTGAGCGAACCGCAGCGAGAGTAGATTCTGTACCGCGGGTCACGACCACGATGTTATGAAGTTCTTCGCTTTTTTTGAGGATGGCGTCTTTTAGTGGGAGGGCGGCCAGTTCTGGGAAGGTTGCCCGGAACTCTTCTTCGTTGATTTTGATAATCTGGGGTACTGCGGTTGTAAGTGTTTTTACAAGGTCCTGTCCTATATAATCAGCAAGGAAGGTTTTTCCTGCATCTTGTGTCATTCCGCTGATGGTTGCATAAAGGTCGTTGCTCCATATAGCGGGTCTGCTTCCGGCCAGTAATACTGCATCAACTTCGGGAAGAATATCATTTATTACTTTAAGCATTTTGATTTCTGCCGCAGCAACAGCTTTTTTGTCTTCATCACTTTCTAAAACAGGTTCTCCAACAACAAGCTCTGTAGTAGTTCCTGCAGTGCGGTCCAGTAATGTCCAGCATTCACGAGTAGCGCCTGGAATTGTTGTATATAATAGATTAAGATTGTCTCGGGCAGCGTCATCTGTAAAGGTCTTCAGATTTTTTTCACCAAGCGGGCAAACTACTGTTGCGCAGTCTTCTTCCAGTTGAGTCAAAACTCTGGCACTGTTTACAGCTTTTCCTGAAGCATCCTGTCTGTATTTTTTAGAACGGTTCACTTTTGTAAGTGTCAAAGAATCAAAACTGATTGTTCTCTGAATTGTCGAGCTTAAACAAATGCAAAGTATTTTTTTCATAAAATGTCCTTTATTTCATAAATTGATTTCATTCTGATTGTTTTTCCAGCCTTTCCGGTTTTATTCGCTGCCCTTGCTTTTATCATTGATTCTGCATCATCGGTAAGTGGCTTACCATTTTTATCACCAATCAAAACTGCTGTACCGCCGAGTGCTACCCAGCCATCGGTATATTTCTGCATATCATCCAGAAAAAGAGTATCTTCAACTGTTGATCCAACTTTTTTCAAAGCTGCCATGAAAGCATCTGGATAAGGCTTTCCGTTAAATCCTGCGTCGCGGATATCAGTTACTGCTTCAAACAAATCTGCAATTCCAAGTTTTCCTAAAACTGTGTCTGCATGTTCATGAGGCGCGTTAGTTAAGACTGACATCGGCATGTTTAATGAAATCAAAAATTCTCTTAAACCAGGCTGTGGAGGTAATTCGTCTGCTTCGTTATCAGGATGGACATGTGCTAAAAAGCCTTCTATATCAGTCATACCTTCTGCTCTAAGCCATTCGAGTGTAGTAGAGTAGTGGACAATTCTTTCTGCCCGAAGTTCAATCGCCTTCTCAATATCACAATGAAAAAAATCTGCAACGCATTCTAACATTCGGCGGGTAATGCCTTTATCCATTGCGGAACTTGAAGGATAAAGAGTGTTATCCATATCAAAAAGAAGGTGGGTAAATTTCATAGGTAAAATTATAGCAGAATTTTTAACTAGCGTTAATGCGTTTCTCGTTGTAAAATATATGGCAGATGAATTCGTTTTTGTTCAATCATATCAGATTTCAGATTGCAGCGCTGACAATATTGTTGATACTTGAGGTAATCTATTTTCTGCGACCAAAAATTAAACTTGTCTCCAACCGCATTTTTACTGTTCTGATGGTAAGTGCGTTATTATATCTTCTTTTTGATTTTGCAACAGTTTTTGCCCTTGTTTATTTTGATTATCTTCCATTATGGTTTGTGCGTTTTACGCATCAGGGCTTTATAATATGTCTTTATGTTGCGCTTTCGTGTATCTATCTTTATATTGATATGCTTAACCGCGACCAGAAACCTTATTCCAAGCCTGAGCTTTCGTTGATTATTGCTTCTTATCTTGTTGCTCTTGCTTCGGTTCTGTTTGCTCCAATTGAGTATTATATTGAAGAAGATGGAATTTATTCATATGGCTTAATGGTAAACTGTGTTTATGCCGTGCTTATAATTTATTCGTGCATGACGGTTGTTCAGACTTTGCGGCATATGAAAGACAAGGCTCATCGTAAGCAGAAAATCTGTGTGCTTATGACTATGGCCTTGTGGATAATTTTTGGTGGTTCGCAAATTCTTGAGCCAAAGATTTTGATTTCAAGTGTTGGAATTTCTGCAATTATTCTTTTGATGTTCCTTTCGCTCGAAAATCCTTCTGAGTATCTTGATGGTGAAACCAGAGCCTTCAATTATTATGCGCTAAAAACTGTTTTGCAGGAATGTCTGAATCGCAAAAAAGATTTTTCTGTAATAAGTATGGAACTTGATGAAGCAACTATCATTGAAAATTATGCAAGCAATAATATGATTTCTGATGTACTTGCAGAAATCAGAAGCTACGTAGAAAAGACTTTTAAAACTTCTTGTTACAGAATGAACCGCATGACGCTTGTGTTCATTATCGATAGCAAAAGAATTTCTAAGCTTAATACTTATCTGGAGATTCTCGCAGATCGTTTTTCTCAGCCGTGGGAATTTAAAGATAAATCAATTCGACTTAATGCTCATGCAAATGTTCTTTGTTGTCCGGAAGATTTTCCTTTTGATGGAAGTGTTCAGGAACTTCTGGACTTTGCAGAAGATTCTGAAACTTACGGACAGACTATTGGCTTTATTAAACGTATTGATCAAAAGGCGCGAGAAAAACGAATTCGCCGTCGTAAGATTCTGCATGTTGTTTCAGAAGCAATTAAAGATGATACAATTGAAATGTATTATCAGCCAATCTATAGTCTTGAAAAGAAATGCTTTACAAATGCTGAAGCTCTTGTACGCTTAAAGGATGAACAGACAATTGGTTATGTTTCTCCAGAAGAATTCATTCCTCTTGCAGAAAAAAAGGGAATGATTATGCCTTTGAGCAGTTTGATTTTCAATCATGTTTTTAGTTTTATGTCTGAAAACAATCTTCGTAAAAAAGGTGTTAATCATATCGAAGTAAATCTTTCTGGTCTGCAGTCTGTAGATGCTAACTTACCAAAATTAATGAAGTCACTTTTGATGAAGCATAATATTGCGCCTGATTGCGTTAATCTTGAAATTACAGAATCTATTGCTGTAACTTCTGGTTATATGCTTAAGAAGAATATGGATGAGCTTCGCAAGTTTGGTTGTTCATTCTCGATGGATGATTTTGGTACTGGTTATTCAAACCTTTCACGAATTGCAAAAGCTGATTTTGAGATGATCAAAATTGATAAGAGTCTTTTGTGGCCATGCTTTAAGGACGATGCAACTGATGGAACAAAGAATGCAAAAATCCTTCTGGAAAATATGATTAGTATGCTTCTCCAGATTGGCCGTAAAATTGTCGTTGAAGGAATTGAAACTCAGGAACAGTTCGACTATCTTGAATCTCTTGGAATAACTTACGCACAGGGCTTCTATTTTAGTAAGCCACTGCCAGAAGCCGAGTTTGTAAAGTTTATTGAAGAGAAGAATTTGTAATCAATTGTCATCCCGAACTTGTTTCGGGATCTATTTTATAGATGCTGAATCAAGTTCAGCATGAACCCCATTTTTGCTTGCAAGTCCCGCCATTTTGCTGAACGTCTTTTCCAGATACTGAGCCTCGCCTTCAGAAAGACTTGCACGGCTCAATACGCTGCGCCAGAAATTTTCCATATCTTCGCGGCCAGGCATTTTGAAAAATCCGATTTTCTGCATATTGTCTGTAATTGTCTGAACAGTCTTGTCTACGCGTTCGAGTGTTAGTGGAGTATAACCACGGTACTCTCCTTTCTTCTGAACAAGAGCTTTTCTGAAAAGATGATAACTCATAATTTGAACTGCGTGGCTGAGGTTTAATGAGCCAAAATTATCTGATGAAGGAATTGTTACGCCAAGGTTACATTCATCCAGCTGTTCATCTGTTAAGCCTGTACGTTCATTTCCAAAAATCACAGCAACTTTGGCGTTCTGAGTAATGCCATCCGCCATATCAGCAAACTCTTCAGGGAGAAGAAGTTTTCCGCGTTTCTTTCCACGACGACGAGTTGTGCCTGCACAAATTGCACAGTCTTTTGTTGCTTCTGTTATCGAATCAAAAAATTGAGCTTTATCAAAAATTCCGCCTGCATGAATAGCCAGCACGTGAATGTGTTCTATATCATAATCTGCTTTATTACCAACAATGCGAAGTTCGCTTATATCATTATTTGCCATTGCACGACAAGCCGCGCCAATGTTTCGTGACTCATCCGGATGGTCTAATACAATTACAATGTTTGAAAGATTCATATTGGAATTATAAAATAAAAACCGCAGCGTGGCAAATGTAGGGCCTTGCTGCGGTCAGGAGTGTTTTGATTTTTTGTACGTTTTATTTCGTCTTTTTAAGAAGTCTTAAACTATTGAGTACGGCGAGAATTGTTACTCCCACATCACCAAAGACTGCTATCCACATGTTTGAAATACCGAGGGCGCTGAGCAGGAGGATTGCTCCTTTGATTCCAAGTGCGCCATAAAGGTTTTCGTAAACTATGCGCAGAGTTCGACGGCTGATTTTAATTCCGTCTACAATCTTACTTGGCTTGTCTTCCATTACGATGATGTCTGCGGCTTCGATTGCGGCGTCGCTTCCCATTGAACCCATTGCAATACCTGCGTCGGCACGAGCGAGAACTGGGGCATCGTTAATTCCGTCTCCGGTGAAAATAAGGGTGCCGCATTTCTTTCCATTCTTTCCCTGAAGGTCTGCGAGCAGTTCTTCGACTTTTGCAAGCTTATCTGCGCTGAGCAACTGGCCGTATGCTTTTTTGAGTCCGAGTTTTGCGGCTACTGTGTGTGCTGCGCGTTCGTTATCTCCTGTGAGCATTACAACATTTTCTACACCGATTTTGTGAAGGCCTTCTACAGTCTGTGCCGAATCATCTTTGATTTCATCGCTGATTACAATGTGACCGCTGTATTTTCCTTCACTGGCTACATGGATGATTGTTCCATCCAAATGTTCCGGACATTCATCATATTTGATTCCAAATTGATCCATGAGCTTTGTGTTTCCGGCAAGAACTTCCTTACCGTTTACAAGAGCTTTAATTCCCTTTCCGGATATTTCTTCAACATTTTCAAGTTTTACCTGGTCACAGCACTTATCGTGATGTGCGGCTTTGAGTGAAGCTGAAATCGGGTGTGTTGAGAACATTTCTGTGTGTGTTGCTAGGGCGAGGAGTTCTGTCTCTGTAATTGCAGGATCTGTTGCGTGAATGTGCGATACAACAAAGTTTCCTTTTGTGAGGGTTCCGGTTTTATCGAATACTGCAGTTTTTGTTTTGCCAAGTGCTTCGAGGTAAACGCTTCCTTTAATCAAGATTCCTTTTCGTGCTGCAGCTGTAATTCCGCCACAGAAAGAAAGTGGAATTGAAATTACGATTGCACAAGGGCAGCTTACTACAAGGAACATAAGTGCACGGTATACCCAGGTATTCCAGGTTGCCTGCCAGTTCCAGTTGCCGGTTTTGAAGCCGATTATAAGACTTGGAATGAGTGCGAGCGCAATTGCTGAGTAAACAACGATTGGTGTGTAAACTCTGGCAAAGCGGGTAACAAATTGTTCTGACTTGGTTTTGTTTTCCGTTGCATTTTCCACAAGGTCAAGGATACGTGCAAGAGCTGAGTCTCCGGCATGACGGGTTGTACGGATTTCCAAAACTCCCTGCTTGTTGATTGAGCCGGAAAGAACTTCGCTTCCAACACTTACGTGGCGTGGAATGCTTTCACCTGTAAGAGCTGATGTATCAATAAAGCTTTCACCGTCTACAACAACACCGTCGATTGGAATGCGATCGCCAGGTTTTACTATGATTACAGAATCTGTTTCAACTTCTTCCGGAGTGACTTCACGAGTCTCTGTTCCAACTTTTACAGTTGCGTGGTCAGGTCGGAGCTTTGCAATTTCTTCGATTGAGTCACGTGATTTATCTACTGCATAATCTTCGAATTTCTCACCAACCTGATACAGAATCATAATTGCTACTGCTTCTTCGTATTCACCAAGGAGAATTGCACCGATTGATGCAACTGACATTAAGAATGATTCGTCCATCAGTTCGCCGTGGAAAAGATTTGAAACAGCGCCGATTACAATATCTTTTCCTGTGATAATGTATGCTGCAAAGTAGAGCACCATGTAAATTGCTTGATGAATTAATTCTGCCTTACTAACGTTAGTTAACCAGGATGCTACAGGTAAGTGTTCAATAACTAAGCCGAGTACAAAAAGTATTGCAGCAAAAACTAACTGCTTTACAGTAAGTTCGCCTTCTTCTTCGCCGTGTTCATGATTATGTGAGTGACCATGCTCATGACCGCAACCGCAGCTGCATCCGTGGGAGTGCTCGTGATGATGATGGTGATGCTCGTGCTCATGGCAGTCGCAGTGGTCGTCATCGTGATGATGTTCATGCTCGTCGTGTTCATGGTGATGATGATGGTGCTCATGACCATGTTCATGTTCTTCGTGACAGCAGCATTCTTCATGCTCGTCGTGTTCGTGGTCATGTTCATGCTTATGTTCGTGTATATCTTTACTCATAAAATTACCTCCTGAGATTATTCCAATTCCAGAATGTGTTCGAAACCACATTCAAGAATGCTCTTTACGTGATCATCTGCGAGACTGTAATAAACAATCTTTCCGTCGCGTCTAGTTTTTACAAGATTTGAATCGCGCAGATTTTTTAATTGATGTGATACGGCAGAAACTGACATTCCGAGCAGGGCTGAAATATCGCAGACACACATATCACTTTTATCCAGTGAATAAAGAATTTTTACGCGGGTTGTATCTCCAAAAATCTTGAAAAAGTCTGCAAGGTCGCAGATTACTTCGTCTTTTGGAAGAGTCTCGCGTACAGCTTTGACTACGTCATTGTGAATTATTTCGCAGTCACAGATTTCTTCGTTCTTCATATGACTCCTTGATAGATAAACATTTGAATGTTTGTTCAATTGAATATCTATTCAAATAATATCCTCATTTGAATGATTGTGCAAGTGTTTTCTTTCTGATTTCCACCAAATTCAATATTTTTTTCCCATCTTAGAAAATTGTGCTATAATTATTATATATTTTTGGAGTATAAAAAAATGAAATGCATTAAATGTGGTACTATGCTTCCAGATGAAGCAAACTTCTGTTTTAAATGTGGATATCCGGTTGGCGATGTAAAGATTTTACGTTCCTGTGAAGAATGTGGAAATGCCCTGAGCACAATGGATAAATTCTGTTCTCGTTGTGGTGTCCCTGTAAAAGTTGTAAAAGAGGGCGAAGGTGTCGCACAAACAGAAGATAAGTCTCATGTTCAGCTCGGAAAAACTCCAAAAATGATTTTGATTCCAGGTGGCCAGTTTGTAATGGGAGGTGGTTCACGTAACAGTCTTGTGACCCTGGTAAGTTATTATCTTGCGGAAGTTCCTGTAACTCAACTTCAATATTCATATGTAATGGGGAAAAATCCTTCAAAATTAGTTGGCGATAATCGTCCGGTAGAATGTGTAAACTGGTGTGAAGCAATCATTTATTGTAATATGCTCAGCAAGTTAAACGGTCTGACACCATGTTACAGTATTGGAACTTCTACAGATTTGAGCGCATTTGAATCAACTAGTCCTGTATGGAAACGAATTGTCTGCAACTTTACTGCAAATGGTTACAGACTTCCGACTGAAGCTGAATGGGAATATGCTGCACGTGATGGAAAGGCTTCAACTCCAAATCCATATGCGGGAAGTCAGAATATAAACTCTGTTGCCTGGTATGGTGAAAACAGCGGTATTACAAGTCATGATGTTGCCTGTAAAGATCCGAATGCTCTTAAACTTTATGATATGTGTGGTAACGTTGCAGAATGGTGCTGGGATTATTATACTCCAACCCTTCCTGCTGGTGCACAAACTAATCCTCATGGTCCAACAACAGGAGATATGCACGTAAAACGAGGAGGAAGCTGGCTGGATGATCCGCAGCAGTGTACAGTTTTCTATCGAAGTGGAAGTGCTCCAAACGGAAAAAGCAGCAGTCTGGGATTCAGAGTCTGCTGCAGTGCAATGGGACAAACGATGTAATAGAGCTTACCAGTTGATTGTTACACCGGCATAAAAATCATTGCTTGTATATGCTGTTTCGCCTTTGTAGAGTTTGTCGCTACCTGCATATCCTTGGCCACCCCAATAAAAGCCGTCATTAGATGTACCAGATATTAATCTGTAACCAGCAACAGGACTTACTCTCTTATTTGGAAGGAATTGCCCCTGAATATTCATATAAAAACAGGTAATATCACTAGGCTTTACTTTTGTCTGTCTATTATTATTAAGTGTATCTTTGTAAGAAAAATAACTTGTTGCACCTATCATTGAAATTCCAGTAAAAGCATTTAGACGAACAATATTATTAAACTGAACTGCAAATGTTGGCCCTATTGCAAAATTGAAACTGTAGCTACTGTCTAATTCATCTTTGGGAACAGTTGAAGATAAAAGTTTGCTTTTTGATTCCATAGATGTTGTCTGGCCACCTTGAAATTTTAAATCTCCAAAAAAGCCAAGTCCAAACATATTTGTGAAGAACCAAAGGTGGTGCATAGTAATATCATATGCAAAACCAAAGGTATCAGCAGTTGTTGTACTGGATATTGAATTGACTGTAGTTGCAAATTTGTATGATTCAGCTCCAAAACCGCCTTGTATTTGAATATCACCACGATAAATATCTCGGGCAAACAAGTTTATGCTTGATAAACAAAATGTAAGAATTAAAGCAATTAATATTCTTTTCATAACTATACTCTCCTATATTATTTCTCTTTAATGATTATATTTTTCTTTTCATCAGATTCTATTGAAAATTTCTTCAAGTCGATTTTTTCGCTTTCCAAATCATTTCCTGAATCCTGATACAGAAATTTTAAAAATCCACCTTCGATAGAAAACTGCGCAATAGATTTACTTGGATAATAGACAACTTTTGATTTGCGTTCTACTAAAACGTAGCCTCCATTGTTCAAGAAATCTGTAATAACTTTTTGAATATCATCTTTTAATTCAGCAAACAAGGATGTTCCAAATAGCAGTAATACGCTGATAATGCAAATAAGCTTTTTTTCCATAATCATCATCTCCTCTTTTATGATTTATATTTTATTGTAACTTGCATAATCCCTATTGTAAAGAATGGCCATAAATATAACAAAGAACTATAAATTATATGACAGGTGAGATATATACTTGCAAATCGCGCATAATCGTGAGAAAATAAAAATATGACTATTACAGAAAATAAAACAGGAAATGTTATTGAACTCGTGATTTCTGGGCGGCTTGATACGGCTACAGCTCCAGAGCTTGAGGCTAAGCTTAAACAGATTCCAAAAGATACACAGACTCTTTATCTGAATCTTTCAAATATTCAGTATATATCAAGTGCGGGACTCCGTGTTGTATTGCTTGCGCACAAGTTGATGCTTCCGATTGGTGGAAAGATGATTATTCGTCAGCCGTCGGCATTCTGTAAGCAGGTGCTCTCGGCTACTGGTATGGATAGTATTCTTACTGTCGAATAATTATTGCGGGGTTACAGATTTAATTATCCGTAAACAGTTCATTCCGTCCTTATATTCATACGAAACTGTATCCATAAATTTCTTTGTCAGAAAAATGCCGAGGCCGCCGATTTCGCGTTCTTCGGCATTTAATGTAAGGTCCGGATCTGGTTTTGCAAGCGGATTGAATGGCACTCCGCTGTCACTAAATGTTATTTCAAGTTTATCATTTTCAAAACTGCAATTTATGATTGCTTCGGCTGCACCTGAATAGTGAGCGATATTTACAAAAATTTCTTCGACTGCTAAATCAATCTGATTCAAAATCATTTCATCACAAGTAGATGGCAGTATTGAGTGAATAAAATCATTTACAGTCTTTATGCTTTCGTCGGTCGCTTTTACTCTCAGTTCCATAAACACTTCCTTTCACCGGCCTTTGAAAACCATCTCGAGCATTGTGATATCATCAAATTGAGGAGCCTCATCAACAAACTCATTTATATCGTTACGTACAAGATCCAGAACTTCGTGTGGAGTTTTTCCTGTTGCACCCTTCATCACTGTAAGAAGTCGCTCTTCTCCATAAAGTTCATTCTGCAGATTTGTTGCTTCTGTTACACCGTCTGTGTAAACAAAGAGCCGGTCGCCTTTTGCAAGGGTAGTGCTGTGAGTTGTATAAGGCATTCCGTCCATTCCGGCGAGCATCAGATTTGGTTTTGTTGTAAGATATTTGATTTCTCCATTTTGAAGAATAAGAGGAGCATTGTGACCAGCATTTGCGAACTTGAGTTCACCTGTAGATAGAGTAAGAATTCCAAGCCAGCAGGTTACAAAGAGGCCGCTTTCATTTCCTTCGCATAAAACATTGTTTACGTGTTCAAAGATTTTTGCCGGATCGTGCTCATGAGCTGCCGTATCTTTTATTAAGGTTTTTGTGATGACCATGAACAATGCTGCAGGAACTCCTTTTCCGCTTACGTCCCCGACAACAAGTGCAAAGTGGTCATCATCAATCATATAAAAATCATAGAAGTCACCACCAACTTCCTTTGCAGGTTCCATAGATGCAAAGAGTTCAACTTCTTTGTGATTTTCATAAGGTGGAAAAACTCGGGGAAGCATTTCTGCCTGAATCTTAGTTGCAACATTGAGCTCGGCTCCAAGTCGTTCCTTTTCTGCAGTGGCATGTGTGAGGTCTTGAATGTAACGGTTAAGGTCCTGGCTCATTTTTTCTACAGATTTTGCAAGAGTGCTGATTTCATTATGACCATGAACCTTTTTGAGAATGCCAGAAAGCTCACCATGTTGTTCTGCCAAATGAGAAGTCTCTTGAGTTACAAAGAGGATAGGGCGGATAATTCCCATATATAAAAAGAGGGCATAGAGAGCAATGAAAACTGCAGTTACTACAAGAGCCCAGATTATTATGGATGTAAGGAATTTCTTTTTGTAAGATTTGATTTCGTGCATTGGTTTTACAATGCTGACAATTGCACAAGGTTTGCCGTTTGAAGCTATAAGAGGAACAGCAGAGGTTACGTGGCCGCCTCCTTTTTTATAGGAAAACATACTGTAATTTTCTCCGTCTTCAATAACGCCACGGAGTTTACCTATATAGTAGTCATCTTTCTTTTCCAGAGATTGAACGTAACCTAGTTCAATTACTTTGCTGTTTTTTTCTTTACTGTTTACTGTGTCAAAAACATAGGTTCGTGATTTATAATCTGGGGCAATAGTCGTGACATAAACGTATACAAGTTCTGAGGCTTCTGTGATATCGATGAGCCGCTGATTTGTTGTTTTCCATTCTTCATCAGGGCCGTTCTCGAGCCAGTATTCAAGTTTGTCGCTATTAATATAGGTAGCAGCGGTTTGGGCAAACTGTTCTGTTACATTGCCGTAAATAACTTCGAGTTCTTTTTTGAATTCGCGGTAGCCGTTGTAGCTGTTTACAAAACACATTACGGCGCCAAAAATAACTCCGCCAAGAATCAGTTCAAGTCCAAGAACCGAAATACGAAATTTCTTTTTCATCAGAATACCTCTGTTAAATTATACAGCATATTCTGAGAATGAGAAAATTTTTTATGCCTTATAAAGGTCTACGGTTGTGTTTAGAGCGGCTTTGATGTCGGCAAGATTATCCTGATTAAGAACTGCAATTCGGAAGATTGCTGATTCCATAAGGCCGTACAAATTTTCGTTTGCGTCTTTTACATTGAGTTCTTTGAACTCACCATTTTGAATTCCTTTAATCAGGATTGTGCTCAAAAGGTGGCGTACACGAATAACCCGACGACGTACACGTTCGCTTGTGTCTACTCCGGATTTTTTGAGCTGCATAAGATAATTCAAAAGAACGCTGAAGAGTTTTTTATTGTGTTCGCAGGCATCAGTTAGAGTTTCCAGAACTTTTCGTAATGCCTGTTCTGAATTGAGGTTTGAATCAGTCATAATTGCTTTAAGGGCAATTTCAACTTCGGAAAGAAGTTCCTTTATGCTTCCCAGGAAGATTTCGTGTTTGTTCTTAAAATAGATATAAAGAGTGGTGCGGGTAATTCCGCAGCGGTCAGCAATCTTCTGGAAGGTTGCATCTTCGTAACCTTCTTCAATAAAAACATCGAGCGATTTCTGAAGTATTTCCTGCTTGCGCTTGTCGTGCTCAACTACGATTGCCATTTCGCTTTCTCCTTATCTCCGGTAAATATAGAAAGAGGTATCAAGATTTCCAGCCTTAAGCTTTTTGATTGCGGAAGTCTTGTGACCAAAGTTTTCCTGAAATTCTTCGTTGGAAGTAATGATTCCAATGTCCCAGCCGTTGAAGTCTGTCCAAAGGCTCTGCATATTTTTGTAGAGTTCGCGGGCCTGGTCTGCATCTCCAAGACGTTCACCGTATGGAGGATTACACAAAATAAGACCTTCATCATAAGGTGCTGCAAGATCAGCAAAATCAGACTGGATAAAATCTGGACGTGGAATATGTGCACTGATTCCGATTGATTTAAGTGCGCGGCCGGCCATTACACAGGCATATTCTGCATTTTTCTTTGAGCGCTCGACTGCGGCATTATCAATATCAGATCCGGTGATGCGTACTTCAACATCTGTACGGATTTTTGCAGCTTCTTCGTCGCGAATCTGCTGTGCACGTTCTGCATTATAAATAGGAAGATTTTCCAAAGCGAAGCGACGACCAAATCCAGGTGCAACATTGAAGGCATAAAGAGTTGCTTCAATTGCAATTGTACCTGAACCACAGAACGGATCGTGAAGAGGAGTCTTGCGGCGCCACATCATTTCCTGAAGAAGAACTGATGCAAGAGTTTCGCGGAGAGGTGCAATTCCACCATCTACACGGTAACCTCGTTTGTGAAGAGGAAGACCTGAAAGATCAAGCAAAACAAGAACCTTGTTCTCATCAACATAAACGCGGATATTGCTTTCTTCACCAGTTTCCGGCATGGAAGACATTTTCCATACATCACCGAGTTTACTGTAAATTGCTTTGTGAACAATTCCCTGAATAGAATGTTCAGAGTTAAGTTTGCTTTTATAAGAGCGGACTTTATCTACAATGACACGAGAATCTTTGCGTAAAAAATCCTGCCAGTTTACTGCGTAAGTTCCATCATAAAGAGCATCAAAATCTAAAGCGTCATATTCTGCAAGCTGGAGGTAAACACGGTCTGCTGTACGAAGGCAAAGATTTGCTTTAAAAAGAGCATCGTCATCACCAAGAAAACTAACGCGTCCAGGTGCGTTGCCATTGAGTTTATAACCTAAATGTTTAATTTCGTTGCCGAGAATTCGCTCGGCTCCGACTGCGCATAATGCGACCAGAGTATTCATACTGGTCTAAAATACCATTTTTACATATTTTGTTCAATTGTCATTAATGATTCGTTATTGCGCACTGCGGTAGTCAAAGCCAGCTTTTCCAGACTGAGATGGAATGTTTACTGTATTATCTCTTTTTCCTTGTATTTGCAATTCAAGAGGTTCTGTCAAACTGATAAACTCTGTTTTTTGTTTAGTTTCATCTGTTTCGCTTGGATTTGCCAGCTGTTTTTTATAAGCTAAAACTCCTGATATTGTAATATCTCTATCCATAAAGTCTAAAGGAAGCAGACCTCTTAAAGAGATTGGCTCTGTGGCTGAAATAAAATCATCATTCAATTCGAATATTTGTGTCTTATCTCCAGCAGTTGCAATAAGCATTGGAGTATATTTGTCAAAATCTGAAATAGCAGTTGGAGCTGTTAATGCTGATGTTAGACTGAGAGTATAGTCTGTAGAATTAATGCTGAATTTCGCACCACTGCTTGTATAAGTTAAATCATCAGATGAATCATAAGCGGCAGTATCTTCAATTTTCTTTTCATCTGACCATGCAGAATAATAGTATCCCTTTGAATCATGGTATCGGACACGATATTTATACTTTTTACCATCTTTTACAAGTTGGTCGTAAAAAGTATAGGTTGTTTCATTCGGATGATCTTTTGTGTAGATTATGCCACGAGTGATTTCATCACTTCCTGATTCACTACGGAAAATATTGATATAATCTGTAGAAGAATTAATTTTATGGATAGTAAGTGTAAGTTGAGCTTCTGAACGATTTATATCCGGCTTTCTCATCAAATCAGTATCTTCCAGACTTATATTACAAGCGCAGAATACCAGACATATAATAGAAATAACTGTTAAAAATGAAGTTCCCTTTTTCATAAAAACTACCTCATCATTTTATCGGCAGAAAAAGGGAACTTCTTTAGAAAAAGATTGTCTGAGCAAGTTGGATTATTCTGCTTCTTCGGCTGCTTCGAGAACTCCGTAGAAGGCTGGTTTGCAGGCAAAGTTTTCGCCCTTGAACAGAAGTGGGTACTGAGTGTGACCTTTGTGCATTCCGTTGAGCCAGGTCCATTCATCGCGAACGCCCCAGAGGGTAATGCCTTCAATTCCGTTTTTGCCAGGCTGTTTGCGGTTTTCAATGAACATCTTAAAGTAAGTTTTATAGCAGTCTTTAAGCTTCATTGCGTTATAACCTGAATTTCCGTTTGCAACATCCATTTCTGTAATCTGAACGTTGATTCCCTTTGCAAGGAAGTTTTTAACGGCCTTTTCAAAGTTTACGGCTGAATCATTAATTCCAATATGAGTCTGCATTCCGGCTGCATCAATGCGGGCATCTGGAGCGGCCTGAATTGCATCTATGATTTTGCAGATTGCTTTGTTCTTATTAACTGAAGCACAACCATAATCATTGTAAACAAGTTTTACATCTTTCGGTGCATATTTATTTGCATAGCGGAAGGCATTTACAATAAAGGTTACGTCTTTGTAAATTGCAAACCAGTTGCTTGAACCGGCATCGCGCAAATAGTTAGCTTCAGTTGCATTATCAGAAGCAGCTTCATTTACTACGTCCCATGCAAAAATTATATGCTCACCATTGTTGTTTTCTTTTTCCCATTCAGCAACATGTTCCAGAACAGATTTGATATACCATTCCATGCGGGCATTCATTTCATCCGGATTTACAAAACTGGTTTCTCCGTTACGGCCATAATTTTTCTGGAAGAACCATACTGGAGTCTGACTGTGCCATACAAGAACGTGTCCGCGGATTTTAAGACCAAGTTTCTGCATATCAGAGAGAATGCTGTCCATCTGTTTGAAGGTTGGAATTTCAGCAGGTACTTCATAAAGCTTGCCGTCTTCTCCACGGAACTCTGCCATTTTTCCAGGTTTAGCCCAGGCGAAAATAAAATCAGGCTTAAACTCATTTTCAGGAGTGATGCAGTCTGCTTGATATGGGAGTCCTTTCTGAAGCAGATCCTCGCGGAAAGTGTTATTGTAAGAAACACACATTCCAAAATAATCAAAATAATCTTTTAGTGCTTCTTTAATGCTAGGAGCGTCTACCCATGAAACAGGCTGAGGTGCATCTTTTGTAAGGCCTTCGCCAGTGAGGGTAAGCTTAAAGTTCTTTATATAAATAGTTGTATTGTCTTTATCAAATCCGGCGCCAGAAACATAAAGCTGTCTTTTGCCCGAAAGATGGATTGTAAGGTGTTTGTTTACATTGAACCATTTTCCATTCTGAATCTTTCGTTCAAAGAGTTTTGGAAAATTTTCATTTAGTTCATTTATCATCCATATAACTTGTGTATCGCTGCTGTTTTTATTATCAACATACATTTCGCAGGAGAACTGAATATCAACATCTTTTCCTTCATAAGCAGACAAATCAATTGAAACTGGATTTGCGCGTGAAGTTTCAGAGAGTTTTACTTGTGTGACATTTTCAGCACCAGCAAATTTTTTATTGAAGAGAATAGCTTTTCCATCCTCATCAATCCGAGTAATGCTCACAGAGCCATCTTTATTTTCGATAACCTGAGCGTCGAGTTGTTTCTCGCTGCAGCCTGTGAAAATTACAAGTGCTGCAGCAAATATCGTCATAAGTTTTTTCATCATATTTCTATTATTGTCTTGAAGTCGTAAATAATCTATAATGGAATTCGACTATTTATATGTTGTCGTGGTGGCACGGCAATTACACAAAATAAGGAATCTTATTTATGGGAATGATGTTGAAAGAAAAATTTGGCAGTGTGTTTGCAGAAATGCTGAAAAAATCACATGCTGCTGCAAAAATCGATGAGACAAAAGTTTACGAAGAAGCAAACATGGAGCTTAGACCTTACATGTGGAAGCTTTTGGATGAAGCTTTTAATGCTGAATCTGGTTTGGGAAACATCGAAAACTACAAGGCCTTTTATGAATCTGTTGTAAAAGAAGGAAAAACAGGCCTTATCCTTATGGAGCATTTTACAAATCTTGATTTACCTGGAATTCTTTATCTTCTGGAAAAACAGGGAGAAGAATGGGCAAAGGATATGTCTCAGCGAATTGTTGCTGTAGCAGGTATGAAACTTAATGAGGCAAATCCTGGGGTTCGTGCTTTTACAGAAGGCTTTACTCGTGTTGTAATTTATCCAACTCGTTCTTTGAATGCTGTTGAAGAAAAAGAAGTTTCTGAAGAAGAAAAGATTGCTGAAGAGCAGAGAGCAAGAAAAATTAACTTTGCTGCAATGCGTGCAATGGACGGCTGTAAAAAACGCGGACAGATGATTCTTGTATTCCCAAGTGGAACCCGCTACAGACCGGGCAAGCCGGAGACTAAAAGAGGTTTGCGCGAGATAGACAGTTACCTTCGTCTTTTTGATAAGATGATTCTTGTTTCAATCAACGGAAACTGTTTGCGAATTAATCCAGAAAATCCTGATGATATGCTTGCTGATATTCTTGAACCAGGTAAGTGTACATTCACTGCAAGTCCTGTAATTGATTGTAAAGAATTCAGAAATAAGATTCTGGAAAGTCTTCCAGCTGATGAAACAGACCCAAAACAGAAAACTGTAGATGCGGTGATGGAGTATCTTGAGAAACAGCACTTGTCCGTAGGACCTGATGAGGAAGCCTAAAATCGAAAATCCGTTAAAAAACGAGCTGCGACAGCGGGCCGTTTTAGGATTATCGAAATAACGGCTCAGAGGCAAGCTGTGCTTGCCGACTAGTAAGGAGATTAAAAATGAAATTGATTAAAGATGAACTTTCGAGCACAACATACCCAGGACGTGGTATTATTGTTGGAAAATCAGAAGATGGGAAAAAGGCTGTTACTGCATACTGGACAATGGGCCGCAGCGCAGGAAGCCGCAATCGTGTTTTTGTAACTGATACAGAAAACGGAACTGAAGTAGTTCGCACAAAGGCTTTTGATGAGTCTTTGATTGCAGGTGATCCAAGCCTGATTATTTATGCTGCAGTTCGTGAACTCGGTAAAAAAACAATCGTAACAAACGGTGACCAGACCGATACAATTTTTGATGGTTTGAAAGAAGGAAAAACTTTTGAGCAGTCTTTGAGAAGCCGCAAGTACGAGCACGATGCTCCAAACTACACCCCACGTATTTCTTCTTTGATTGACCTTGAAGGTGGTGTTGACGGCGGATTCGCTTATGCTCTTTCTATTTTGAAGAGCGACTGTGGAAACGGCGACAATACTCTTCGTTTTACTTACACATACGATAATCCACAGAATGGCCAAGGTCACTACATTCACACTTATATGGGAGACGGAAATCCTCTTCCAAGTTTTGAAGGCGAACCAGTAAAAGTAAAGGTAAGTGGCGGAATCGAAGAATTTACAAACGAAATCTGGAACTCTTTGAATGAGGATAACAAGGTTTCGTTGTTCGTACGTTTTATTGATCTTGCGACTGGTAAGTACGAAGAGCGTATTTTGAATAAGAATAAATAATTAGTGATGTGTCATTCCGAACTTGTTTCGGAATCTCTTTTGTAGATGCTGAATCAAGTTCAGCATGACATAAATTCGAGAGGAGGTTTATAATGAAAAAAAGCGCATTTCACTTTTTTTTCTTTATGACCTCTTTTTTTATTTTAAATTTGACTTCGTGTTCCAGCGTAAAAAAACGTACCTGGAACGACGAGGTAATTGTCGATAAAAAGTACCACGAGTTTGCAGAGCGCGCCGATGAATATTTGTGTGAGACGGGATTTCAGGGCGCAGTGCTCGTAGGCCGAGGAAAGAAGATTGCCTTTGCAAAGGGGTACGGCGTTTGTGATGAAAAGGCGGCGGCCCCCGACCAGTGTCCGATAGGAATTAACACTACGTTTGAGGCCGGGTCTATAAGTAAGCAGATGACGGCCGCCGCGGTGATGCAGCTGGCTCAGGCTGGGAAGCTGGCGGTGGACGATAAGGTTTCAAAGTACTTTTCGGATTTTGAAGCAGGCGACAAAATCACAATCGAAATGCTTTTGAATATGCGTTCGGGGCTTACCGATCATATCAATTCTGCAGATGACTTTTTTCCAAAAAACATTTACCGCCGTATCGAATTAAAACAGATGGCATGCGAGCCTGTCGAAGAAAATCTTGTACTGGATTATCTGAACGAGGCTCCTCTTCTTGCTGAACCTGATTCAACTTACTTCTATTGTAACACAAATTATTTTTTGCTTGCCCGAATAGTTGAGCAGGTGAGTGGAATGTCATTCAGCGACTACATGCAGAAAAACATTTTTGACCGCTGTGGAATGGCTCGCACAAATCTTGAGTTCCAGAAAACGGATACGCGCGGTTATGATTATAAGGGACGTTATTACAGTATTCCAGCTTCGCTTTCTGTTGGCTGCGGAGACGTGAACTCGTGTGTTACAGACCTCTTCAAATGGAATATTCTTTTTACCAGCGGTAAAATTGTAAAGAAAAAGACATTTAAAAAGATGATTGATTCTGAATCTTACGGCTATGGTGTTTACTGCCACGAAGGTTCTATTTTTCATACTGGCGTAACCAATGTTTTTAATTCTTATGACGGCTTTTATTTTGATGATAAACTTTCTATAATAGTGCTATCTAACTGCCCGGCTGCCAAGGTGAACACAACAACAGTTGCAAGAAATCTGCAGAAAATGTGGGCTAACGAGGGAAAAAAATGAATTTAATAAAAAAACTTCCGAGACTTTTCTGGTTAAATATTTTGTGGCTGATTGGCTGTATCCCTGTCATTACAATTGGAGTTTCAACTTGTGCTGCTTATGCTGTTACTTTGAGACTTGCAGATGATGATGAAGAAGTAAGCAGTATGCGTGGAATCGCGGCTCGTTTCTTTAAAGCATACAAACAGGATTTGCTTCAGGGAATTTTGATTTTGATTTTTACTCTTGCATGTGGAGCAGGCGGATATTTTATTTTCAAGGCGTTCCAGGAATCTGGATTTAATATTATTAAAATTGCTGTGTTTGCAGGGTATGTACTTCTTGCCTTTGTTTTCAATATGTATTCGTATCCGCTGATTGCACGTTACTCTAATACATTTGTGAATACACTCAGAAATTCTGTTGCCCTCTTTTTGCAGTATGTTAACTCTAGTTTGAAGACTCTTGTAATTGTTGTTGTTGAACTGGTTATTTTATATTTTACTCGATATGCCCTTTTTGCTGGTTTTGTAATTTTGCCTGTTGTGATTTTCTATACAGTTAGTGTTACAGTCAAAGACATTTTTGTACGACTTGAAAATCCGGCGCCGGTGGAAGAAGAAACGGAAGAGAACTCTGAAGATTAATCGGGGTTTTAGGGGCAGAGCCCCTAGGAGAAAGGGTAGCGGAAGACCGCGAAGCGGGCTGGAGCGAGGGGAAGACTTTCCCCCTTTGCAGTATAACTGCTCGGAGACTCGCTAAAAACAGTCCACTGGACTGTTTTTGCCTGCGCTGCAGGCCGCTCCCTACCTATTTGAATTTTTCTATTATTTATTCTATTATACATCACATGAAAGAACTCGAACTCAAATATGGATGCAACCCGAACCAGAAGCCGGCTAGGGTTTTTATGGAAAATGGCGATCTTCCTATTACTGTTGTAAACGGAAGACCGGGATACATCAATCTGCTCGACGCTTTGAATGGCTGGCAGCTTGTAAAGGAATTGAAGGAGGCAACTGGGCTCCCTGCTGCTACTTCTTTTAAGCACGTCTCTCCTGCTGGTGCTGCTGTTGGACTTCCACTTTCTGATACTTTGAAGCAGATTTATTTTACTGACAATGTTGAACTTACTCCGCTTGCCTGTGCTTATGCCCGCGCTCGTGGTGCAGACCGCATGAGCTCTTTCGGCGATTTTATTTCTTTGAGCGATGAATGTGATGAAGCTACTGCTCTTCTTATTAAGAAGGAAGTTTCTGATGGTGTTATCGCTCCTGGCTATTCTGAAAAAGCCCTTGAGATTTTGAAGGCTAAGAAGAATGGCAACTACTGTGTAATTCAGATTGATCCAAATTATGTTCCTGCTGAGCTTGAGCGCAAACAGGTTTTCGGTGTAACTTTTGAACAGGGACATAACTTTTTGAAAATCGATGAGGCTTCGGCTTTGTCTAATATCGTAACTAAGAACAAGACTTTGAGTGAAGATGATAAACGCAACCTGATTATTTCTCTGATTGTTTTGAAGTACACTCAGTCTAACTCAGTTTGCTTTGTAAAAGATGGTCAGGCTATTGGTATTGGTGCTGGTCAGCAGAGCCGTGTTCATTGTACTCGGCTTGCTGGTCAGAAGGCTGATAACTGGTGGCTGCGTCAGTCGCCACAGGTTCTTGGACTTCAGTTTGTAGACGGAATTAAGCGCGCAGACCGCGACAACGCAATTGATGTTTACATTGGTGAAGAATATATGGACGTTCTTGCTGAAGGCAAGTGGCAGAATATCTTCAAGGTAAAGCCAGAAGTATTCACCCGCGAAGCTAAGGCTGAATGGATTTCTAAGAATACAAACGTTGCTCTTGGTTCAGACGCCTTCTTCCCATTCAGCGACAACATCGACCGTGCAAAGAAATCTGGTGTAACAGTTATTGCTCAGCCAGGCGGATCTGTTCGCGACGACCTCGTAATTGAGGCTGCCGACGGATACGGAATGGTTATGGCATTTAATGGAATCCGTTTGTTCCATCATTAATCGAAAAAACGCCTCAGAGGCAGGCTATTCCTGCCGACCAAACTCCCGTTTTCACGGGAGTTTTTTTATCTAAAAAAAAGGAGAAAGAAAATGACAACAATTCGTAAAGCAAAAATTGAAGACGCTGCTGCAATTGAAGCTTTGTACACAGAACTTGAGAAGGATGCAGTGATGTACCAAAGCGAACATTTTGTCTTGAGCCCTTCGGGTACAAGGTCACGTCAGCTGGAAGAGATTTTGAAAAATGAAAATCAGGTGATGCTGGTGGCGGTGGATGAGTCGGATGTTGTGATTGGATTTGCGCATGTTGTTTTTATGGGTGTGAAAAATTTCTCCTGTCTCAAGCCACAGACAAATATTTATCTTCAGGATCTTGTTGTTAGTGGGGACTATCGTAATCGAGGAATCGGAACTTTGCTTTTGAATGAGGCGAAAAAATACGGAACTGAAAAAGGAGCTGATTTTTTCAGAACTCAAGTTTTTCCTATGAACAAAGCGGGACTTCGTTTTTACGAGCGAAACGGATTTTCAATTAAGATGATTACGATTGAGGCTCCGCTGTAGTATTCTGAGAAATCATAAAATCACGTTTTATCTGTAAGAATTCTTTAAGGCGTTCCATGAGAGTAAAAAGATTCGCGCGGTCTTCAAATTCTGTGCGAGTCTGAGGTAGTGGGACGTTTTTCATTTTATCGTGAATCAAGGCGAGTTCATCCAACAGTGATTTTACATCATTATCTTTGTGATATTCTGTTGAGACTTTCTCGAGAAAATCAGAAAGCAGTGTTGCAGTGGCTGGAACGGTGTGAAGGGCGCGGGCGGCTTTGTACATCTCATAAAGAACCTTTGTCTGGTTTTCACGCATCTCTAGGTAGTGGCTGTCGAAGGTATCTTTCTTTGAAAACTGATTGTTGTAGTTTTCTTCGGCCTGTTTTTTTGCTGTGAAAAGACTTTGATTCAGCGAGTCGAAACAGCTGCCGTCGTAATTTTCCAGGGCGGGATTTTGGATACGCAGTGCCATTCTGTGAAGAGTCTGCTTTATCTGCCCGTCAGTTTGATTTTTTAATTCTTCTATATAATCTGTTTTCTTGTGAAGAATAAGATTCACAAGAATTCCAAATCCAACGCCAAGTATAAAAAGCAGAACTTCATTTTTGATTTCAGCAGGTCCAGTTGTACCGAAAGAAAGAAAATGAGAAATCAAAACAGAGTCCATTGCCATTGCAGAAATCCATTTGCGCCATTGGCAGACAAGAATAAAAATCACAAGGTAGAGAAAAAAGACAGGGGTAGTGAATCCAAGAAGATTGAACAGTGCGATTGATATTACGAGGGCAACAGCAAAAGCAAGAAGTCGGGCAATAGCGGTTCGTAGAGTTTCTTTTTTTGTAGGCTGAACTGAAAGAATTGCGACAATTCCAGCTGAAACTGCAAAGTCTAATTTGAGTGCCTGTCCGCATAAAATTGCGAGAATGGCTGCGACTAAGATTTTTATTGTATTTGTGAAAATGGATTTCATATGGAAATTATAACATGCAAAGAGCGTTTCTGTAATTGCTAAGTTCTAATGTAGGGTATAAAATTAAAGAGGAGATTACAAAAATGAAATCAAAACTATTATTCGACGTTCCGCAGTATAAGAAGCTGCGTGTTATTATAGATACTGATGCTGCCTGCGAGGCGGATGATCCTTTTGCAATAGCCCAGGCTTTGATGAGTCCTAAGCTGATGGTCAAGGGAATTCTGGCTGAGCACTTTGCCGCTGAGGGGTCGGTGCAGAAAAGTTATGATGAAGTCTGCACAATTCTTGAGGCCATGGATATGAAAGAGGTGCCGGTTTTTATGGGAGAGACTGGTGCTAAGGCTGCGGGATATTTTGAAAGGTCTGAGAGCGCCGGGGGCGCAGGGGCTGTGTCTCCAGCGGCTGATTTTTTGATTTCAGAAGCAATGCGTGAAGATGAGGCCCCGCTTTATGTTTTGTGTCAGGGAGCAATAACAAACGTTGCAGTTGCAATCAAAAAGTGTCCTGAGATTTTGGATAGAATGACAATTGTTTGGATTGGTACTCATGGACTTGCTCAAGTGCCATGGCGCGAGTTTAATTCTGGAAATGATGTTGCTGCTGCAAATTATATTTTGAGTCATGCAAAAAATCTCTGGCTTATTCCTTCGAATATTTATGTGACAATCACTGTTGGTCTTGCTGAACTCCAGCAGAAGGTTTTTCCATGTGGAAAAATAGGACGTCATCTTTTTGAAAATATGATTACCTATAATAATTCTCCTGCTGCCGGCTGGACAAAGGGCGAAAGCTGGTCGCTTGGTGATTCGCCTGCGATTGGAGTAGCTCTCAATCCAGATTGTGGTCACTACATCGAGCATGAAGCTCCGTTTATCAACGAAGATACATCTTCAAGCTTCGGTAAAGGGAACCCGATAATCCGGATTTATACAGATATCGATTCGCGATATTTGCTGGAAGATTTTTTCGCGAAATTGTCGTTGAATTATGGAGATTAAATGGCTAATCTATAATAGTTTTCCAGTGCGGATTTTGTATCCGAGCTTGAGATATTTGCAATAAAATTCAGAATCTCTTTTTTGATTCCATAAAGCGGGTGTTTTTCTTTTACAGTCAGGCTCGCGTCGTTGGAATATCTAATAACAATCATCTCATCTATTGAAACTTCGTAAATTTTTGAGAGGGCTACAAGGTGGTCTAATGTGGGAAGAATTTTTTCATCTGGATTTTCCCAGGTATAAATCGCCTGCGGATAGGTCATATTCAGTGACTTTTGAATTTCACTTACTTTGATATTGCGTTCTTCTCTGAGTCGTTTTAAGTTTTGAGATGTCGCTTCCACATCAATTACTGGTATAGAAAAAGATGTAGATGATTTATATTCCATACTGATTTAATTATATAAACGAGATTGTAGTAAAGGCAAGAAAAAAGTTCTGTCAAGAGTAAAAGACTCAAATTTATTAAAGTATTACTTTAATGTTTTCTTCTTGAAGCCATAGTATTATTTACGGTATGGAAAATGAAATTTCATCAGTTTTAGTTGAAAGTAAGATTTTTATGATTCGTGGCAAACAGGTTATGATTGACCGTGACCTTGCGGAACTGTATGGGGTTGAAACGAAACGTATTACTGAAGCTGTTAAGCGAAATATTGAACGTTTCCCCGACGCGTTTAGGTTTCAACTAACGGCAGAAGAATATGATTTTTTGAGGTCACAAATTGTGACCTCAAAAAATGAAGAAGATTCTTTAAGGTCGCAAATTGCGACCTTAAAGAGTGAAGAAGAAAGTCAACGAGGAAAACATTCAAAATATTTACCTTATGTTTTTACCGAGCAAGGCGTAGCTATGTTATCCGCAGTTCTTCACAGCCCAACGGCAATTCAAGTAAGTATTCGAATAATGGATGCCTTCGTAAAATTACGACATTACGTAAGTTCGCAGATTGTAAAAACAGATGATAAAGCAGAGCTTGCAGAAATCCGGCGACTCCTCTTGCTTCATATAGACCATTGCGATAAAAAGTTTTCTGAACAGGATAAGAAAATCAATCAGATTATACAG
>Ga0129306_1000453_pt1 | contig 64695 bp, 54 predicted proteins | sample P827metagenome_FD_94438 | JGI IMG/M metagenome (GOLD analysis project Ga0129306, IMG submission 94438) | Capybara group fecal microbial communities from Wisconsin, USA - P827 metagenome | ecosystem: Host-associated > Mammals > Digestive system > Large intestine > Fecal | place: USA: Wisconsin... | reverse complement strand
GCTTTTGAATTTGTTTTATGTGCAAAAGAAACTATAGTCAAAAGCGGCGGCTCCCGGAAACGGCAGTCGCCTTTTTTGTTAGATTTCAGGTTGAATTAAAAAGTTTTACCGGACACTAATAAATTTTTTACAACTATTTTTTACATTAGAGTCTAACGTAAAGACAAAGGGCCTATTAATGACCGACAATGTTACCGAATGGCGAAAGCTGCGCAACGAGCTCGACGACATGTTGAAAGCTCGCGAAATGAAGTACGCCGACGCCGTTAGGAAATACTACAGCAAGAACCCGAAAGACGCTAGCGAAAAAAAGTCATCCCGCAAAAAAATCATCAGCAAAAATATGTCAAGAGAAGACGAATTCTCGTACGACAACAGCGTCGAAAAGAAATACTGGAAAAACCGCCCTAAAAACGAAACTGAACTTGCTAATGACAAACCCGCAGATAATCGAATTATCCCAGCAATCATCTTCTTTGAAAAACTGAAAAAATTTATTCTCTCCCTAGAATGCCAGAAACCAGAACAATGGCTAGTAGAAAACGATTATCAATATTTTTTAGATAAAGTCAGAAAAGAAGTCATTCCTAATGTCAAGAAACAAATGGAAGATGAACAGTATCAGCTTAAAAAAGATGAAAACGGAATGGACGAATTCGATTTCTAAAATCCAAGGAATAACTATGAAAAAGATTTACTGTACATTGATGGTTCTAATGATGTTTGTATTCGCATCATGTTCCAAGGAAGACGCCAAGGAAAACACAGTCTGTTTTGCACAGTGCCTACTTGCAAAAGAAAATGGTCAAAGGTTTGCTCAAAACAACAATGAAGAACAATCTGTTATAGACGAAAAACTGAATCTAATTCTTAGAGGCATGAGTAAGCAAGATTCTATTTTGAATATTTTAGGAGCGGAACTTGCCTCAGCAAACAAACAACAAGACTCTACAACGCCCAATAGCAACTGCGTAACACAAGAAGCCCCCACAGACATGCTCCATATCAACAGCGAGACGCAAGTGGCCGAACCGGCGCCAGAACCGATGCCAGAACAAACACCCTTCGCAGATGCAGAAGAAACTTACGACGACAAAATTCCTGAAATCAGAGAAAAGAAGAGTAATTTCGAAGAACAAGCTATATCAGGAACAATCGGTGCTGTTCTCGGAGCAGCAGGCGGATTTATGGCCGCCCAAAAAATGGGCTGCAAAAGGCTTGAAGTTCTTATCGAATACAAATTAATGCAGGTATGCATTAATAGTTGCGGCTACAATACAGAAAGAAAATGTAGCGATGCCATCATGAATATGCTCTGCAAAGAAAAACTAGAGGAAGACGAAATCGAACAACGCGCTCGTTCTTGTGATATCAGGCGTTAAAGCGCAACATACACAATCTTCTTGTTTTTAAATGCACAAAATAGTGTTTCCATTCTCGGCAATTACTTTCTTCGTCCAATCGAAATTCGTTACAAGCGCAAAACCATTATAGAACGGTTCTATATTCAAATAGCGTTCAGGGTAAAGTTCATTTCCGTTTATATCGGAATGGTACCAACCATTTTCATCACGGGCGGAGGCGACATTCTTGTGAAAAACGCCCAAATCCAAAAATCCTTTGCCATTTAAGAATTGTCCATCCGCCTTGATATGGCGCCACATGCCGTCGGTGCATTTTACGCAGGCAATACCGTCTCTAAAATCACCTGCATAGAGAAATGTTTGCGAGTATAGGCGACTTCCATTTGAATCGATATGGAAGTAAGTCCCCTCCTTGTCACGAACAGGGCAAATGTTTTCTTGGAAATTTCCGCACCAAGCATAGCGCTCACTATAAAGAGACTTACCAGCAGTATCGATATGGAAGCATCCCCCTTTTGATGTTACTGCTGCAAAACCACAATAGAACCCAAACGTTCGTTCATAGCGACTCGAATAAAGTTCGGATCCGTCAACAGTGATATGGTACCATCCCGATTCGTCTTCTACGGGAGCGATCCCCGGCTCATGGAATTTCAAGATTGACTTGAATTTTTTGAAAACAGGAGAACCGTGATAATAGAATTGTCTTTCTTCTTGATTGTCTTTTATCTCTTTCCAGTTCATTTTAAGACCTCTAAAATTTAATAATGATACCATCTAAAAAACGGACCCAATTTTCTTTTGAATAGGTATAGATTTTATTCGCATATGCAAAATGTGCAATAAGAGCATCATGCGTTACGAATAGAGAGATTCCATTTTGCAAAGTTTTATCATTGAGCCATTGCATTGCATCCGTTTTTAACGAATCTATCGATGCAACGCCGGGAATCTCGTTGCCTTGAGAAAAAAGCTCAAAAACTCCGTCGCAGCCATAGTCAAGGTATGCTTTGCCCGCAATGTCTGCTTTGGCAATGTGAAAACCGGGAGTTCCGAGTTGAGCTTCCTGAGTGATTTGGACATCTTGTTGTTTTGTGACAAGGCCCTTTTTGATATATTCAGCCGTTTGAATACAGCGTCCTATCGGACTACAATATATATGCGCAATCTTGAGGTCCGAAATCTTTTTACCAAAAGAAATCGAATCATTGATTCCATTTTCAGATAATGGTATTTCTGTTCCGAAAGAACCCGAAGGAATTTCGCCACGTTCTCCATGCCTCAACAAGACAGCAACTCTTTTAAAGTTAATGTTATCAATATTGTGTAGGCGCTCTATGAGACTAAGCATTAGATACCTTCTTTACGTTCACATCTCATGTTGCATTTCTTGCAGTTTTCACTGTTGCCCCAGTTGTTGATGAAATCGCAGTAGAGCTTTCCGTTCCACATTGCCAAGGGCGACAAATCCTTGACATTCCTGAAATCGCCGAATTCCTTACGGACTTCTGAAGGACAACAGCAAATTTGGTACGAGCCATCGTATTCTACCCATAGTTCTTTTCCTAGGAACTGGCAGAATGTGTTGTCGTTATTCAAAGCCGGTTTTGTTAAATCAATAGGATCGAAATTAACGAGCTTAATTTTGTCACCTGCAATTTTGTGGCATTCTTCGCAAGCTTGATTCCAGAGAGCAGCGTTTTCTGGCGTTCTAAGCATTTCATAGTCCAACGCATCCGATGTTTTCCAGAGATGGTGCCCCTTAACACGATTGACGCCATGCTCGATTGCCCATGCAATGATGTTCTTGAGTTCATCCAGGTTAGACTTCATGAACGTGCATTGCAATGTAACTGTTGCTTTATAACCAGTTTCATTCCGTATTTGAATAAATCGTTCAATGTTATGGAGCTGTTTTTGTGTGTCAACTCCACACATGATGCTTTCGTTAATTTCAGGATTTATCCCATTCAAACTGAATTTGACATCCGAAATGACATTGACCAATTTAGGCCCCCAGTATTCAATGTCTTTCACTGGGAATGTTCCGTTTGTTGTCAAGTTCATCTTGACATGGAGATCCTTGCACAGACCTACGAGTTCTTCAAAATGGGGGTACAGTAGCGGTTCGCCCATAGTGGAGGGGATGATTTCTTTTAAGCCATGGTGGACAAGCCTTTCGATTGTATCCTTGACGACATTAAAGTCTAAATCCGGGCGAGGAGACTCTTTTAGCCTGTGCCTATTCGCTTCCGAGAACGTGTCGCACATTTTGCAGTGCAGATTGCACTTGTCGGGGTTCGTGATGAACGTCATTCGCTGCGGGCATGGACGATGCGGGTACACAATGTTCTGCTTCTTTATCTCGCTGTACTTTTGCATGCATAAAGACGCATCATCTTCTATCGAAACAACCTTTTCGATTGGCTTGACTAGATTCAGCAGCTTTTCAGGATGGTTGACAAGGTCCTGCATCTTGTTGCAGAGGTCTTCGGCATCACCGAGTTTGAATGTGAACCCGTCTATACCATCATGGACAAGTTCGGCCATTCCACCCCTGTCACTTACCAATACGGGGAGTTCAACACTTTGAGCCTCCTGTATAACAAGCGGAGCATTTTCAAGCCAAATGGATGGGCACACCAAAATATCCAAAGAGTCTAGAACACTTTGCAGTTCATTGTTGTGGTATGGACCTTTGAACTGGATTCGACCACTTGAATACTGTTCTTTCAGTTTTTTCCCGTATTCACTTTCATAATCACCGTAAATAAGCAGCTTGGCGTTTCCTTCCACATTATTAAACGCTTCACAAAGAAGGTGAACTCCCTTGGTGTGGATAATCCTGCCGGTAAAACCGAATGTAATTTCGGGGTGGAATTCCTTAGGATGCTTAGCTAGTTTCGAGACATTGAACCCATATTTGGCATAGACGATTTTACGGCTGTCAACGCCCATATTTATATAGAAGTGCTCAAGCGTATGCGACGGTGCGAAAAACACGTCAATGCAGTCTAGGGTTTGACGGATGTGTTCATCACGTTCCTCGATGAGTCTAGGCTCGAAGTCATCTTTTTGGTAATGGAATGCGGCACACTTTGTACATTGGGCAGCATTGGGCAGGGGGCATATCTCCCAGTTCTGTGGGTTAATGAGCTGCCCGCGATGGCAGAACATCCAGAAATCATGAATGGTGAACAGGACGGGTAAACCGAATTCCCTTTTTGCGATGATGGGAATCTGCGTGGAGAGGTGCGACAGGTGGCCGATGTGAACGACGTCGGGATTGACCTTTTTTACATATTCGCGGAATGCGTCGTCGATTTCCGGGTTCAGATATTTGTCATAGAAGGTGGCGGGTGTCGGTTCGTAATTGTTGATCTTACGAATATGTACGCCCTCTTCAAAGGAGTCAAAGAACTGGTGCAAGGGGATGTTTTTATCCTCAATGCGATGGAATACGAACACTTCGTTCGTTTTTGCTAATTCTCGCGCGAGATTGTATGTATAAACCTCGGAACCAGCCATGTAGTATGGAGGGTAGCCATGGATAACGAGCAATATTCTCATAATGTACCAATCCTTATATTTTCAATATAAGCTTTTGAGAGAGCAATATTTGTGATTTTGGCGAAAATAATTGGAGTTTTCTCTACTTCACACACCTGACCGATCTTGCTTCGTCTTTGCCAAAGGCGCTGAGCTTACCGGCCTCGGTGCCAAAAGTTGGAAAAACAGACAAAATTAGTTGTTTTAAGGTTGGAAAAGCGGCAAAAATTAGTTATTTTAAGGTTGGATAAACGGAAAAGCCTATGATTCAACGCAAAATAGACAACTATTTAGTCGATTTCTACGCCAAGTACAAGAAGGCCTTGCTTGTTACAGGTGCAAGGCAAATCGGCAAGACCAGCTCGATCCGGGAATTTGGAAAAAAGCATTTCAAGCATTTCGTTGAAATCAATTTCCTGGAGTCGCCCGCCGCCAAGGCGATATTTGACGGCACCGACACTTCTGACATTTTGCTCCGTCTATCGGCATACACCAAAACGAAGCTGGTCAAAAACGAAACCCTGATTTTCCTGGACGAAATCCAGGAATGTCCGAACGCAGTCACGGCAATCAAGTTCCTTGTCGAGGAAGGCTCGTACCGTTACGTCATGAGCGGTTCGCTTCTTGGAGTGGAACTCAAGGACATCCGTTCCCTGCCGGTCGGTTTTTTGAGCATCAAGGAAATGTTCCCTCTAGACCTGGAGGAATTTGCGAATGCGGTAGGCGTGCAGCCGGAAGTCCTGAAATCTATCCACTCTGCTTTCGCAAATAAAACCGAAGTTGATGCGCTTGTCCATGAAAAAATGATGGCAATCTTTCGCCTGTATATGGTTATCGGCGGAATGCCCGCCGCAGTCGCGGAGTATCTGGAATCAAACAACATCCAGAATGTCGTAGAAATTCAGCAAAGCATTATTGAGTTATACAAGAAGGATATTGCCAAATACGACCCCAAGAACAAGCTGTATCTGAATGAAATTTTTGACTTGATTCCGCCGGAACTGAACAACCAGAACAAGAGATTCATCTTGAAAAAATTGAACGAGAATCTCAAGTTCTCGCATTACGAGAATTCCTTTATCTGGCTAAAGGAAGCGGGCGTGGCACTCCCCGTTTATAACGTGGATGAACCCAAAATACCGCTGCTGCTTTCGTGTTCGCGGAACCTGTTCAAGTTGTTCCTGAACGATGTTGGGCTGCTCACCTGCCAATATGCAAACGGAATACAGCTGAAAATTTTGAACGGTGACCCCGATATCAATTTCGGTTCTGTTTATGAAAATGTCGCCGCGACCGAACTCAGGGCGCATGGCTTTGACCTTTATTATTTCAACAGCAAAAAGCAGGGCGAACTGGATTTTGTCATTGAACAGAACGAGAACGTGCTCCCCATAGAAATCAAGTCGGGCAAGGATTACAAGCGGCACAATGCCCTGAAAAATGTCATGGAGACACCCAACTACGCGATTAGACAGGCTGTAGTATTTTGCAACGACAACGTCCGTACAAAAGACAACATTTTGTATTGTCCCATTTACATGCTTATGTTCTTGAACAACGAAAAGATTGTTTTGGGAACGTATAAGCTTGATTTAAGCGGCTTAGAGTCGCGTATATAGATTTTACTTCACGCACCGAACAAACTTAAGGTAAAAAATATATATTCCAAGTAGGAGATGCTCTACTTCGGTGTTTATTTCCGCAAAATCATAGGCAAAATTGTTCACACAAACACGGTGCCTGATTGCCTAAACAGTCATGTATAACATCTTCTATTAAGAAGAACACCTGGAGATTTTATGAAGTGCGATAACCTCAAGGCCTTCCTGGCTGCCGTTGCCATTACGTTGTCCGCCTGTGGCGGTGACCCAAGTAGTTCCGCCCCTGAGGGTGGTGAAAGCAGTGCTGCTGAAGACTTGAGTTCGTCAATAGAAGTCTCATCTACCAGTGAAAACGGTGATTCCGGCTCAGGGGCTAGTGACTCCAGGGTGACAGAGGGTTCGTCTAGTAGCGATAAGTTCACTTCGGCAGGCTCAGTGAACTTAATGGACACCACCAAAGTCACCTACACCCTCAAGCCTTTCGTGGGGCCGCTCACGAACCCCCACAAAGGTTTTACGGTGCCTACCGAAGCCGCATGGACTTTTGATCCCGGCTTTGAATACGGGCCTCACGGCTCCCTGAAAAACGGCGCTTGGAACCTGGTTACCTACGGTTCCGGCTACCAGCAGTGGAACAAGCTGAATCCGGCCAAGGATGTTTACGACTGGAGCGATTTGGAAGAATTGCTGGATGCACTCACTGCGCACAATATGGGTTATGCCCTACGTGTATTCCCGTATTCGCCTAGCTTTATCAAGGACAACAACACCCCCGAAGAGAACTATGACTGGACCCCGAAATTTGTTTACGAGGCGGGCGCGAAAAAGATTACGGCCAGGTACAAGGAAAATAACGCCAACGCGTCCGTTCCCGTGTGGGATGATCCGAACTATTTGCAGGCCGCAAAGGATTTTGCGACGGCCCTCGCGGCAAAGTATGATGGCGACCCGCGCATTGAATACATCGACGTGCGTTCTTTCGGCGAATGGGGCGAATGGCATGTCTCGAATCTGGACGGAAGCCACATGCCCTCGGTGGAAATTCAGAAGGACATGCTGAAGCATTACGCCTCCGTATTCAAGAAAAGCTTGCTGGTGTTGCCTTCCGACGGCTATGGCGATGTCTATACCTACGCGCTTAGCCTCGGCATTACCAAACGCGACGACTGCCTTATCGGCATTCCCGGAACCGCAGATTCGCTGGTGCGCGCCTACGAGGCGAACATGCCCACCGTTGCCGAAAACTGCGGTGCCTACGCACTCATGCTGGAATATACCGATGTGATTCCCGGCGGCTACCTCAAGTGGACTCCGGAGCGCTGGGTAGATGCCATTACTACGGCCCACTTGACCTATTATGTACTGGACCAGGGTTTCGATGATTGCGGCTATCGGTTCTACAACGAAAACAAGGCGCTGGCAGATTCCATGACCAAGGTCATTGGCTATAATTTCACAGTGACCCGTGCGGAGTTGGTGACCGTCGCAACGGCCAAAGATACCACAAGCACATTGAACATTACTGTCAAGAACACCGGTGTGGCTCCTTGTTTCTTTGATGTCTATATGGTGGCGGAATTCGTGGACACTACGGGCAATACCCTCGCACAAATCGGTGAGACCCTCCGCATTCCCAAGGGGACCTTCAAGGACGCCACTTCGCAGGATTTCTCCTTCACGCATAAGGTTGCTGCAGGTGCGACGAATTTCGCGATCCGTCCAGGCGTTTCCGTGGCATTATCCCTCTACGAAAGCGAAACTGCCTTCAAGAGCGGCAAGAATCCCACCGTCCGTTTTGACAATGACGGTCTCCAAGGAAACAACAAATTACTACTGAAACCGTAGGATTACTAACTTTACCCTATGTTCATTTTCCTGTTCATCCTAGTCGCTGGCCTTGTCCTGATTTATGCCAACGTGAGTTCCGTTGCTTCCGGCAAAAAGGGCAAGTTGATTGCCCTCGGGATTATTGTTTCCATATTCCTAGGCATGTTCTTCCGCGACACGTTGGTTGGCAGTGCTGTCGTGGCCTTCACTTCGGTGTGGCTTTGCCAGGCTCTCCTTTTTTACATCCCGTGGGACTTGTTCCGGGCCGCCCGCCGTATTGTTCTGCGAAAGGCGATGCCGCCCCAGACGTTGACGTTTGCCAGCCGCATTCTGCTCGCGGTGACGGTCTTGCTAACCATCGGGCTGTTTGTCTATGGAGTTCCCCACAATTTCCACTACGTATTACACGAGACAACGATAAAGTTGCCGGAATACGCCAATGTACAACAGCCCCAAGCCGAAGCCGACACGGTTCAACTTGACAGTGTGCAACAAGCCCTGCCCAAAAGTTTTACGGCGGTATTTTTCAGCGATGTCCACGTGGACCCGCTTTTCAGGCGGTCCAAGCTGGAGCGCATGATTGTTAGCGTGGATTCCATCGCACCGGACTACCTGCTTTTCGGGGGAGACCTAGCCGATGTTTCCACGATGCAGCTGGACGAATGGGGTTATGACTCCCTGTTCAGGCAACTCACCTCCAAGGCGAAAGTGGCCGCCGTGGCAATCAACGGAAATCACGAATCCATGCAGGAGAGGGGCGGTTCCGATCCTGATGCCTGGATGCGCAAGGTAGGCTTTGTGGTGCTGGACGATTCCAGCGCCTGTATCGGACAGGCCTGCTTTACAGGCCGTACCGACTTTCAGGTGGCCCGCTCTCGCGGGATAGAGCGTGTTCCTCTGGCAAGTCTTGCTCCTAATGATAGCGTTCGTCCCTGGATTCTGATGGATCACCAGCCCAAGGGAATCGAGCCGGAATATTCCGGGCGCTTGCCGGACTTTGCCCTTTCGGGACATACTCACGACGGACAGTTTTTTCCAGGAACTATCGTCATCAACTTCGTATGGCGTATTGCCTTCGGTGAAGGCATGCTGGATGGTGTCCGCTGGCTGGTGAGCGCCGGCGTGGATTGCTGGGGGCCGCCCGTGCGAGTAGGCTCTGACGCAGACATGTGGGTGATTCGCTTCACGTTTGGCGAATAGGATAAAATAGCAAGCTTATTTGAAAAATGGGAGCTTTCTTCCCGTTTGACCTTTGGCTGCGTGGTTTCCCCGAAATTATCTGTCCAAAAGCATAAAAAAAGCCTCGCAAATCCCCAAAAAATCAGGTATTTTTCAAGACATAGGGGGTAGAATTAAACACACGAGGTTCATTATGAAAATGATTCCAGCAATGACAATGGCATTAGTAGGTTTCTTTGCGGCCACCTCTTTTGCCCAAGATGAAGCCGCTTCTGCTGCTGAAAATGCCGCTGTGCAGGAGGTTTCTGGCGACGAGTCCGCAAGCACGATCGAAAAGCAGGACCCCAGGGCCGGCCGCGCCAAGGAGCGCTTTGAGCGCAAGGATGCCAAAAAGGCAGAAATTGCCAACCACAAGGCCGAAATGAAGGCCCTGAAAGAAGAGCGCGCTGCTGCTCGAGCCGAACGTAAAGAAGCTAAACAAGCCGAAAAAGAGGCTAAAAAGGCCGATAAAGAAGCCATGAAGGCTGAAAAAGAAATCAGCAAGGCCGAGCGCAAAGAAGCAAAGCAGGCCGAAAAGGAAGCCCGTAAAGATCAAAAGGGCAAAGGCCGCCACAAGTAATTCTTTGCGAGCATTTTAGTTATGTAAAAGGGCGCCACGTGCGTCCTTTTTAAATATTCCACCTGATTCCGGCCTTCAATTTGGACAGGAGGCTCCATTTAGGATAGCCGATGCTGTATTCCGATGTGTTGAGATAATGCCGGTAGAGTTGTTCGAACCCGATAAAGGTTCCGAACATACCCGGTTTCCATGAGATGTTGAATGCCCAGGAACCGCTGAATTTTTGAACGCCGTCATAGGTTGTGGCGGGCTCGTCAATCACAAATCCGTAGAACAGGTTCAACTTTGTCTCGACGGAAATGTCTGTCTTAAACTTATACGAAATAGATGGCCTTAAAGAAGGCCCGAGCCATTTTAGAATATACAGGGAACTGAGCGAGTCAGATTCATACCTCGCTCCTGCGTAGATGGTGCTGTTCCATCCGTATTTGGCAAAGCGGTGCCACGTGCCGTAGAATGATGCCGATGTTGGGCCGTCGAAATTTTTGTAGGCGCTAGTGGCGAGACCGAATTTTTGCTTGCCGTTTTGTGCAAGGTACCTTTCCGCCCAGATATAAAAGTCGGGATTCCATTCTTCATTTTCTGAAAAGTTTATACTTGCACCGATATCTAGAATCAAGGCGTTTCCGATAAGACTGTAGCCGATGCCGACCGACGTTTCCCAGGAGTTTGTATCCAGGGAGGGCATGTCGTCCTTGTCGATAAACCAATCTCCCGATACATTCAATTCTAACGCGTGACTCCAGTTTTGGGATTCGTATTCTACAGATGCGTTTATCGATGCGTCGGCTTCGCCTCCGGTTTCGGCGTCAGAGGATCCTTTTTTCTTGTAGTGCAGGCCGCTGTAGTTGATGGTGCCGTAAGTGTGGAACGACCAGGGGCTTTGGGAGGAGTCGTCTGCGGAGCATTCGTCGGATTCCTTCAAGACACTTTGATAATCATCGATAATCTCTTGAATTTCTGCTGTGTATGGTCCTGATATCGCCACCGCTGAATCAAACAAGTCCAGCGCGTGGGGAATATCGCCAGCCTCTTCGGCCTTGAGCGCACGATAATAAAGTTCCTCCTGTGATTCAGCAAGTGCGTTGGCTGCCCAGAGCAGAAAAACTATTATCAAAAGCCTTTTCATTTGCTTGAAATATGCGGGTTTATACCTTGTAGCCGTATTTTCTCAGTTTCTCCACATAGGCTGGGTCGGCCAGTCGGGCCTTGGATTCGGCCATGTATTTTTCGTTGTCCTTGGACTGGAATCCCATCTTGATACGGGCGAGCATGATAAGGCATGCAAGGGAGCCCAGCGCCGAAGCTCCAGCAACTGCAAGGACTTTTACGGAATAGTAACCATTGGTGTGTTGATAGAAGGCAAGACCTCCGGCAACCAGTGCCAATACAAGGAGAAACAAGGCTCCCTTCATGTAAAATTTGGGGTTGTTGCTTCGGGGGTCAAAACCGTCAATGGCCACCTCGCGGAATCGCCGGTCCAGGTATTCACTGCGGCATGCCTTGCATTGCCGAATAGGGCTGCCGTACATCCAGGCGTTGCAGGTTTCACGGTTCTTTGTTTTGCATTCGGGGCAGGTCCATTCGGCAACACTTATTGGCATAGAAAGTCCTCTGTTATGGAAAGAAAGATAAAAATAAAGGAGAAATTTGACATTTTGTGCCATAATGACGATATTATATTTACAGACGGGCTATTTTGGCCCAATTCCTGCGAATAGAGGAGAATCATGAAGTTCATACACACAGCCGACTGGCATCTGGGCAACTTGATGCACGACATCGACCGCCAAAAAGAAACCGAGCAGTTCCTCGCCTGGCTCAAGGAACGCATCGTAGAACTCGGGGCGCAGTGCCTCGTAATCGCAGGCGACATCTTCGATACCACCAACCCGCCCATCGAGGCGCGCAGACAGTATTTCCGGTTCCTCGCCTCCCTGCTCGAAACAAACTGCAAGAACATCGTCCTCATCGGCGGGAACCACGACTCGGGCGCACTGCTCGACGCCCCGCGCGACCTGCTCGAAGCCCTCAATATCCAGATGGTGGGCTCCCTCGGGGAACGCCCCGTAGAAGAACTCGTGAAGGAACTGACGGATGCCAGCGGGAACATCGTGGGCATCAGCGCCGCAGTCCCGTATGTACGCGAAACGGAACTGCGCCGTTTCAAGCCCGAAAACGCGGTGGATTTCGCTCAGAGTACATACAGCGGGCTCTACAGCGCCGTTTACGAGGCCGCCGAAAAGCTGCGCGCCGGCCGCGACATCCCCATCGTGGCAACGGGCCACCTGTACGCCTCCAGGCTGGAAGGCCGCCCCGAAAACGACGAGGGCAGGGACGCGAAGGAACACGGCATGCGCGACATTGTCGGGAACCTCGGGACAATCCCCGTCTCCGTTTTCCCGGAAGGCTTCGACTATGTGGCCCTCGGGCATATCCACTACACCACCATGGTGGCGCGCAATCCGAAGGTGCGATACTCGGGCTCGCCGTTCGTGCTCGGGTTTGACGAGGCAAGCATCCCGCACCATATTCTCTGTGTCGACCTGCAGAAGGGCGCAGAACCCACTGTGCAGAAAATTGAGACCCCGCAGTACTTCAAGTTCCTGCGCGTATCGGGCTCTGTCGGGGATATCGTCATGCAGCTGAACCAGCTGAAAAATGCTCCCACCGAAAAGCCCCTGAAGGTGGAAGTCGTGTACGACTACGCTCCGGGCGTGAGCATCAACGAGGCGCTCGAATCCGTGCTGGAAGGCGCCCCGTTCGAGGTCGTGAGCAAGAAGGTGAAACGCGCCGACACCCTTGCGGCGGACGCCTTCTCGGACGATACGCTCGAATCGGTAGACGTCCTTACCGACGAGGAAGTTTTCAAGCGTCTCGTGATGAGCAGGATGGGTGCGCCCGAAATGGACGAATGCATCCAGAAGACCCTCGATGATTACCTCCCGCTTTTCAGGCAGGTGGTCGAAGAAGTCAACAACGAAACCGGCAGCGAGGAGGCCTAATACATGAAGATTCTGAAAGTCGAATTTGAAAATATCAACAGTCTCGCCGGCAAGTGGTGCATCGACTTTACCGACCCCTCCTACAGCGAACTGGACCACAGCCTTTTCGTTATCAGCGGAAAGACGGGCATGGGCAAGACGAGCATTCTCGACGCCATCACGCTCGCCCTCTACGGCGCCACCCCGCGTCAGGGAGTAATCTACAACGGCAACGACGGTAACGCCGTCATGACATCGGACAAGGGCACCTGTTTCGCCCGCGTCACGTACCGCTGCCGCAAGGGCACCTACGTATCTGAATGGAACCAGCGCCGCGCCCGCGACAGGGCCGATGGCAACCTGCAAAACGCGCAGGGCAAAATCTGGCGCATCGAGAATCCTCAAGACCCGATCTTTGCGGGCAATACCGGCAGGAACAGCGAACTGGCCAAGGCGAATGCCGAAATCATCCAGTTGGACTACTCGCAGTTCTGCCGTTCCATCATGCTCGCGCAGGGCGAATTCAGCAAGTTCCTCACCAGCGAAGAGAAGGAACGCGCCGACATCCTCGAAAAACTGAACGGTACCGAAAAGTACCGCCGCATCGGAAAGAAGGTGGGTGACCACAGGCGCGAGGCGAAAGCGGCAAAGGACACTTCGCAGGCGGCATTCGATGCATTGAACAACACCATGCCCAAGGCCGAGGACATCGAGAAGGACAAAGCCCTGCTTGCAGAAGTCGCGAACAAGGAAAAGGCCCTCACGGACAAGAAGAAGGATCTCGAAGCCCGTATCGCCTGGCGCAACTCGATGAACGAAAGCGCCCGCAGCCTGGAAAGCGCAGAAACCGAACTTGCAAAAGCGAACAAGGACAAGACCGAATTCGCCGGCAACGAGAAGCGGCTTGCAGATGCCGAGAAGGCCCGCGAATGCGCGACGCTGCATACGGAACTGCAGGGATTCCGCAAGCACGAGGCAGACGACAAGGCGAAATTCGAAAATTTGCAGAAGCAGCTGCCGCAGGTAGCAGACGAGCTGAAAACCGCTGGCGAAAAGAAGGCTCTTGCCGAAAAGGAGAAGGCGGCCGCCGAGCAGTTTATCGCCGAAAACGAAGCGCTCTGGAACGAAATCCGCATGCTCGACCAGGACGTGAAAAACGCGACCAGCGTGAAGGCCGAAGCCGAAAACCGCAAGGCCACCGCCACACAGACTCTTTCTGATGCAGAAACGGAACTGAAAAAGGCGCAGGATGCCATCAAGTCGCTCGAACCGCAGGTCGAATCCCTCGCTCAGACCCAGGAAGCGAACGCGAAGGACGCGGAACTTGCAGAAATTATCCCGCAGAGCGAAACGCTTGTCGCAAGCATCCGCGGGTTCGACAAGAAAATCGCCGACGAAGAGAAGGCGAAAAAGGCGTTCGCAGATGACTTGAAAAAGGCAGAAGAAGGTCTCAATGACACAAACGCGCTCAAGCAGGAACTTCTCGAGCAGCAGAACGAACTTTTCCGGAACGACGTGCTCGCGCTCGCCAACGTCATCCAGAACCACCTGGAAGAGGGCAAGGCGTGCCCGGTCTGCGGCTCTACGGAACATCCCGCCTGCGGACACTCGAACGGAACGGTCGCCGATGAATCCAGCGTGACAAGCACCGCCGAAAAGATTCGCGAACTGAACACGAAGTTGCAGGACGCAGATGCGAAACTCGGGCAGTACGAAAATGCCAAGAGCCGCGCGTTGACCGCCGGGAATGCGGCAAGCGAAAACATCGAATCGCTGAACAGCCAGAAAAACGAGGCTAGCGAAAAGGTGGCGGAACTCTGGAAGCCCTGGGCTGGATTTGACCTTACAAACGCGGACAGCACCCTTGCCGACCTGAAATCGCGCCTGCAGCAGTTTACCGCAAACAAGGCCAAGTTTGACGAGCTTTCGAACCAGCTTGTCATTGCCCGCAACAACGTGGAAATGTACGGCCGCAAGGTCCAGCACGAAAAGGACAATCTCGAAAAGGAAACCGCAACCCTCGATGATGTCTCCCGCAAGCTGGATGAACTCCGCCGTTCCCGCAACGAGAAGTTTGGCGACAAGGACGTGGAAGCCGTTGCGAAGGAAGCGACTGCCAGCAAGACCGCAGCCGCCAACAAGTACGACGCTACCGACAAGGCGTTCCGCAATATCGAAAACAGGCACAACGAACTCAATACGCAAATCGCGTCGCTCAGGGATTCCCTCGAAAAGACCGCGAGCGACATCAAGACTGCAACCGAAAAGTTCATGAATGCAATCGCCGCGAAGGGATTCGCCGACGAGAGCGCGTTCAAGGCCGCATTGCTGCAGGAAGCCGAATTCACGAAGTTGCAGGCCGAAAAGAAGCGTATCGACGGTGCCATCGCTTCTGCAACCGGCAAGAAGCAGGTGGCAACCGAGAACCTCGAAAAACTGAAGGCGGAACGCTCCGACGAGACGCCCCTGCAGGCCCTTACCGAGGGGAAGGCTGCCGTCGAAAAGGAACTCGGCGAATTGCAAGGCTCATCGGGTGCCGCACGCGCCCGCGTGAAAGCCTATACAGAAAACGTCGCCCAGTTGCAGATTCTGCAGAAGGATCTCGACGCGAAGAAGGCGGAACTTTCCCGCTGGGACGCGATGGGCGAATGGTTTGGCGTAATGGACGGCAGCGACTTCGCCACCTTCGTGCAGGGACTTACCTTCAAGTCGCTCCTGAAGCTTGCCAACAAGCACCTGGCGATTGTCAAGGACCGCTTCAGGCTTGTCGCCGAAGGGAACCTCGGTTTCAAGGTGGCCGATTCTGAATTCGGCAACGACCGCCGTATCTCGAACCTCTCCGGTGGCGAAAAGTTCCTGGTGAGCCTCTCGCTCGCCCTCGGGATTGCCGACTTCGCGAGCCGCAACGTGCGCGTGGAATCGCTCTTCATGGACGAGGGCTTCGGCACGCTGGACGACGACACCCTGGAAGACGTGATGTACTGCCTCCGCTGCCAGCAGCGCGAAGGAAAGATGCTCGGAATCATCACCCACGTGGAATCGGTGGTGAACAGCATCAGCCAGAAAATCATGCTGGAGCGCAGTACCAGCCAGAAGGGCCACAGCACGATAACCGGCCCCGGCGTCACACGGGTAGCATAATTGGGGTAGGCGCTTCGGCGCCTATTTCTTCAGGCACTTTTCGTAGGCCTGGACTTGCCGCTCGATAATGCCGTCCCAGGTGAAGCATTCGGCGATGCGCTTCTGGGCGCCGGCGAGTAAGTCCCTTACGAGGCCGGCGTCCGAGGAGAGCTTCTTGAAGGCGCTGGCGAGGGCTTCCGGGGACTTTTCAGGGACCAGGATGCCCGAGACGCCGTCAACGACTACGTCGGGAATTCCTCCGACGTTGCTCGCGACTACGGGGAGGCCAAGCTCCATCGCTTCAATGAGCACTACGCCCAGTCCTTCGGTATCGCCCTTGCTATCGACGATGGCGGGAAGCGTAAAGACGTTGGCGGTCTTGTATTCGTTTGCAAGTTCCTCCGGCGAAAGCTTGCCCGTAAAGATGATTTCGGCAGATTCCGGTGGCATGCTGGCGGCTTGTTTCTTCAATTCTTCTGTCAGGTCTCCCACGCCCACGATGCGGATTTCGAACTGGTCCCTGGGCAGGTACTTGGCGGCTTCGATGAGGTAGCAGATGCCCTTGCGCTCGATGTGCCGCCCTACGAACAGGATCTTGAATTTGCCGTTTATGGCGTGAGGTTCGGGGGTTTTAGGGGAGTCTCCCCTAGGTGAGGGGGTAGCGGAAGCCGAGGCTGGAGCGAGGGGGAGGCTTCCCCCTTCCACTGCCTCTCGCCTCTCGTCTCTCGTCTCTCGTCTTTCGTCTAGGGTAGTCCCGTACGGACTCCATTCCACATCGACATTCCGGATGGCCTTGATCTTGCCGGCGGTAAAGCTGGAGTTGGCGAACACGGCCTGGGCTTGCCCGATGGCGAATTTCAGGAGGGGCTTCACCCATTTCTTTTTGCGGATGAGCAAAAGTTCCGCTCCGTGAAAATTCAGTACCAGCGGAATTTTGAACAACTTAGCAGCCCCGAGGGCGATGTAGGCGTGAGGGAATGGCCAGTGGGCGTGGATGATGTCAGGGCGCCACTTGCGGCAGATGTGAAGGCACTTGAAAAATCCGCTGATGATGTAGGGGATGGCGAGGAGTTGCAGCCAGGGCTTGCTTGCCATCTTGGAGGGAGCGCCTTCTTCGTGGGTGAGCATTTCTAGGCTTGCGGGGGCGTAGCGGAAACGGTTTACCGGCACACCGTCGATTTCGTGGGATTTCAGACCCTTGTAGGCGGGGGCGAGAACCTGCACCTGTAGGCCTGCCTTTTTCAGGTGGGCGATGGAGGTGCGCAGCCAGGGGACTTCGGCGTCTTCGTGGAACCGCGGGTAGACGGAGCCAATGACCAGGACTTTCATCTTAGGTTCCCGTCTTGGCGGCTTCGCTTTCGTCCTGGATGCAGGCGGGGTAAACGATGGGGCGCACGGCGTTGGGCAGAATCAGGGAGATGGCGCTGAATTCGCGTCTCTGGGCAATCTGCTCAATACGGCCACGGACGCGGTTCCAGCCTTCCAGTTTGGAGTCCAGCAGCAGCATGCCCAGACCGGAGTTGTTCTCCAGGAACCCGATGATGTCGCTTCCGCGGCTGTTCTTGGTCAGGGACTCCAGGAACACTTCCCAGAAGATTTCGTTCTGCTCGTCGGTCTTGAGCATTTCTTTGATGGTCTTGAAGTCAAATTCGAGGTAAACGAAGGAACTCTTATCCTCGTCGCTGCGGATAATTTCTTCTTGACAGCGCCTTTCGAATATTTCCGCGGTGTAGATGGAAATATTAAAACGGCATTTTCGAATAATTTCGAAGAGGGTTTCCTTCATCATCGCCCATAATTTAGTCTATTTTTAGGGCATGCAAAGATTGTTGAAGTTGAAAAAAGTGCTGAAGGCAAGCGATTTGTCGTCGCTGGCCGAAAATTTCAGGGCCATCAAGGCGTCTGTCGCGAAATTGCGCAACCTGACCGCCGAAGAGGTTACCACCCTGGAAAAAAACGGCAACCGTTGCGAGGACTGGAACCGTGTGCTGGTGGAGCCCAATTTTGACCCCGCCCGCGTGCAGCGCTCCGTGTTCATGGGCGATGTCCGCCTGCCCGCTTTTTACGGCACTCTTCTTTTGCCCGGCGACGTTTCGTTCCCTACGGGAATTTACGACAGCCTGGTCCACAACTGCATCGTGGAAAACGCCCTGGTCTATAAGGTGTCCATGCTCTCAAACGTGCTGGTGCGGAGCAGCGCCGTGGTCCACAACGTGGGGACTTTGGTCAGCAGCGGCAAGATCAACTTCATGATCGGTTCTACCATGTCGGTGGGTAACGAGATGGGCGGTCGGGAGCTTTTCGTGTTTCCGGACATTACCATGGACCTGGTAGAGGCCCAGCTTTTCCACAAGGCGGAATCCGACGTGCAGCAGTCCTTCGAGGAACAGCTGAAAAATTTCCGCGAAGAAATTTCGCTCCCCTTTGGCGTGGTGGGCAAGGGCGCGGTGGTGAGTAACACCAACATCGTGCGCAACAGCTGGATCGGTGCCCATGCCCGCGTAGAAGGGGCGGCCAAGATCCGCAACACCATTATCCTCAGCTCCCTGGAAGAATCTACCCACATTTACGATTCCGTGATTATCGAGAATTCCGACCTGCAAATGGGCGTCAAGGTCCATACCGGCGCGGAGGTTCAGCGTTCTGTGCTGATGAGCCGGTCGAAGGTAGGCTGCAAGGCTATCGTGAAGTCTTCTATTGTGGCGCCCTGCTGCCATATTGAAGAGGGCGAGGTGAACAGCTCTTATATGGGTCCCTTGACCCAGATGCACCACCATTCCCTGCTGATTGCGGCCCTGTGGCCCGACGGTTGCGGAAACCTGGGCTATGGCGCCAACGTAGGGAGCAACCACACGGGACGCATGCCCGACCAGGAAATTATGCCCGGCCAGGGAATGTTCTTTGGCCTTGGAGTGAACGTGAAGTTCCCCGCCAACTACAGGGAATCGCCCTTTACCCTGATTGCAAGCGGTGTGACCACCATGCCCCAGAGGGTCAAGTTCCCCTTCTCCCTGATTCGCTCCGGTGACCCGCAACTGATGGGAGTGCCTGCCCGCCTGAACGAGATTTTGCCCGCCTGGAATTACGCCCGGAACGCCTACGCCCTGGACCGCAACATCTACAAGTATGCCCAGCGGGGCAAGGGCGCTGTGCCCAATTCCTACTTTAGCCTTTACGGGGTGGAAACGGTTCACTATGCGTTTGACGCATACTGCCGCTTGCAGGTGAACCAGGTTCAAGACGTTTATACCAAGGAACACATCGACGGCCTGGGCGAAAACTTCTTGCGGGAACGGGTCCGCCAGAAGGCCTTGAAAACCTACGGAGAATACCTGGAACGCTACGTGCTGGACCAGATGATAGCCCTGGTGGAAAACGATGCCTCCCTGGCGTTGCAGCCCCCGCGGGAACTCCGTCGCCTGCTTTCGGGCGACCTGAACCGGGAAGTTTCGCGGGTGGTGCCTATGCCTGCCACCTTTGACGAACTGGTCAAGCGCTACCGCACTCTGGAAAAGGAATGGTTCGACGGCGTGGCCCACGGGCTTGACAAGGACATTGCTCGCGGCAAGGAAATCTTCGACGATTACGAGAGCGCTCATCCCATTGACAAGAATTTTGCTGAATGGGAGAAGAACCGCTTCGAGGAATCCGTGAAGCGCCTGAGCGCAGTGCTGAAAAACCTGGGCTAGCTCCCGATGGATTATCCTGTGCTTTTGTTTGCGTTGCTTGCGCTGGAGATTGCGGCGCGGGCTGTGCTGGAAATTCGCGAGAGGCGCGCCACCCAGTTGCGTGGCGGTGTGCTTGCGCTTTTGCGCCTGATTCCTTTATTGAACGATATAGTGCCCCTGCCCGAAAGTAGGCGGGAGGTACCCGAAGACCGTTTTGTGGAAGAGCACGAAAAGGCCCATCGTGAATTGAAGCACGGGATTCTGCGGAACCTGCTGAAGGTAATCCTGCTGTGCCTTGCGGTTGGATTCCTGCTGTTTTTGGTGGTGCGTCTTGGGCTACCCTGGTGGCAGTCCGTGCTGTGGCTCCACCTGGCGGCGATTCCCTTCAAGCTGTTTTTCCACTGGTCCTGCTGGGGGCAGGAATTTGAGGCCGACAACTATGCCTACAAAAAGCTTGGCAAGAAAGTGGCTAAAGACGCCATGCGCGAACTTGTCGCAAGGGAGATTCCCTACACGCCCCTGTTTGCGCTTTTCTATCGGGAACACCCTACGGCAGCCCTCCGCAGCCAGAGACTGTTGAACCGCTAGGGCTTTACATCATTCTCGCACTTTACGTTGTCATGCCCGCGAAGGCGGGCATCTCCTATCATCAAGGCGAGGATCCGTTTTTTTATACCTGCTTAGATAGATGTTCCCGCCCAACCGCAAGCACTATCCCGTTCACCACAAAAGCAGCAATCATCAAGATGTCGCCGGTATGGCCGCCCAAGGGCCCCGGCAAAGCGGGGCAGAGTTTCCCGGCCAGGGCGAGGGTGCCTCCTGCCACAATGGCTGCCGCTACGAATTTCGGCTTTGCCTTGAGACCCAAGAGCCCCCACAAGATGGGGACGGTGAAGGCTCCCGCATAAACGGCAAGAGCGAGCAGCAGTGTCCCGATGATGTCGGTAAATACCAGCGCCAGCAGGAGCGCTACGATTCCGTTCAACAGAATGACGATGCGGGCTTTTGTAAGCGGTGTCATCCCCGCGTCCTTCATTGTCATCCCCGCTGTCATTCTGGAGCCACGCAGTGGCGATAGAATCACGGGGATCTCCTTATCAGTTGAACCAAGACGAATCAGCCCGCAGATAATCACCGAACTGCTCAACAACGTGGTATCCGCACTGGAAAGAACCACGCTCAACAACGCCAGGGCAATCAGGGGTATCAAGGGTTGCGGCAGAACCGCGTTGGCGATGGCGGTAATGCGGGCCCCCTGCACATCGCCGAGGCTCACGCCATAAACCGCCAGGAACCCGATGACAAAGGCCACGGGCACAAGGATTGCTGCCGCCGTGAAGATGGCCTTTTTCGCCGTGGCCGTATCCTTGGCGCAGAACATGCGGCTGAAAATGTCGGGCCCTGCCGTATAGGTGGTGCCGTAGGTGAGTATCAGCAGGAACAGGTCGAGGGGAGAAAAGTTCGTGTTGAAGGGAAAGGCGGGGGCACCCTGTAGGATTGCAGAAAGCGACGGTGCGGCATTTGCAGGATTTTCGCCGAAAAGTGCGAACCCTGCCAGTACCACAAGACCGAGAACAATCAGGCAGGCCTGCAGAAAGTCCGTCCGCAAAATGGAAAGCTGGCCCCCTGCAAGGGTGTATCCCGTAAAGACCGCCGCGGCCACAATCGCCGCCGCGGTATAGCTGAGAGCCGTAAAAGTCATCAGGAGTTTTGCCGCCGCAATGATTTGGGCGGCAACAATGCCGGTCCACGCGACCGGTATCACCAAGGATGCTACCAGTCGCGGGCCCTTGCCGTATAGCGATTCCACCAGGTCGGGGAGGGCGTATTTCCCGTGTTGGTAGGCGCGGCCTGCAAAGGGAATCAGGGCCAATAGCCCGAGGGCCCCCACAAGCATGAACCAGGTGGCGGCCCCACCCAGCCTGGCGCCGGAATCAATGGCTCCAATTACAGCCGACCCGCCTAGAATGGTCGCCACAAGGCTCCCTGCAACAGCTTTAGCCGAAGCTCCCTTGCGCGCCACGAAAAAGTCGGGAATGTCTTTCACGTGCCGCGCACTTCGGGCGGCAATAAAGATCAAAAAAATGAGGTAGACAATAAGAGCAATATTCATATTGGGCGACGTGGCAAACTGTTGCTACGTGGTGTCGCCAAAGATAGAAATTGCTAGAACTTCCTGCTGGCGATGAACATGACCATCCGCAAGTCCCATTCGCTATCGACCTGCTTTTGCAGCAGTTCTTCCGTGGTGGGGTAACGGCGATTTTCGAACACGCGGTTCCTTGAAACGACGGCCATCAACATGCCGTTCCATTTTTCGCTAATCTTGACCGATGCCATGGGAGTGAGGCTTACGGTCTTGAATCCGGGATTGTAATCTTTGTAGGTGTCGTCAAAGTCGTAGGCGTGCTTGAAGGCGCTAACGGTGGCGGAGAACATGAACATGGGCACCCGCTCAAAGGGCAGCATGTAGATGAGGGTGCCGCCGTACTTGTACCTGAAACCGTTAACCATGTCCTGGCCCCCGGCCTTCCAGACCTGTTTATCTTCGGCGCCGGTGTAGCCGGAGTAGGTGTATTCGGCCGTGCCTTTCAAGATAATCTTGGTCCAGTCGGACTTGGGCAAAAAGGTGAGTAGGGGGAGGGTCAGTGCACCGTGGTAGTTGATGCCGTAAAGGTATTCGGTAAATGTCACGTCTTGACGGTAATCCCTTTTTTCAGGGTCGTAAACGCCCATGAAGGTTGCGGTTTCGCCGTAGTTGATAGCGGTCCCGCCCAATCCCTGGACGCCAAGTTCTAGCAGGTGAATCAGTTCCAGGCTGACTCCTGCGCGGAGGTTGATTCCTTCGAATCCGAGATTCCCTCCAGAAGACCCCTTCAGGGTAAGGAGGGGTCCCATATTTTTCTGAATGTTGAAATTGAGAGCCCACGCCGGCACAGAAAAGGCAATGAAGGGCCAGTTGTGCAGCGTCTTGGAATTCCTGAGGGAATTGTGGGGGAGTACCAGCGTGATAATGGAAAAAGTGTTCTCGAAGGCGCTTGTGACTCCAGACGCGTCTGGTTTTGCTGCTGGCTTTTCCGGTGCGGTAGCTGCCGAATCGGGCTGTGCCACCGTCGTAGAATCTGTATCTTGCGCGTTTGCATAGAATGGCAAGAGAATTGCCAATACCAATGCCTTAAAAACGTTGCAAGATACCCGTTTGCACATACGCGGATGAAAATATAGATATTTTGTTTGTGCTTTTCTTTGACTGGAACCTACGTCATTCTGGAGCCGATGGCTCCGGGATCCATACATTATTTTGACTTTCATTTGAATAACTCAACGGATTGCCTGCACGTCATGGCGTGCTCTGACACGCCATCTAGCAAGAACAATGGCGCACTTTGGTTGGTCTTTATTGTACGTATTTTGTATATTCTTATGTGTAGAGGTTTGTATGTCTCGCTTTTTAACCTTAATTCTTGCATTTGCGTTTGCCGTGCCGGCCCTTGCCTTCGATGTCTCGGTCAAGGCCAACGTGGATAACGCCCAGGTGTTCGTGGGCGACATGTTCAATTACGAAATCCAGGTCACCGCTCCCGAAAACGCCGTCGTGGATTTGCCCAGCTTTGTCGGGAATTTGGGCAGTTTCGAAGTCAAGGAAATGAAAAACGAGAAGGTCACCGAGGGCATGCCCAAGGGTTCCGCCAGGTTCGTGTGGCTTGCGACCCTCAACACCTTCGTGAGCGGAGACTTTCTGATTGCGCCCCAGCAGGTCCAGGCCGTTGTCGGTAGCGATACGGTCAAGGTCAATACGGACCCCGTGGCGGTGAAGGTCTCCATGCGCACCACCGGCGAAGAGACGGATATTTTGGAGGCCGAAGACCCCCTGGACGACCCCAGGCTCCCGCAGTGGCTTTTCATCTTGCTCATTGTTCTCGGCGTGATTGTGCTGGTGGTTCTCGGCTGGTTCCTCCATAAAAAATTTGCGAAGGTGGGTGCGGCTCCCAGGCTTCCGCCCTACGAAGAGGCGGTGCTCGCCCTCAAGGAACTGCGCCAGAAGAACTATCTGGCCGAAGGCAATCAGGGCGACTACTTTATGGCCCTCGGGTTTATCGCCCGCCGTTACGTGGAACGCCGTTTCGAGGTGGACATTCTGGATGCCACCGTGGTAGAACTCAAGCAGAGAATGGCCCATGTGGCGGGGCTCCCGCAGGCCTACAAGGAATCCATGGTGACCCTTGCCGTAGAGACGGAGCCGGTGAAATTCGCCAAGATGAAACTTGAAGGTGAACGCTGCCGCTTCTGGGATGAATGGGCCGACCGCCTGCTGGAGGACACCAAGCCCACTCCCGAAGAGGAACAGGCCAAGAAGGATGCGCTGAAAGCCGCCATACGTGATGTGAAGGCGGAGCGCAAAAAGAAGAAGTAAAAATGGAATTCACTCTCGAAGAAATGCGAACCCACCTTGCCGCTCTGGAGGCAAGAATTTCAACCGCCTGTAAAATTGCGGGTCGTTCTCGTGAATCGGTCAAACTCGTTTGGGTGAGCAAGTTCCACCCGGCAGAGGCCGTAGAAAACGCCATCAGCCTGGGCGCAACCGACTTCGGCGAAAACCGGGTGCAGGAAGCGGAACTCAAGTTTTCTACACCCCGCACGGCGCTCAACGGGGAACGCGTCCGTTGCCATGTCATCGGTCCTGTACAAAGTAACAAACTCAAGAAGGCGGCCATTGTCGCTGACTGTATCCACTCCATCGCCAGCATCGAAGCTGTCGAAAAGCTTGAGAAGGTCTGTGCCGCACTCCCCGGAGAGAATGGCGCGGGCAAAACCCTGGACATCCTTTTCCAGGTGAACGCCGGCGAAGAAGAGACCAAGAGCGGTCTGGACGTTCATGAAGCGGAGGCTTTCTTGAACGAAATTGAGTCCAAGGGCGCCGCCGCCTATCCCCACCTCCGTTTCCGGGGACTCATGACCATCGGCAAGAACACCGGCGTGGCCGAAGATTCCCGGGAATGTTTCGCCTTTTTGCGGAACCTGCAGCAGAAATTTTTGGCCAAGGGTGGCATATTCGCGAACTTTGATCAGCTTTCCATGGGCATGACCGGCGATTTGGAAGTGGCCATCGAAGAAGGCTCCACCATGATCCGCGTGGGCACCGCCCTCTTCGGCGAACGGGACTATAGTAAATAGTAAACGCAGACATAAATTGTCGTAGCCGACTATTCCAAGTTGGAATAGTGTTTTACCCTTTACAAACAAGGCGTTTTTTACTATATTGCGCCAGCTTTTTTTTATGATTAAGAAGTGATTTTAATAAAAATTTTGGGATGAAAATTGAGAAAAAATTGAAAAATTTTTTTGAGTTTTCGTCTATACCCACCCAACACCCCATTTTTCACCTTTCGCGCCCTTTTTCCCGATTTTTAATATAAATTCCAACAAGAGAGGTTCGTTATGGAAAACACAACCAACACCGTCAACACCCAGACTTCCCCCCGCTTCCTGGTCGCGGGCAAGGAATGCATCTACAGGCTGTTCGACGCATTCCTCAAGAAGGTCGTCATTGACGATTGCGCCATTGACTTCTCTAAGCCGGCAACCATTGCCGAGGACGGTTCCATAGAATTCGCCTCTGGCGAAATGCGCTTCTCCGAGATTCTCGGGGTGGACGCGAATGCCGCTAGGGGAGCCAATGTGAGGCAGCCCACTCGCGGCCGCAACGAAAGTGACCAGGAATACGCCAAGCGTATTGCCCTCTGGCAGAAGGCTCAAAAGAAGGAACTGGCGCAGGCTAAGGCGGCCGATGCCCCCCAGGTGGGAAAGATCGAGGATCCCGAAAAGTACAGGGTCGCGCTGGGCAATTACCTGAACGGCAAGGTCACGGATGTATCCAAGGAAGCCATGGACTGCATGAACCTTGCCTTAGCTCACCTAAGCTGGCTTCGCTTACTGGGGATGGCTGACCGCAAGACTTCCTGTGCTATGGCCTCCAAGTCTCTCGACATCAAGGAAAGCTGGATGAAGAACCTTGATGGCTATAATGTGAAGGATGGCCTGTGGACTGTCAAGAGCTCCAGTTCGAAAAATGACATCTTGCTGGAGGCTGCTATCCTCTATCGCTTCATGACTTGGCCCAATAGGCCCGTGTTCAAGTCCGTGGCCGAAGTGAAGTCCGCCCTGGTGGATTTCATCTTCAAGACCAAAAAGGAAAATGCGGCGCCCATTCGCAACGGACTCCTGCATTTCTGCGATCCCGACCGGTATATCGGCATCTATTCCTTCGAAAAGAAGGCTGAATTCGTCAAGAACCACGAAACCTTATTGCAGGACTACAGGGTTTCTGACTTTTCCGGGTTCCGTGAGCAGGATTCCCTCTTCTTCTCCATGAAGTTCGCGAAGGGGCTGAACCTCGCTCCGTACCAGGCGAACCGCACCGAAGAGAAGATCTGCTACATCTTCGACAAGATGAATGCCCGCGCCGCCGGGTAGGTGCAGGCCTGCAACAATCCAACAAATTTTTTCGAAAAGAAATTTGTTTACGTGGGCGGGCCTGGATTCTATATTACAATATTATTGTTACCTCCTTGATGATGGTCGTCGGCTTAACCGCCGACGGTTTTTGCATTATATATGGGAGGCCCCTCTGGCAAAAATGTGGGAATTTTAGGGTGATCTTGAAAAAATCGCATTATTTGTGACAAAATAGAGGCTTTTAGGGGAGGGAGAAATTTTTTTTGGGGTGCTTTTGTGTAAATAAGTGTATATTAAAAACGGTAAATCAAAACTAAGGAGTAAAACATGGATGAAATAAAAGCAAAAAAAAAGACTGCAGAACAGTTTGGGCTACTTGTAAAATCATGGAATGAATACAATTCAGCTGCAGCGATACTTAAAGAAATTATGGGTGGAACTGCCAATATGGTTGGGGAATTTTCAGAAATCCTTATGGCTGAATTTTATGAAGCCCAAAAGCTGACAGCATCAACAATAAGTGCTGATTTGCAATGTGCAAATGGCACAACGATACAAGTAAAATCAAGAATGGTAGATCGTGGTAAAACTACTACGCAATTGGGAATTATACGCCATTGGGATTTTGACTTGCTTGTTGTGGTTCTTTTTTACAAGGATGGTTCTATTTTTAAAGTTTTAGAAATGAAGCAAAAAGATGCAGAACGATATGCGAAATGGAATGAATACCAAAGTGGATACGTTATAACAACAACAAAAGAATTTTTGAATAGCTTATGTGCTAAAGATTTGACGAATGATGTAATAAAGATGATTAGATTGCGCAAAAAAGATGGTTAATGCCTCCCCTCTCTTTACGATCCCCGCTTGTTTTATGATATAAATGGGTGGGGATTTTCTATCTACACGGCGCTCTATATTGAACTAATGGACCTGGTAGCAAAGGAGAACCCTTTATATGAATCTTCACGGTTGTACGGTAAGAGCGATTGAATCGGTTGTTGACTTGTATGAGTCGCAAAAGGATGTTTATGCGATACAGGACAAGCTCGATGATGACCTGTATATTGATGTGATTATAGATATTCTGAAAAAGTACAAATATCTCAAAAGTAAAGGGCTATACCATGCTCCTGCCGATGTGAAAAATTTTAAAGGTAGCGAAGATGAACTTCCTGTGGTTGTACCTTCGGAATTTGAGATTCCCTGTGGCAGGGCGCAAGGACCGACGGAAATATTAATCCAACTATATGAAGAAGGAAAGAAGGTTGGTTACATTCAAAAGGAGATATATGAGAGATATTACCAGGTTATAAAACTGGGCGATGCCTACAAAAAGTGTGGAATGTGGGACGAGATTGAGCGGTATTGGAATGACAAGGAAATAAAGAAATATATTCGGATATATAGGTATCTCAAGGAACAAGGGCTGTATCATGCCCCTGCCGATGTCGATATATTTGATGCGTGTGCAGATATTGACAATCTACCAAGTGCATTGTTAGATAAAGAAACTCCTATAGAAAGGGGTGCTGCAAAGGAAAAGTCTGCAAAAGAACGCCCAATAAATAAGTTGCTGATTGAGAAAAAAGTAGAGAGGCGTGAACTACATGAAGCGAAGCAGATGATGCCTCGACCGGTCAAGCCCTATGAAGATATCGTGGCAGACCCTTCGAAGTCATTCGAAATAATGAAAAAGGCCGTGGCTGTCATTGCGAAACGCGTTGGCAAGGCCTTGCTTATAACGGGTAATGGGGGTATTGGAAAAACATACGCCGTTCAAGAGGTTCTGGAATCTTTCGGGTATAGAGAATATGAGGATTATGAGGTGATAAAAACAAAGAGTACTGCTTTCAGTCTTTATCAGCTTATGTATGAAAATCGCGACAAAATATGCGTATTTGACGATTGCGATTCAATATTGCGGGATGTTGAAGGTCGTTCCGTTCTGAAGAGTGCGTTAGACTCCACTTCCCGTGATGTATCGTGGAATAGCCAGAGAAATAACGTTGTCAATACGCGCAACTGCAGAAACAACGATGAAGTGGAAGAGACTTTGAAAAAATGGTCGGCTGAACACAACGGTCAAGATGGCGTTCCAAATAGATTTTTCTTTCAGGGCTCGGCAATCATCATTTCAAATATGCGTAAGGAGGATATCAAGAATCTAGAAGAAGCTTTGGTTACCCGCACCCAAGCAGTTGAAATATGGCTTTCAAACGAAGAAATCCTGAAACGACTTGAAGGCATCTTGCCGCATTTTACCATTTTGGATAGCGGTAATCGTGACATTGGAACGCCGGAACTCAAAAAACGCGTTTTTGACTGGATTAGTTCCAAGGAATTTTTGGAGGATCCGAGAATGCAGGGTAAGAGCCTCAATTTCCGTTTGTTTTTGAATACCTATAGAGCATTGTATGCAACGGACGATGGTTCCGAAGATTGGAAACAGGTAGCATTTCAGGGGTAGAGTATGGAAAGAATCCTCAAGAAAAGTATGCGGGAAATAAAAAGGGAACTGCAAGAAGAAGAACGGCGGCAAAGTCGCGAAATAGAAAGAATAGAGAAGGAAAACCGTGCTCTAGAAAAGCAAAATTGTCTTGTTGAAAAACAGCTGCAATTGGAAAAAGAGCAGAATCGGATTAATCGAGAAAAAAGCCAAATAGAGATGGAACGGATAAATGCCGAGAAGACCGCCACTCATCAAAAGCATCTGGAAGAGCAGGCGGCGAAAGAGGCTGAAAAACGCAGACTGGTAGAAATCCGGGAGGCGGAGGAAAGGGCGTATAGCGCCAAGACGCAACATTTGAAGGCGGTCGAGGCGGCGAAAGAACGGGAACATCAGCGTGAATTGGACCTCCGCGAGGCAGAACGTCAGAAAATTATCGCTCAGACACAGCAGATGGAAACCGTCGCCAGGGAGGAGGAAAAAGCTGAACAAAGACGTATTGCCGAAGAAATAGAGGCAAAGGAGAGGGAAACTGCCGAAGCAGAAAGAATGCTGCGTGAAAAAAAGAATCGGACTATTTGCCAATGCAAGTTGGGGTCGCGAATCCTTCTTGCCCTGACAGCAATCTTGATGTTCTTAATAAATTATAGATTCTTCTATCCAGATTTTGATAGCACTGCGGACTACATTCTTTTGGGGGTTGTTGTGTACGTATTAATTGATGTTGTGGCTCTTTTACTTTTGGCTATGTCGATTCGAATAAATAAATCTGGGACATTAGACATTGATGGAGAAAAATTTGGAATTTCAACTCTGGTCGGGTTGATTCCGTTCGCATTAGTTCTTCTTATAGACTCGTTTTGTATAAAAAATTATGTTGCTGGTTTTTTCTTTGATATATTGGAAATTGCTATTGCTACGATTGGCTTTTCGCTAATTGCTGTAGATTGTTACAGCGATGTAGAAACAAGGATTATCAGCCATAACTCCTGTAAGGTCATTGTTGCGATCCAGTCGCTTATTTTGATTGCAGGCATCATTTCCCTAGTCGTGTTTTAGCATCATGGGAGGACTGGTGCTTGCTTACTAGGCTAATTCCACTTTATCCCGATCGAATTCTTGAACATCGGCGAACAATCTCTTCTAGGAATAAAAAGAATCCTTGCAATCTCCTCGGGGGATAGCGTTTTTTGTATTACAGACTCTTTGTCGCACACGAACGGATTCTCGTCTCCTTCCATGTATAAGTGAAAGTCGGCTTCGGACGCGACTAGCATCATGTTGTGGAACCCTTCGTTGTCCCGCAAAAAGAACTTGTAGGCAAAATGCCCATCAAAATTAGTGGCGCACAGCTCGGTAAGTTGCGGATCCAGCGCGTTTATTATGTCGTTGTAGAGTTCGCGACAGAATGTGTCGTCGGCAAAGCAGCTCTGTGCCAAAAGAAATGCCAAAGTCCAAATATTTTTCATTCTATAGCGTCTCAATTTTTTCTGTGAAAATCCCGCAGGATTGCTCCTGCGGGACTTTTGTTCACGGAGGTGTTATGGTTACAGTCCCATGCGGCGTCCTTCGCGGGTGTCCTTGCTGTTGATTTCGTGCTCCAGCGCCTGCAAGATGTTTTCTGGAGTCTTTTCGGCATCGTCCAGGAACCGGAAGGAACTATAGACGGCGTTGAAATCCCCGGGAGCAAGGGCCTTCAGGTTGCGGGCTTCGGCAGGGCAGGGGATACCTGCGAAAAAGGCGTTCCACAGGGTCTCGATTCCTTCGGGCTTCAGGTAGTTGAACTTGACCTTCAGTGCGAAGCGCCTACGGGAAGCTTGGTCCAGGTTGCCGTTGAAGTTGGTGGCGGCAATGAAGATTCCCTTGAAGTTTTCCATCTGGGTCAGCAGTTCGTTGACCTGGGAAACCTCCCAGGTGTGGTTGGCACCGCCTCTTTCCTGGAGCATACTGTCGGCCTCGTCCAAGAAGAGTATGGCCTTCTTGTCTTCGGCCTCCCGGAACATGGCCCGGATTTTCTTTTCGGTTTCGCCTACGAAACAGCCCAGAATGTCGCTGGCCTTGCGGATCAGCAGTTTACGTCCAAGGTTTCTAGCGACGTATTTTGCGAGTTCCGTCTTGCCGGTGCCTGGGGCACCGTAGAACAGCACGTTCAGCGAATCCGGGCGGTCACTGTCCCGCATGGTTTTCCACTTGTCGTCGAAGGACTTGAGAACCCGTTGGATGCGTTCCAGATTGTTGTCGATGTTCAGCACGTCCAGCATATATTGGGGCGAATGGGATTCCTTGTCCCGGCTGGCGTATTCCAGAGGGAGCCCCATCAGGTCGGCCTGGGCCGTGGCAATCTGACGGACAACGGTGGAGGTGTCGAAGGAACAGCCCGACTCTTTCAGCATCTTGGCGCCCGAAATAGCCTGGGTGATACCGCCTGCTGTGATGGGGAATTCGGTGGCAAATGTTTCTACCATGTCGGGGGAGAGCAGGTCTTCGGCCTTCTGCTCCTTGATGACGGAGTTCCAGATACCAAGGCGCGTTTCTGCATCGGGCCTTTCGAATTGTATAGAATAGTCGAACCGGCGTAGAGAACTAGCCTCGATATACTGGGTTTCGTTAGAAATCCAGATGACTGGAACCTTGATCTGTTCCAGGAAAAAGTTGAGGGCCCCTTTTTCGCAAGAATTCAAGATAAGGTCGGCTTCGTCCACTAACAGAATGACTTTTTGGTTGTTGAACTTGTTGGCTGCAAAGAGGACGCTCCCCATGCGTTCGGAAAGAACGGAATTGTTGCGGCAACCCTTGTGGGAACCTTCTGTACGCACGACGGTCGTGACAAGGGGGCGGCCCAGCTCTTTGGCGATGGATTTAGCAAGTTCCGTCTTGCCCGTTCCTTCGACTCCATACAGGAAAATGTTCAGCCCCTTGCCAGCGGGGTTGTTTTTGAGCATCTCGTACATCAGTTCCACTTCGGGCTTGCCCCGGCTCAGTTCGCTATAAGGGACACAATTGCCCTGATAGGTCTGGCAGTATAGGGAGTCCAGGTCGTCGCCGGAACTGCCGTCCAAAAAGAACCCGATACGTCGGGAAATATCCAGGTCCTCTTCAAGGATGTGCATTTTTTTCAAGGTCCCGTCGTTGGAGAGAGTTTTCTCGATATCCACATTTGGGTAAAGCCTTGGGAAAATCTCGATGACGCTTGTACTACCAAAGCGGTTCTGGGTTTTCAAATGCCCGCAGAGGTGTTCGCAGATTTCCTTGTTGAAAAAAATCCATGCGAAAAGAGCGATTTCCATTTCTTGTTCGGAAAGGTTGAAGGTCTTTTTGAGGATTTTGATGCGCCTGAGGAACGAGTCCTCTTTTTTTTCGGCATGATCTGTCAAAATTTTGACCAGCTCTCCTTGGAAACTGTCATAGAATATTTTTTTTGCAGTTCCGTCAAAGATAGATTCGTTGTCTAGATATTTACCTCCAATTCTACTGGCTTCGCAATGGTCGTCATGACCCTCGATGAAATTTCTGATAGCGTTAATAGTCTTTTTACGCCTGTTGTAGGCCACGGGCATGCTGTAATCGTTTTGGAATCCATCATCTTCGTCTTCAAAATCGAATTCCTCAACAGGAAATTTTTTAGGGTGGACGGCTTTTTTCTGGGTGGATTCCGTAATTTTATTTCGGGATTCAAAATGGTGCATGACATCGGTCAGCACGTTTTCGGCATTTTTTCGGGGCAAAATGCTGAGACTGTCTTCTGCGTCGGGCCTTCTTTTTTCGCAACGGAGGGCCCGGAGCCAATATTCATACCCCTTGAGCACGATAAAGTTGAGTTGGACCTCGCTAGCCGAAAAATCCTCATCGAGGGCCTTGAGCACATTCTTAAAATACGTTTTTGCCATAAAATCTCCTTTCTATATATCGCTTTGGGGGTATGGGTTGTAAAGACTTTTTCCTAAAAACCCATTTTTCGGTTGGCGTGATGGTCCTTGGCGTCGATCTCTTTTTCCAGTTCTCTGGTGATGCGTTCGGGGGTCAGCCTTTCAGCAGGCAGGTAGCGGAGCTTGGAGTAGACGGCATTGAAATCACCGGGGGCAAGCATTTTGAGTTCCTTGACCTGTTCCGGGCAATCCAGGGTGGGGAAGAACGACTTCCAGATGTTTTCGATGCCTTCGGGATTCAGGTAGTTGAATTTGAGTTTCAGGGCAAAACGCCTTCGGGAGGCCGTATCCAGGTTGCCGTTGAAGTTGGTGGAGGCGATGAAGATGCCGTTGAAGTTTTCTAGCTGGGTTAGTACCTCGTTCACCTGGCTCACCTCGTAGCTGTGCGATGCTCCATTCCTGTCCGAAATCATGCTGTCGGCCTCGTCAAAGAGCAGTATGGAGCGGGATTCTTCGGCCTCTACAAAGGCTGCACGGATTCTCATTTCGGTTTCGCCTACGAACATTCCTTTCAGATCACTGGCACGCTTGATAATCAGGTTGCGGTTCAGCTTTCGGGCGAGGAAACGAGCAAATTCTGTTTTGCCGGTACCGGGAGCGCCGTAGAGTAAAATGTTCAGAGAGCGGGGCGCCGTACTGTCGCTCAAATTATCCCACTGGGCATTGAAGCATTCCGCAATTTCCATGACCTCGTTCATGTCGCCGTCAATGTTGATGCCAGAGAAGGTGTAGGCGGGGGCATGGGTTGCCTTTTCGCGGGTGTTGTCACATTTGATGTTCAGTAAGTTTGCGTGGGCCTCTAGCATTTTGCGCATCACGTTTACGGCAAGGCACTTGTCGGTGCTTGCGATATGCATGGCCTGCTGGGCGGCATAGGTATAGCCGCCGACGGTTACTGGGAATTCGGCTGCGATGGACTTGATATCCTCTTCGCTGATCATATCAGGCACGTTGAGGGTTTCCAAGACGGAACGCAGCTGGTCGGCCCGCTTTTCGGCGTTAAAGTTCTTGAATTCCATGGAAAAATCGAACCGCCGGCGGGTACTTTCTTCTATATAGCGGATGTTGTTGGAAATCCAGACGATGGGGGTGTGGATTTCTTCCATGATCATATTGAGCATCCCTTTTTCGAGGCCATTCAGTATCTGGTCTGCCTCGTCTACGAGGATAATGGCATTCTGGTTTTCGAATTGGATGGCGGCCAGCTGGAGCGTGCGCAGCCTATGCCGCAGAATGGATTCGCGAATATTTGTCTTAGGTCCCAGTAAGCCTTCGGATTCAGGGCAAGATCTGATAGAGTACAGAGGGAGCCCAGTCGCCTCGGCGAGAGCCTTGGTGAGTTCCGTCTTGCCGGTGCCAGCACGCCCGTAGAAAAGAATGTTCAGGGCCTTTTTCTTGTCGTGATGGGCCAGCAGGTACACGAGCATTTCAGCTTCAGGCCGGTTCTTGGTGAGGGCATCGAAGGGGATATGCGAAGGCTCGACGGCTTCAATATCGCCAAGTTGAGTGCATTCCTGCTGGCCATTCAGATGTAGTTCGACTTCATGGTCCAATTCCAGTTCGGTATTTATAATATACAGTCTCTGGAGTCTAGAGTCGAATCCGGTCAGTTCGGAGAACCGCTGTTCAGAAAGGTTGGTGGCTGTCAGCAGCAGGGAAACATCTTTGTTGAAAAAGCGTAATTTCTGGCTACGCTGCAGGAACCTCTTTTCGTCAGGCATAGACATTTCATCGCGATTCACCAGCCACAGGAAAAGGATGATGTTGATCTCGTCATCATTCAGCTTGCACAGGTCCTGGAGTGACTGGATACGTTTCATGGAGGAATCGTTCTCGTCGGTACCTTTTTTAAGTTCCCCGATGGCGTATTTGATAAAGTGGGGGGCGATGGCCTGCTGCAGCTGCATCCATTTTTCTGGGGAGACCATGTCGGTGCGCAGGCTTGCTATGCGGCCGATGATTTTCTTGCCGGCCTTGTAGTAGTCGCCATTGGGATAGTTTTCCAGGAAAAACTTGCCATGTTTTCCGGCAAAGGAGTCTACGTAGGGGCCATCATCCTCGTCAGAGGAGGCGTTTTCCATTTCGTCACGGACAATTTCCTGGATGATAGGGAACAGGGACTGGGTATCCATCAGGCTGAAAACAGCCTTGGGGTTCAGGTAGCCCACGTCATTTTGCAGGAGTCTGACCCAGAATTCCAGCATTTTCAGCTTTGTAAAGGGGGCGGTGTCGCGTTCGACAGCTTGTTTAGCCCCGTTTTCGATGAGTTGCTGGGCGATGTCCTGGAAATATCCGTTGATTTTCATTTTTTTTCCTCTCCTATTAAAAGGCTCGACTGTTTGGGGACGCGACGAACCTCCCATGCCCGCTTAAAGCGGACATAGTATCCCTAAAAAAATTCAATAAAAAAACGTGAGGGGGAAAAGTGGGTACAATATAGTAAAAAATGCCCCTTTTGGCAAGAGAAAATAATGAGTTTTTCCTTAGAACTGTTTGTGATTTTTTATACTATACACTATATAGTTTAGTTGAAAAAAAGGAGAACCTTATGACTGTCGGAATCGTCGTTCTTGTAGTAGTGGTAATTCTTGTGGGCTGGTTCATCGCCATGTACAATGGCCTGGTGAAACTCCGCAACAACCGCGAAAACGCCTTTGCTAACATCGATGTGCAGCTCAAGCAGCGCTATGACCTGGTGCCCCAGCTGGTGGAGACCATCAAAGGGTACGCCACCCACGAAAAGGAGACTCTCGAAAAGGTGACTGCCGCCCGCGCCGCTGCCATGAACGCCACCACCGTCGACGAGAAACTTGCCGCCGACAAGGCCCTGTCGGGCGCTCTTGCCGGACTCCGGGTTTCGCTGGAGGCCTACCCCGAACTGAAGGCCAACCAGAACTTCTTGCAGTTGCAGAACGAACTGGCCGACATCGAGAACAAGCTTTCCGCCGCCCGCCGCTTCTTCAATTCCACCACCCGCGAACTGAACAACGCCTGCGAGGTGTTCCCGAGCAACATCGTGGCGGGCATGTTCGGCTTCAAGCGCGCCCCCATGTACGAGGCCACCGAAAACCGCGAGACTCTCAACAAGGCCCCGGAGGTGAAGTTCTAGAGGTATGAGCGGTGAGGTCGGGCTACGCCCTTTGGGGGCGGCTTGCGATGCAAGCCTTTGAGCTAAAGTAACGTGCTTTTGGTGCGGTTCTGAAAGCCTCATACCTCAAAGGGAACCCTGGAGCATAGCGATAGGGTGACCGTGCCCACGCCTCAAAGCACCGAAGGTGCGACCTGTATGAAATACGTCGGGCTCCAGACACAGATTTGGCGGAATAACCGCAATACGGTTATCCTGCTCTGCATGTTTCCCGTGATTCTTCTCGGGATGGTTCTCCTGGCGATAATGACCCTGGATTTTTTCGGCTGGTTCTGTTGGGACGGGGCCTGCCCGCCGGGTCCACAGGCCGCCACCTTCCACTGGCCCATCATCTGGTACTATTTCAAGGACGCCATGCCCTTCACGCTTTGCATGACGGGGCTCTGGTTCATTATCGCCTACTGCACGAATACCGCTATCATCCGTCACATCACTCACGCAAAGCCGACGGAACGCAAGGACAACCTGCGAGTCTATAACCTGGTAGAAAACCTCTGCATCGCAGGTGGCATAGAGATGCCCCAAATCAATATCGTCGAAGACGACCAGCTGAACGCTTTTGCCAGCGGGGTAGATGTTCCGTCTTTCACAATCACGCTTACGACCGGACTTATAGACAAACTAGACGATGCGGAACTGGCCGCCGTCATCGGGCACGAACTGACCCACATCAAGAACCGTGACACCCGCCTGATGGTGGTGTGTATCGTATTCGTCGGGATTTTTGCGGCCATCCGGTCCATGGCCGTGCGGATGCTTATGGGGCTGCTCACCGGGCCCCGCCGCCGCACCACCAACCGCAGCAAAAAAAATGGCGGCGGCGGTGGCGCCATATTCGGAATCATCCTGTTCCTGGTGGCGCTTATCGTATGGAGCACCGTCGGATATTTCTTCAGCTGGCTTACCCGTATGGCCATTTCCCGCACCCGCGAATACGTGGCCGACGCCGGCGGCGCCGAACTCTGCGGAGACCCTCTGGCCCTGGCTTCCGCCCTGCAGAAAATTTCTGACAATCCGGGTCTTGACAATGTCCACCGGGGCGACGTGGCTCAACTCTACATAATACATCCCGACGAGGAATTCGACAACGACATGAAACTCTCGGGCTGGGTGGCCAAGGCGAATACCATGTTCTGCACCCACCCCGATACGCCGGAACGTATCAAAATTCTGAAACAGTTCTAGAGGAAAATGTATATTTCCATTAGGTGGAATCTACGGTATGATTTGTAAAGCGATAAAATACCTGTGGATGGGAATGGCTTTTTTGTGGTTCGTCGCCTGCAACGGTGACGATTCCTACATGTATCACGACTATTGTGAAAGTTATGACTGTAAGCCTTCTACCGAGGTTCTGCAACGGCCTACGTCTTTTGCGCTGGAACTGCAACTGAATGATTCTGCTGATTCGCGTGTGGCAAAACTCTATACGCTGGATTGCCAGTTCCTCCCCGGCGAAGACTCTCTGGAACTGAGCACGTTTTGCGTGGATAGCCTTAAGTACGGCAAAAGCGATTCTTTAAGACACCTCCCCCAGAAGAACAAGAATTCTTACGAGAATTTTAGTTCTTTGCACATAAAAGAGGATGGGTACATTCTAGAAAAGTTTGCACGAATTCCCATAGATGATGACGACCATTTGCGCTTTACCCTAGTGGACCGCAAGAACAAGAAAAAGGCTTTTGATTTGGATCTGTCTGCCTTTATCAAGATGTACGAACTCCATGGTGATACCTTTGTTTTTAAGTTTCCGGACAGCACCACTTTCACTGCCTTTACCCGCGATACTACATTCAGCGAGAAGGACTGTGCCGTCCCGTTTACGAGTGAAAAATCGTATGAATGCTATGATTATTCCGTTTACGGTGACACCTATATGGATACGACCATCTATTGTATTCTGCAACCAGGCGATAGTTACGAAAATGTTTATCACTATATGACTACGTCAGAATTTTCGGGTGTGCATTTGAGCGATATCGGTGATTCTAGCGCCTGCAAGTCGCAAAGGTTCTATGCGAGCATTACAGAACAAAAACCATGGCTTATCTACTATGTCCAATGTGACAAGATTAGTCTGGACTCTTTGCCTGATTCGCTTTCCCTGAGCAATCTTTATTCCCGCCGGTTGATGAATGAATCTCTCCTGGACTCCCTGGGTGACCGAATGTACCGATGGAGCGAAGACCAGTCTGATTCCACATGGGTTACCGGTCACCGTCATTCTTGGCACACCGTTACCCGCCTTGATGAACAGGGCCCTGACAAAGAAGATGATTTCACGGTTTACACCATCTACAAGGATTAAGGGCAACCCATGAAAAGACTTGTTTTCTTGTTGATTGCACTTTTGGTGGTGTCTTCTTATGGAGAAGAGTCGGCGTTTGGGCAACGGCGAAAGAGCAGTTTTTATTTTGACGCCACGGTAGGTATGGCTTTGCGCCACCTTGAGGCGGTGCAGGCGGTTCACGACTATTCGGAGTCAAGTCCTGCTTGCCATTTTGAACCTGACGGTCGTTATGTGTGTGGCGAGAAATCTTCTGGTGGCAAATATGGTTCCTATGAAAAAGATATTGGCTATACGGGTTTTGGCCCCCTGTTTTCAATGCGGCTTGGCTGTTTGATAAAGGGTGTTGTTGCTCCTTTTGCAAATATCGAATTTGAAAAAACTGGAGGAAAGGTTCATGGGCGTGAAAAAGACGAAGACGATGCCAAGCCAAGGTCGGCCTTTTTGGGTGGTGGCCCTGGCGTTGCCATTTATCCTTTCAGCCATTCAGAAGGTGCTGCCAAGAATCTTTATATGGTTGCTACTGCAAATATGTTGTTGGGTAGCGGTGGCGGTATCGGTTTTTTGGGAGTCAATGTATTGTTTGAAGCGGGCTACCTTTTTCCTGTGTCGGAACGACTTAATTTTGGCTTTGCCGCCGGGGCAGACCTTATTTCCCCCGGTGAAATCGATGATGATATTAACGATGATAGCGGCTACGGCGTTTGGGTCGGCCTTAAGTTCGTGAGAAAATAAGCCCCGTTGTCATCCCCGCATCCAACTTGTCATCCCCGCGCAGGCGGGGATCTCCTAGCGGGCATTTCCCTTTTCCCGCTTGATCTGCTTCAGTTGCGCAAGCCTTTCTCCAAGAGCCTTTTCTTTTCCGTAGGGCTTGGGCTGGTAAATCTCGGTACCTTCCAGCTGCTTGGGTAGATGTTCCTGTGCGGAGTAAGCACCCGGGCTGTCGTGGTCGTACTGGTAATCGACTCCGTAGCCCAGCTTTTCGCCGACCTTCGTCACCGAATTGCGGAATGCCCGCGGCACGGGGAGCGTTCCCGTCTGTTTTACAATCTGGTCGGCCTTCATTCCCGCCAGCTCCAGGCTGTTGCTCTTGGGAGCAAGGGACAGGTAAACTGCCAGTTCGTCGAGGGCGATGAGTCCTTCGGGAATTCCCATGAAGTCGTAGGCCTCGCGAGCGGCGGTGGCCAGCAGTAAAGCGTTGGGGTCTGCAAGGCCGATATCTTCCATGCTCATGCGCATGAGGCGCCGAAGAATAAACCGCGGGTCTTCGCCGCCTTGCAGCATGCGGTGCAACCAGTAGAGGGCGGCATCCGGATCACTTCCGCGCACCGACTTGTGCAGGGCCGAAATCAGGTTGTAGTGCTCTTCGCCGCTCTTGTCGTAGCGCAGGGGCTTCTTGTACTGAAATTCTTCCAGGAGTTTTTCGTCAATGACCTTGCGGTCCCCCAGGTTCTTGCCAATCCATTCAATCTGGTTCAGCAAAAAGCGGGCGTCGCCGTCGGACTGGGCAATGAGTTTTTCAACGACGGCGTCTTCGACTTCCACATCCTTCAGTTGCAATCCGCGGGGGTGGTCCCGCAGGGCGCTGAAAATCAGCGTGCGTAAATCTTCTTTGCTTAAGGGGGCAAAAAGAATCAGCTGGCAGCGACTCAGGAGTGCGCTGTTGACCTCGAACCCCGGGTTCTCGGTGGTGGCGCCTATGAGCGTCACCGTGCCGTCTTCCACGGCACCCAACAGCGCATCCTGCTGGCCCTTGTTAAACCGGTGGATTTCGTCGATAAACAGGATGGTGTCCTTGAACATGCCCTTCATCTTGCGGGCATCTGCGAGGACTTCCTTCACTTCCTTCACGCCGCTGGCTACCGCCGAGAGCGCCACGAAGGCTTTCTTGGTGTGCTGGCGGATTACGTGGGCGAGGCTTGTCTTGCCGCAGCCCGGCGGGCCCCAGAAAATCATGCTGGGAACGTTGTCGTTCTCGAGACTCTTGCGCAATAGGCTCTGCTCGCCCAGAATCTTGTTCTGGCCAAGAAATTCGTCCAGGTTCTGCGGGCGGAGTCTTTCGGCGAGGGGCTGGTCCATTAGGCTTGGGCGTCCTCGTTTACGAATTCGAACTTTGCAAAGCCAGAGGGCAGTTCCCGTGTGGGCCTGCCGTCTTTCAGCATGCAGTGGAGCGTAGAGCCCGTAGTGCATAGCTTGCCGTTTACCGTCGCCTTGTATAAAAAGCGCACCCGGAGCCTGTCAACCCGGACCATGGTGGTCTCGATGTCCACGAATTCGCCATAATGGGTGGGGTTCTTGAACTGGACGTTCAGCTCCAGGACGGGGCTCGAAAAACCTTCGGCCTCCATGTCGGCGTAGCTTGCGCCCGCTTCGCGGAAATATTCGGTACGGGCCTGCTCGAACCACACGGCGTAAACGGCGTGGTGCACGATTCCCATCTGGTCGGTTTCCGCATAGCGAACGTCAATACGTGCCGTATGCTTGAAAGTGCATGTTTCCATTGGCTTAAATATACAAATCGTTGCTCAAAACATCGGTCATGGAGAAAGTTTTCAAAAAAATGCTTGAAAGTGGCGAAAATTGGCGATTTCCGCAAATCAACAACTTATCAACACTCCACACCCCTTTTGTGGACAAAACTTTTGCGAAAAAAGAAAAAAATCGCAATTTTTTTTGCGTAAGTGCTTGATTTTTATTGACAAAACCCACCAAATCTTATTAAATTTGGCTCACTCTATTATCTTTAGGGGTACTAGAGTGCGTGCCAAAGTAGCTCAGCTGGTAGAGCAGCTGATTTGTAATCAGCCGGTCGTAGGTTCGATTCCTATCTTTGGCTCGAAACAAATGCATCGTTGCCCGAGTGGTTAAAGGGGACGGACTGTAAATCCGTTGGCTCACGCCTACCGTGGTTCGAAACCACGACGATGCACGACCACAAGACCCGCCAGTGCGGAAACGTAGCGGCGGGTCAAATGCCCAGGTAGCTCAGTGGTAGAGCACTTCCTTGGTAAGGAAGAGGTCTCGGGTCCGACTCCCGATCTGGGCTCTCACTAAACGGAGATAGAATAAAATGGCAAAAGAACATTTTGATAGAAGCAAGCCGCACTGCAACATCGGCACCATCGGCCACGTTGACCACGGCAAGACCACCCTGACCGCCGCAATCTGCACGACCCTCGCAGCCCGCGGTCTCGCCGCCGCCAAGCGTTTCGACGAAATCGACAACGCTCCCGAAGAGAAGGCCCGCGGCATCACGATCAACACTTCTCACGTCGAATACACCACTGCAAACCGTCACTACGCTCACGTCGACTGCCCGGGGCACGCCGACTACGTCAAGAACATGGTGACCGGTGCCGCCCAGATGGACGGCGCCATCCTCGTCGTTGCCGCTACCGACGGCCCCATGCCCCAGACCCGTGAACACATCCTGCTCGCCCACCAGGTTGGCGTGCCCAAGATCGTGGTGTTCATGAACAAGGTCGACATGGTCGACGACCCCGAACTCCTGGACCTCGTGGAAATGGAAGTCCGCGATCTCCTCTCCAAGTACGAATTTGACGGCGAGAACACCCCGATCATCCGCGGTTCCGCCCTCAAGGCCCTGGAAGGCGACGCCGCCTACCAGGACAAGATTATGGAACTCATGGACGCCTGCGACACCTACATCCCGCTGCCGCAGCGCGAGACCGACAAGCCGTTCCTGATGCCCATCGAAGACGTGTTCACCATCACCGGCCGCGGCACCGTGGCTACCGGCCGTATCGAACGCGGCGTCGTTCACCTGAACGACAAGGTTGAACGCGTGGGCCTCGGCGAGACCACCGAATACGTGGTGACCGGCGTGGAAATGTTCCGCAAGCTTTTGGATGACGCCCAGGCCGGCGACAACGTTGGTCTGCTCCTCCGCGGCGCCGAAAAGAAGGACATCAGCCGCGGCCAGGTTCTCGCCGCCCCGAAGTCCGTGACCCCGCACACCGAGTTCAAGGCAGAAATCTACGTCCTCACGAAGGACGAAGGCGGCCGCCACACCCCGTTCATGAACGGCTACCGTCCTCAGTTCTACTTCCGCACCACCGACGTGACCGGCACCATCCAGCTCCCTGAAGGTGTCGAGATGGTTACCCCGGGTGACACCGTTACCATCCACGTGAACCTGATCGCCCCCATCGCCATGGAAAAGCAGCTCCGCTTCGCTATCCGTGAAGGTGGCCGTACCGTTGGTGCTGGTTCCGTAACCGAAATCATCAAGTAATCAGGATTAAAAATGCCTAGAGAACTCATCGTGCTCGAATGCACAGAATGCAATCAGCGCAACTATGATTGCGACAAGAACAAGCGTCTTCACCCCTCCCGCGTGGAGTACAAGAAGTACTGCCGGTTCTGCCGCAAGCATACCGTTCACAAGGAATCCAAGTAAGGAATTCGGAATAGGTCGGTAGCTCAATTGGTAGAGTCACGGTCTCCAAAACCGTTGGTTGGGGGTTCGAGTCCCTCCCGACCTGCTCGCTTCCTCAGGAGTCATTATGCGTAAGATCCAGCAATATGTGAAAGAGTCTATCCAGGAATTGAAGAAGGTCACCTGGCCTACTTGGGAAGAACTTAAAGGATCAACTCTCGTGGTGATGCTCTTCAGCGTCATTATGGGTTGCTATATTGCCGGTCTCGATGTTGGTCTCTCTTGGGTTATCGACAAGATTATGGGGAGGGGCTAGCATGAAACGCTGGTACGCCATCCATACCTTCTCGGGTCAAGAAAACAACATTAAAAAGCACATCGAGCAGATGATTGAGCGCGAAGGCGTTCAAGAAAAGTTCGGCCAGATTATCGTACCGACGCGTGAAGTGGTCAGCAATGTCCGCGGCAAGCGTCGTACTTCTGTTCAGAACCTGTTCCCTGCTTACATCATCATTGAAATGGAGCTGGACGAGCTCACCCAGCACCTGGTGTCGACCATCAATGGCGTCACCCATTTCGCCGGAATGACCCGCACAAGCCGGGTTCCCATTCCGCTTCAACAGAGCGAGGTCGATCGCCTTCTGGGAGTCAATCCTGAAGACACCATCGAAGGCGAGATCCAAATCCCGTACACTATTGGCGATAATGTCTGCATCAAGGAAGGTCCTTTCAAGGGCTTTGTGGGCGTCGTAGATGAGATTATGGAAGACAAGACCAAGATTAAGGTCATGGTTTCTGTTTTCGGTCGTTCTACGCCTGTGGAACTCGGCTTCAACCAAGTCGAATCCACTGACGCTTAATGGTACGGTTTTTGCAACGGAGATAACACAGTGGCAAAGAAAATCACAGGTTATATTAAGCTCCAGATTCCCGCCGGCGCCGCTAACCCGGCTCCCCCGGTAGGTCCCGCCCTTGGTCAGAAGGGTGTGAACATCATGGAGTTCTGCAAGCAGTTTAACGCTAAGACCCAGAACGACAAGGGTATGATTATCCCGGTCGTCATTACGGTCTATGCGGACAAGAGCTTTACCTTCATCACGAAGGTATCGCCGGTCCCGGCCCTCATCAAGAAGGCTGCCGGAATCGAGAGCGGCTCTGGTGAACCCAACCGTAAAAAGGTTGCAAAGATCACCAAGGCCCAGGTCCAGGATATCGCCCAAAAGAAGATGCCGGATCTAAACACAATCGACCTCGAAGCCGCTATGCGCATGGTTGCGGGCACTGCTCGTTCCATGGGCGTCGAAGTGGTTGACTGAGGCAGGTAATTCACCGTTACGTATCTGACAGGAAAATTTCATGTTCAGAGGAAAAAAATACAAGAAGGTTGCAGAAGCTTTCGACCGTAACAAGGCTTATGGTCTGAGCGAAGCAATCGAAATCCTAAAAAAGTCCGAGGTGAAGTTCGACCAGACGGTCGAAGTGCACTTTAACCTCGGTGTGGACCCAAAACATTCCGACCAAGTGGTTCGTGGCACGGTTGTGCTGCCGCATGGTACCGGTCGTCAGGTCCGCGTTCTCGTGTTCTGCAAGGACAACAACATTGAAGTTGCAAAGAACGCAGGCGCTGACTATGCTGGCGGTGCTGACTTGGTTCAGAAGATACAGGAAGGATGGCTGGAATTCGATTCCGTCGTTGCTACTCCCGACATGATGCCGGTGATTAGTAAGGTGGCCCGTGTTCTTGGTCCTCGTGGTATGATGCCTTCTCCCAAGGCCGGTACGGTGACCGTTAACGTCGCCCAGACCGTCAAGGAACTGAAGGCCGGTAAAATCCAGTACCGCGTTGACAAGGGCGCCAACGTCCACGCTCCTGTAGGCAAGCTCTCCTTCAGCGTCGAACAGCTGGCCGAAAACGCCAAGACCGTTATCGACTCTGTGGTTAAGAACAAGCCCCAGTCTTCTAAGGGCACATACATCAAGAGCCTCACTCTGACGGCTACGATGGCCCCGGGCATCAAACTTGATATGGCACTGACGCGCTAGGAGGAACCATGAAAGCTGTAGTTAAAAAACAACAGACCGTGGACGCTCTCGTCGAGTCGTTCAAGGACGCCACCGCCGTCTATCTGCTCAATTTCCAGGGCATCACTGTCGAAAAGGACAATGCCCTGCGTAAGGCTCTCGCTGCAAAGGGCGTTAAGTACCACGCTGTGAAGAACACTCTTCTGAAGCGCGTGCTCGCTGCCCTCAAGGTTGAAGGTCTCGACGACCAGCTGACCGGAGCTACCTCCGTGATGGTTGGCTTCGAAGAAGATCCTCTTCTGCCTGCCCGCGAAATTGAAGCATTCCACAAAGCAAATCCTGATTTCTTGGTCGCCAAGAGCATTTACCTCGACGGTAAGCCCATGCCTGGCTCCGAAGTCGTGAACCTCGCTAAGATTCCTGACCGTAAGGGCATGATCGCTATGATCGTCTCTATGGCTCTTGGCCCTGGCTCCACGATTGCCGGTCAAATCAAGACCCTCCAGGAAAAGCTGGAAAAAGAATCGGGTTCCGAAGCCGCAGCTCCTGAAGCTGCCGCAGCACCGGAAGCTTAACAACAAACCACAAACCAAAACTTTTAAACGGAATAATCGGAGAAACACATCATGGCAACTGATATCAAGGCACTGGGCGATCAAATTGTTGGTCTTACCCTTCTCGAAGCCAAGGCTTTGGCTGACTACCTCAAGGAAACTCACGGCATCGAAGCTGCTGCCGGTGGCGCCGTCGTAATGGCCGCCGCTGCTGCTGCCCCCGCCGAAGAGAAGACCGAATTCGACGTGATCCTCGTCGAATGCGGCGCTCAGAAGATGAACGTCCTTAAGGAAGTTCGCGCTATCACCGGTCTCGGCCTCGCCGAAGCCAAGAAGGTCGTCGAGACTGCTAACAGCGTCATCAAGGAAGCCGCTCCCAAGGCCGACGCCGAAGCTCTCAAGAAGAAACTCGAAGAACTCGGAGCAAAGGTTACCCTTAAGTAATGCTCTCAGTTCTTTGAACTGCTCTTGCCAATCGCCTGCACGTAAGTGCGGGCTTTTGGTGTTTTTATCTAATCAGGCCCTTCACCGGATGAGGTATTTCTAATGACAACGGAGCGAAAGAGTTATTCCTCCAACAGATTCCAGCTGGAACTTCCGTACTTGATCGAAGTCCAGAAGGCATCGTACGAGCAATTCCTTCAGGCCAACATTCCCCAAGAAAAGAGGATGAAAGTCGGTCTGGAGCGGGTCTTCCAGGACATCTTCCCGATTACCGACCAGAACGGTCTCTATTCCCTGGAATACGAAAAATACTATTTCGGCATCCCGAAATACAGCATCCCTGAATGTCGCGAGCGCGGGCTCACCTACAGCATGGAGCTCTACGCTACGCTGGCCCTCCGCATTTTCGAAAAAGATGGCGAAGACCGCAAGCTGAAGGAAGAAGTCAAGAACGACGTCTTGATTTGCGAACTCCCCATCATGACCGAAAACGGCACCTTTATTGTGAACGGCGCCGAACGCGTGGTCGTGTCCCAGCTGCACCGCTCTCCCGGTGTGAGCTTCGACGAAGAAATGCAACCCAACGGTCGTTCCGACTACAAGAGCCGTATTATTCCGCACCGCGGCGCTTGGGTGGAATTCAACACCGAAGGTGACATCCTTTACCTGATTATCGACCGCAAGAAAAAGCTTGCGGCTACCGCCATGCTCAGAAGCATCGGTTTCGAGACCACTCAGGATATCTTGAACCTGTTCTACAAGAAGACCGAAGAAGTCTCCGTGCAGGACCTGGCCAACGAACTTGACGAAAACGGCAAGTCCGTGCTTATCGACCGTATCATCTTCAACGACGTGGTGGATTCTTCTACCGGTGAAGTGATTGTCGAGGCCAACACCGTTATCGACGACAAGAAGCTGGAATGCCTGCTTGAAAACAAGGTGGACAAGGTCGTTCTCCTCTCCAAGGAAGAAGAAAACCTGCTTATCCACTACACCCTGGCTGCCGACAAGACCAAGTCCAAGGGTGAAGCACTCCGCGCAATCTACTCGGTAACCCACCAGCAGCAGGACGAAGCTCCTAACGACGAAGCTGCACGCCTTTATTTTGAAGGCCTGTTCCTGAACGACCCCCGCAAGTACGACTTGGGCGAAGTGGGCCGTTACCGCTTGAACAACAAGGTTTATACCTCCGAAATCCAGGGCATCCTCAAGAGCGTCTCTGAACAGTTCAACATTCAGGACCTGAAGATCCCGAGCCTCTCTACCATGACCATGAGCAAGGCCGACTTCCTTGCCATCATCGAATACATGGTGGGCCTCTATGACGGAGCCTCCGGATACGCCCTGGACGATATCGACCACTTGGGCAACCGCCGCACCCGTTCCGTGGGTGAACTTTTGGCGGGCCAGATTTCCGTGGGCCTTTCCCGTATGTCTCGCGTCATCCGCGAGAACCTTTCTCTCCATTCCGACGAAGAACAGACCACTCCTCGTGACTTGGTGAACACCCGCATGGTGTCCTCCGTGGTCCAGTCCTTCTTCGGTTCTTCTCAGCTTTCCCAGTTCATGGACCAGATGAACCCGCTTTCTGAGCTCACTCACAAGCGCCGTCTCTCTGCTCTCGGTCCCGGTGGTCTTTCTCGTGAGCGCGCCGGCTTCGAAGTCCGTGACGTTCACTACACCCACTATGGCCGTCTGTGCCCCATCGAGACTCCTGAAGGACCGAACGTCGGTCTTATCAACTCCCTGGCTTCTTTCGCCGTGGTGAACCACTTCGGCTTTATCGAGACTCCGTATCGTATCGTGGGCCTTGTGGAATTTGCCGATGCCAATGGCAACAAGTGCATGTTCCCCGAAGAAAAGTGGCACTTCGGCATCTTCAAGGGCTTTGTCCATGACCCCCACCTGTTCGTGCAGTTGGAACTCTCCAAGAAGGAGATGGACGATGTCCGCATGAACCTGGACAACCGCCAGCGCGACCTGTTCGACAGCTTTGTGAACAAGGTGTTCCAGATCAAGGACGCCGAAGGCAACGTTTCTTACTGCAAGAATGGCTTTGTGCTGGACAGCTTCGACGGCAAGCCCGACTATGTGCAGAAGGGCTCTGCAGTTGAACAGATTGTTTCTGACTTTATCACTTACTTGACCGCCGACGAAGAAGATTCCTTCAAGGTGGCTCCGGCTTCTACCGAGCTCACCGACGACAACCGTTTCAAAGAAGAATACGTTATCGTCCGCGACAAGAGCGAATACCCCCACCTGCTCCGTCAGGACAGCATCGAAATCGGCGATACCGAAACGGACCACATCGACCTTATGGACGTGGCCCCGATGCAGATCGTGTCCGTGGCCGCAGGCCTTATCCCGTTCCTGGAACACGACGACGCCAACCGCGCCTTGATGGGTTCCAACATGCAGCGCCAGGCCGTGCCTCTGCTCCGTGCCGAAGCCCCCGTGGTGGGAACCGGCCTCGAACGCCGCGCCGCCCTCGACTCGGGTACGGTTGTGCGCGCCAAGCACGACGGCAAGGTGACCTTCGTGGATGCCCGCACCGTGACCGTGCAGCGTGGCAACATGGTGAACGGCAACTTCGAGCCTCTCACCGGCCTCGGCGAAAACTTTGAATTCCTCGGCAAGGATCCTATCGACAATTACGTGCTCCGCAAGTTCGAGCGCTCTAACCAGGATTCCTGCATCAACCAGAAGCCGATCGTTGACGTGGGCGACTTCGTGAAGGCTGGCGACGTGCTGGCTGACGGCGTGTCGACCGACCACGGCGAACTGGCTCTGGGTAAGAACATCTTGATTGGCTTCCTCCCCTGGAACGGTTACAACTACGAAGACGCCGTTATCATTTCCGAAGAGCTCGCCATCAAGGATACCTTTACATCCATCCATATCGAAGAATACGAGCTGGAAGTTCGCGACACCAAGCGCGGCCCCGAAGAGCTCACCCGTGAAATCCCCAACGTGGGCGAAGATGCGCTCCGTAACCTGGACGAAAACGGCGTGATTCGCGTAGGTGCCGAAGTCAATGCCGACGATATTCTGGTGGGTAAGGTGACGCCCAAGGGCGAAACGGAACTCACTCCGGAAGAACGCCTGCTCCGCGCCATCTTCGGCGAAAAGGCCGGCGATGTCCGCGATTCTTCTCTCAAGGCTCCTCCGGGAATGAAGGGCGTGGTGCTTGAAACCCGCATCTTCAGCAAGAAGGACAAGTCCGACAAGAAGAGCAAGGAAAAGGATGCGGAAATGATCGAAGAAATCCGCTCCAATTTCCAGACCCAGATCGACAAGATCAAGGCCTCTTGCCGCGAACACCTGTTCGAACTCCTGGCTGGCAAGGCCGCCGGTAAGGTGATGGACAACGAAACTCACGAACTCCTGATTCGTGAAGGCCAGATTTACAACGAACAGAACCTCGCCATGCTGGACGTGACCAAGGTTTCTCCGGCTTCCACCTTCGTGACAGGCGACGACGAGCTCCAGGAAATGGTGCTCTCCCTGGTGTTGGTGGCCCGCGACAACCTCGATACCCTGACTCGCACCATGGAAAAGGAAATCGACAAGGTCACCAAGGGCGACGAACTCAAGCCCGGCGTTCTCAAGAGCGTCAAGGTCTATATCGCCAAGAAGCGCTGCCTCTCCATCGGTGACAAGATGGCCGGTCGTCATGGTAACAAGGGCGTGGTCTCCAAGATCGTGCCTGTGGAAGACATGCCGTTCACCGAAGACGGTCGCCCCCTCCAAATTCTTCTGAACCCCCTGGGCGTGCCTTCTCGTATGAACATCGGTCAGGTGCTCGAAGTCCACTTGGGCTGGGCTGCAAAGACCCTCGGCTTCAAGGTTTCGACCCCCGTGTTCGACGGTGCCAAGTTCGAAGACATTTGCAAGGAACTGGAAAAGGCTTACCAGAAGAACCCCATTGTCAACTATGAAATGGATCCGGACAACAACAAGATTATCGGTAAGGCCAAGCTCTACGACGGCCGCACCGGTGAAGCCTTCTTGAACCCGGTCACCATCGGTTACATGTACTACCTGAAGCTGGGTCACTTGGTGGACGACAAGATCCACGCCCGTTCTATCGGTAGCTACGCCCTCGTGACGCAGCAGCCTCTGGGCGGTAAGAGCCAGTTCGGTGGCCAGCGCTTCGGTGAAATGGAAGTGTGGGCTATGGAAGCTTATGGTGCCGCTTACACCCTGCAGGAACTGTTGACGGTCAAGTCCGACGACGTGACGGGACGTTCCTTGGTCTATGACGCCATCGTCCACGGCAAGAACACTCCGAAGCCGGGTATCCCCGAATCCTTCAACGTGATGATTCGCGAAGTTCATTCTTTGGGTCTTGACATCGAGACCACTGGAGATAGGTAATATGTCTGAAGAAATGATTGAACAGACTGAAAATACTGGCGATATTTCCATACATCTCGCCGCTCCGGACCTGATCCGTTATTGGTCGTATGGTGAAGTGACCAAGCCGGAAACCATCAACTACCGCTCCTTCAAGCCCGAACGCGACGGTCTTTTCTGCGAAAAGATTTTCGGACCTGTCAAGAACTGGGAATGTAACTGCGGTAAGTTCAAGCGCGTGCGCTACAAGGGCGTTATCTGCGACCGTTGCGGCGTCGAAGTGACTCACTCCAAGGTGCGTCGCGAACGCATGGGTCATATCGAGCTCTCCATTCCTCTGGCCCACACCTGGTTCGTGAAAAACCAGCCCTGTGTTATCGGTGCTCTTTTGAACCTGAACACCAAGGACCTGGAACACGTCATTTACTACGAAAAGTACGTAGTGATCGACCCGGGTGACACCGACCTGGAAGAACGTTCCCTCATCGATGAAACCCAGTATCAGGACCTGGTTGCCGAAGGCCGTAAGTTTGACGCCAAGATGGGCGCTTCTGCCATCAAGCAGTTGCTGGACCGTCTTGACCTGACCAAGCTTTCCGAAGAACTCCGCCTGCAGGCCACCTCCAAGTCCAAGACCAAGCGCGACGAATCCGTAAAGCGCTTAAAAATTGTGGAAGCCTTCAAGAAGTCCCAGATGGAAAGCTTCCGTAGCTACTACAACAACCCCGATGGCTCCAGGGATTCTGGCAAGGCTTGGCTCAAGGGCCTCGCCGAGGCCGTGGCCGAATTCAAGGCCGACTACGAATCCAAGCACGACAACTTTGTGCTGGCCGACGCCTACGAGGAATTCCGCAACAAGTACAAGAACGAAGCCAAGCTGCTGGCCAACCAGCCTTCTTGGATGATTCTCGACGTGCTTCCGGTGATTCCGCCTGACCTGCGTCCCCTGGTTCCGCTGGAAGGCGGCCGCTTTGCGACCTCCGACCTGAACGAACTTTACCGCCGTGTCATCAACCGTAACAACCGCTTGAAAAAGTTGATTGACATCCGTGCTCCTAATGTGATTTTGTGCAACGAAAAGCGCATGCTGCAAGAGGCCGTGGACCAGCTGTTCGACAGCGGTCGCCGCAGTGCCCGTGCAGGTGGCGCCCGTCCGCTGAAGAGCCTCGCCGAACTGTTGAAGGGTAAGCAGGGCCGCTTCCGTATGAACCTCCTCGGTAAGCGTGTGGACTACTCCGGCCGTTCCGTGATTGTGGTTGGGCCGGAACTGAAGATGCACCAGTGCGGTCTTCCGAAGCGTATGGCTTTGGAACTGTACAAGCCCTTTATTATCCAGCGCCTTGAAGAAGACGGTATCGTCTATACCCTCAAGTCCGCCAAGAAGTACGTGGACGCTGAACGCCCCGAAGTGTGGGATATCCTCGAAGAAATCATCGAGGACCACCCGGTGATGCTGAACCGCGCTCCGACGCTGCACCGCTTGGGTATCCAGGCTTTCTATCCGAAACTGATCGAAGGTAATGCCATCCGCCTGCACCCCCTCGTCTGTACCGCATTCAACGCGGACTTCGACGGTGACCAGATGGCCGTGCACCTCCCGCTGTCTTTCGAGACCCAGCTGGAATGCCGCGTGCTCATGCTTTCTTCCAACAACATCCTGCACCCCGCTTCCGGTCAGCCTATCGCTGTGCCGGGCCAGGACATCGTGCTCGGTCTGTACTATCTGACTAAGCCCCGTCCGGGTCGCAAGGGCGAAGGCATGCACTTCTACGATCCCGCCGAAGCTATCCGCGCTTACGAAAACGGTGTCGTCGATCTGAACGCCATCGTTTACCTGCGTCTCCCCGCCGGTCGCAAGATTTACATGGGCGCCCTGGAAAAGGATGCCGTGTGCCTGCGTGAAAGCGCCGACGACAATGGCAATATCGAAGTTTCCGTCAAGGCAGGTGAAAAGATTAAGTTCCTCACCCTGACAGACGTGAACGTGATCAAGACCACTGTCGGCCGTATCATCTTTAACGAATTTGTTCCTAAGGAGCTGGGCTACGCCAACGAAACCTTCGGCAAGAAGGTGATTGCGAAGTCCATCGACGATCTGTACCGCCGTACCGGTAACCGCGTGACCGTGGATTACCTGGACGACCTGAAGGCCAACGGTTACCAGTGGGCAACCCGCGCCGGTTCCTCTGTGGCTATCGCCGAAATGGTGATTCCCGAAGAGAAGCAGGCCATGCTGGATGCCGCCACCGAAAAGGTGAACCAGATTCGCGGCCTCTACGAAGACGGTGTGATTACCGACGGCGAACGCTATAACCAGATTATTGACGTGTGGTCCCGCACCACGACGGATGTGGCCAACAAGCAGTGGGATTTGCTTTCCCGCGACCGTGACGGTTTCAACCCCGTCTATATGATGGCCGACTCCGGCGCTCGTGGTAGCCGTGAACAGATCAAGCAGCTGTCCGGTATGCGCGGCCTGATGCAGAAGCCTATCAAGCAGCTGGGCGGTCAGGAAGTTATCGAGAACCCGATTAAGTCCTGCTTCCGCGAAGGCCTGAACGTGATGGAATACTTCATTTCGTCTCACGGTGCCCGTAAGGGTCTGGCCGATACCGCTCTGAAGACTGCTGACGCCGGTTACCTTACCCGCCGTCTCGTGGACGTGGGTCAGGACCTGGTGGTTACTGAAGCTGATTGCGGCACTACCCAGGGTATCGAAGTCTCCGCCTTCAAGGACGGTGACGATACCGTGATTCCTCTGGAAGAACGTCTGTTGGGCCGTGCTCCTATCGAAGATATCAAGCACCCCGTGACCGGCGAAGTGATTGTGAAAGCCGGTGAACTGGTGACCGAACGCGACCTGCCGAAGATCAGCGCTTCCGGTCTGGAACACATCACCATGCGTTCCGTGCTTACTTGCGAATCTCGCACCGGTGTCTGCGCCAAGTGCTATGGCCGTATGCTTGCCTCTGGTCGTCCTGTTGACCTGGGCGAGGCCGTGGGTGTGCTTGCCGCTCAGTCTATCGGTGAACCGGGTACTCAGCTTACGCTGCGTACCTTCCACATCGGTGGTGCATCTTCCCGTCTGACTGTTGAAAACAACAAGAAGGCGACTGTAGATGGCCGTGTGGAACTGGAACAGGTGGAAACCGTGGATCACGAAGGCCAGAAGGTGGTGGTAAGCCGCATGGGCGAACTGGTGATCTTCGATACCACAGGTATTAACAAGGGTCGTTACCAGATTCCTTATGGCGCCATCTTGAAGGTTGCCAACAACGATTCTGTCCAGAAGGGACAGGAAATGTTCGAATGGGATCCGTATAACAGCCCCATTATCAGTAACGTGGCCGGTACCATCAAGTTCATGGACCTGGTGGAAAACGCTACGTTCCGCGTCGAAAAGGACGAAGTGACCGAAGTCGAAACCTGGATTGTCATTAGCGACAAGCGCGGCAAGCGCCGCCCCGCTATCAGCATCGTGGATGCGGGCAACAACAAGGTCGGTCACTTTATGCTTCCCGACGGAGCTATTTTGACTGTCAAGGACGGGGATTCCGTGACCATCGGTCAGACTGTGGCCAAGCTCCCCCGTGCCGCAGGTAAGACCCGCGATATTACCGGTGGTCTTCCCCGCGTGGCCGAACTCTTCGAAGCTCGCTGCCCGAAGAACAAGGCCTTTATCGCTCCTATGGACGGTCTCGTTTCTTACGGCGACGATGTCCGTGGAAACCAGAAGGTTATTATTCAGATGGACGACAAGAAGGAGGAAGTGCTGGTTCCCCATGGCGTGCATCTGGCGGTCAATGAAGGTGACCGTGTCCGTGCTGGTCAGAAGATTAGCGAAGGTAGCGTGGACCCCCACGATATCCTCGACGTTCTTGGACCCGAAGATGTCCAGCGCCATTTGGTGAACGAAATCCAGGCCGTTTATCGCCTGCAAGGTGTGGCTATCGCAGATAAGCACATCGAATGTATCGTGCGCCAGATGATGCGTAAGGTTCGCATCGAGGATTCCGGGGACTCTGAACTGCTTCCGGGCGAAGAAATCTCCAAGGCACGTCTTCGCGCCATCAACGACCAGTTGATTGCGGCTGGCAAGACGCCGGCGACCTTTACGCCGATGCTCCTTGGTATCACGAAGGCTTCCCTCGCGACAGACAGCTTCATCTCTGCCTGCTCGTTCCAGGAAACCACCAAGATCCTTACCCGCGCCTCCATCGAAGGAAGCGTGGACCCGCTCATGGGCCTTAAGGAAAACGTGATTATGGGTCGTCTGATTCCGTGCGGAACCGGTGCCCGCCACCTGAGGAACGTCCAGGTGGTCGATGCCGATGCCGAAATGGAAGAAAGGAAACGCTTGCAAGCGGTACAGGCCGAACACTACAGCACCGATAGCGCCATCCAGATGCTGGATAACGAAATCGGCATTTCCGACGAGGAAGAAGGCGAGTAATTCGGTCCAGTACTTGAAAACTTTGGAAAAAAAACTATATTTGCACTCCAAAATCTAGGAGATTAATAGTGCCTACTATTCAACAGCTCGTCCGTAACGGACGCGAACAAATCAGCAACAAGACCGCTTCCGTGGCCTTGAAGTCCTGCCCGCAAAAGCGTGGCGTCTGCACCCGTGTGTACACCAGCACCCCGAAGAAGCCGAACTCCGCTCTTCGTAAGATTGCCCGTGTGCGCTTGTCCAACAAGATGGAAGTGACTGCCTACATCCCCGGCGAAGGTCACAACCTCCAGGAACACTCCATCGTGCTCATCCGCGGTGGTCGTGTGAAGGACGTTCCCGGTGTCCGTTACCACATCATCCGTGGCGCCCTGGATACCCAGGCCGTCAATGGCCGTCAGAACGGCCGTTCCAAGTATGGTGTCAAGAAAAAAGGTGCCGCTCCGGCCAAGAAGTAAGGAAGTAGAATATGTCTAGAAGAAGAAAGGCTCTCCATCGCTCTATCCTCCCGGATCCGCGTTACAAGTCCACTCTCGTTACCGAACTGGTGGGCGTGGTGCTCAAGCAGGGCAAGAAGACCATCGCTGAACAGATTGTCTATACCGCTCTCGAAAAGCTCGGCCAGAAGCTCGAAGGTCCCGAGACTCCGCTCGAGAAGTTCGAAATCTGCCTCGACAACATCAAGCCCAAGGTTGAAGTGAAGTCCCGCCGCGTGGGTGGTGCCAACTACCAGGTTCCTATGGAAGTTGCTCCGGACCGCGCCAAGGCTCTCGCTCTCCGCTGGCTCCTCGACGCCGCCCGTAGCCGCAACGAAGCCAACATGGCTGACCGCCTTGCTGCCGAACTCGTTGCCGCCAAGAACGGCGAAGGCAACGCTGTTCGCAAGAAGAACGATACGCACAAGATGGCCGAAGCCAACAAGGCTTTCGCCCACTTCCGTTTCTAATTCTTGTTTAGCACAGAATTATCCTAGAGAAGGGCTCGCTGTAAACAGCGAGCCTTTTCTGTTTTGTCTAAAGCTCATGAAAAAACCATTACCTTATATGTTTTTTGAATAAGGGATTATATTTGTGCAGTTTCACAGAACGTGTTAGGGAAATATGACATGAAAAGCCACGATTTCAATCAATTATAAGAGTACTATAGGTTTATTCTTTTTAGGGGTAAGTTCCCTAGATTTTGATAGAAATAAAAATATCATAAAATCGGTTTCGGGATACGCAGAGAAGAGAAGCTGGATTTCATCTGGGAAGAAAATATTCAGATAATAGAACGGCAACTCCACATGACTTGATTGACTTTTATTTAATTCCAAAAGATTCAACAGTTTCTTTGATGCCGTTTTGTGTATATTTATGATTTGAAATATGTACAAAAAGGCGTTGTTGACAATAAGTTTGCTTGCCGCGTTTGCTTCTGCGGCTATGATTCGCTTTCCGCAGGGGGTTAAGGACATTTTCCCATGCTATGAACCTCACGGTCATTATTGCAAGATTGCGAATTACGCGAGTTCTACAACAATGCCGATGGATGGCGAATTGGTTTTCGTCGAAAACAAGGTGGATTGTTTTTATGGCGAAGGCCATGCGTATATAATCGCTAGGAGCAATGCCCCGGAACAGATTCGCGATAGCGTTTTTTGGGGAAGCAAGTCCCGTTGTTATGATGATAACACGAATTGCGGTAATCTCGGCGAAGGTGTGGAAGTACCTCGTTATACAAAAAATTCGGGACTTTTTTATTCGTGTAAGAATTCGAAAGCGACGGCCAAAGGCTGCAAGCCTGTGGAAAAGGGAATGGAAATTCTTGTAACGGACGATTTAAAAATATCGAATCTGTCACGAGAAGCCTTGCTATACTATTTCAAGGCGAGCCAAAGGAAAAGTTTGGATTCCTTGATGGCCTGGCTTTTGAAAAATCATAAATCGCAGGACTTTCACCAGACATTGCCGTGGGGCTTGAAAGATGAAGATGTCGTAAAGGTAGGGAATACCGCTGCGCCCAGGTGGACGGGAATGGATTTCTATTTGCGGACAAAAAAGGTCGAAAGCAAATCTTATAAACGAGGAAACTTTTCTTCTTTTGCTGACGTAATGAAAGCCTGTAAGGACTGGGGGGTGGCGCATGAAGCACCTTAGTATTTGCACAGCCTGTCTTTGTTTTGTTTGTGGAGCGTTTGCAGAAACGCCCCGCATTGCGGAATACTGCGCCAAGATTCTGGATGATAGTACATACGTTCCTTTGCTGATAAAGGACCTTGATGATCCAATCAAAGAGTGGAATTATCCTGATTCAATTCCTTGCGAACATACTCCGTGCCATGCCAATTGGAAAACGAAAAGCAAGGTCTTTTTCCCGTACGATATTGAGTGCCGTGAAGATGGTTTAGTGGGTTTGTTGGGTGGCGGTGGCGGAGGTATAGCCGTTTGTAGTCATTGTCCTAAGTATCCTATAAAGCTGGAACGTATTTGGAAACTTAGATTGTATGGTAGTAAAGATGAAGATGCTTGCTGTAGAAAAAGTGAAGACTATGAGGATAAGGCTACATTCTATCTTCGCAACGCCCGCGAATCTCTGAAGCCTTTTTATGGGCAAGTTTTCAAGGGCCGTTGGAAAGGCGAATGGGATACCAATGGCAATGGAGAATTCCCCCCGATGAAGCGAGATTTTTTGGCGCGGCTTGTGGGTGAATGTAACGATACGATTCCCGTTGTGGAATATTGCGTCAATGGCGGGAAAAATGCGGAACTTCATTTGACTAATTATTACGATGTATTGCCGAAGCTTACTTTTGCTGATGGCAAAAAGATGAAGTGTGAAGGCGCGATGCGTGTTGAAAAGTCGTACGAAATGGATTTTGCAGAATATGGAAAACGAAAGTTGGCGCATTTCGTGGAGCAGGATACTTGCAACGCGACTAGTGTTGTTGCGACCAAGGTCTATCTGCCCATTCCTAAATATATCGGTGCGGATGCACTTAAGGGCATTCCGGTAAAAAGTTTATACGGGATGAATATTCCTGTTATGTCAAAGAATGTACTGACCTGTAATTTTAACACTATCGAAAGAAATGTGTTGCTTTATGTCCGTGTCGGCGGCAAGTGCACTAAGCATGATTTGCAGGAGAAAAAGAAACAGAACATTTTTGAATTGGAACAGGTCGAAGACGTTCAACTCCATGCAAAAAGCATAGTGGGACATTGGGAAACTTGCGGTGACGGTTATATATGTCCAACAAAATGCATCGAAGTGAAGGACTTGCTGCCATGAAGACCGTGAATAAAATTCTGCTTCTGACGTTGCTGCTTGTGGGAACCCTTTTGGCAAAAGAACCTACGACAATGCATTTCTGCGTTTCGTCATTTGATGAAACTGCGGACGATTTTGATTTAGGCATAAGGGCTATAAAAAGAAATAATCCGAATTCAAAATGGAAATGGCCTGACTCTTTGACGTGTGGACATCCTGTTTGGAAAAATAAGTTCGTATTGAATTTCGAGGGTCGGCAAATCGAAATGGGTGGGGAATACGACGGAAATCCAGATAGATTTAGTTGCAAAGTGTGCTCGGATACGGAGCGATTGCAAAAAAGAAGCGTGATGAGTCCGTTTGTTGACGAATTGAACGCGAGGGAGGGCGGCTGTCTTTGCAGAAACGAAAAACCGATAGATTCTACATCGGTCAAAAAACTTTATGGAAAAAAATTCAAGGCGGATTGGGAAACGACTCTTTCATGTTCATGCCCGTCTTATCAGTCAATAACATTAAAGACGAAGTTAAATGTCGTTATCGACGGCCCGTGTGCTTCTGTAGAAGTTGCCTTCAAGAAAACCGAAACGGAATCAATGGAAGACGATATTCTTGGTGGAGATTCCGTAGTGACGGTATGGGAGTGTCGCGGAAAAGGCTGTTCTTCGGAAGAACCAAAAGAGGATACAGTGCTAGCAGAAGGGATGTTTCCATGCTATTATAATAACGCAAATGAGAAACACCATCCTGTTGAATCTTATGGTAGCACTAAACGGATGAACATGGTCGATAAGCCCGAGGCGTCAGAAGAAAGCTTGGAGTGCTTTGAAGTGGATGGAAAATGCTATTTAGTATTTGGGTCGAATGTACCGAGTCAATTTTATTCTGAACATATTTATTATAGCGAATATGAATATATGACAAGTTTTTGTTATGAAAGTATAAACGGATTTAAGGAAATGAAAAAGCGGGAAACGCCATTTTATTCTTGTGAAAAAGAGATGTCATCGCCGAAAGGTTGCAAGGCTAAGGAGCATGGTCTAGATTTCGTGATGAACGGAAAAGGCGAATTTAGCGGTTGGGATCGCAAAGCGCTTTGGCTGTATGCGCGATTGAGGGAGGCGAAAGATGCGGTTTCGTTTATGGACTCTTTAAAATACAGCGAACTTGAGAAAGAAATTCTGTTGCCGGCCAATGTATCTAAAAAGACCGTGCAAAAGCTGGGCGACGAAGCTGCACGAAAAACCGCGGGCATGTCGTTCTACAAGGGAACGCGGAGAGCCCGCTATGAGAAATTTGGCAAGAATCAGTTGAATTCGATGAAGGACGCTCTTGACAAGTGCAATGCGTGGGGAGCCCGTTAGCGCACCATGTCGAGTTTGTAGATGTCGCCCGTAACCGTAACGAAGCCAACAAGGCTTTCGCCCACTTTCGTTTCTAATTCTTGCATTAGCACAGAATATCCTAGAGAAGGCTCCGCTTCAAAGCGGAGCTTTTCTACATTGTGGGGAGGAAATCTTATTTGTTGAGGTGTATATGAATTTCAGGAATGTCATGACGGGCACCTTCGGGTGCGTGGCAATCGCGTTCTCGCTGAATCTTGCCGCCTGTGGCGACGACAAGAGCAGTAGCGCAAACGACGACGAAATTGCCGACGATACCGGATTTACCCTGGAAGAACTTGAAGAATTGGGGATTGGCATTTACGAATCCGCTGACGATCTTAAAAAGGAAAAATGCGGCGAAGAAAACGAATACGAGTCTGTCTACGTGAAGGCTGACAGCAGTTTTTACCTGTGTTACGGCAACAAGTGGACCGATGAATGGGGTGACATCCTTAGTGTAGAAATCGGGACCGTGGAATCTAGCGACAAGCTGGGCGAATGCAACGAGGAAAACGAGGGCCAGATGATTAGGGTTCCCCGCGATACCATCTTCGACACCTACGCCTGTGAAGACGGAGAGTGGGTTTCGGACTTTGGCGGCAATAGCGGCGGCCTCATAGACCCAGAAACTGTAGTTAAAGGAACGTTCAAGGACGAGCGCGATGGCAAGACCTACAAGACCGTGAAAATCGGCGACCAGACCTGGATGGCAGAAAATCTAAACTACAAGAGCGAGAATAGTTTCTGTTACAAAGACAATGATGAATATTGTGAGCAATATGGAAGGCTTTATGCTCCCGCAGCGGTTAAAAATGATAATATTTGCCCCGACGGCTGGAGACTTCCAACAATTGTTGAGTGGAACACCCTGTACAAGAATGTGGGCAATAACCTATACATTGGGGTGACTGACCCTTATGAATTCAACATATCCCTTGGTGGGTATCGTGATAAAGATCGCTATTACAGCATGATGGGTTTGAGTGCTGGTTATTGGGCTAGGTCAGGTAGTTCGTTGGTTGGTATTAAGACTGTGAATACACGCCTGAGAGATAAGAGAAACGACTACCCCTGGACGAAAGTTTCAGTTATTGATTCTAATAACGCTATGTACATGCGTTGCATAAAGAAATAACCATTGAAAAAAAGAATATCAACGAGGTAACTATGAACTTCAAGAAAAAAATCATTGCAGGCACCATCGGGTGCGCAGCAATCTCTTTCCCGCTGATCCTTGCCGCCTGCGGCGACGATTCCAGCAGCAACTCCAGCGATAACACAACCGCTGAGGATTACAAGTTCTCTATAGAGGAACTTGAGAAAATGGGCGTGTCTATTTTCGATTCTGCCGATGACCTTAAAAAGGAAAAGTGCGGCGATGAAAACGAACTCGAAACGGTTTATGTGAAAGCCGATAGCAGCTTCTATATGTGCGACAACGGCAAGTGGGACAACGAGTTCCTCGAGGAACTTCCTGTATTTGAGTCTATGGACGAAGTTGGTAAATGTGATGAAGATCGGGAAGGCATGATGTTCAAGATGGAATTACCCGAGGTGAATGGCAATACTGCTTATGAGACATTCATTTGCGAACATGGTAAGTGGGTTTCGGACTTTGGTGGCAATGACGACGATACTGAGGAAGTCGAGGAAATCGTGGAGTCCGATACAGCGGAAACCGTGAAAACCGATACGGTGGAAACCGTGGCGCCTAAGGCGGTGGTCAAGGGTACCATGACGGATGGACGCGACGGAAAAACTTACCAGACGGTGAAAATTGGCAAGCAGACCTGGATGGCGGAAAATCTGAATTACAAGACGTCGTCGGGCAGTTACTGCTATGATGATGACGAGGAAAACTGCGACAAGTATGGCCGCCTCTACACATGGGTTACCGCTGTGGGTAAAACGGAGAAACAATGCGGTGATGGTCATGAATGCGATATTGGCACTTCTTTTGTTCAGGGTGTATGTCCTAGCGGCTGGCATATGCCTAAATACGTGGAGTGGGAGACCCTTTTCAAAGCCTTAGGCGACTCGCTAACTACAGGGAAGGCTCTCATGGCGGCTAGCGGCTGGGGAGAAGATGCTGTGGGTACGGATGATTACGGCTTTTCTGCATTACCTGGCGGTCTCAGGAACAACTTTGGGGACTTTAACGGTGACGGTGTCCGAGGCTACTTCTGGAGCACCAAGCAGGTTAATACAAATGGTGCATTCTATGTAGATCTGTTCTCTGACAGAGTAACTGCGACCCTGTATGTTTATCGCAAGAGCTATGCGCTGTCTGTTCGCTGTGTGAAGGGGAAGGTCTAGTCAACCCCTTTGCATTCGTGACATAAAGAAGTCGCTTAAAAAAGGAAGTATCTATGAACTTCAAGAAATTTGTCATCGCTGGCACCATTGGTTGTGCTGCAATCTCTTTCTCGCTGATTTTTGCCGCTTGCGGCGACGACAAGAGCAGTAGTGCTAATGAAGGCGATGAAACCGCTGAAGAGTTCATGTTCACCTTGGAAGAACTCGAAGAAATGGGCGTGCCTATTTTCGAGTCTGCCAACGAACTTGAAAAGAAAACGTGTGGCAATGAAAATGAGTTCGAGACGGTTTATGTCAAGGCTGACAGCAGTTTCTATGTGTGCTACGAGGGCGAATGGGACAACGATTTCAGTTCCGACAACTATACTGTCGAAATCCCGATTGTAGAATCCAAGGACGATTTGGGCGAATGCAGCGATGAAAACGACGGCGAAATGTTCAGGGTGCCCAGGGACACCATCTTCGATACCTACGCCTGCGAAAACGGGGAGTGGGTTTCGGACTTTGGCGGCAATAGCGGCGAGCCCGTGGACCCGACGACGGTTGTCAAGGGAACGTTTACCGACGGACGCGATGGAAAGACCTACAAGACCGTAAAAATTGGCGACCAGACTTGGATGGCGGAAAACCTAAACTATAAGAGCGATGGTAGCTCCTGTTATGATAATGACGATAGTTATTGTGAGCAATATGGAAGGCTTTATCCTTCCGAAGAGATTAAAACTATTTATGTTTGCCCCGATGGCTGGCGACTTCCGAATAGTATCGAGTGGATGACTCTGTACAAGAATATGGGCAACAACCTATACATTGGGTTGACCGACCCTTATGAATTTAACATGTCCCTTGGTGGGTATCGTGATGGAGTCCGCTATCATAACATGGGATTGAGTGTTGGTTATTGGGCTAGAGCAACTGGCGCGCTGATAAGCATTAGAACAGTGAATACACGCCAGAAAAATAGAAAGAGAGACCGTCCCTGGATACATGCTGCCGTTGTAAATTCTAATGACGCCATGTACATGCGTTGCATAAAGAAGTAGCTTAAAAAAGGAAGTATCTATGAACTTCAAGAAGTTTTCTGTCGCCAGCATCCTCGGGTGCGTGGCAATCTCTTTCCCGCTGATCCTTGCCGCCTGCGGCGACGATTCCAGCAGCAGTTCCAATAGTAACGAAGGAAATGGCGAAGACTTCGCCATGGAAATGGAATTCTATAGGGCGGGCTTCGATGTCCGTAAATCTCTCAAGGATTTGGACCCTTGTGACGATGAAACCGAAGGGGCTGCGGCAGTTGTTCTGGCAGACACTTCTGTTTATTATTGCTATGACGGCAAGTGGAACGACAAGGCTCGGGAATATATTCTTGACGAGAATGACCCGTTTTGGGAATGTTCTTCCGAAAACGAAGGTGATTCGGTAGAAACCAAAATTGCCACCGCGAAAGGGGATGCTGTTAACGAACGCTATTTCTGTAAGGACGGCGAATGGGTTTCGTACTTGGGTGGCGGCGAAGTTGAAGGCCCCCGCGTCTACAAAGGCCCCATCGCCCATTCCGAAAAGGGAACGCTAGAGGATTCCCGTGATGGTAAGACATACAAGACCGTGCGGATTTACACGACCACCAACCCGCTGAACCCTACTGCGGTTGAGAGTCATGACCAGACATGGATGGCTGAAAACCTTAATTACGAGGTGGACAGCAGTTACTGTTACGACAACAATTCTGCCAACTGTGACAAGTACGGCAGGCTTTACCCGTACAACGACAAGGTCTGCCCAGAAGGTTGGCACTTGCCGAGCAGGGCGGAATGGAATGTTCTTTTTGAAATGGTTGGTGATGATTTCTCGGGGTACCATCTCAAGTCTAAAAAAGGCTGGGAAAAATATATCTCCCATTATGGCAGGTATGCTGCTCCCGTTTACGCAGGCGAAGGAGACGATAAGTTCGGATTTACCGTTTTGCCTGGTGGGTATATGGAATCCGCAATAGATGGTGATGGCAATAGTGAAGAATTCTATATAGAATGGGATCTCCTTTATGGTGAATACAAGAAACTATATGATCCCGATAATCAGAATTTTGAGCTTGGTTATTTTGATTTGTCTACAAGCACCGCTTTCTGGACTTCTTCTACAGACAAGCCCTACACAAAGTATGGTAAGGATGACGTCTATAGGGTATACGTTGCTTTTAGGAACACATATGAAAACGCTGTCTTTGGAAGGGTTTTCCTTGAGAAGAATGCAAGATATATCCGTTGCCTGAAGGACTAGCTCCATTTGTTGCATCCTTTTTTCTATATTATCATACATAAAATTTCACACTAAACCAAAAGGCTAAAAAATGGCTTCTAAAATCAAATCCGTTGTTGCCCGCCAGATCCTCGATTCTCGCGGCAATCCCTCTCTCGAAGTTGATGTTACCCTCGAAAACGGCGTGAAGGGTCACGCTGCTGTCCCGAGCGGTGCTTCTACCGGCGAACGCGAAGCTTGCGAACTCCGCGACGGCGACAAGAAGACCTACTGCGGCAAGGGCACCCTCACTGCTGTGAAGAACGTGAACACCAAGATCGCGAAGAAGATTATCGGCATGGACCCGGCCAAGCAGACCGAAGTTGATGACGCCATGATCGCTCTCGACGGCAACCGCATGCTCAAGAACACCCTCGGTGCAAACGCTATCCTCGGCGTTTCCATGGCTGTCTGCTGCGCCGCTGCTAACGACGCCAAGATGCCTCTCTACCAGTACATCGCCAAGCTCCATGGCACCAAGAAGCTCACGCTCCCCTGCCCGATGTGCAACGTGATCAACGGCGGTGCTCACTCCAGCGCCCCCATTGACTTCCAGGAATTCATGATCGCTCCGGTTGGCGCAAAGACCTTCTCCAAGGGCCTCCAGATGGTCACCGAAATCTTCCACGCCCTCAAGGCTGTGCTGAAGAAGGCCGGCTTCGACACCACCGTCGGTGACGAAGGTGGCTTCGCTCCTGGCGTCTCCATCAAGCCCGCCAAGAACAAGTTCGGTTACGAAATCACTGGCGTGATGACCCTCGAAAAGGCTCTCGACGCTTTGAAGGCTGCAACCACCAATGCCGGTTACAAGTTCGGCACTGACATCAAGATCGCTCTTGACGTTGCTTCTTCTGAATTCTGCGACAAGAACACCAAGAAGGGCAAGCCGGAAACCTACACCTTCAAGAAGAGCACCAAGAAGACAGTCAAGTCTGCCGACATGGTGAAGCTCTACGAAAAGCTCATCGACAAGTACTCCATCTTCTCCATTGAAGACGGTCTCGACGAAGCTGACTGGGCTGGCTGGAAGGTCATGACCGACAAGCTC
>Ga0129306_1000451_pt1 | contig 64735 bp, 69 predicted proteins | sample P827metagenome_FD_94438 | JGI IMG/M metagenome (GOLD analysis project Ga0129306, IMG submission 94438) | Capybara group fecal microbial communities from Wisconsin, USA - P827 metagenome | ecosystem: Host-associated > Mammals > Digestive system > Large intestine > Fecal | place: USA: Wisconsin... | reverse complement strand
TCCAGAATGTACACTTTATCATCCGTATCATTTCCGCCGGAAACTCCAAAGTATGCGTTATCGGCGTTTGTTACGTGGCTGGTCAGCACCCTTTCCTGTTCCACTTCGTTAAATGCCGAATTAAAGAATTCTGTATTAATCCACTCTCGAAGCACGCTGGTTTCCCATGTGGTCGGTGCATCCTCTTTGTTGTAGACCATACTGTCAAGTATGTATCTGGAAACAAGGAGCTTCTCGTCTCCATTCTCTTCCAGTACTATCCACTCAATGGGTTCCGCGCCATTTGAAGTATCGCCGTCCTGCTCGTAGCTTCCAAACAGCAGATATCCATCATCTGTTTCTGAAAATAGCTGCTCTTCTGTGGTGTCTGCGGTGGTTGAATCCGCTGCCGCCCCGGTTGTAATCAGGCTTGCGCCCATCAGAGCTGCAATTGCTAAAGCAATTCCGGGAATGTTTGATCTTTTCATAATTTCTCCTCTAATGCATATTTTCCAACCATTACTCCATGGTATACTGCATCATTTCGTACTTAAGCCTGCTACCTTCCACAATCTCGGGCGGAAGTAAAGCTCTTGCCACAAGTTTCAAATCATCTGACTCTATATCTGTTCTGCGGAGGTTTGCGTAATCTCCATCTATGCTTACCACTTCATAAAACCATGTTTCCATATATTTTCTCCTTATTAATTCTTTAAATTTCCCATACCCTTAAGGATTTCGCTGAATCGACTATGAGCTCTGCTTCTTCCGTCCCCGGCGCAGTATCCTCCCACCGTGTAGGAGCCTTCATCTGTTTCAACTTTTATGTATCTGCTTACTCCATCAAATACTCCGTCAAGTTCGATGTCTTCCGGTAAGTCCATAAACTTCTTCTCACTAAGCAGCTTTACAAACTCGTCCCAGGCTTCCTGTGAGATTACATCTTCCTTCAGATCGTATTCGTTTTCCGGCGGAAGTTCCCCCGCAAGGAGATCGGGATTGTTATCTGATTCCGGATATATCTCATAGAACTTGATTGTAAGGTCATCTGACACAGTTGTCATATATATGCGTCTTGGATCAGATACATAGCTGACACAAGTCACCTTTTTTACGTTTAAGGGTTCGGTTTTTCCGCAGCCTAACAGAGTGAAAGCAAGAATTAATGCTGCAAGTATTCCTATAACTATCTTTCTCATATAAATATCCTTAATGCGTTTAAATGGATTTCAGCACCTCGTTGATTGTGCTTTCATAATCATCTTCTATAAGTACAACCTTTTCACCGACCTTGGTAAATCCTTCAATAATAATTCTGTTATCGGTCTTAATCCAATCGACTGTACAATATGAATCATCAAGTCTTGATTCAACGTCTGAGGCATGGCTCTTTATATCACCAAAGTGATTGTCTATATACCTATCTGTCATGGCGAGGCAGATAAACTTAATTTCCGAAAGATACTCTTCTGTGAAGCTCATTCTCCAATCGAAAGGTATATAGCATCCTTCCACAACGAGATTCTGTTTATTCTCGATTGCGGTCTTAATCATCTCTCTTACAATTGGCCAAAGATAATCTGTCAGTTCATCATCGTCGCAAGGTGTAAGGGATGTGTTGCCGCTGCGAATGAGTCCCATCTTCAAGTGATCGATGGAAAAGTAGGGGTATTGGTTTTTGCCAAGAATTCGCTGTGCAAGTACTGTTTTCCCGGTGTGGGATGCTCCTGTAATAATTATTATCATATTATTGTCTCCAAAGATTCATGCCATGGCCTTCGTTTTCATTGGGGCGAAGTTTAAAGCCAAGTTTCTCGTAGAAGCCTTCTTTGCCTTTCGCGGATACCATTTCTATTTTTACTCTCCAGCCTTCTTTAAGCTGACTGTCGATGAAGCTTATACATTCGTTGACAAGCTTTCTTCCGATACCCCGTCCCTGGTACTCAGGCTTGACCATTACGTCGGCAAGGTAAGCTATGTAGCCTCTGTCCCAAATCATCCGGGCGCAACCTACTATTTTATTGTCTTCTGAGCAGGCAACTACGAAGGCGGAGTTGTCGATGCTTGACTGAGCCTGGTCCTTCACAAGGGGTGCCCAGTCTACGGCCGCGCGCAATTCCAGGTAGTCTTCTGCTGAGATGGTGTTGGTGTAATTAATCATTTGTACTCCTCATTCACCTCATCCAGAAGGTGAATTGTCTTAAATACTTTATTGCAGTTTTTGCACTGCCAATCACAATTGCTCTTCTTTGCTTTCGTGTGAAGAAGCTCCAGCTTGTTTCCACATATGGGGCAGTTATCTCCTTCCTCTGTCCACAATCTCTTGAGGAAAGCGATTGCTTCATTTCTTGATGTGAAGTTGAGTTCGCTTAGTTTGGCTTGTTTCATATTTTAACTTCTCCATCTTCAGGGATGTTATCCGCTATATCTTCTTCATTTTCCCCTCTCCCCAGAAACAAAATGGTGACAGTCGAACTCACAAAGCCCATAGGCTCACTTATTGTGAATTCATAATGTCACCATAATCTTTCATCTATCTTCCCTCAAATAATGCTCTCCGTGGTGGTAAAAATGGAGGCATGTGTAATAAATCCGTAAATTTGAGCATTTATTATGCTTATTGGTTTACATAATATTCCCATTTCTGGGCAAGCGGCGGAGAAATCATTGATTTTCTTGAATTTATCCGCTTATTATAGTGATTTTCGGCTGTTATGTAAACTAAATGGTGTAATAAATCCTCGAAAAGCTTGCTTTATTATGTCTGGTGGTTTACATAACGCCAATTTGGGCGGATAAATAAGGGAAATCACATGAATTATCCGCCGTAGAGGCTTCCGTAGAAGTTTCCGTAGAGGTGAATATGGGGACAGCCCCCGTCGTGCACCTAGTTTATCTGTGCGCTGATGACCTCGATGGCCTTGTCCAGCTGGGTGTCGATGGCACCTTCGGATTCATAGTAGGCGTCGGTGTCCAGGTCCACGTCCACGTCGGGCTTGATGCCGACGCCGTGGAGGCTGCGGCCCTTGGGTGTGTAGTAGGCCTCGGTGGTGAGTTTGACTGCAGAGCCGTCGGTAAGGCTAATGGTATCCTGAACGATGCCCTTGCCGTAGGTGGTCTTGCCCACAACGGTAGCCTTCTCATAGTCCTGCAAAGCACCTGTCAGAACCTCTGAAGCGCTGGCAGAATACTCGTTAACAAGTACAACAAGGGGAAGCATGAACTCATGCTTGCCGTCGCTGTCATAGGAACTTCCGTTTCCGTCCCTGTCCTCGGTTCTGATGATTAAACCCTTAGGAAGGAGCTGGTTTGCAATCTCAACAACGGTTGAAAGATTTCCTCCGGGATTGCCTCTAAGGTCAAGGATAAGTCCCTTCATTCCCTGGGCTTCAAGATCTGCCTTGGCATCCTTAAACTGCTGCTCACTTATGGTTTCAAATGCTGTTAACTGAAGATATCCTATATCTCCCTCAAGCATTTCATATTTGACTGTCTTGCTCTCGATGGCTCTTCTTTCCACATCGAGATTAACTTCCTCAGATTCGTTTCTGATGAAGGTAATGTTGACGGTGGTACCTTCAGGTCCCTTGATTCTTCTTACAATTTCGTCAAGGTCCAGATCGTATGCGGACTCGCCGTCTATCTCGTAGATTATGTCATCGGTTCTTACACCGGCTTCCAGAGCAGGAGAGTCATCCATTACACCACTGATAACCGCATAACCGATGTCTGTATTCATGGTTACGTAGGCACCGATTCCGTAGTAGGTTCCCTCTCGGTCCTCGGTGGCTTTCTTGTACTCCTCTGCGGAGTAATATGTGGAATACTTGTCTCCCATGGAATTAACCATGGAATGATAGATGTCTTCGGGAAGCTCACTCTTATCAAGGTCTTCCTCAAGATAATACCTGTCAAAGATTTCCTCAATGAGCTTCATCTTCCTGATGACACTCTCATCAACGGCACTGCCTCCTTCGGAGCTCTCAGATATTCCCGCCACCTTTGTAGGGTCGGCGCTTGTAATCATTCGTCCCGAAAAAAGTACATACGCTAGGGTTGCGGATGCGCCAAGCAAAAGTCCCACAATGGCTCCGATAAGAATTCCTATTCCAATTTTGCTTTTCTTCTTCTCTTCCAAATCGATCACCTGCTTTAAAGCTTAGTTTGATATATAAGCCATAGGGTCAACATACTCACCGTTCTTTCTGACACTGAAGTGAAGGTGAGGACCGGTGGAACGTCCGGTTGAACCCACGGCTGCTATGTTCTCGCCCTTGATAACCACATCTCCCTTGGAAACATACAGGGCTGAAGCATGCATGTAGACTGTGTAAAGTCCGTCTCCATGATCAACCATAATATAATTTCCCATAACAGATGTATAATCTGCCGCTACAACTATTCCGTCATAAGCGCAAAGGATTTTGGATCCGCTGGGGGAAGCCAGGTCAACTCCGTTATGGAAAAGCTGAACTCCCAGGGTGGGGTGATTTCTGTATCCAAAGGGACTGGATATTCTCGTATATGAAGGTGCGGGCCAGCAGAAGGCTCCTCCATCATATGAAAGGTTAACTCCGTTGGCTGCCGCTATGGCACGTTTCTCCTCAAGAACCTGCTGTTCCAGCTGGGAGATTACGGTGGCCATTGCGTTTAACTCATCCTCGTAATCTTTGATTGCAGCTTCTTTATTGCTAATGTCGTAGGATACGGCATTGATCTGCTGTTCCTTCTCACCAATGAGAATTTCAAGGTTATTCTGCTCCTGTTCCTGCTGGGCCATGGCCTCATCAAGAGTAGCTTTCTTAGCCTCGATTTCCTGCTTGCAAACCTCAACCATCTGACGGTTCAAAACGTATTCGTCAAGTTTCTTTCTGTCGTAAGCCGCCAGCTCCTCAAAGTAGTTTGCCCGGTTAAGAATATCCGAAAAACTCTCTGCACCGAAGATTGCGTCAAGAAAGAAATTGTCGCCCTTCTCGTACATAAACTGGATACGAACCTTCATGGCTTCATACTGCTCTGTCTCAACACGAACAGCCTCGTTCAGATCCTCGGTGGCCTCATCCAAAGCCTCCTGGGTTTCATCAATAACTGCCTGAAGTTCATTTATTCGTTGGTTAACAACGTTAAGATCTCCGTCAAGCTGGGTAATGTAATCCTCCAGATTACTTTTGGATTTCTCCAGCTCCTGCTTCATCTTCTTAACGTCGGACAATCCCTTTTGAAGTTTTTTCTGTTCATCCTGTGCCTGGCTGATTTGCTGCTGCTTTTCTTTAATGCTGTCAGATGTAATCTCCGCCCTGGATATGAAAGTGACGTTTGACGAGAAAAACACCGACATGGCCAGCACAAGGGTCAGGCCAAAAATGATTCTTCTTTTCCTCATAAAATATTCCGTTTCATAGAAAAGATTAGATAAAAGTAATACATCCCGTCATACAGACTCGCGCCTATAGGACGGGACTATTATCGATTGTTTCAAAATTATACTCTTAAGTGTTTTCTTACCGTTGTAATACTTCCAAGGAAACCGATGCCGACGCCGATGCCGAGAGAAACAGGAACCAGGTCCTTAAAGATTTCCTGAGTGGACAGGAAATTAAGCAATCCTGAGATTGCCGTAAATCTTTCAGCAATGTATGCGATAAGGTATTCATAAAGGAACTTTATGATACCAAGGGGAATCAGCGCCCCGACAAGACCGATCAGCATACCTTCAATGACGAAGGGGGAACGAACAAAGAAGTCGGTGGCACCCACATATTTCATAATGCTTATCTCCTCCTTACGAACCGAGATGCCGATTGTTACGGTATTGCTGATAAGAAAGATGGATACCGCAAGAAGGATACCGATGATACCGATGGAAACGTAACCGATAAGGACATTGACACCTGTAAGGGTTGTGGCTGTAACCTCAGACCTTCTTACCGTTCTTACATCAGGTATTGATTCAAGGTAGGTAACCAGTGAACTCTGTAATGATACATCAGATAAGTAAATTTCAATGTTGGCTGAGTTTGGAATAGGGTTCTCGGTAAAACCGTCTTCATAACCTTCCAGATAAATACCTCTGAAGCTCTCCCAGGCTTCATCAGCCGATACGAAGTTAGTCTCTCTTACTTCATCTCGCTCATTGATGATTGACTCTATTTCTCTCATTCTCTCTTCAGATGTCCCCTCATTAAAGAAAACTGTAACGGAAACACCCTCTTCAGCAGTCTTAACGATATGCTGGAAGTTCATTACTATTGAGTAGAACAAACCGAAAAGGAAGAGGCATGCTGCAATGGTTGCTATGGAAGCAAGGGAAAACAGCTTGTTTCTGAATATACTCTTTATGCCCTGCCCTATGCAGTAAAAAAACGTATTAATCTTCTTCATCGATATAAACACCCATCTCTTCGTCGCTTACCACAACGCCTTTCTTCATGGTTATAACGCGCTTCTGCATGGCGTTGACTATCTCTCTGTTGTGGGTTACGACAACAACTGTTGTACCCATATCATTAATCTCCTCAAGAAGCTTCATGATTTCCCATGAGTTCTTGGGGTCAAGGTTACCTGTAGGCTCATCCGCCAGCAAAATAGTAGGGTTATTAACCAAAGCACGTGCTAAAGCAACCCTCTGCTGTTCACCACCGGAGAGCTGTTTGGGTTTAGCCTTATATTTGCCCGCGAGTCCTACTGTAGCCAGGATAGAGGGTACATTTTTCTTGATTTCATAGTTAGGAGTCTCAACGATTCGCTGAGCGAAAGCAACGTTCTCATAAACGTTACGATCTTTGAGAAGACGGAAATCCTGGAATACTACTCCGAGATTTCTTCTGAATTTAGGGATCTTACGGTGACGAAGTCTGGCAAGGTCGGTACCCATTACTCTTACAGTTCCGCTGGTGGCGGTAAGCTCTCGCAAAAGGAGTTTAATAAGGGTTGATTTACCGGAACCACTGTCACCTACTATGAAAACGAATTCTCCTCTTTCGATGCTGATAGAAACACCATTAAGTGCGGGAGAACCTGTCTGATATACCTTTGTAACGTTATCTAGCTCGATAATGGCGGTAGTTTCGGGTAATTGTTTCTTACGTCTTGCCATGATAAACCTCTGTCTTACTCGTATTTTTCCATGTATTTCATGTATTTAACGACCATAAGGGCAATCTTGAAGGTGATGGCATCTTCAAACACCCTAAGGTCCAGACCGGTAGTCTTCTGAAGCTTATCCAGTCTGTATACAAGAGTATTTCTGTGAATGTATAACTGTCTTGATGTCTCGGAGACATTAAGGTTGTTCTCAAAGAACTTGTAAATGGTGGTTAATGATTCCTCGTCAAAATCATCGGGGCTCTTGGTTCCGAAGATTTCCTTTATGAACATCTTGCAAAGAGGAATGGGAAGCTGATAAATAATACGTCCGATTCCCAACTCGGAATAAGCAATAACCTGTCTGTCATCAAAGAAAATCTTTCCTACATCCAAAGCCATCTTGGCTTCCTTGTAGGAACGGCTGACTTCCTTAAGCTCATTAACAATATTACCATAGGATACACGGGCATCGTCAATGCCTTCCTTGGCAAGCACACCCTCAATCTCCTTGGCTGTCTTGTTGATATCCTTGTTAACATCGGCATCTGAGAGATCCTTAACAACGATAACATTATTCTCGTCAACTGCCGTAACAAAATCTCTGGTGCTTCCGGTGAAAGCTGCTCTCACAACCTCAAGCACATTGTTATCCTTAATATTGCCTGTCTCCACAAGCATAACCACACGGGGAACATCGGAGCGGATATGAAGCTTCTTGGCTCTGCTGTAAATGTCCACCAAAAGAAGGTTATCAAGAAGAAGGTTCTTGATAAAGTTATCCTTGTCAAAACGCTCCTTGTAGGCCACAAGAAGTCCCTGAATCTGGAAGGCAATCATCTTGCCGATGGTATAGGTGTCCTCACCTGCGCCTGCAGCCACAACGATATACTCAAGCTGCTGCTCATCATACACCTTAAAATACTGATACCCCTGAATCTCCTGGGAATCAGCAGAGGACTTAATGAAATCTCCGGGAGGAGTTATATCGTTTGACATATCCGATGTAGAAGCTACTTCCTTGCCGTCCGCATCAAGAACGCAAATCTCAACTCTGGCGATTGTCTTAATTCCGTCAACTGTGTTTTGAAGTATTTGATTGGAAATCATGTATTGCCCCTCCTAGGCATTTCTACGCCCCACTTAGTACATTTTAATATATTTACACAAAAAAATCTATATTTCAACCCCCATTTTTTGTGAAAAAGTCCCGAATGGTTACCATAACAAATATTATTGCAAACAAAAAAACGCACCCCCACATGGTGCGTTTTCTTATTGAAAACATTAAGGAATTAGGCTTTTACATCAAAATTGCTGCCAACTGAAGGATTAACGGATCTCTCCATTGCAGCGGAATCAATCATCTTTACTACGCCCTGTCCGAGGGTTTCGTTAGAATCCATCGCTTTAGCCAAAACGGCTGTGCCTACATCATTTTTGGTCTGAATATTCGTTAATGCTCCGGATAAAGCTGTAATATTCATGAGTACCCTCCTTTCGGTGTTGTGTACTCATTATATTTCAGCATATTTCCATTTACAACTATATAACCGGAGCCAATATGCTACTTTTGGTTTACTTTAATTTAATTGAATTCTCCAGAATTTCAATCTTTCCCGACTTAAGGAGATTACCCACGGCACGCTTAAACTGGTTCTTGCTCATGCCGGTTTCCTCCTTTATAAGTTCAGGAGCTGCATTATCACTGAAATCAAGCTTTCCGCCGTTTGCCTTCATCATCTTGACAAGGGTATCGGCATCAAGGGAAATCTGGATGGGGGCCTTCTCTCTGAGGCTTAAGTCAAGCTTGCCGTCCTCCTTAACGGAGATTACTCTGGCTTTTACCCTGTCACCCACCTTAAGGTTAGTGGTAAGTTCCTTCTTGGCAACAAGACCCGAATACTTGTTATCCACTGCAACGAAGGCGCCGAAGTTATCGCTCAGTTCGTAAACCAGGCCGTCAACATGGTCTTCCTTCTTGTAGGAGCTGTCCTGCTTTAAATACTTATATACCTTCATGGTGGCCGCAAGTCTGTCGCTCTTATCCGTGTAGAGCGCCACGAGAACCTTGTCTCCGGCCTTAACCCTGACGGTCTGCTCTGCAAAGGGAAGGAGCAGATCCTTCTCTAAGCCCCAATCGAGGAAGGCGCCGATTTTGCCAACTTCCTTGACGGTAAGGACCGCAGTCTCGTGAAGAGTAAGGAGCGGAGTGTTGGTGGTGGCAATAAGCCTGTCCTTGGAGTCCTTATAAAGAAATACCTCTATCTCGTCTCCAATCTTTGCATTTGCCGGTACCTGTTTGGCAGGTAAAAGCACCCTCTCCTCATCATTTCCATTCTCGGTGAGGTATATACCAAACTCTTCTTTTCTTTTATAAACTAATTTCTGTTTCTTTCCTAATTCCATATAGGCCTCTTTTTTAGCTTGTGAACTCAAGGTTAACATACACATCGCCCTCGGTGTCCTGAAGGCTTACGGTGTACACATTGTTAAGCCTTCTGACCACCGGAACAATGGTGGCGTTAAGGAAGGCGGGCTTTCTGTACTCGACACGAACCACCCTGTAATTCATGTCTCTCGGTACACATCCCATTCCCATTCTTATGTATTGAACATTGTTTACGTGATTGTTGGTATCAAGGTGATAGGCTCTGACAATGAGGTTATCCGCCTCAATTGCCTCCACTCCCTCACCTTCTGGGAGTCTGATCTTTCCTGTGGGAGCTGTCATTGGAAGCTTAGGCTCTATCACATATTTATCCATCATGCCTTTTGGTGCGGGGGTAGGCTTCATCTCCTTAAGATTAACCAGAGTCCATAGGGAATTGGCCTTGGCAATCATGTTGCCCTCAGCATCCTTCATGTAGAAGTTTCTCTCTCCAAGGAATGAATGGAACTTATGAGGGAAGGTACCTGTGGTAACCTCCTCTAAAAGTCTGGGAAATCTTTCGATCTCTATCTGCCAGGATGCAACCACCCAGGCAAGTCCCAATTCGTATAAGGGCTTAAGTCCCACCCCAAGTTCTTCGGACTGAAATGTGGAAGCATCCTGAAAGTAATTCATCAATGCTTCAAGTGACAGGCTTCCGTTTGTGTCGGTTTCGCTGTAGCGAATCCTGCTTTTGAATTCATACCCCATATATCAAATCACTCCATTTTTAAGCCTTTTATAATTTCCTGATTGGAAAAAACCACTGTTTTCCACAATGAGACATCAAAGCAAGCTTGAATCAGTTTTGCCTCTTCATCATTGATATCAATAAACTCATCATTTTCAGTTAATGAAGAATTGATTTCGTTTTCCCATCTGATTCTTTCCATAAGATTCACTATATTGCATGATTTATTGATAATATATATTTTTTTCCTATTATTTAAAGCATCGACTATCATATCCTTGCTGCAAATCACTCTATCAATGGTATGTTTTAAGATGGTTAAATAATCATTTACACTTTCATTTTTAATTCTTGTGCCCACTCCAATCAAAATATGATTGTCATACACACTGCATATTTGTTCAAAAAAATAGAGAAAAAAACGTGTTCGAACTGCCTCTTGCAGAAGGCCATCTTTCCCCGTAAAATAGTCCATAAGCAGATACATCTTTTCCTTAGTGGTTTTATCGGGGGAAAACGCTAAATTGGCTAAAACAAGTGTTGTTTGTTTGCTGTCGATAATCGAATGCAATGAACTAGGCATAAACCCTCCATGAGGTTTATTAAATGGTTTACTTAGATAGATATACTTTTCAATGATTTCAACTCCCATCTCCTTCAATTTTGGATCCGAGCAGTAAATGCCTATTCTTCGACCATTCAAATAGCTTTCTTGGTAGTATTGCCTTAACTCTTTAGTTGAAATATGATATATAGCTTCCGGCTCTCCACCTGTTGGTAAAGAGTACGTGGATCCATTGTGCATATGCAGATTAATAATCTGATAATATTGTGAAAATGTACTCCGTTCCGACAGTTCCGAAATTACAATCCGTTTTTCTATCGCAACTACATCCGATAATAACTCGCTATCGAATATTCCAGAAATAAAATCTTCAAGTTTAGAATATAATTCTCCAGGTACATTATCAACTATTAAATAGTATGTCCACTCTTTAGTTGTTATTGCATCTACATGGCAACTCTGAGCAATCCTTTTTACCCTAGAATCTGCCATCACCACATGCTCTATCAAATGCGAAATACCGTTGTTCTTCTTTTGCTCAAAACATGATCCCACATTTACGGCTATACAAAAAAAGCTGGGGTTTATCCCATTAAATACCTTAGCTTCCAAAATCTTCTCCTACCTTAATTTAATTGCTTTGTCTAAAAGATTGAGAATATATGAGTAATAAAGGCAAGTACCACCAAACAACCACTGGTTAGAAGAATCAACATCCGCAGGTCCCTTAAAAAAAAAGGTGTCCGGAACACCAATATCAAATTCAACCAATTTTTTTATACTATTAACAACTAGCGTTTTACATTTCTCTCTCATCCGTGTAGATATTAACTCCACGGCAGAATAACATAAATACAGCATGACAATCGGATTGTCTATTGTCATATCTAGCTCATTTCTTATCCACTCAGTCAGCTTTATTATTTTACTCTCGCTAGAATACTTAATTCCATCGTTCATGACAAAGTGGTAAAGCAACGCGTATCGAGGATAAACATAATAATCCGAAAAAACCTCCCCTAATAGTATTTTTTCTATTGCCTCATCGGAAATAGAGACGCATCTGTTCCAATCATGATTAGAAAAATATAGTAGCGAATTAACCTGCACAATATCATCGCGTTTTTTTTCTCCTCCAGTTGTCCAAACATTGCATTGATTCGCATCCATAAAAGCATCAATACTTATTGGGATAACAATGTTTTTTTTATTAAAATAATGGTAATTAATTACTGTGTCATCAAAATCAGGCTTTAGATTGTCTGCCCAACTCCATCCTGTTACATTTCCCTTTTTTTGCACTGCAGCAAGTAAATAATTCTCAAGATTACGCTTTACAGCACTTATTCTATCAGCATCTATACCAGACAGATTCCAAAGGATATAGGTCGAAATCCCTGTTTTGCCAAAATCATCTTTTTCTACTCTTTTTCTGTCATGATATGGGCATGTGCACCCAGAAAACGAACCATCCACATTCTGGTGACTTACCAAATACTCACATATTGCCTCATATAAAGGGTAAAATAGTCTGTCCAAATTAAACATGTCCTATGCTCCCTTTAATTGCTGCTACCTTAGCCATTTTATTAAAAAAAAGCATCCCTATTATTAATTCAATAATACTTCCTCCAAGGAAAAGGATATATTCTGAAAAGTCTATATCTGTCAGTGACCCCGTCGAGATTAGTGTATCAATAAAATATCGGCCTGCCATGCCGGGTAATAGCAATATTAGCCTTGTGGTTTTCATTGGCATAATCATTATACCCATAAAAGCAAATGTTAGAATCTGGCTTATATTCTCGACCTTTTGGAAAGTCAGTGATAGCCCACCTACCACGAATCCGACTGCCCAGAATCCCATAAAACTTATGAATAAAATTATAGTGAATAACACGTAATTTACAGAAAAAAATGTCGACGTTATTGCACAGCAAAACGCTAACATTGCATATATAAATACAAGGTCTGTAACCGCTCCGGCAAGCATTCTCATGGTTATAACATATAAAATACTATATTTTGATAGAAACAGTGTTTGAATTGTTCCATCTCTTGCTTCTTCTATAACAAAATCAGCAACAGTTTGGAAAGCTGACACCGATAGAATCCAAAACACATAAGAGATGATTAGTGATTCAACGCCCGCTTTTGAAAAATAATTCGCTGAATAGATTTCTAACCCAGAATAAATCAGAACAAACAAAATTCCTATGATTACGGCTCCCGCCAAGCTATTAACCAGGTATCTTCTTGTAATAATGACTTGTTTCTTAAAAAAAGCCTTAAACATCATTTTCTCCCCATAACCTTTTCCAATTCCCTTGTAATCAAATCAACATTCGGCTCCGAGAATTGCAGATAGTCAATCTTAATATCGCTAGAATAAATTACATTAAGGACATCCTTAAAGTCCTCAAATCTTTTAACCTTAAAAATATATCTGTCCATTCCATCCTCAAATTCATTACTTGGAATTATTCCGCTAGCATTAAATTTTCCCCTATATTCTTTTTTGGCTAGAATTTCAACCTGATTTGATTTCAATATTTCCGATATTTCACTTATTAAAAATTGTCTTTTTAGTTTACCCTTGTCTATATAGCACACCATGTCTGACACTGAAGAAACAAATTTAAAATCATGGGAAACAACAACAAACGTTTTGCCTTTTTCTTTCTCCTCTTCTATTATTTCACATAAAGAATTTATACCTTTTACATCTAATCCTATTGTTGGTTCATCTAACACAACTATAGGGGCATCATCTGCCAAAACTATTGCTAACGCAAGTTTTTGCTGCATCCCTCTTGACATCTCTTGAACAGTTTTTTCTTCGGTGTCAGACAGCCCCAACATTCTTGTTATTCTTTTTACCTTATCTATGCTTGATTTCTTATTGTTTTTTCTCAATGTAAGGCAAAAATCAATGTTTTCATCTGCTTTCAATCTCCAATTAAGATTTCTCCCATCTGAAAGAAGAAAAGTGACATTTTGCCTAAAAACGGAAGAATTCCTCCCACCAAGGACTTCTATTTCTCCACTATTGTGTTTTACTAATCCACTTATAAGTTTCAGGATAGTGGTTTTTCCACTCCCGTTTTCCCCGATAAGGGCACATACTTGCCCTATATTTATGTTCAAACATAGTTTATCTACAACATTGTTATTACCTAAAATTTTGGTTACATTGTGAAAAAATATGGCTTTTTTCTCTGTTAATGGCGTAGTTTTAAGCATCCGCAGCACCTCTGATATCTGTTAAATATAGCACAATCATCACACTCGCTTTCTCTTTCGCATCCCTGCTTCAAATCTATTTCTTTTATAAAATAGATATACGCTTCTCTCTCATTTTTAAATTCACACAATTTTTTTTGCTTTGACGTAGACATGGCAAAGCATCTAACAACTGATAAATCAGGAAGTACATCTATTGATGGACGGCATATTTTATTTGCGAATGTTTCTGGTGCATATAATGCAATACTTCTAATCATTTCATCGTTCAGTAGACAAATAGGTATCGAGCAACAATCAATCTCCGGTTTTACAGATGCATAATAAGCTTCCCTCATAAAATTAATGCCTGGCTCAGTTAGTCCTTTATAATGATCTCTAAATAACTCCTTTCCGTTTGGTGCAACAAGAGCCCATCTTATTCTCTTTTTTTTATATTTTTTTGCTAATGCCAAAAATGAAGAATAATCTTGATTTCTTCGATAAATGTTATATCCGAGATCAAAACAAATGCCTTTATCATATAAATCCTGCAAATTTACCAATAGATTAGAATACCTGTCAGTACCAATATCGCTTTCTGAATTAAGGTTAATTAAAATATTAATTCTAATCCTTTTGCTGTAATTTTGTATAAGATCATTTACTTCCCTGTCATATGTACCATTTGAAAAAAAGAGTACCTCTTCAAAACAATCCATACGAACTATACGGTCTATGTATTCCCCTATATTAGGTATAAGAAAAGGCTCGCCTCCAATTATATTTACACGTTTATTTCCGCTCTTTTTATCAAACTCAAGGCATTGGTCAAATGAGTCTAAATCCATCTGCTTAGGCATTTCTCTTTCACTCATTATTTGTTGTGCAAAGCAATACGGGCATTTTAAATTGCAATATCTATTGACCATTATATTCATATATCCTTCTCCCTCTCTAGTCTAATAAGATTTGATTGCTTTTCGTAAAATTGAGAAGTGCCAATAGCCCTACCTCCTCATGGATTGTTGCGAGTTTCATCGCATTTTCATATGCTATTTGCGCAATTTCCCTAATCTGTTTTTCCGTTTTGAACTTTGTTATATTAACGCTCCCGTTCGCTCTATCTTCGTCAACATCCTCGAGTTCATCAGCACACTGTCTTAAAACACTATAATTTTCAATTGAGTGTATAACATCTTGTTTTGTACTAGCTTCTGCCTTGCAGATACTCAGCGTACAGTATCCTAAAAATGCGGCCATAGCATACTTATTCTTACAATATTTAAAAATATCTTTGTCATTTGCCGTGGAACATTCTCCAAGCTCGACTTCTAATCTAAAATTCTTGATTACAGTATATGTCGCATCAGTAAATCTTTTTTTTAATTGGAGTTTTCCGTTTCTATCCAAAGAATTTACCAAACACATACACTCATTTACTAATGCTGATAAAAGCAAAATTCTAAAATCATTTTTTTGTACATTAGAATCAAATAACTCATCTTGTATTATTGACCAGATGCTGGCATAGTGCGATAATCTGCAAATTGTTGTTATAACATTGTCTTGTTCATTTAGTAGTTCCTTAAACAGTAGTGGAAATAAACTATATTTTGTTACTGGAAAAATCTTATTATTCTCCATTCCAGTAAATAATCCGACTTTCTTGGCTAGCTGTACATCCTCCCCCTCGATACGTTCAATTATTGAAATCAATTTAGTAGGCTGTACATGACAAAATATGACCTTTATTTCTTCCCATTCTTGTTTAGAGTTCATTCACACAATCGCTCCTAAGCACATCCATATTAACCAACTCAAGAAGTGTTCTTTTAAAAGTTTTTATGAAGTTGTCCCCCAGTCCATACCTCAACTTGATTTTTCTATACGCCTCTTGTAAGGATTCATCATTTATTAATAAACTCACAATTTCAAATTTGAGTTTTGATACACCAATATACCTTTTTACCGTTTCAAAATTTGGGGTGGAAACTGAAATAACAAGTTCATCACCATCCGCTTCATCAAAGGGGACATCAAGTTCTATTGATTTCTTTAATTCTATGATTTGATAGGGGAACTTGGCAGCATATATATTGTTATCAGAATACCTTATTCTTTGAGGTTTAAGTTTGGCTTCACTTTGAAATTTCTCATAGTCAAATATCAGTTTAACTTTTCTGTCTATCAAGCACATTTCTGTTGTAATTTTGTTGTTTAAATAAGATATGATAGCGTCATCAATGTTATCATTCAAATTGCCTATTATATCTTCGATTTGTCTAAGCGGACTCAACGATTTATCCTTTGACAATAAGTGCATTGTTTTGGGGAATAAAAACAAACACCTCCATGCTATATCATGAATCTGCACCAATTCATTGTACGAATGTGTTTGAAGAGGAAAATGATAAAAATTAGTAAAAATGTCTTTGTTTTTGCATATAAAAGAACTTGTTTCTCCGTCAGCGCCCACAAGCCCTTGATTATTTTCCCAATTTTCTGGAGGAATCAATTCATTGTAGTATTCTTTTGTTAGAGGTGTGCTTGCCTCAGGTGTCAAAATATGCATTTGCACGTTCGCGGCACCTTTAGCTTTTAATTCGAACGCCATTTTAAATGTTTTTTCAAGTTCTGTAAGTTCTTCAAAAGGGTAACCAATGATGAAAGAAAATGTAGCATCTATTCCACACTTTCTGCATTCTGTTAGCGTTTCATAGATTCTGTCGGTTTTTAAATTCTTATTAATTCTTTTCTGTGTTTTCTCGCTACCCGCCTCAATGCCAAAATAGATTTGTTTGCAACCCGCTCTACTTATTGCGCTCAATAATTCGGCATCTACGTTGTCAACTCGAGCGGAGATTCCCCACATCAATTCCGGGAATTCTTCGAGGATTCTCTGCGCGACCTCCATAAGCCATTTTTTGTTCACGGCCATATTGTCATGGATAAAAGATATTTTTTTGGCCCCAAAAATTTCGGAGGCTCTTTTAACTTCAGAAAGAATTCTGGTTGGCGATTTCACTCTATATTTTCTCATCCATACAATAGAGGTGGAACAGAATGTGCAATTATATGGACAACCCCTTCCAGCTTCAATGGGTATGCTTGCATTGTTACCATACGATCCCGTGTAGTACGATAGCTCATCAATTAAATCGTATCTTAGATAAGGCAAAGAATCCAGTTGCTCTATTAGAGGTAAGCGTTCAGTCTCTACTATCCTTCCGTTATATCGAAAAGCCAAATTGGGAACCTTAAACAAGGGAATATCGTTCTCAAGATATTTGCAGAAAAAGGGCAATGCCATCTCACTTTCACCTATCATGACGTAATCAATAGATTGTAACAGATTAACCGTTTGACTTGCAGTCAATGTAGGATGGGGCCCTCCTAAAAATATCTTAATACATGGATTTCGCAGTTTAATTCTATCCACCAATTTCATTGTAAATATATAAGAAACTGACATACAAGACACCCCTACAACATCTGGGTCTTTCTGTATAATAAGCTTCGCAAAAGCATCAAACGCCTCGTCATCCAGTTTTTTTATTTTTCTGTCATTTAGATTCTTTTGGAGGTCTATTATCTCTACCTCTTGGTTGATGTTTGCTAAAACTGTTGCGACTGCTAAAAGCCCTAGCGGAAGCTGAGCGTTTACCGATGTATCCGCATCCGTACTATAAACAGGTTGAACTAAAACAAATTTCATCTATATTATCCCACATAAAATAAAGAAGCCCTAGCAAAATGCTTACGGCTTCTTAACATTAAAACTATTTTTCCCATTTTACTACCACATACTTGTTGACTTGATTCTCTTCCAACTCAGAAACGTACTCCTCTTCGATGAGTTTACGTATCTTCTCGTCATCCGCATCCGCAGTCATATCATTCTTAACAGCGTAATCCTTGTCCATTATTAAACCCTCCCCTCTTTATATATATTAATTACTTATGATTATATTACCATATACCACATCAAATGTCTATCCAATTATTGATAATTTCTTATAAATATACATCTGGGTTCTGCCAAACAAAAAACCTCAGTACCAATGACTGAGGTTTATTAGCAGGGCTACAAGGATTCGAACCTTGAAATGACGGAGTCAGAGTCCGTTGCCTTACCGTTTGGCGATAGCCCTTCAATGACTACATTTGAGTATTATACACGAGTCATTGGTAATATGCAAGTACTTTTTTAATGATATTTTTTAAATTTCAAAAAGCAGCTCTTCATAGGTGGGAACAGGCCATACAGCCTTGTCTACCATGGTCTCCAGTTTATCGATGGGAGCTCTGAGTTCTCTCATTGCAGGGAAGACCTTGTCATGATAGAAGAATGCCTGCTCTTTGCCGGGAGCCATGGCCTTAGCCTGGTTTGTAAGCTCTGTCAGCTCATCAAGGGCAACCTTGGCATTTCTAAGTTCTCCCGAAATCTTTGTGATGTAATCCTGCATTACAGATGTATCAAGACCTGCTGCCTTGGTATTGTTAATGTCGCCTGCAAGTCCGCCTACATATCCCATAACAGCGGGCATGTAAAGCTTGTTAGCCATGTCAATCATGGTAACAGCCTCGATATTAATGGACTTTGCATATCTCTCGTAGAGAATCTCAGCTCTGGATTCAAGCTCGGTCTTTGTGAAAATTCCAAACTTCTCAAACAGCTTAACACTGTCATCGCTTACTAGGGCATCAACAGCCTCAACCATTGATTTGATGTTTGGAAGTCCACGTCTTGCAGCTTCCTCTTCCCACTCCTTGGCATAGCCGTCACCGTTAAAGAGGATGCGGTAGTGCTTTGTCATGTACTCCTTAATGAGATCGTGAGCGGCAAGCTGGAAGTCATCAGCCTTTTCAAGGACATCTGCAGCCTCACAGAAAGCCTCAGCCACAATGGTGTTAAGGATAGTGTTGGGGTCACCGATGGAATCTGAGCTTCCTACTGAACGGAATTCAAACTTGTTACCTGTGAAGGCAAAGGGTGATGTACGGTTTCTGTCTGTAACATCTGAATTGAAAGCAGGTATTGTGGAAACACCTGTCTTAAACTTCTTCTCTCTCATGCAGGTTGAAGCTTCACCTGTCTCCACAAGCTGGCTTACAACGTCAAAGAGCTGATCTCCAAGGAAAATGGAGATAATAGCCGGAGGTGCCTCGTCTGCACCGAGACGATGATCGTTTCCCACGTCGGATGCACTCTGTCTTAAAAGTGCAGCATGAGTATCTACAGCCTTCATGATACATGCAATAACAAGAAGGAACTGAATGTTCTCGTTGGGAGTATCCCCGGGCTCAAAAAGGTTCACGCCGTTATCTGTGCAAAGGGACCAGTTGTCATGCTTACCTGAACCGTTAACCCCTGCGAAGGGTTTCTCATGAAGGAGGCAGGCAAGCCCATGATAGTAGCCCATCTTCTTCATTGTCTCCATAACAAGCTGGTTATGGTCTGTAGCTATATTTGCAGTTTCATAAATGGGTGCAAGCTCGTGCTGAGCGGGAGCCGCCTCATTGTGCTGAGTCTTGGCTGTAACGCCCATTTTCCAGAGTTCAAGGTTTAAGTCATGCATGAACACTCCCACGCTTTCGGGAATGGTTCCGAAGTAGTGATCGTCCATTTCCTGTCCCTTAGGGGCAGGTGCGCCAAAGAGAGTACGTCCGGTAAAAATCAGATCCTCTCTCTCCATATATTTAGCTCTGTCCACAAGGAAGTATTCCTGCTCGGCTCCAACGTAGGGAGTAACCTTTGTGGCCTTGTCATTTCCGAACAATCTTACAATACGAAGTCCCTGGGTGCTTATGGCTTCCATGGAACGAAGAAGAGGGGTCTTTTTATCAAGTGCCTCTCCCTTATATGAACAGAAGGCAGTGGGGATACAGAGGGTTTTGCCTGCTCCGCTTTCCTTAATGAAGGCAGGGGAAGTAATATCCCAAGCGGTATATCCTCTTGCCTCGAATGTGGACCTTAATCCGCCCGAAGGGAAGGATGAAGCATCGGGCTCACCTTTAATAAGCTCCTTTCCTGAAAACTCAAGGAGCATCTTTCCTTCTTTGTCGGGATGAGTTACGAAAGCATCATGCTTCTCGGCTGTGGTTCCGTTAAGGGGCTGGAACCAGTGTGTAAAGTGGGTAGCGCCCTTCGATACCGCCCAATCCTTCATGGCCTTGGCTATGATGTTTGCCGACTCCTTGGAAAGCTCGCCGCCCTTATCCATAATGTGCACGATCTCATCATACACATCCTGAGGAAGTCTCTCATGCATGGTTCCCAAGGTAAAAACATTTGATGCAAATACTTCTTCGATGTTCAACTCATTTGTGTCCACTACTTTATACATTTTTCGCCCTCTTTATTTGGTATTCGTGTTCTCCACACGTAAAATATCAAAAACCTCAGGTTTAACCGATAACTTAAGGTGAATCTTCTCCAAAGGATGAGGACAGGATTCAACCTTCTCACCTTCGTCGTTATACATTTCCTCAACAGTTACCGAAATATTCTCCCCATTCGGTTTCATTATCTCTATCTTATCGCCCTGAAGGAACTTGTTCCTCTGGGAGATTACTGCCAGACCTTTTTCATCGAAATACTCGACAAAGCCCAAATAAATGTATTCGCTGACATATGTGTTGCTGTCATAAATCTGACTGTTCTCATCGGGCTTTCCAAAGTAGAATCCTGTGGAGAACTGTCTATAGGTACACTTGGCAATCTCTGCTCTGTACCAGTCCATGTTCTTTCTGTATAACTCCTCGGACTCGAAGAAATCGTCGATGGCTTTTCTGTAAGTTCTGGCCACCGTAGCAACATAAAGAGCGGTTTTCATTCGTCCCTCAATCTTGAAGGAGTCGATTCCCGCATCAATCATCTCCGGTATGTACTCAATCATACAAAGATCTTTGGAGTTAAAAATATAGGTACCCCGCTCATTCTCATAAACGGGAAGATATTCATTTGGTCTTGTTTCCTCTGAGATGTAATACTTCCATCTGCAGGGATGTGTGCAGGCGCCCCGGTTGGAATCCCTTCCGGTAAAGTAGTTACTGAGGAGGCATCTGCCGGAATAGGAGATACACATTGCTCCGTGAATGAAGCTTTCAATCTCCATCTCCTCGGGGATATTATCCCTTATCTGCTTTGTCTCTGCAAGAGAAAGTTCTCTGGCGGTGACAACTCTTTTGGCTCCCTGCTCCCACCAGAAGTTGTAGGTGAGATAGTTTGTGTTGTTTGCCTGGGTAGAAATATGAATCTCTATCTCGGGGCAGATTTTTCTTGCAAGGCTGAACATACCGGGGTCCGAAATAATAAGGGCATCCGGCTTTATCTCCTTTAATTCGGCAAAATACTTCTCTGCCGCATTAAGGTCGTAGTTATGGGCAAAAATGTTGGCGGTTACGTAGACCTTTACCCCTCTTTCGTGGGCAAAAGCGATACCCTCCTCCATTTCTTCACGGGAGAAATTCTTGGCTTTTGCACGCAAAGAAAAGGCGTCTCCTCCGATATAAACCGCATCGGCGCCGTAAATAACCGCTGTCTTTAAAACTTCAAGGCTTCCCGCAGGAATAAGTAATTCTGGTTTCTGTCTTCTCATCTTATCTCTTAACACTGATTGTGACCCCGTCACCCACAGGCAAAATTGTGGATGTAAGGGACTCGTTATGGGTCAGTTCATAAAGGTAATCACGCATTCTGGCGTGGATTGTTCTGTTTCTTCTGGTAACTGAATATCTTGATTCAAGGACTTCTCCGTCCTGCAAAACATTATCGGAAATGAGGAGACCGCCGTTTTTCAAAAGTCTCATGCAATCGGTCAGGAAGTTGATATACTGCCCCTTGGCTGCATCCATGAAAATCAGATCATACTCATCATTTAAGCCTGCCAGAATTTCTGTGGCATCCCCTTCAAGCAAGGTTATGGCACCTTCCTTGTCGAAGGCCTCAAAATTCTTCTTAGCCTCAAGGATTCTTGGCTCAAATTTCTCGATGGTAGTAATCTTACAGCCCTTCGGAGAATATTCCTTCATCAGTAACGCAGAAAAGCCCACTGCGCAACCCACCTCCAAAATCTTCATAGGTTTGTGGGCTGTCATTATGAGCTTTAACAATGCAATCGTATCGGTTCTGACTATAGGGACCTGATCCTTTATGGCTTTAGCTTCAAGGTCTTCAAGGTACCCCGGAAGACCTGTGTCAAAGGAGTTAAGGAAGGAGGCCATGCGCTCGTCAATTATCATGCACCCTCTCCTGCTGCCTCAGCCAGCTCTTCCTCTGTAGGCTCCTCGACACCTGCAAGTTCTTTCATGATTTCTTCTGCACTCATGGAAGAATTAAGGGTATAGGTTCCTGCTTTAAGTTCATCTTTATAGGAGGAAAGGAGATTCTGAATCCAGAATAATGTGGGGTCTCCAATCACACCCTTGTCATGCAAAATCTTGCCAATCTCCTTTGCGCCGCTGCCCTCGGGAATTGTAACCTGAATGTCCCTGCCGGGGGCTGACTCAAAGGGCTTGTCCTCAAAGACACTGTAACCGTAGTTATATGTCTTAACCGCACCCTTTGCTATATAGGTTACCGCGACAATGACAATTACTATTTTTACCACGAGACTGAGCATGGTAATAATAAAATTCTTGACCTTCATCTTATTAACTCACCTTCAGTTATTCTATATCCAGCGAAGCATAGATTGCCAGGGTGATATCCTGCATCATCCTGCAAAACGTCATCTCCGCATCAAGAAACCTGGCCGCAGCAGGTTCTCTCTCCAGCTCTTCGTACATTCTCTCCAGCTCTTCGGTCTTCTGTTCCACCACTCCGGGGTCCATTTCCTGCTGAAGATTGTAGTTCATGAGTCGATACTCGGCCAGTTTCTCCTTTAGCGCCTCATTGTTCTCAACCTCTTCGGCCGCTTCCCTGTACTCCAAATATTCTCTGGATTTCTTTAAAGCATCCGTAAAAACCTTCAGGTCTTCCCGAATGTTCTCAGAAACCTGAATATTGTCCATTTAGACCTCCATTATAATAGGCAGGATCATAGGTTGACGTTTGGTTTTCTTCCAAACATAGTCCGATAAAGAATCACGGATTACGCTCTTAATCTTGCCTCTGTCAGATACTCCCTTATCAAGGCAGGCTGTCAAAGCGTCATCCACTACATTTCTTTCTTCTTCAATCAACTCGTCGGATTCCTTCTCATAAACGAATCCTCTTGATAAAACATCGGGGCCGGACACAACATAATTGTTTTCTCTGTCCATAACCACGGTTACCACTATAATACCATCCTGGGCAAGACGCTGTCTGTCTCTTAATACAACGTTTCCTACATCGCCGACACCAAGGCCGTCAACGAGGATACTTCCCACAGGAACCTTGCCTGTAACCTTTGCGGAATCATTTCCAAGTTCCAGTACATCACCGGATGAAAGAATGAAAATGTTCTCCTTGGCCATTCCGATGTTCTCGGCCAACTTTGCCTGAGCCTTAAGATGCTTATATTCTCCGTGAACGGGAATAGCATACTTGGGCTGTACCAGTGTGTAGATAAGTTTAATCTCCTCCTGGCAGGCGTGGCCGGATACGTGGGTATCCTGGAAAATAACGTCTGCGCCCTTCATAAGAAGTTCATTGATAACCTTGGTAACCGCCTTCTCGTTTCCGGGAATGGGGCTTGATGAAAAGATAACCACATCACCGGGCTTAATGGAAATCTTACGGTGAGTATTCTCAGCCATTCTGCTTAAGGCTGCCATACTCTCGCCCTGGCTTCCGGTGGTGATGATTACGGTTTTCTCATCGGGATAGTTCTTAAGGTTATCAATATCTATAAGGGTGTTGTCGGGAACGTTAAGTCGTCCCAGCTCTGTGGCCGTGTTGATGATGTTAACCATGCTTCGGCCTTCCACCACAACCTTACGGTCATACTTGTCAGCTGAGTTAATTATCTGTCTAACTCGGTCTACATTGGATGCAAAAGTTGCAACGATAATTCTCTTATTCTTGTGCTCATTAAAGAGTGTATCAAAAGTTGCTCCCACAGTTCTCTCGGAAGGAGTGAAGCCGGGGCGCTCTGCGTTTGTGGAGTCACACATAAGGGCCAGAACACCCTTCTTTCCGATTTCTCCAAAACGCTGCAAATCAATGGTATCTCCGAAAACAGGCGAGTAGTCAACCTTAAAGTCTCCGGTGTGGATTACGATTCCGACGGGTGAGTAGATAGCAAGAGCCGCCGCATCGACGATACTGTGATTGGTTCTGATAAACTCTACGTTAAAATATCCAAGATTGATGGAATCGCCGAATTTTACCACCTTTCTCTTGGTGTTCTCCAGCATTCCATGCTCTGTAAGTTTGTGTTCAATGATTCCCATTGTAAGCTTTGTGGCATAGATGGGAACGTTAATCTGTCTAAGGACATAGGGAAGAGATCCTATGTGGTCCTCGTGACCGTGGGTAATAACAAAACCCTTAACCTTTTCAATATTATCCTGTAAATATGTTACATCGGGGATTACAAGGTCGATTCCAAGCATATCATCCGCAGGGAAACTCAGACCGCAATCCACCACAATTATACTGTCTTCATACTCGAAGGCAGTAATGTTCATTCCTATTTGCTCCAGGCCACCTAAAGGAATAATCTTTAGCTTTCCTGTAGCGTTCTTTCTATTTGTTTTCAAAAAATTACCTCCGTATTAAAAATCAAAGACGAAAGCACTTAACACTATTCCAGATCCACGTCCTCCAAAAGGCTTCCGAAAACCTGGCCTACTGCTTGCAGTTCCTCGTCATCTTCGACAATGTCGTATACATTCTCCGAATCATCGGATGAAGGATTCTCTTTCAAAATGAAAGCCTCTCCGTCTCCCTCTTCCGTGTCGGTAACAAGGATGTAATTAACACCGCCTATAGTTGTCTGTTCAAGAACATATAAATCCACTGTTCCCTCCTCAGGGGAACAGAAAGAAATCTTCTCCATAGATTACCTCTCTACTCTGTCTTGCCTGTGTTACTTCTGTAATCCAAATACCCTTGAAGTATAAAGCATGCCGCAATTCTGTCCACATGGTCCTGGCGGTCTTCTCTGCGGATACCTGCTTCCATCATGAAGCGATCCGCCATAACGGTGGTGAGTCTCTCGTCCCACATATGTACCGGCAGGGCCGTTCTCCTTTCAAGCTTCTCCTTGAATTCTCTGGAGATTTCGGCTCTGACGCCCTCGGTATTGTTCATGTTCTTGGGAAGTCCAAGAACGATTTCCTTCACATCATATTCGACGATAAGCTCCTCAAGTCTGGCCAGGGTCTGCCTTAACTTGTTCTCATCTTTACGTCTGATAATCTCGATTCCCTGGGCTGTAATAAGCAACTCGTCGCTTATGGCTACACCGCAAGTCTTGGACCCTAAGTCCAGTCCCATAATTCTCATTCTACTTCCAGCCCTTATGCTTTATGTATGTGTTCAAAAGCTCCTCGACTATCTCGTCTCTTTCCACCTTCATAATAAGGCTTCTGGCATTGTTGTGGCTTGTTATATAGGTGGGATCACCACTCATAATATATCCCACTATCTGATTTACAGGATTATATCCTTTCTCGGAAAGCGCATCATATACCGTAGACAAAATCATTGCAGCACCTGTCTCCGGTTCAACATCTACTTTAAAAAACTGTGTATGTCCTAATTCCTGCATATAACCCAAGCCTTTCTGCTCCCTAAAGAAGCGCACAAAAACTCTATTATTTTACTAATTCTACTCCTTTTGGGCAAAATTGGCAATGTTACGCCTCTTCACCCGCCATAATACCATCGGCCAGAAAGCCGGAAAGTTTAACTTCTTTTATGATATTTTTCAGGTCTTCATCACTCTTAAGTGCCACCGTAAGGTATCTGTCGGTGTGACCTATCATATAGCTTTGCCCCTTGATTTCTCTGGGCTCCTCAAAAAGCACCGACACCTTTTCGCCTATGAAGGACTCCTCATAAGCTCTTGTCATTTCCCTCTCAATCTCGGAAAGCTTCTTAACCCTGTCGGTTTTCTCTTTTCTGGTTAGCTGGCCTTCCATCTTATCAGCCACGGTTCCATGTCTTCTGGAGTAAGGGAAGAGATGGATCTCATAGAAGCCGATCTTTCTGATAAAATCAGCTGTCTCTTCGAATTCCGCCTCTGTTTCTCCGGGGAATCCTGCTATAACATCTGTGGTGATTGCCGGCCTGTCAAAAGCCTTCCTCAAATTCTCCACAGAGGCCGTAAAATCAGCTGTTTTATACTTTCGATTCATACGTTTTAATACAGAATCGCATCCACTTTGCAACGAAAGATGAAAATGCGGGCATATTTTCTTAAGATTCTTTAATCTTTCTATGAATTCTTTCGTCATGGTGCCGGGTTCCAGGGAACTGATGCGCACTCTCTCGATTCCGGGAACTTTATCAATTTCTTCAAGAAGGGACATAAGGTCGCTTCCGTCCTTAAAATCCATTCCGTAGGATCCGATGTGAATGCCGGTCAAAACCACTTCCTTATAACCGTTTGAAGAAAGGGTTCTTACCTCATCAAGGATTTCTTCCTGTTTCCTGCTTCTTACCCTTCCTCTTGCATAGGGGATTATGCAGTAGGTGCAAAACTGGTTGCAGCCATCCTGAATCTTAATGTAAGCCCTGCTGTGCTCAATGGTTTTCTCGATGGACATGGATTCGTAGGGACAGGGGTTTTTCACATCATTAATGTCTATGATGCAGTCCACCTTCTCGCCCTTTTTGCTTGCAAGATATTCCTCAATAATTTCAATGGCCTTGGACTTATTGTTGTTTCCGATGGCAATATCAATGTCCGGATCCCCTATTACCCCCTTGGAATCGGTCTGGACGTAACAGCCAAGGGCCACCACAACGGCTTTGGGGTTTAACTGCTTGCAACGATGGAGCATCTGTCGGCTTTTTCTGTCCGCAATATTCGTCACCGTGCAGGTATTTACGATGTAAATATCCGCATATTCATCAAAAGGTACAACGTTATACCCTTTTTTTAGTAAATTTTGTTGAATAAAATCCATTTCGTAGGCGTTAACCTTGCAGCCAAGGTTATGTAATGCGACATTTTTCATATAAATAGACCTTTATTTTGTACTCTTTAATTATTGACTTTTATCTATCAAACCTATAAGATTAAGGCAGAAGTTTTATTTGACAATAAGGAGGAGTTACCAATGAAAACTGTTCAGATTTCACTTAATTCTATTGACAAGGTAAAATCTTTCGTTAACGATATTACCAAGTTCGATTACGATTTTGATTTGGTTTCCGGCAGATATGTCATTGATGCTAAGTCCATCATGGGAATCTTCAGCTTAGACCTTTCTAAGCCCATCGATCTCAACATCCATGCAGAAGACAACATCGATGATGTAATGGCAATCTTAAAGAACTACACTGTTTAATAGGATATATTTAAGCAAGGTCCGAGGACCTTGCTTTTTTATTTGCTTTCTACCAGATACTGATTACTTCGTCTGATTCTATTGCTTTCCTGTAAAGTTCGTCGATATTTTCGCTTAAATTTTCCTCGTGCCTTTTGATAATTTCAAGGTTGGGCTTGGTAACGGGATGCTTAGCCACAAAAATCGTACAGCAGTCCTCGAAAGGAAGGATTGATGTCTCAAATGTGCCAATCTTCTCCGAGATATCAATGATGTCCTGCTTGTCAAAGCCGATCAAAGGACGGAAAACAGGAAGGGTACAAACCTCGTTGGTAACACCCAGGGCATGAATGGTCTGAGATGCTACCTGTCCAAGACTTTCGCCTGTAACAAGGGCCTGGCAGTCGTTTGCCTTGGCCAGATCCTCAGCAATCTTCATCATGTATCGACGCATAATAATGGTGAGCTCTTCGTGAGGACACTTCTCATAAATCGCGAGCTGAATGTCGGTAAAGTTAATTACATGAAGTCTGATGGGGCCTGTGTACTTGGAAATAAGCCTTGCAAGATCCACAACCTTCTGCTTTGCTCTCTCTGAGGTGTAAGGCGGCGCATGGAAATAAACCGCGTCTATAACAACACCTCTCTTGGCGATCATATATCCCGCAACAGGGGAATCGATTCCGCCGGAAAGAAGGAGCATTGCCTTTCCGTTGGTTCCCAGGGGCATGCCTCCGGGTCCGGGAAGAATCTCGGAATAGATATATATTACGTTTCTGACCTCAACTGTAATCTGAATATCGGGGTGATGAACATCTACCGTAAGCTCGGGGAAGGCTTCAAGGATATCATGTCCCAGTTCCTTATTGAGCTCCATGGAATCCATCTCGTAATCCTTGTGTGCACGTCTTGCAAAAACCTTGAAGGTCTTGTTCTTGTCAGGATAAACCTCATCAAAGTACTTAACGACTTCCTTTGAAAGTTCGGCGTAGGGCACCTTGTCCACAACTACCACAGGACATATTCCGGTGATACCGAAAACTGTCTGCAAAGCAGCTATGGTTTCGTCAAAATCATAATCATCGCTTGTAACGTCGATGGTTACTCTGCCTTCCGTTCTCTTGACTTCAAAGCTTCCTTCGCAGTGCTTCAGGGCTCTGTTAATCTGCTTAACCAACGCGTCCTCAAAGACATATCTGTTCTTGCCCTTAAGTCCAATCTCTGCATATTTGATCAAAAAAGTTCTGTAATTCATTCTAAACCTTTCACCGCTATCTTCTGGCGTACTTTCTGAGCATCGGGACGATGTCGTTAAGCGCCTTCACTGTTTCGTCTATCTCTTCCCCTGTGGTAAAAACGGAAAAGCTGAATCTTATGGTGGAATCCAAAAGGTCCTTATCAAGGTCAATGGCCTTTAAGGTCTTTGAAATCTCAGGATGGTTCGTGGCACATGCGCTTCCTGAGGAAACGTATATCCCCTTATCCTCCAAAGCATGCAGCAAAACCTCGGCTCTGACTCCTCTGAAAGAAAGGCTCACAATGTGGGGAGCTCCTTCTCTGCCCACGGGTCCGTTTACCGTCACATCGGGAATTTTGGTGGCTTCTTCTATAAAACGTTCCTTAAGAGAATACAGGTTCTCGCACTCTTCGTCAAGTTTGGCGTAAATCATTTTTGCTGCAAGGGCCATTCCTGCGATTCCCGGAACGTTCTCTGTGCCGGATCGCATATTACCCTGCTGGCCGCCGCCAAAGGAGATATTGTGGATTTTGGTTTTGTCAGCTATATAAAGAACTCCCACTCCCTTGGGGCCGTGAATCTTGTGGGATGAAATGGAAAGCATATCGATATTCATCTTCTTTGGCAAAATCTTAGCTTTCCCAAATCCCTGCACTGCGTCCACATGGAAAAGAGTGTTGGGGTTATGGTCTTTAATTATGACACCTATGTCACTTATTCTCTGGAGTGAACCGATCTCATTGTTTGTGTGCATTATGGAGACAAGGATTGTGTCGTCTCTTAATGCTTTCTTTAATTCATCAGGCTCAACCACACCTTCCTTATTAGTTCCAAGATAGGTAACCTCAAAGCCCAGGGATTCCAGATACTTCATGGACTCCAGTACCGCAGGGTGCTCAATGCTTGAAGTAATGATGTGCTTACCGGCTCTTTGGTTGGCAAGGGCTGAACCGATTATTGCCAGGTTGTCGGACTCTGTTCCTCCTGAGGTAAAGAAAATTTCCTTCTCATTTACCTTGAGGATTCCCGCAAAAATCGACTTGGCTTCCTTTATATATTTCTCGGCATCCACACCCTTCATGTGCATTGAAGAGGGATTGCCGTAATCTTCTGTCATAACCTTGGCAACCTTCTCAGCCACCTCAGGGAAAGCCCTTGTTGTGGCGGAGTTATCCAAATATATTTCCATTAATCGTCTGCCTCCATTTGGTACATAATCCAGGACATAACCGTAAAACCTGCGGTCTCGGTTCTAAGGATTCTCTTTCCGAGAGTAATGATTTCAAAGCCCGCTTCCTTGGCAAGCTCTATTTCGCTCTCATCAAATCCTCCTTCAGGTCCGATAAAGACTGCAACTTTATCTCCCGAAGTAATTCCTTCTATAAGTTTTCTGGTGCGCCCCATGCCCTCAGACATTTCATAGGGCACCAGCTTCACATTCATATCCTTACAATAGGCTATGGCTTCCTTAAAGCTCATGGGTCTTGTGACCTCAGGAATGATCCGACGCTTGCTCTGCTTTGCGGCAGCCTCGGAAATACCGTTCCACCTCTGAACCCTTGAATCAATCTTCTTGTCTTCAAGTTTCATGACGCAGCGTTTCATCGTCACAGGAACTATTCTCGACACGCCCAGTTCCACGTTCTTCTGGATAATGAGCTCCATCTTGTCTGCTTTGGGAAGGCCCTGGAATATGGTTACTTCGCATGGCAGCTCCAGACCGTCCTCCTTTATGAAAAGAAGGTCGCAAATGACAGATGTGTCAGAAATTGTGTTGATTGCACAGCGGTATTCCTTTGAATCAATACCGTTGCTGACAGCAATTTCCTCTCCCTGTTTCATGCGAAGAACATGTCCGATGTGATTTACGTCATCGCCGGTAATAACAACCTTTTTCGTCTCTATATTTATTTGACCGGGTTCTACAAAAAACTGATACATTTTACTTTCTGGCGGTTACGCTTACCCACTCGCCCTGGTGGGTTACCTCTAAAACTTCAAGACCTGCTGCCTTCACTGCATTAACAACTGTCTCTTCCTTGTCATCTATAATTCCGGAAGTAATGTAGATACCGCCTTTTTTCAAATGATTAACCACTATGGGTGTAAGGGGTACCAGAACTTCCGCAAGGATGTTGGCCACAACAATGTCATATTTCTCATAACCGACTTTATCCTGAACTTCCTTTTCGGTTATGATGTTTCCGATTATCATCTGGAACTTCTCAGGCGCAATGCCGTTACGCTCCATGTTTTCTTTTACGGCTTCCACACAGCAGGGATCCAGATCGGTTCCGAATACATGCTTTACTCCAAACATCAGAGAAAGGATGGCAAGGATTCCTGAACCGGTTCCCACGTCAAGCATCTCAGTCTCGGGAGTAATGTGCTTTTTGAGCTGTCTGATACAAAGCTGGGTAGTCTCGTGCATTCCTGTTCCGAAGGCCGTGGAGGGGTCCATGTGGAGAATCATTCGATCCTTATCCTCAGGCTTAACCTCCTCCCAGGAAGGAGTTACCAGTATATCATCAATATAGAACTGATGGAAGTACTGCTTCCAGTTATTTACCCAGTCGATGTCCTCGGTCTCGGTGATTTCCACCTTGCCTTCACCTATATCCATGAAGTCTCTTATTCCGTCAAGGACTTCCGTAACATTCTTTAAGAGCTCTTCCTTATCCGCGTCCTCATCAACGTAGAAGCTTAAATAGGCAACTCCGTCATCATCCGGCATATCAGGCAGAATGTCCACAAACATCTGCTCTTTCTCAAGGGCCGTAAGAGGAACCTTGTCCTCAATCTGAGCTCCCTCGATTCCGATATCGTAAAGCTCGCTTATGATTATATCCTCCGCCTCGGTGACGGTTTTGATTCGAATTTTAGTCCATTTCATAACAAAAATCCTCCCTGTGCTACTAAACATAATAGCACGGGAGGATATCTTTTGCACCTATGTTTTCGGGGCTATGCCTTCTGTCTCTTCTTCATAAAGAATAAGAAGCAAACCGTAAGGACTGCACCCAAAGGAATTGAAACCCATGTGAGGGATACCTTGTCGAGAAGTCCTGCAATCACGTATGTCACGAAGGAAATAGCTGCAACTGAGATAGCGTAAGGCAGCTGGGTCTCAACGTGATCAATGTGGTTACAGTGTGCACCTGCCGATGACATGATGGTTGTATCTGAAATGGGTGAGCAGTGATCACCGCAAACAGCACCTGCAAGACAAGCGGAGATTCCCACGAAGAAAAGTGAGCTTGTCTCAGGGAATACAACGGATACGATGGGAATAAGAATTCCGAAGGTACCCCAGCTTGTACCTGTTGCAAAAGCGATAAGGCATGCAACGATGAATACGATTGCAGGAAGAGCCCACTGGAGTCCCTGAGCATTAAGCATTACATCGTGAACAAAGGTCTTTACTTCAAGGGCGCCGGTAATGTTCTTAAGTCCTGTTGCAAGGGTAAGAATAAGGATTGCGGGTACCATGGAAATGAAGCCCTTGGGGATACATTCCATAGCTTCCTCGAAGGAAACAATCTTTCTTGCAATAAGGTAGATAACAACAAGAATAAGTGCAAGGATACTTCCCCAGGGAAGTCCCACATATGCATCTGTCTCTGAGAAAGCATCGATAACGCTTCCTTCACCGATTGCCTGATATCCGTTGTGAAGAAGTCCCCAAACGCTGCATACGATTAAGATAACAATGGGGATAATAAGGTCGATAAGCTTGCCTCTTGCAGGGCTTTCGGGACCTTCCTCTTCAAGCTTTCTCTCCTGTTTCTCATCAAGCAGTGCTACATCAAGAATGGAAAGATCACCGGTCTTCTGAGCCTTGATTTCAAATTCTGACATCTTGCCATAATCAAAGCCCATAAGGACAATCGCAATGATGAATATAAATGTAAAGATTGAATAGAAGTTATAGGGAATAGCTCTTATGAAAAGGTCAATTCCCGAATAGGTTTCACTCTCTACACAGCCGGAAACCGCTGCAGCCCAGGATGAAACGGGAGCAATCATACAAACGGGCGCTGCCGTAGCATCAATAAGGTATGCCAGTTTAACACGGCTTACCTTCTTTGAATCGGTTACAGGTGCCATTACAGAACCTACTGTAAGGCAGTTGAAATAGTCATCTATAAAGATGAGAACTCCCAAAAGGAAGGTGGCCATCATGGCACCGACTTTGGTCTTAATGTTCTTCTGGGCCCAGTTACCGAAGGCTCTGGATGCGCCTGACTTGTTAACCAAAGCAACAATGGTTCCAAGAATTACAAGGAACACAAGAATTCCGGCATTATCGGCAACTGCCGTGCTGATGGAATCAACGGTAACCATGTCTAAGGTTGCCTTGAAATCACAGCCTGCCGCCATAACCGCACCAAGAACAATTCCTATGAAAAGAGAGGAATATGCTTCCTTGGTTACAAGAGCCAGAACTATGGCTACAAGGGGCGGAAGGAGTGCCCATGCCGATGCGACGAAACCGACTCCGCATGCATTGAGAACTGCAATGAGTACCAGCATCACAATAAATATAGCTGATGCAATCAGAACTTTGTTTTTCTTCATGATAGTGTGTCTCCTTTTTAGAATTCCCTGCATAAATATGCAAAATCACCTAACATTTATGATAGCTTTACAGAATCCTTATGTCAAGAACACATTATCTGGCTGTTCTCACACAGTAATCAATGCATTTTGTTTCAATGAAGCTTAGGTATGGTCCATAGGCGGGAATGGTACAGGAAAGCACCTTTATACCTGCAGGTACAAGGATTTGATAGCCCTTACTCGACATGATAAGAGTAGATGCTTCCGATTTTACATTAGAAACATATTTACTTGTCAGTGTAAGGTCTTCCCAGGTGCCTCCGGGGCCTGCTGCCTTAAGGCTTTCCTTCTTGGACCAGTCAAAGTACTCCCACCATATATCCGCACCTGTGTGGCACTGTCTTGTGGTATCACTTTTCTCGGAAAGTAAAGTCACTCCGTTTGCGTTGTCGAAGCTTAGGGCTCCTGTTTTCTTATTAACCCTTACAGTGAGCTTCGCCATTCTAATGGTTACTTCCTCCCTGTTTTCCACACAGTTCCATTTGGTGGGCTTTATCTGCACTCCTTCGGGAAGGGGCGAATAAATATCCCCTGCCTGTTTTGAAAACAAAACTCTTACGGTCTCATCCGAAATTGGAGCTATGGTGAGTACTCCGTAGGTTGTTGTTATGTCAACCTTTCTCTTGTCTGCGTTTATCCACTTTACAGAGGTGTCTATCTTCCCGTGACCGATGGGCTTTAGACTGGTACTTTCAGGCATTGTGCCAAATTCTGACACTTCCTTCTTGGTCGCTTCTTCTTTAAGATCAGGTTTGGAGATGGGCTTTTTTACCCCAAGAATCGGAGATGCGGCGGAAGTTTTTATGGCTGTTGCTCCAATCTTCTTAGGGCCATACGCATCTCTCAGTTTTCTTTCCTTATCGCCTTCAAGGGCCTGCTCTTTTGCAATCTGGGCATGGCTCTTAAATTCTTTCTTGAAAACCACGGGCTTAACATGGAAGTCATCCTCCACAAAGGTTATGTTCTTCCGATCCTCCGGAATAGGATCCGCAACAAGACCTGTCAATTCATTAAGGTAGAAAACTCCCAGATCGTGGAGGGCTCTTGTGGCTGCCACATATAAAAGCTTGGCGTAGCCGTCTTCCTTTGGATAGGCTTCCTTTGATGCGTCATAGATTATAACCCCATCGAACTCCAGGCCCTTTGAATACTCTATGGGAATCACGTAGATTCCTGAGGCAAATTCCGCATCATCGGTAAAAAGCTTAATCTCCTCCTTCTTTGAAAGAGCCTTGTAAACACTATCCGCTTCTTCAATATCTTTACAGATGACAGCTATGGTTTCGTTTCCCTCTGCTTTCATCTTCTTAGCTCTTTCAAGAACTTTTTTATTAAGCTCATCCACGGATGAACACTTCTCGCATTCCACCCTGTCTCCGTGCCTTATGATTGGTTCCACGGGATAAATGGGGAAGGTTCCGTGCCTTAAAATGTCAGTGGCAAACTCGGAAATCTCCACCGTGTTTCGATAACTTTTCCGAAGGAGTCCAAAGTAGTCGAACTTGTTTGGAAGCATCAGCTTCTTTAATCCTTCCCAGTCCGCCAATCCGCTTTCGAATCTGATATTCTGGGACACATCACCCATTATGGTAAAAGTGCATTTGCTCATACAGTACTTAAGGGCGTGATACACCGCAATTCCAAAGTCCTGAGCCTCATCGATTACCACATGGCTTGCTTCCTGAATTACTTCAGTCTCTTTTATTCTCTTGTAGATGTAGGCCAGCGATGCCAGGTCATACAGGTCCGGATGATTGGTTTCATAGGTTATAAGGGGATTAACCATACGTTCATTAGCTATGAACTCCTCATAAAGTTCAAACACACTTCCCTTATAAAAATACCTTGTAAACCACTTTTTATATTTTCTGATTAATTTCTTTTGGATTTCCGGGCTGTAGGTATGATATCTTCCATACATCTCGGTTTCCAGCTTACTTAAGAGGATATCGTCAAGCTTTTCTACCTTATCAGCCAGTGACTTGCTGCCACAGCTTTTTATGGCGGCTTCGATGTCGGACTTACTCATGATTTGGCGTCCGCTTTCCTCAAGGATAATGTCCTCTCGGGGAATCATACGTTTTTCCAAAGCGTTGCAAAATCTCATTAAAGATTTAAACCAGGCTTCGCTTCCTTTGATTCCCGCACCCTTGTCACCTTTACTGAGGGTCTTTATCTCCATGGTGTTCTTATCCCAGTCTTCATAGAGAAGCCTTACGAAAAGCTCTTCCATGGTCATCTGCCTTACGCCGTAAACATCAAGATCCGGCAGAACTCCCGTTATGTAGTTTAGAAGCACCTTGTTACTTCCTACGATGTAGAAACCGTCGGGCTTAAACTCGGTGTCGTAGTTATACAGAATATAAGAAATTCTGTGCATGGCCACGGTGGTCTTACCGGAGCCGGCACTTCCCTGCACCAGTACATTGTGGCGAGGATTCTTTCTTATAATCTCATTTTGTTCCTGTTGAATTGTTGCTATGATTTCGCTTAGGACATTTCGTTTGCTTTTGGAGAGATATTTTGTCAGAAGCTCATCATTGGCTACCACATCGGAATCGTAGAAATCTTTGATTTCACCGTCTTCGATTTCATAGGTTCTCTTCCTCTTGAGATCAACATCATAGATTCCTTCTTTTTGAACCTCGTAGTTACATCTTCCGAGGCTGTGGTCATAATACACGGAAGAAATGGGTGCTCGCCAGTCGATTACGTAGGGCTCTGCAGGGTTTCTGGCTATTACGCTTTTACCGATGTAAAGGCTCTCCCTCTTGCCGTGCTCCAGATCGTCGATGTCGATTCTCCCGAAAAAGGGTTTCTTACCGGCTCTCTCAGCTCTCTTTAGGTCGTTTCTTACCTCATTGAATCTGGCGTCGGTGTTAAACCACTGTGCAAGACCTTCCTTGTCTTCCACATCGTAGACCTCTCTCAAGGACTTTAGTTCCTCCTGGAGGTCACTGGCGGACTGCCTGATTTTGCCAAGCCTTTCTTCCACCATTTCCTTTGCAATATTCAGTTTTTTCTCTTCGTCTTCCCGGGTTGTTCCGTAGAAAGTTCCGGTTAACATTTGTTGGTTCATCTTGCTCTCCTTTTTGAACTGTTCCTAAATCTTATCAAAGATTTGCAAAAAGGTATAGACTTGTTTTTCAAGATGTGCTAGCATGGATACTGAAGTGTGACCTGTCGAATCGGCAGGTTATTTTTTAGCAAAAAATTAAGGCAGGTCAACTGACCTGCCTTTCTGTTTCGTGGAATTACTTCCAGAATTTCTTTTTCTTATCTTTGGAGTCCTTTGATGCGGCGGAAACTCTTGCTGCCTCATTTAAGGTATCACCACTTTGCTCATCGAACTGCTTAAGGAGCTCCTTAGCCTCATGAGAAAGCTTGTCGGGAACCTGTACCACCAGTGTTACATAGTGGTCGCCTCGGATATCCTTATTCCTCAGGGTCGGTACACCCTTGCCCTTGAGTCGAATTCTCGTATCTGTAGGAGTTCCGGGTTTAACCTCGTAAACCACCTTGCCGTCAACAGTATCGATTATGATGTCGCCGCCCAATGCTGCCACAGCAAATGACATGGGAACGGTTGAATAAATATCGTAGTCCTGTCTCTGGAAGATGGGATGCCTTGCAACAATAACCTCCACAAGCACATCGCCTCTGGGGCCGCCGTTAAGGCCGGGCTCGCCGAGGCCTGTCATACGCTTGCACTGACCATTGTCGATACCTGCGGGAATGTCCACAGCATATTTCTTACGCATGGGAACATATCCGGTTCCGTGACAGTCTGCACATTTCTCTTTAATGACTTTACCTGTTCCGTTACAGTCGGGACATGTCTGAACGTTTCTGACTGTACCGAAGAAGGACTGCTGGGTGAATACAACCTGACCTTTACCGCCGCACTTTGAACATGTTACGGCGCTGGTTCCCGGTTTGGCACCGGTTCCTTTACATGTCTTACACTCTTCCTTAACGTTTAACTCTATCTCTTTCTCACAGCCAAAAACCGCTTCCTCGAAGCTTATGCGTATGCTGGTACGGAGGTTGGCACCCTTCTGTGGCCCGTTACCTCTTCCTCTGCTCCTTCCGCCTCCGAAGAAATCTCCGAAAATGTCACCGAAGATGTCGCTGAAGTCCATTCCGGAGAAGTCGAATCCGCCGGCACCGCCTGCTCCGCCTTCGAACGCAGCATGTCCAAACTGGTCATACTGTCTTCTCTTCTCAGGATCGGAAAGCACTGCATATGCTTCACTGGCTTCCTTAAACTTCTTCTCTGCTTCCGCATCACCGGGGTTCATATCCGGGTGATATTTCTTAGCAAGAACACGATATGCTTTTTTAATGGCCGCATCGTCTGCGTTTTTCTCTACGCCAAGGACCTCATAATAGTCCCTTTTCTGTTCTGCCATACGTTACTCCTCATTAAACGTGAAGCTAAGGCCCCAAAAAGGACCTTAGCCTACGGATTTATTTTAATCTAAAGCTTTAGACTTCTCTGAAGTCTCCGTCGATAACATCATCATTGTTATCGTTTGAAGCACCTGCGTCAGTGCCTGCAGCGCCGCCCATATTCATGTCAGGGCCTGCCTGAGCACCGCCTGCCTGCTGCTGCATGTTCTCATACATCTTTGTGAATAAGGACTGAGCAGAGTTTGTAAGTTTCTCCTTGGCTGCCTTTAACTCATCGATATCAGAATCCGACATCTCCTGATCTTTGGTTCTCTCAAGGATTGCTTTAACTGCATCAAGGTCAGCCTGAACGCCTGCCTTCTCATCTGCAGAAATCTTATCACCAACTTCGTTGAGAGCCTTCTCGGTCTGGAATACGAAGGAGTCAGCATCGTTTCTTGTGTCGATTGCTTCCTTACGCTTCTTATCCTGAGCCTCATACTCCTGAGCTTCCTTAACAGCCTTATCGATTTCCTCATCAGACATGGATGAACCTGCTGTGATTGTGATGTGCTGCTCCTTACCTGTTCCAAGATCCTTAGCGGATACGTTAACAATACCGTTTGCATCGATATCGAAAGTAACCTCAATCTGAGGAACACCTCTCATTGCAGGAGGAATACCGTCAAGTCTGAACTGTCCGAGGGACTTGTTGTCCTTAGCGAACTGTCTCTCACCCTGTACAACGTTGATATCAACGGCTGTCTGGTTATCTGCTGCTGTTGAGAAGATCTGGCTCTTCTTTGTAGGAATTGTTGTGTTTCTCTCAATAAGTCTTGTTGCAATACCACCCATGGTCTCGATTGAGAGTGAAAGAGGTGTTACATCAAGAAGTAAGATTTCACCGGCACCGGCATCGCCTGCAAGCTTACCACCCTGGATGGAAGCACCAAGTGCTACGCACTCATCAGGGTTAAGTGACTTGGAAGGCTCCTTGCCTGTGAGCTGTTTAACTTTATCCTGAACTGCAGGGATTCTTGTGGAACCACCAACAAGAAGTACCTGTCCGATATCAGCATTTGTAAGACCTGCATCCTTCATAGCGTTCTGAACAGGGATTGCTGTCTTCTCTACAAGGTCGCTTGTAAGCTCATCGAATTTAGCTCTTGTGAGGTTCATATCGAAGTGCTTGGGACCTTCTGATGTTGCGGTGATGAAAGGAAGGTTGATGTTTGTGGTTGTTGCACTTGAAAGTTCCTTCTTAGCCTTCTCTGCTGCTTCTTTAAGTCTCTGAAGAGCCATCTTATCATTTGAAAGATCTACGCCCTCCTGCTTCTTGAACTCAGAAAGCATCCAGTCAATAATCTTGTTATCGAAATCATCACCACCAAGGTGTGTATCACCGTTTGTTGCAAGAACTTCGATTACGCCGTCACCAATCTCGATAATGGATACATCGAATGTACCACCACCAAGGTCGTAAACCATAATCTTCTGCTCTTTCTCGTTATCAAGGCCATATGCAAGTGCAGCTGCTGTAGGCTCGTTGATAATTCTCTTAACGTCGAGACCTGCGATTTTACCTGCATCCTTTGTAGCCTGACGCTGAGCATCGTTGAAGTAAGCGGGAACTGTGATAACAGCCTCTGTAACCTTTTCTCCCAGGTATGCCTCTGCATCAGCTTTCAGTTTCTGAAGAATCATAGCTGAAATCTGCTGAGGTGAGTACTTCTTGTCATCAATCTGACGGCCTCTGTCAGTACCCATATCTCTCTTGATTGAAGAGATTGTCCTGTCTGCGTTGGTAACTGCCTGACGCTTTGCGGGCTCACCAACAAGTCTCTCTCCGTTCTTTGTGAATGCAACTACTGAAGGTGTTGTTCTTGCTCCTTCTGCATTTGCGATAACGGTGGGCTTACCACCTTCCATAACTGCTACGCAACTGTTTGTTGTACCTAAGTCAATACCAATAATCTTGCTCATAGTTTTCTCCTCCTGTATGTAAATGTCTTATTTTACTTATTGAACTACAGCTACCATACTGTGGCGAACCACTGTATCTCTGTAGGTATAACCTTTTTGAAGTTCCTGGGCTACTATTCCGCTTTCGAATTCCTCGCTTTCAACCTGCATTACTGCGTTGTGAAGGTTAGGATCGAATTCCTTGCCCACTGCCTCGATGGGTTTGACTCCCATGTTGTCGAGTTCAGTCATAAGCTGTTTGTATATCTTGTTCATGCCGTCAACGAAGGGGGTATCTTTCTCCTCTTCAGGAACCGTTGCCAGGCCTCTTTCGAAGTTGTCCACCACAGGGAGAAGTTTCTCAATAACGCTTCTTGCTCCGGTTTCAAACATTGCCTGCTTCTCTTTCTCGGTTCTGTTTCTGAAGTTTTCGAATTCGGCAAGCTGTCTCATTGTTTTATCTTCAAGCTCTGCTATCTTTTCTTTGAGAGCATCGCCTTTTTTGTCAGCTTTGGCTTTCTTCTTTGCTTCTTTTCTATCCTCTTTAGTCATTTCCTCTTCAGCTTCTGCTTCAGCGGTCTCGACTTCCTCTTCGGTGCTTACCTCTTCGGTAACTTCCTCTTCAGGAGTAGGATTCTTTGTTTCTTCCATCATGCTAATCCTTTCTGTCGTTCTTATATAAATCGCTCATCTGCTGCTTTAAGTTCTTTAGCATTCCAACGACTTTCTCATAATCCATTCGCTTGGGTCCCACAATTCCTATGGTTCCCTTCATGCCTTCCTCCAGCTCGTATGTGGCGGTAACCACGCTGCAGTCCTGCATGGATTTCATCTTCACTTCTTCGCCTATGTAAACCTGAATTCCTGTTTCGGCTTCATCGTCTGCTGTAAGTAACTCGCTTAAGTCTTCCTTATTCTCAAAGGTACTTATGAGCTCGCTTGCTCTCTCCGAATCGGAAAGCTCAGGATACTTAAATATGTTGGTGGCTCCGGAGGTATAAATCTCCAAATCCTCGTCTGCCTTGATTGCATCCGCAACGGCATCTATTACTTCATCCACAATTTCCGAATGCTCACCGGCCTGATTCTTAAGCACTGAAATGATTCCAAGATTAATCTCTTCTATATTCAGTCCGTTAAGGTTGGTGTTAAGCAGAAGGTTTAACTTCAAAATGGTTTCATCGCTTAACTCATCATCCAGTCGAATTACCTTGTTCTTGATTACGTTTCCTTCTATAACCACAACGGCAAGAAGGTGATTGGTATCAACTCTTGAGAGCTGGATGAATTTAAGTTTGTTTCCGTGGATGCTGGGAGCGGAAATCATTGTGGCGTAATTGGTATTTACTGCCAGCTTCTTGGCAACCTGCTTTAAGAGGTTCTCCATCTTCTCCTCTTTCTCAAGGAGAACTCCCTTCATTTCCTCCACTTCCTTGACCTTGTCGTTCATTAACTGGTCAACATAGAAGCGGTATCCCTTGTCGGAAGGAATTCGACCTGCTGAGGTGTGGGGCTGAATGATGTATCCCAGTTCCTCAAGATCCGCCATCTCATTTCTTATGGTAGCGGAGCTTAAGTTCAAGTCCGTGTACTTAGAGATGGTTCTGCTGCCAACCGGTTCACCGGTCTCAAGATAGTTCTTTATTACAGCTATTAGAATGATTTTCTTACGCTCGTCAAGCTCCATCTCTAACCCCTTCCTTCTGACTTGTTAGCACTCATCTCTGTCGAGTGCTAATTCCTACATACCATAAGATAGCACCGTAGGTTTCCAATGTCAATAAAAAAGAAATAACCAAATTCTTAAAAAAGTATAAACTTTGGAGGGCGTCTCCCGGATGCCCGAAAATCAAAAAAGAGCTCCTTGTGAGCTCCTTTCATTTGCCTTTACGGCATCTAAAGAAAATAAAATCCGGGCGGTGGATTGTTCCGCCAAATACATCAGGATACTTTTCCCTCATGTCGTCCGATATATTGGATTCCCGGCATTCTTCAAGAGTGAATCCTGCCTTTATCAGTGCATTGATTATTGTTGCTACTGTTCTATGGTAACATTCATATCCGTCTACAGCCCATTTAACTTTTCTGAGGCCTTCTTTGTTGTAGTTCCTGAGATTAGCGTACAGGCGCTCACCTGTTTCCGTGCGGGTATATCTGTCGTATACACCATCCCACGATGTGGCGATGGGATGTGACATGCTGAAAACGAATTTGCCATCTTCCTTTAGGAGAGTATGGATTTTTACCATTAAGCCTTCAAAGTCTTCTATATAATCAAAAACAAGAGAGCTTGTTATCAAATCAAACTTCTGATCTATTGTTTCGATATCTTCCATAGCCATCCGTTTATAAGAAATATTGTCAGCGCTGTTATTCTCTTTCGCATATTTCAACATATTCTCGGAGATATCTATTCCAAGAACAGACTCCGCGCCCATATCGGAATACTGCTTCGCGTGCTGTCCCATACCGCAGCCAATATCCAGAATCTTCTTGCCATGAAGATCAGGAAGCATTGACAATATGATTGGTGTTTCTATGCAGTCATTGAAATTAACATCTTTACTTCTGTTGTCCTTGAAACTCTCAAAAAATTCTTCGTTGTCATAAATATTTTGCTTTGACATTTCTCCCCCCTTTTATGCCTCATTCACAAGTTTCCCGGTCATATGCTCTATGTCCAGTTCCAGACAACATACCCGGGGAAAGGCGTTTCTCATTTCCTTCTCAAGATACTCTTCATCATCCGTAAATTTCCGGCAGATGCAGGTACAGATTTCTCTTTTCTTATTATCATCCGTAACCTCACGAATTTGGCCAAACACTATCACACTTCTGATATTAAGTGCCCACTCGCCTTCTTTGCGGTAGCCTTCATCCATCACACAGTAACTGACCTTGCTGCACTTTGAAATGGCATCAAGTTTATGGCCTTCCTTTGCACAGTGAAAATAAAGTTTTCCGTCGTTTTCGGAATACCAATGATCCAGAGGAACACCATAGGGATATCCGTCATCTCCAAGCACGGACAACACACCTCTCGGTTCATTTTTCAGTATTTCTATACATTCCTCATTTGGAATCTGTTGTTTAAAACGTCTCATTTCTCTGAACATAGATAAACCCTCTTATCAAAAGTTATACTGCATAAAATTACCGTTATGCTTAAAGCCATATGACTCATACAGTTTTACGCCCATATTTGAAGCCGTGATATAGATGGTTCCGCAACCATAGTCTCTTGCTTCTTTTACCACTCTGTCCAGCAACTGCGTGGCAATTCCCATCCTCCTATAATTCGGATCGGTATACATGCTTGAAAGAATTCCCAGTCTTCCTGTAGGGCATGTGAAATAGGGAGGTTTTTCCGCAAAAGACATCCCGCTTGTTCCAACTATCTTATCCCCGTCAAATGCGAGCCAGGAAACATAAGTACCGGCAGCCATATTTCTTTTATAGAAGTCTAACAGAGCCTCCTCAAGATTCACATTCTCCGGCACAGTTTTTCCTTCCGAAGTGTATTCCTCTGTCAACTGATTTATTCTCATTTTTATGATTCTGCTTAATTCATTCTCCGTAAGTCTTTTATAAACGATATCCATTTTCCTTCTCCTTTAGTTTTTTAATAGATCCTCACGCCACTCATCTATGTACTCCTGGATTATGGCGTCGTTCTCATCCTTGTCACGGCCTTCGCATGTGAAAGCTTTAATAAAATCATCAAAAGAATGTTTTTCTATTATGTATTCTACTAAGCTTCCACTTTCTTCATAAGTCCAACCGGAGTTGTCGTTTAAGGGGCGGCAGGCTTTTTCATCATTTTCCTTTTCCTTTATCTGTAATCTATATATTTCCGACTGATTCACATTCTCCACGGAGTTTACAGAGTTGGGGTCAATCAGCCGTAGGCCGAAGTGTTCCTTATATAAGCCAGTTCGAAAATATCCATATGCAGTTTTACGTCTGACATAATTGTATTTCATGCTTCCAAGATATTCTGCAATTCCTTCGTTAAGAAAATTATTGTCTTTCGTTTTATACTTACTAAAATATATATGTACGTATTCATGAGGCAGGGATTCCCAATATTGCAGGTTTATTCTGTCGTCAGAATATGCATAACTATAGTCGGCGTATTTCATTTCATTCTTGTGACAGGTTATGGGTCTGTTAGCTTCGTCAGGATCAGCAACCCCTTTTTCAACAACATAATTCTTTATTGTCGATAAGTCGTCGGCCACGTGGAAGAAATAGTCCTCAATTTCATCTACATCAGTTATATCGCTTAATTCACCTTTACGGAGTAAGATTTCTACATTGTCAATTCTTATACACTCCAGATCATCATCCTTAGAATTCTTATAGTAAATAACCTTATCTTTATATTCTCCGTCATATGAAGTATCCACCTCAATTGAATCAAGCCATCCGTTTATCAGTTCATTTTTCCCAGAAGCAATGCGGTCTATGGTTTTATATCCATTTTTATACGCGTACTTTACGACTGCTATGGATGTTTGTTCGGCAATCTCGCATTCATTCTTATCCTGATAGTAATCAAAGAATCTGATTCCCGACATATTTAATGTCGCAAGATTTTCAGGGTTTGAATAGTATTCTTTTAATACCTCATCATCAGTTTCCAACTCTATATTTGCAAGGCCATAGGAAATCCAATAATCGCACTTCCCCATAAAATATATCATTCTTTGTGCTGAGTCATTTCCATTTCCATTAATAACGTCGTCAATGGAAAGAACCAAAATGTTTTGGTCTGTCAAAACCGCTGTCTTCGACGGAAGCGTGGATAAGAACATTAATGTGTACCCTCCATCTTCGACATTAATACCTGAAGTCTTAAGCCTCTTGTCAACAAAATCTTCGACTTTAGCAGCTTCCCCTTCGTCCTCGGTTTCTACGCATAATTTACCATACGATTTCTCACAGGTCAGCATCTCAAACTGCCTGGCAATAAAATCTTCTCTCTTGTGAGTTTCTTTGGTGAACTGCGTCTTCCCACATCCGCACAGAAAAATTAAAAAGGCAATGATTGTATAGAAAATAATAAGATTAATATGCTTTTTCAAAGAGAATCCCCCTCGTTAGTTATTTATACCCTTACAAGTCATTATAATCTAACTCTCTCCTGATTTAAACATATAAAGACTGGTTTCGTACTATTGCATTTCTTCAGCAACCATGTTATTGTTTGTATATACAAACAGGAGGCTCGCAGTGACAATAAGTGAACGGCTTTTTTCAATAATGAAAACAAAAGGGATTTCTGTTTCAGAACTGGCCAGGATGACAGGGATTTCAAGGCATACTATATTTGACTGGCAGAAGAAAAATACAAACCCAGGGGCAGATAAGATTATGTTAATTTGTGAATCTCTCAGCATCTCTCCCCAAGAATTGCTTTTAGGTGATAAAAAGACTGAAGGAGCTGAGGAAATACATATAGAAGTGGATGGGCTGATAATGGAAGGACTTAGAGAACTTTCAGAGGCCAAAAAGAAAAGACTTTTGGCATATATGAGTATGCTGAACAACACAAAAGAATAGTTAATCCAAATGAGGGGGTATATATGGCTACAAATTTGGAGCCAAATGTTGTGATAGGCTTAAAAAAAGGATATAATTACAGCATAAACAGACAGAGAGAAGGTGAGTTTATGCCAAGCATTATTCCTGTTTCAGATCTCAAGAACTATGCTGCAATAGTTAATCAGGTCACTTACGGCAACAGAGTATATTTAACTAAAAATGGACATGGACAATGCGCCTTGATTGATATTAAAGAGTTAGATGAGCTTGACAGGCAGAAATCCTTGCTCCAGCTTATGACCAAGCTTAATGATTCTAAAACTTCCGTTATGGAGGACGGAACCATATCCGCAGACGAACTGGAAAAGGAGCTCGATCTGTAATTTATGATATATAAACTGGAATACTCACAGATAGCCAGGAAGAAACTTCGTTCATTAAAGAAAGCGCTGACTGAGGAATATGGCGAACATGCTGCAAAAGAGCAGCTTACAAAATTAACTGGAGCCGCCAGACTCCTTGAAAGAAATCCATAGACTATTGGGGCGAATAAAGCGGGGCATACCGCATCGGTATGCCCTGTCATTTTTTATCTGGCTATTTTTTGATTAAAAGCCAGAAATGGTTCACCCCATCCTTAGATACTGTTGTGTTGCAGGCAAAAGAATGAAGTTTGCCTCTATTTCTGTAGTTTAAGATTCCAAGGATAGTGTTAGCAAAGGCCATGCTAAGGGCCTTGCCTTTCTCACAGTCAAACTGAAGAAAATATTCCTTATCCCCCTCAAGCTCTGAAAAATCGTTGAGGAACTCCTTAACATATTTCCATCCGTGCTTCTCGAAAACCACCTCATATTCGGGATTTTCAAGGATATTCTGATACTCTGGCTCCTCCTGGACGTTATCTCCCATTGTAAAATCTGAGAAATCTAATTCGAAGTTCATGTCGCATTCATCCATGCCTTCCATTGCCTGGTTAACTGAGTCAGCCACCGCATCGTATTCTTCTTTGGATATTCCAAATTCCTCAAAGGGGTCGTACTCATTCATGGATTTAGTTATCATTTCGCGAACTTCTTTAATTTTATTTTGCATTTTTGTCATTTCGGTCTGATATGACAATTGAATCTCTTTTATTTGTTTTAGTTTGTCTTCCTGTTCTTTTATCTTTTCGGAAAAAGCCCTGTAGATTGTGTCATCATCTGCATCCAGAAGCCCTTTTATTTCTTCAATGGAAAAGCCGGCGGTTTGGAGATTTTTGATTTTTACAAAAACTAATGCCTGCTCATCTTCGTAATAACGATATCCTGTCCACTCATCTACCTTAACCGGTTTCAGCAGGTTCATGTGATCATAATATCTTAGAGTCTGGGGATTGCAGCCGCACAACTTGGCGAATTCCTTAATTGTCATATCACATACCTCCTTTCTGAGACCGTTTTATCATTATAGTTAAGTGTAAGGTCAATAGGTTTTTTCTTTCTTATAAGAATATACTATAATTTTCTCTGAGTATAAATATGTATTGAAGGTTTACGAACAACCTGACAATTTTTCGCAAACGAGGAAATGTACCTTTCCCTGATCTCGTACATAATGTACATGTAAGCAGGAGGACAAAAGCATGGAATGGATTGAAGCATTACAAAAAGCCATCACGTATATGGAAGAACATCTACTCGAGGAGATTAACTATGAAGACGTCGCGAAGCAGGTGCACACTTCAAGCTACGAATTTCACAGGGCTTTCAGTTTCGTGACGGGCTTAACGGCCAACGCGTATATCCGTAACCGCCGCTTGTCTCTGGCGGGGAAAGAGTTGGTGGAGACCGATGCCAAGATTACTGATTTGGCTATGAAGTATGGCTACGAGACACCGGAAAGTTTTACTAAGGCTTTCACAAGATTTCATGGTGTTGCGCCCAAAATGGCCAGAGAAGAAGCTTGCAAACTGACGCTTTTTAATCCGCTTACCATTACATTAACAGTGAAAGGTGGTAAAAGTATGGATTATCGTATAGTTCAGACAAAAGAAAAGAAATTTATAGCACTTGTAAGAGAGTTTAACAACGGAATTATTAATGATGAGGCCAACCACGATGTGGCAGACTTCTGGGGTGAGTGCAACAGTAAGCAGATGCTTTCCCCCATCTGGATGTTAAGAGAGGATGGAAAACGCGACCTCTATGGTCTTTGCAGTCCCACCGTAGAAGGAAAGGATACCTTCGAATATGGCATCGGCATCATCATCGATGAGGATACTGCTGCTTTTGATCAGGCGGATCTTGAGAAGAAAGGATTCCGCATCTGGGATGTGACCCCCGGCACATATGTGGTTTTTGACTGCGTAGGTGAGGATGGGGACTGCATCGCCAAGACCTGGACGAAGTTCTATAAGGAGTTTTTGCCTCAGATGGGCTACGAGGCTTCCGAGCAGACAGACTACGAGCTTTACTTTGACGGCACACGTCCTGATGTGTTCTGTGAACTCTGGATTCCCATTAAGAAAAAGTAAAGCATTAAAAAAGAATATTTGCCCTTCCCTTGTAGGAGCTTCAGCTCAGTGATGGCTGAAGCTCCTTTAGATATGTGTAAAACAATATATATACAGTGATTTATTTTATAAAGCAATCTTAGAAGGAATTATAATTTGTATTTATGTCGATGCGTGATATCATACTTTTAGAAGGGAAAGGTGTTTTTAAAATGAATTATAAAGTAATCGATAGAGAAACATATTATAGAAAGGGCGTGTTCCGCCACTTTTCGGAAGACTGTAAGTGTTCAACTTCCATGACGGCGAGAATAGATGTAACGGATCTTGTATCCTATTCTAAAAAGACCGGGACAAAGTTTTATCTTAACTTTTTGTATATTCTCACAAAGGTGTTGAATTCCCGTGAAGATTACAGAATGGGATATCTTTGGCAGACAGACGAATTAATTTGCTATGATGTAATTAATCCTGCGCAATATGTCTTTCATGAAGATACAGAAACCTGTACACCGGTGTACACAGAATATAATGAGGATTATGAAAAGTTTTACGCCGGTGCTTTGCGAGATCTCGAAGAGGCCAAGAAAACAAGAGAATACGGCTTAGATATGATTAACCACCCTAACTGGTTTGATGCTTCGTATATTTCGTGGCTCTCTTATGACTCTTTAAATATTGAACTGCCCGATGGACACTTATTTTTTGCCCCAATCATCAATTGGGGAAAGTACAGAGATGAAAATGGCAGACTTGTTATGCCTGTAACAGTTCGCCTAAATCATGCCATTGCTGATGGTTATCTGGTTGCAAATGTGTTCCGCCTTTTGGAGAACGAAATTAAGGCTTTCGTAGAGCGCTAGCTAATTCTGTGACTTCTGATTTTACATGCTAAAACTCCCGTGGCGAAATCACCACGGGAGTTTCATTAATCAATCGTACTCAAAAATACCTTGTACAGCATCAGAAACATTCATAATATCCTCATATGTCATAAAGTCTACCCTATTGCATCCTCTCGCAACAGGATCTATTACTTTTATCTGTTCACATATTACAATTCCAAGCTCTCCCTTTTTACCACTAACCGGAATGTGTAATGGTCCTGCTTGAATTCCTTTAATCAAAGGACATACGTGAAATATCCCCCTGATAAAACTCGTTCATAGAATCTCTCTCCCCATCGGCTTGCCCCAATCAAAATCATAAACCGATATTTCTCCATTGTATTCAGCAAGCCTTTCTTCAAAAGATTTATGAACAAACTGCTTTCTAAGTACTATTGTGTCATCTTTTATTTCTAAATCTAATATATCCGAAGTTTTTAAATTCAATTTCTCTAATATACCCTTCGGAATACGTATTCCTTGACTATTCCCCCAAGATCTTATTGCAACCTGCTCCATACAATCGCCTCCCTATGTATATACATTATCCCGTATAGCCCATCGATATACAATCTTCTTCTGCAGAATAGCAATTTGAGTTTTTTGTTGAAATCATGCATTAGTCTTTCATCATGGCTGAAATATTCTCAGGTATCATAACAACCTCTGTATCTAAATCGAAAGGTTGAATACTTGTGTCGATACATTCCCAGAAATATTCCAGATGCCTTTTATCAATCCATGATTCCGAGTCATTAACATCCGCACCATTTTCCCCCTGCACCGAGAACCAGTATAAGTACTCTGCATCTTCGGTCTTTTCTCTAAAGATGGATTCTACATACATTTTTTCATCCTTAAGTGTTAACAAAACCTCAGACATATTATCGTTCAAGAATTTCATCCATTCATCTACGACTTCACTTTTTCCCGGTTTTATTCGAAATCTTGTTAATTCTGTTTTCATTTTGTATCCTCTCATTTTTTTCTAAAGATATAATTTCTCCAAATCGTTCCGTCAAGCCCCACCTCTTCAGACTCTCTAAGGAATTATAATATATAACGCCCTTAAGTTGAACATAAATAACATTCGCATGCAAAAACTCCCGTGGCAATTACGCCACGGGAGTTCCTTATAAAACCTTCTCTAATATGTGATAACCATCCCTAAATTACGAAGCTTCCTGCTTCCTTATCGTTAACAACGAAGTATACCTGAGATTCTTCAGGTTTAACATAAAGGTTGATTGACTTGATATCATCAACTTTCTTCTTCATGTCATACTTCCAAACGTCCTTTGCAATCTTTACAAGATCGTCTGTTGAGTAGCTCTTGCCGGAGAACTGTACGTGCTGGCTGACTTTAAGTTCAGTCTTCTTAGCTGCTGCCACTTTGGTCTCAGCCTTCTTAGCTGCTTCCTTCGTAACGGTTGCCGCCTTGGTTGCTACCTTTGTTGCTGTCTTAGCTACAGTTTTCTTAGCTGCCTCTTTCTTAGCGGGTGCCTTCTTAGCTGCGGTCTTTACAGTCTTTTCAGCTGCCTTTACAGTCTTCTCAACTTTCTTCTCGGCCGCTTTAACAGTGTCCTTAACTGCTTCCTTTGTAGCTGTTGCTGTCTCTTTAACTGCTGTTTCAACCTTCTTTAAGGTTGCCTTAGGTTTTGCTGTTGTCTTAGTTGCCATGTCCTATTTCCTTTCATAAAAAGTATTCTAGTAATTAGCAGACCCTAATAACTATCTGCATCTGCAAATAAAAACCCTCTATGTTATAGGAGTTTACTCCATTAGTGCGAAAAAGTCAAACAAAGCAGGCTGTTTAATTAAAATTGTTTAAATTGTCAGATTATCTGTTGGGATATTCTGTCTCTACAAATTTCCTCAGAGCAGGCAAGGAACGTTTAACCTTTTCAGTATCTATACAATATGCCATTCTGAAATATCCGGGGCATCCGAAGGAATCGGCAGGCACCAGAATAAGGTCATATTTAAGGGCCTTCTCACAGAATACCTTGGCATCATCTTCCAATGCCTTGGGGAAGATATAGAAGGTTCCGCCGGGTTTTACAACAGTGAATCCCAAATCTATAAGTTCATTGTAAATAAGATTCATGTTGGTCTCATATACTGATAAGTCTGAAGTCTTGTCAAGAACCCTTGCAATCCCAAGCTGAAGAAGGGATGTGGGGCAGTTATGTCCAATTCCTCTTGAAATCTGGCCACACATGTTAACCATCTTGGCAGCATCCTTGCAATTAGGGTTAACTGCAATGTATCCGATTCTTTCTCCGGGAAGTGATAATGACTTGGAGAAAGAATAGCACATAATGGAGTTGTCGTAATAAGTGGAAGCACTTACGCACTTTGCTCCATCAAAAACAATCTCTCTGTAAGGTTCATCTGAGATAAGGAAGATGTCATGTCCGTATTCTTCCTGTTTCTCGCTAAGAATCTTTGCAAGCTTTTTAAGAGTCGCATCAGAATATGCGATACCGGTGGGGTTGTTGGGTGTATTGATAAGAACCGCCATGGTCTTAGGATTAAGCATCTTAAGGAACTCATCAAAGTTAATCTGAAAATCCTCTGTCTGAGGGGGCACAACCTTAAGCACTGCTCCCGAATCATTGATATAAGGATTATATTCAGGGAAGTAGGGTGCGAAGGTAAGGACCTCGTCACCGGGTACAGTTACACATCTTACTGCATGAGCAATGGCTGCTGCCGCTGCGGATGTAGGGAATATACAATCTGCTGTGTATGGAAGTCCGAAGCGCTCCTTCAATGATGCGGCAATTGCTTCCTTAACCTCAGGGATTCCAAGGCTGGGGCTGTATCCGTGAAGCTTCATGGGATCTTCCTTTGCAAGAAGCTCAATTAAGCCCTCTGTAAACTCAGGTGCCACCGGAACAGAAGGATTTCCGAGACTGTAATCGAAAACATTCTCGTATCCGATTTCTTTTCCTCTGGCTGTCGCAAACTCTGAAAGCTGTCTGATAACGGATTTCTTGGACAGCATATCAACATATTTCTGATTAAGCATTTTTTTACTCCTTCTATTTAATGGCTTCCAGGATTTCTGCAGTCATCTTGGGTCGATTCATGCAGTAAAGGTGAATGTGTTTAACACCGTTTTGTCTTAAATCTATAATCTGGCGAGCCGCATAATCAATTCCGGCCTTTCTCATATCGTCGGCATTGTCTCCGTATTTTGCAATCAGATCAGAGAAAACCTTGGGTATGGATGAACCTGAGAGTGATACTGTAGTTCCAAGCTGGTTAGCCGAGATAACAGGCATGATTCCTGCGCATATAGGCACGGTAATTCCTTTTCTGGCTGCCCTGTCAAGGAAGTCATAGTAATAATCATTATCAAGGAAAAGCTGGGAAATGAAATATTCAGCTCCCGCATCCTGTTTAAGTTTTAAGTTTGCAACATCCGTTTCCTTACTGAAACATTCGAAATGCTTCTCGGGATAGCATGCTCCCGCACAGGAAAAATCCGTGGTGGACTTAAGGTATGTAATAAGGTCAGAGGCATGAATTAACTCTCTTGAGTTAAACTGCTCGTCAGACATATCACGGGGCCTGTCACCGCGAAGGGCCAGAACCTGATTGATTCCCTCAGCCTTAAAGCTTGCCACTATCTCATCGATATCTTTCTTGCTGTTTCCCACACAGGTAAGATGAGCCAGAGCCTCGATATGCAAAGTCTTCTGAATATAAGAAGTAATCTCCACAGTCTTCTTGGACTTGCTGCCGCCTGCTCCGTAGGTTACGGAAATATAGTCGGGCTTTAAATCTCCAAGCTTCTTTGCAACTTCGAAAGCCTTCTCAAACTCATCCTCCTTCTTGGGGGGATACATTTCAAAAGACATTGTTTCTTTTTGTTTCAGCAATTCACTAATCATATTGTTATCCTATTCTTACTTATACTCCCACGAAGGAGCAGGCGGATGCGATTTTGTCCCACTGGTTTACGTACAAAGGACTGTCTGTAACGTAAGGGTTCGCATAAATTCTCTCTTCTTCCAACTCAGGAAGTGAATCCGTCTTTCCTTCAAGGTAATCGTTTATTCTTCTGTTGGCGTAGCAGAGTCTTCCGATTACGCCGTTAAATCTTATATCTATTATCTCAAATCCGAAAGGCTTGGATTCGGAAAGCCAAATCTCTTCCCTTAACTCTCTTGCCTTTTCAAGATGTTCGATACACTCGGGTATCTTTTCACCGGCCAGGACTTCAAGTCTTTCCTTGTCTCCTGCCTTGTAAGCTTGCGTTAATTCTATTCCAAGTTCAGCCTTGATTGCAAGGGTTCCTGCCAGCTCCTCATAATACTCAGTGAGCTTGTTCTTGTACTTAAGAGCCTTGAACTTCTCATATAACTTCTCGTAATGCTCCTTAAGTCCGGTACCCTTAATGTGCAAATCAAACATTCCAATCATGGGATCCTGATAAAGCGCATACTTGGTAACGGTAACCTCAGGGTTGTCATCGGTTCTGTTTGGAACCTTATCCATATCAGACATAAGTTTGTATGATTCGAAAGGAAGTCCTGTAAGGAATAATAACTTTTGGGAAAAATCGTCTAAATCTACATCCCCGTCACAGTAGCCAAGTTCCGCAAAATACAGTACCGAAGGAAGTCCTGCGCTCTGGCTGGTTTCCGCACCGTTATCCTGCCACATGGTACAGAACACGTTCTTCATTCCCACATCTTTTGCAGCCTTTACTCCGGGCTTAGATGTCCAGAAGGCCTTATCAAAGTTGGGGCAAAGTCCATTCCATGTCCAGCCGCCACCTGCGAAATAGCACTCCTTGTCCGCATCAAGATGAAGAGCAAGGAATCTCTTGTAGTGTTCATAATCTGTATGATAGTAATCCCAGTATGTCAGATGACATTTCTTTGAGAAATCGAAGGGGAAGGTGTCAACGCCTTCAGGAATCTCATAGTAACTACCTGTGGGAGACAAAACTCTGAAGAACATATCGGACCAGATAATTGTCTCAAGTCCCATGTCCTCACAAATCTTCTGAACCTTTGTAAGGTGCTCTATCATCAGTTCCTGTTTGCTTCTATAGCCGTTCTTTTTAAGGTAATCTCCAAGGCCCAGTCTTAATGCCTCATCCATTCCCACATGAACTCTTCTGCTTCTAAAGCATGAGCTTACAGCTTTAATCTCGGCTTCAATAAACTTATAGGTTTTCTCATCACCGACTAAAAGAATATCATCGGTATCTGATATCTCGTCAAAAACAGGCCATCTCAATGCCGTCTTAAGGTGAGCCAGTGTCTGAATACAGGGAATTACTTCTATGCCAAACTTAAAGGCATAGTCATCTATCTCTTTAAGTTCCTCAGCGGTGTATCTGCCCCTGTAGGCTCCGAAGTAAGGATACTCTTTAATCTCGTAAGTATCCTCCGTGTAAAGCATCATCATATTCATTCCGCATGATGCCAAAAATCTCACATACTTTTTCACTGCGTCAACGGTAAGCACACTGTTTCTTGAACAGTCAATCATGTTACCGAAGAGTGAAAAGGAGAAATGCTCTTTTACCTCAAAAGGCTTATCTTCCTTTGAGATATGAGCAGCCAGGGTGCAAAGCATCCTGTAAAAATTGGCCGGAATAATTCCCTTGATCTTAGCGGACTTTCCATCATAGGAAAGCGCCACTTCACCGTTTGATGTTTCCTCGAAAGAAACGGTCACTTCCTTTGAGTCAGGCAGCTTATAGAACTTTAATAATTCCTTGGCTCCCTCCTCGAATTTTTTTGCATTGTCATCCAACACAAACATAGAACCCTCTTTTCTACTCGCCGTTTTCCAGCAAGCTTTTGTAAATTTCCCTTTTACCTACACCACGGTCTCTTGCCACAAGTTTCATGGCTTCCTTATGGTCGATTCCCGTGTCTTCATAGAAGCGCATGTGCTCTTCGATGCTCATGGATTCCCAGGATGCCTGAGCCTCCTTTTGTTTTTCCTCAAAGGATTTGCCTTCGATTACAAGCACATACTCTCCTCGTGGTTCCTCGTTTTCATATATGGATAAAGCCTCCTCAAATGTGGTGGGCAATATCGTCTCAAATTTCTTGGTAAGTTCTCTGCAGATTGTTATCTTTCTGTTTCCGAGAACCTCTTTAAGCTCCTCCAGGGTCTTAACCAGTCTGTGAGGGGCTTCGTAGATAATAATGGTTCTGGTTTCATTAACCAGTTCCTCTAAAATTGGCTTTCGCTCTTTCTTCTCATAGGGAAGGAAAGCCTCAAAGCAAAACCTTCTTGTAGGAAGGCCAGATAAAGTAAGGGCAACTATCAAAGCAGCGGGCCCCGGAAGGGATGTAACGGTAATCCCCGCTTCCTGACATTTTCTGACAAGTACTTCGCCGGGATCAGATATTGCAGGAGTTCCCGCATCGGTAATCAGTGCCACATTTTCCCCCTTAAGCATTCTTGCCACAAGTTCATCGGCTTTCTCAACTTTGTTGTACTCATGGTAGCTTGTCATGGGAGTGTGTATGTCAAAATGGGTAAGCAAATGAATGCTGTTTCGGGTATCCTCCGCAGCAATAACATCAACACTGTTCAAAGTCTCAATGACTCTCGGCGACATGTCCTTTAAATTTCCTATGGGAGTCGCGCAAAGATACAGCATTCCTGCCATTTTCTTCCCTCTTTAGTATCCGTAAATCGACCTAATTTCCGGATTGTACACGTTTGGTTCATCGTAGATTATCAACGGTTTTTCCACAGTCATACGAGAGTTTCCTCCTCTGACTGCTTCAATGAGAACCATGTTAGGTTCCTTATCCACGAAAGGATACACAAGCCTCATTCTCTTTGGCTCAAGCTTGTACTTCTGCAACGTTGCAAAAATCTCCGCAAGCCTGAAGGGCCTGTGAACCAGATAAAACTTTCCGCCGGGCTTTAAAAGCTTCCCCGTTACTCTTGCCACATCGTCAAAAGTACACTCTATCTCATGCCTTGCAATAGCCTTGGCTGACTGGGGATTTGTAAGCCCATGTTGTCCTATCATGTAGGGCGGGTTCGATGTTATTACATCAAAAGAAGCAGCCGTAAACAACGCGTCTGCCTCCTTAATATCTCCGGTTACAATTTCTATTTTGTCCGAAAGGTTGTTAAGCGCAACACTACGTCTTGCCATATCGGCGCTTTCTTCCTGAATCTCCAAACCGGTCAGTAAGGTGGCCTTGTATCTTGCCTCCATAAGAATCGGAATAATACCCGTTCCCGTTCCCAGGTCAAGTATCCTGTCTGTTTCTTTGGCTGCGGCAAAACCCGCCAGCAAAACAGCATCCATGCCGAAGCAGAACCTGTCAGGATTCTGTATGATTCGGTATCCGTTTCTCTCCAAGTCGTCGACCCGTTCATTTTCTTTTAGTTCAGGTTCTCTGATCATTCCAGGTTGGAGTTCCCTTCGTCACTCTCTAACTTCTTAAGCTCCTTTAATTCCTCGGCGCTTAAATCATTCTTGTTATTCTTGTTATGGCGTCTCTTAAACTTAAGCTGTTCAGCCTTGTACTCGTGGATTTCCTTCTCGTCGTTCTCTTCGACAACAACCTTTACCAGCTGTCTTAAAACATTTACGGAAGCTACCGTTCCCTTGAGTCCATCGTCGGTGGTTACGAAATCGCCCACACCGGGAAGTCTCCTGTTAAGATCTTCGTATGTATCCTGCTCATGCTTTAAGCAGCACATAAGTCTTCCGCATACGCCGGAAATCTTTGTGGGGTTAAGAGAAAGGTTCTGCTCTTTTGCCATCTTGATGGATACGGGGATGAACTCCGAAAGGTGTGTGTGGCAGCAAAGAGGCCTTCCGCAGATACCGATTCCGCCAAGAATCTTGGTCTCATCTCTTACACCGATCTGACGAAGCTCGATACGAGTCTTGAACACAGCCGCCAAATCCTTAACCAGCTCACGGAAGTCGATTCGTCCGTCCGCTGTGAAGTAGAAGAGCACTTTGTTGTTGTCAAAAGTATACTCGGCATCGATTAACTTCATCTCAAGGCCGTGCTTTTTAATCTTCTCAAGGCAAATCTTGAAGGCGTCCTTCTCTTTAACCTTGTTGTTTTTCTCCTGTTCAATATCCTTTTCATTGGCGATTCTGATGACAGGCTTTAAGGGCTGGATAACCTTATCGTCGGGAACCTCTTTGGGGTCGCCGACAACGGTACCGAACTCGATACCTCTTGCTGTCTCAACTATTACGTTGTCGCCTTTTTTTATGGGGAAATTAAGCGGGTTGAAGAAGTAAATTTTACCCGCAGTACGAAATCTAACTCCAATTACAGTTGTCATAAATCTATAAACCTCACATTTCTATAATCTATAAACCACAAAAACTTCTGCCTAATTCTCCTTAATGGCAAGAAGTAAAAGCTCCATTGTAAGCTCAAAATTTACATTGGCTGTAAGCCTTGCCTTGGCAGTATCCAAAGCATCGATAATCTTCTCGATTCCCTCGTAAGTGCTCTTGTCGGCACGCTTCCTGATGGACTGAATCTCCTCAGTGAAAATAAGGGAATTGGGGTCATGGGTTGCCTTAAACATCAAAACGTCTCTGAACCAGACCGCAATAATATCAAGATAATCGTTCACGTCAAACTTGTACTCGGTTATCTTCTTTATGGCCGCCATGACTTCCGGAAGTTCCATATCGTTAATATATTTAAGAAGGGAAATGGCTTCCTCTCTTACTTTGTCAAACTCTTCGCTTAATGCGAGAAGTCTCGCTTTTCCCACATTACCTCTGGCAAAAGCGACACAAACCTCCGCTTTGTACTCAGGGATGGAAAGTTCATCCATAAGATACTTCTTAACCAGATCGTCCTTAACGGGTTTCATGTTAAGAACAACGCATCTTGACTGGATTGTAGGCAAAAGCATATTTACATTCGTAGTCAGAAGAAGAATTACCACATACTCCGGAGGCTCTTCAAGGGTTTTCAGAAGAGCATTCTGAGCCTGAGTGGTCATTTTCTCCGCTTCGTTTAAAATGTAAATCTTATATTTTCCACTGTAGGGCTTAACATAAACGCTTCCCGTAATCTGGTCTCTCACATCGTCAACGCCGACGGAACCGGGTTTCTCGTGAGTTACTCTTATGATGTCGGGGTGATTGCCCGATAATGCTTGCTTACATGAATGACACTCTTCACAGGGGTCCGTACCGCCTTTTTCGCATTGTAATGCTCTTGCAAAAATGCCCGCAATGTACTCCTTACCTGCAGCCCTGTCACCATTGATTATGTAGGCATGGGAAATCTTGCCGGTTGAAATGGCTTTCTTAAGATGTTCAACTATGGGCTCCTGGCCGACTACCGTCTCAAAGCCTGCCATACCTCATCCTCCTGTCAGGTAAATATATCTAAAAGCAATCCTCTGATCTCACCTATTGTGCCAAGAATGGAAATGTTGTCCTTCTCATCCTTGCAAAGCTCCTGCGCCAAACGATCCAGGTTCTCATCCACCAATCGGATGATTCCGTAGACTCTGTGACGTCCTCTTCTGTCCAGGAAATTCTCCCTGGAGAAACTGTGGGAACGGCTTACAACCTCATTGAGGAAATCCTTGATAAGACCTCTGTAACGCTTCATATCCCGGATGTCCTTCTTCTTGGCTATCTTCGCTCCCTGCTCGGTAATCTCGTTCATGAGGGAAACAAGTTTGGCCTGAAGGTCGGCTTCCTCTATTTTGCTGGATAGCATAAACTTAAATGAATCATCCACAGGCTGTACCTGCTGGGTAGCAGTTACCTGTTGGGGTGCCTGCGCGGCAGTCACCTTCATGTCCATAAACTCACCCCCGTAAGTTTAAGAAGATTAGTGTTTCTTTATGTAGTCAATAATATTTGCCAGGCACACATCAAGGTCTGTGTTGTCGAATCTTTCAGTTATGCCTGCACTTTCAAGTTTGTCTTCGGAAAAATCTGCGCTGTCGGCAAGGAACCTTCTGCAAAGTTCCTCATACTTGGGGTGCTCCTGCTTGCGCTCTCTCTTAAGAGCTCTCTCAAGCCTTACCCCATCATCCAGGTCTATATAAATCGGAACGGTGTTTTCTCTTCCGTAGTGCTCTGCGCACTTAAGGAAGGACTCAAGAACTCCTATAATGATATAGTCATTCTTTGACAAATCTATTCTTCCGTCATCCACCATGAAATATCTCCAAAGACCATGGCAGGTGTTATAGGCTCTGTCTTCTATTACTTTTCCGGATTCCTTAAGGGCCAGGAACTTCTCTTCGTCAACGAAATGATATTGCTTGCCCTCGGTTTCGCCCGCTCTTATGGGACGAGTTGTGTAAGGAACAATAGTCTTAAGGGATAGCTCTTTGCTCCTCATAATCATCCTGAAAATGGTATCTTTTCCGGAGGAGCTTTTTCCCATAAGATAATAAATCTTCCCCATGATTTACCTCAATTCTATGTAGTGTGACTTGGATTTCACCTTAATCAGCTTCGGTCCATGCCCCTTATGTAACTTCAAAGTTTCCATAAGTGAACAGTACTTGTCAGCCATGGTAACCACCCAAGCCTCTCGACAGGTAGGCGGAACTACCGTAAGAGGCCACATATGCTTCTTAATGATTTCTCTCTCCCTGTCGGTCAAATCGAAATCCCTCTCAGCATTCTTCAGTGCAATGCCGGGATGGTAAAAACCATGCAAATTCTTATGCTCGTTAGCCGGGTCATTCTTATGCCAGTCGTACAGGAAATAATCGTGTAAAAGAGCCCCTCTGACCAGCGCTCTTTCGTTGAAATGAAACGGAAGCTTTCTGCTCAGTTTAAGGCTTAACTTTGTCACATTTATACAATGCTGATGAACAGTCATGTTGCCGTGCTGTACATTGGCCTGTGAACTTTGAAAGTTCTCGGATTCCAGTATATCCGAGCCGTGCTCTTTTATTTTTGAGCGAAGTCTCTTCTGCTCCTCAAAGAATTCTTTCCATCTTCTTCTTTGTGAGTCTGTCCAAGCAGTTCGCTTATTAATAAAACTCATACTACCACCGAAATTCTATAAACAACGCAAGGGGGTACAATACCCCCAAATTTAGCATATTCTAACTAAATAATAATACCACATAATAGGTGCTCACACAAATTTCATTATTTGGAAACAAGGCTGTTGGCATAATCGAGTGCTTCGATAATGTTTGTCCTGAAATTATCTTTGCCTGCGAAATCCACGAAACCGTCTTTTTCAAAGGCATGCATGGGCTGCTCGTTTACGTGGGAGAAAATGACGGTTATGTCATTTTTGTTCGCTTTAGTTACCAACTCTCTTAATTTCCTGATGGCACTTACATCGATAGCAGGAACTGCTCTCATCCTGATAATAAGAACCTTTGTAAAGCTCTTGGAGTCAATTGCCAAAAGTTTATCTGCTGCAGCAAAGAAAAGAGGGCCGCTGATTTCAAATACTCTTATTTCTTTGGGGATGGCCATAAGCTTCTCTTTTTCATCAGGAAGAGTCTCAGGCTCCTCAATGTATTTCCAGCCCTTTACATCTGCTGTGTCAGACATTCTCTTCATGAAAAGGATTGCCGCAAGTACAACGCCGACTTCAATTGCAACCACAAGGTCAAATACTACTGTAAGTACAAAAGTTGCAACGAGAACAAGGATATCACTCTTGGGCGCTGTCTTACAAAGATGGAAGAAGCTTGACCAGTCTGCCATATTGGCTGCCACTACCAAAAGCACTGCTGCAAGAGTAGTCATGGGAATCATGGCTGCTGTGGGCATAAGAAGTACAAGGATAACTGTAAGCGTTACACAGTGCACAACGCCGGCAATGGGAGTTCTTCCGCCGTTACGAACGTTTGCTGCTGTTCTTGCAATGGCACCTGTAGCAGGGATACCGCCAAAAAGTCCGGAGAAGATGTTTCCGAGGCCCTGGCCTACAAGCTCTGCGTTTGAGTTGTGAGTGTCGTTAATCATTCCATCAGCAACAACTGCTGAAAGAAGGGATTCGATACCGGCAAGAATAGCTATTGTAAAAGCAGGCTGAATAAGCTGCTTAATCATGTCAAAGGTTACATTTGGAAGCGCAAATGAGGGGAAAGATGAAGACAGCTGTCCAAATACACTTCCTATGGTGTTTACCTGAAGTCCAAAAATCTTAACGATGGCTGTTGTCACTATAATAGCCACCAAAGATCCCGGAATCTTATCTGTAATTTTGGGCCAGACAAGCATTATAACAATTGCAAGTCCTCCGATAAGAAGGGCTGTGAAATTAATGGTTCTTATATTCTCAATATATGAGCCAATCTTTGGTATGAATTCCGAAGGAACCTTCTCTATTGAAAGTCCAAGGAAGTCCTTAAGCTGACCGGCAAAAAGCGTTACCGCGATACCGCAGGTAAAGCCGGTTGTGATTGTGTAGGGTATGTATTTAATGAGTGAACCGAAATGGAAGATGCCCATGATAATGAGCATGATGCCTGCCATGATGGTTGCAACCACCAAGCCGTCTTTTCCGTAGGTTGCCACAATGCCATAGATAATGACAACAAAGGCTGCTGTAGGGCCACCGATCTGAACTCTGCTTCCACCGAATACCGCAATGAAGAAGCCTGCGATAATGGCTGTGTAAAGTCCCTGTTCCGGTCCGACACCGGATGCTATCGCAAGTGCAATTGAAAGGGGCAATGCAATGATAGCAACAATAATACCGGATATAATATCTTTTACTGCCTGGCTGCCTGAATATCCTTTAAGGCAGTCCAATAACTTTGGTCTTAATTCTTTCATAAATCCTCCTCGCCTCAATGGGCATAACAAATAAAAGATAGAGCAAAAACCGCCAAAAGTCAAGAAAGGGGCGCTATTTAGCGCCCCTCTCGTAACATTCACTTACATGGTTACTATTATACCACCATCACATGCATAAAGTGTACTTACACCTCGCATGTCCATGATTATGCATTTAATGTAATTATGTTGTGCAAGAATAAGGTCTCTGACCTTCTCTGCCCTTTCCCTGCAGTTACAGTGAGTTATAACCAGGGTTCTCTTCTCATAATCCTTAACATCCTCCGCAATGGATTCCACCATCTTCTGAAGAGCCTTTCTTATTCCGATACCCTGAGTTCTCTGCTCAACCATTCCCTTAACACCCATCATGACAGGCTTAACATTCAATGTAGAAGCTATCATTCCTTTAAGCTTAGGAAGTCGTCCGTTCTTAATAAAAGAATCAAGAGTGTTCAAAACAAAGTAGGTGTGGAGTCCGTCTCTGAACTTCTCAACCTTCTCAACTATCTCCTCGAAGCTAAGTCCCTGCTCCTCATACTCCATTATCTTAAGGGCAATCTGGGTTTCGCCGCCGCTTGCGGATTCGGAATCAAAAATGTGAATGTTCTTATCCCCAAATTCTTCCTCATACATATATTTGCCCACACAGGCAGCGTTGAAGCTTCCTGAAAGTTTGGAGGAAAGAGTGATTACATAAACTCTCTCTTCTTCACATTCATATGAGTTCATATATGCGTCCGGAGAAGGGCAGGCACTTCTGGCTGCCTCCTCGCTCTCAGCAACCCTCTTAATAAAATCAAGCTGATCGAAGTTCTCATCATCCACCACTTCGTAATCACCAATGCTTAAGGTAAGCGACACCGTCTTAAATCTGGGGTCACCCTTAAGTTCTTCGGGAAATTCACAACAACTGTCAGCAACAATCCTGTAATTATACTTATTTGTCTCACTCATGATAGTTCCTTTTCAAATTGTGTATCTGTTTCTACTTGATGTAGTTTTCATTACTACATCATGGTACCATAAATGTTTGCGATTGTAAACACAAAAAATAAAGCCTCTCCCACTTGGGAAAGGCTTTAAAAGCATTTTATAGACCTGTCACTATGTAGTTGTTCTTGCCGCTGTTCTTTACCTCATACAAAGCGATATCGGCTTCGTACATATATGTGTTGAGGGATGTATCAAATTTGGGAACTCCCACACAGTACCCCTGAGAAACCGTTACATTGTCAGCCGCCGTTGCCGCCTCATTGGGAAGATTAAGATCCTCCACCTTCTCCTTTATCTTCTGAGCAACATCTGCTGTTGTATAGGTGTCGGCTTTCATTAATATAACTATCTCGTCTCCGCCGTATCTGTAAGCGCCTCCAAGGCCCTCCAAAACATCCTTGACACAATCGGCTACCTTCTTAATGTATTCATCGCCTGTAATGTGTCCATACGTATCGTTTGCAGCCTTAAATGAGTCAACGTCAAGTATTCCCACGGAAATAGGTTTACCCCTTGATATACAGTCCGTAACGGCGTCACGGTAGTCCATGTCGAGTTTATATCGGTTGCCAAGTTCAGTAAGAGGATCCAAAAGGGACCTGACAAGGGCTTCCTCTCTTCCGGCACCGTTTTCCTTAAACCGTATTCTGTCACTTGCATGACGTGCAATTTCCAGATTGTCTTCCTTCTTCTGGCTTCTTATGAATTCAACATACCTTACGCAATGTTTGGCATACTCTTCGGGATCGTCAAGGGCCTTATAAAAGTCCACCCACATTTCATTGAGCTCTGCGTTGATTCTGGGATTTCCCTGCTTTGAAGCCTGTATCTCATTATCTTCCAGCAGAACCTTAAGAAGGTCAAATCTGTTTACTCTCATAAGAAGAGTAAAGAGCATCTTTCTGCTACCCCAGATATCATAACCAACTCCATTGTCTTCAATGGTCTGCTTCGTCAAGTCATCAAGAATCTGATCAGTGGGGTCAAGATTACCCTTTCTGTATTCAATATATGCGCTAAACACGTTAAATCCAATGGTATTGGAGTTATTCCACGCCTTCTGGTTTATGTACTTCTTGGCCAGATCTCTGTATTTCTCTGCCTCATCAATCCTATCCTCCAAACAGGTACAGGAAAGGAGATTTAAATACGCCATGGCCGTATTGGCTTCAAAATTTTCATCCTTTTCATTCACATCCTCATGATGCATGTGTTCTTCGCTTTCAGCAAAAAAAACACGCGCAAGATCATACTCTCCTATTTCGGTAAGAGTAGACCCAACATTACTTGCAATCCTTGTAATCTCGAAATGCAAGTCATTTTTGCGCGCAATAATAAGGCCATCCATATAATAGTCAATAGCCTTTATAATCTGATTGGAAAAGAAGTTAAGACCACCGATGGTGTTGTAGCACCGGCATAATCCCTCGGGATCTTTTGTTTTGCTGAAGTAATTCAAGGCATCAAAAGAATACTCCAATGCCTTGTCGATATTGCCATCTTTATATAAAGCTATAGCTTTATTAAGACGTTCGTGTCCAAATCCGCCTTTGTTAAACATAGTTCACCCCACAAATAGCCCCTCTATAAAAAAGATTATAGAGCACAATATGATTTGGGGCAATAAAAAATCCTGAGATAACAATCTCAGGAAATAAAAAATGCCCAGAGCCGGAATCGAACCAGCGACACGAGGATTTTCAGTCCTCTGCTCTACCAACTGAGCTATCTGGGCGTAGCGGGGATAGGATTTGAACCTATGACCTTCGGGTTATGAGCCCGACGAGCTTCCAGACTGCTCCACCCCGCGATAATTGTTTTCTTAAACCTGCAAAAAGCGCAAATTTAAATGGATGGGGGTGGATTCGAACCACCGAAGCAATTTGCAGCAGATTTACAGTCTGTCCCCTTTGGCCACTCGGGAACCCATCCATAGAAAACTATATTCAGTTTTCAAAAGCCGATGAACGGACTCGAACCGTTAACCTGCTGATTACAAATCAGCTGCTCTGCCATTGAGCCACATCGGCATACAAATGGGACCTATAGGGCTCGAACCTATGACCCTCTGCTTGTAAGGCAGATGCTCTCCCAGCTGAGCTAAGATCCCATAGTCAAATTACTTATTAAATTGAGCGACCCGGATGGGGTTCGAACCCACGACCTCCGCCGTGACAGGGCGGCGCTCTAACCAGCTGAGCCACCAGGCCTTAAGGATTTGTACCTTCAAAACCGATACCGAATCATATCTTACCATGATAAAACAAATTATGCAACCAATTTCTGGAAAAGCCCTCGACCGATTAGTAAGCGTCAGCTGAACATGTTACCATGCTTACACCTCACTCCTATCTACCTTGTAGTCTTCAAGGGGTCTTACTTTCTTAAAGAAATGGGATATCTCATCTTGAGGGGGGCTTCACGCTTAGATGCCT
>Ga0129306_1000450_pt1 | contig 64736 bp, 62 predicted proteins | sample P827metagenome_FD_94438 | JGI IMG/M metagenome (GOLD analysis project Ga0129306, IMG submission 94438) | Capybara group fecal microbial communities from Wisconsin, USA - P827 metagenome | ecosystem: Host-associated > Mammals > Digestive system > Large intestine > Fecal | place: USA: Wisconsin... | reverse complement strand
GAGACTGGCATTTGAACAGTGCGATGGCTTTAACGGCACACTGACAATCGGAAGTTCGGTTACTTATATTGGAGAGAGCGCTTTTCAGGCATGCGAATACTTCCAAGAAGCGATATGCCTTGCAATAGAACCACCAACTTTGGGCGTTTATAACGGGCATCAATTCACTTTTTACAGATTCGGATGCTCTTCCCTCATTGTCCCTTGTGGAAGCAAAGACGCATACGAAAATTCGGCATGGCTTAACAGCGAAGAAGGGTTCTCAACCATAATGCAAGATTGTGATTACATAGATGAGACGTGTGAAAATTTGATGTCAGTACATCCCAACCCTGCGAAAGACAACATCTACATCGAGCTTTCACCCGATGCCGACTGCCAATCAGTTGAATTGTACACCCTCGACGGACGCCTTGTAGAGACGTTTCCTGAAACGTCTCAGCAAACAACCATCAACGTTGAAAACCTCAACGCCGGAGTTTATATCTTGAAACTGAGGATGGCAGACGGGAAGGAGTTTGCGGAGAGAATCGTGAAGGAATAATAAAATGCCGCCGCCACTCGGAATGACAACCGAATTTGACGGATGATTAGATAATATTTAATATCTTTTAAAAAAATAATATTCCTATGAAAAAGCTGTTATTGTTACTGACAATTGTTTTCCTCGCTTTTGCCGGGGAAGCACAAAACTATTTTGAGACGAAAATAAAGCATGATGATAACATTATCAGAGATGCCGCACTGGTATTAGAGACATCGGACCATGGCTTTATTGTCAGCTGCCGGACAAAATTTATTTACCAGAACGATAAGCTTTTAAAACTGTCTCCGGAAGGTGAGGTCACCAACAGCCTCGCCTTCCAGATAGACGGGAAAAACATAAAGTATTGCGGTTTGTTTAAGGATAATGGGCAAGATGATGAGTATATAGCGATAGCCGTTTTAAGTAACGGGAACACCTCGCAATCATGCGTCAGGAATGAAATTGCCATTATGCACCTTGACGCCGGTCTAGAGATAAAGAGCCACCAAACATGCAGTCTCGGAGAAAATGTTATCAATTTTTTGTCAAAAAACAGAGAAATGCCGAGGTTTGTCCAGGAAGACAGCGGGGATTTTTTTATGGCTGCCCATTGCCAGATGACAGACGGCTACGGCTATCTATACCTCAGGATGACCCCTAATGGTGATATCGTTAAAATGGAAGAGGATTATTCACACGGTAGCGAATCTGATCAGCTGAAGGCTTTGTTCGAACGAAGTAAGGCTGATAAAAACTATGGAATGATACGGTTGCAAAATGATGGTGAATACTATTATAAAATCGATTCAGCTTTTAATGCCACACGTATCGCCAGACTTCTAAATACGACAATTAAAACAGTTCAGAATGATCCTCAGCAGCAGCATCCTGATACCACCTTTCAATATGCTTATATGGGAGGATACATGACAACATATGATGAAGAGACTTTTCTTTTAACTAGTCCGGGTTTCTTTCTGAAACATTATGGCGGGATATTGGGATGGAACCATTATGTGGCAAAGATAAACGATAGTATGCAGGCGCTTGTGGCTGATACATGGGATTGTATTAGAAATACAGGACCTCTCAACCGTGTTATTGCTAATGTTCAGGCCTTAAGCGTCACAAACGATGCCATATACCATTGTGGAGTGAATGGGTTAAAATCTCAGACCCAAGGCTATGTCGGGCCGGAACCGTCCGAAATAGTCGTTAGCAAGTTTGACATGGATCTTAATCTCCTTTGGCGTAGATGGTATGGGGTAAACGATGATTTTTACAATGTAAATACCATACTTGCTACAGAAGACGGCGGATGTATTTTGGCCGGATATCATGCGAAAGCTCCGGGATATTACGCCTATTACTCCTACATCCTCAAAGTCGACGAAAACGGCTATGACGCCGTCGGCGAGAACGCGGAGAGTGTGGCGAAACCGTATTTCTGCTATCCCAACCCTGCGAAAGACAACATCTACATCGAGCTTTCACCCGATGCCGACTGCCAATCAGTTGAATTGTACACCCTCGACGGACGCCTTGTAGAGACGTGCCAAGGCGCGTCTCAGCAAACAACCATCAACGTTGAAAACCTCAATGCCGGAGTTTATATCTTGAAAATCAAAATGGCGGATGGCAAGGAGTTTGCGGAGAGAATCGTGAAACAATAAAATGAGATTCCTCGCCTTACGGCTCGGAATGACAACGGAACCCTGAAGAAGGGAACTTCATGGCGGCGGCATTAAAGCCATTAAGGGCATTAACGTTAACGCCGCCGCCACTTGTCATTCCGAACCCCGAAGGGGTGAGGAATCCCATTGTATTTTATTTTTTTATAAGATGTTTGGATTATTAAAATATAATTTTTAACTTTGCAGCAGTATTATTGTTAAAATCTTATAGCCATGAAAACAATTACTATCAAAAACACTTTACTCGTTCTGCTTCTTTTCATTGGAGCTGGGGTTGCACAAGCACAAGACAACAGTAAATCTGCTAAAGACTTGTATTTGTCATATTTTGGTAATGATTCGACAGTTATTAATATAGAGCATGCCCCATGCTATAGCGCGGATTTATATTTTGTGCTGTCTGGAGTTATTTATACTAGAGATACAGTTACTATTAATGGTAATCAATATTATTTTAGTACACCAAAACCGTTAGAGGAAATATCTCAACCATCATATCATTATCTTTTTCCAAGATTAGACACACTGTTTTTAAGAGAAGAACGTCAAACTGGCCGTCTGTATAGATATTATAGAGATTATTTTGGAATGGGAGAGGCAGAAAAACTGATATGTGATATGAGCTTGGAAGAGGGCGATAAAATAGTATATCCTGATATGTGTTTGTGGGAAGACACTATGGTAGTCTCTCAAGTGAATTATAATAATGGGATTAAAACTATGAGATTATATAATGGATATTATAATACATATTTTAAAGAGGGTATATTCCCAAGTATGTTTCCATTATGGCAGGAACCATTATCAGATATGTATGAAATAGGAGAAGCTGCATCTGCAGCATTTATATGGCTGCTTTGTGAATATAAAGACGGCGTACAGGTATATGGTTCCAACAACAATTGTTTCCCTAATTTGTGGGATATAGAGGAAATAGCAGAAAAACAAGTTTCCGTATATCCGAATCCGACAAATTATACTATTACGGTATCTGAAAAGAATCTGGCACAGGTGGAAATCATCAACATCATGGGACAAACCATCATTTCGGAGAAATGCGATGCCGACGAAGCTAAAATCGACATCTCAAGCCTCGCTTCAGGCGTTTACATGATAAAGATGAGAACTAAAGACGGCAAGGAATTTGCAGAACGAATCGTGAAGGATTAGTAAAATGATGGCGGTGGCATTAATGCCGCCGCCACTTGTCATTCCGAAGAATTAAAGGTTTTACAAAATTGTAAGAAATTTTTATTATATTTGCAAAAAAAATAATATTCATATGAAAAAGCTATTATTCCTCTTAATGAGCTTGATTATCGCCATATCCGGCATGGCACAAAACTATTTTGAGAAAATTATACCATCCGAAGACGGGGTAATTCGACATGGAAAGTTTGTGGTTGAAACCCATAATAATGGATTCATTGTGGCTGCTACAACTATATTATATCATCATCAAAATGATTTTCTGTTAAGTATTGACAAGAACGGTGAAATAACAAAGAGCCTTGTCATGCAGATAGATGGGAAGAATCTGAAATATTGTGGCGTGTTCAAACATCCTGAACATGAGAACGAGTATCTCGCAATAGCGGTTCTTACCGATGATAATTTCAATATTTACGTTCAGAATACAATTGTATTTCTACGAATAGACGAAAATCTAAACATATTAGGGCAGGATACATGGTTTCTTGGTGATGAATACACTCAACTTGCCTGCTTTCAATATACAGATTTTCCACTGTTTATATTAAATGATGACGGCACATTGGCAATGGCAGCCCATTTCAAAAGAAGCGACACGTCGTATGGATACCTGTTTGCACAACTGACACCTTATGGTAAACCCGTAGAAATTCATGAAGACTATACACTTCATCATAACGGGAATTGGCTTCTCGAATTTTTCGTGAGAAACAAAACCGAAAAGAGTTATGGTGTTATAATACACGATGATCCTGAGAACAGTTATGATGCAGGAGAATATTACTATTGCCTTGATTCGGTATTTAATTTCACTAAGAACAAGTTTATTACAAGTTTGTATTTGCGTACAGTTCCAGAGAATTCGCAATTCCCCGATTCAACTTATATTTATGCCGGAAACAACCACGGCTCGGCCGAATATTACAATGACACTTTGTTTCTTGTAACGAACCAAGGTGCATATTTTACTGGAAGTCAAATACATGAAATGAATTTCATCGCGATATTAAATGACAGTCTTGATGTTAAAGACGTTAAGTTTTGGGATGTCGATCATATCAAGTCGAATAGTGCCCAAACTAAGGCAATAAGTGTTAAAGACGGATATATATATCATTGCGGTATTAATGGACTCAAACATGACCATAATATAAAATCACTTAAAGACGAGACAACAATAGTTATCAGCAAGTTTGACACGAGCTTGAATCTATTATGGCGAAGGTATTATGATTCGTCTGGTGAAAGTTATGATATTCAATCCATTAAGGCAACAGAAGACGGGGGTTGTATTGTCGTGGGTGTCAATGCTTCTATTGAGACTTGGAATAGCCCCAATATCTATATTCTCAAAGTCGACGAAAACGGTTACGATGCCATTGACGAAAATGCAGAAAGCCTGGCAAAGCCGTATTTCTGCTACCCGAACCCTGCAAACGACATCATCTACATCGAATTCTCACCGGATGTCAATAGCCAATCGGTTGAAATATACACCCTCGACGGGCGCCTGGTAGAGACGTTTCCTGAAACGTCTCTGCAAACAACCATCAACGTTGAAAACCTCAACGCCGGAGTTTATATCCTGAAAATCAAAATGGCGGATGGCAGAGAATTTTCAGAAAAGATTATCAAAGAGTAATCTTTAAAACCAAGCAAAAAATCAGGCCTTCGGATTTTTTCGGTAAGAGACAAAATTTTAATTATCTCACATCGTTATAAACTAAATTATATTCAGTTTATGATGAAACGTTGTTTATTGATAGTCGCATTGTTGCTTTCATTAGCATCTAACGCCCAACAAGAAAAACGTAATAACGCAGTTTTTTTAGGTTTTGGTTCTTGTACAATAACACAAGATAAATCATACCCGATAAAAGACTTGAGTCCAACGATAGACGTGGTCTATAACCGTTTTCTTGATGATGGATTTATGGTTGGTGCTGGCTACTATTTCAAAAATATCAATCATTATATTTATGAATTAAACGGCAATGATAATATACCTTGCACAGAAGGAAATCATTCATTGATGTTGTCTTTGGGTTATAAATTTAATATCTCTGCATTCAATATCACTCCATATATCGCTGCTGGTGTTGGATTTGCAAGATATAAATTATCTGAAGATTATGATTTTTATAAAACAAAATATGATACTTTTTTGATGCTTAGTCCAGGAGTAAGATTGGGGTATGAGATCAGCAGATGGATGGTGTTTGCATCATATAATTTCAATTATTATAAAACCAATACAAAAGTTGATTTAGATTCCGCTTTTGAATTAATACTACCTAACAAACAAGAATATCATAGTTTTAATATTGGATTAGGCTATATGTTTTAAAGTAAATCCTCTATTATTTTTTCTATCCCGATTCCTTCAGCTTGAGCGGTATAATTTCTTACAAGGCGGTGTCTCAAAACAGGCACTGCCACTTTTTTCACGTCTTCGATGTCGGGCGAGAACTTGCCGCTCATCAGGGCGTTGGCTTTGGCGCCGATGATGAGATACTGCGAAGCACGCGGACCCGCACCCCAGCTTAAGTATTTATTTGCCAACTCGCTACCACGCTCCGTGTTTGGACGTGTCTTTGAGACAAGGTTTACTGCATATTCATAAACGTTGTCAGGCACCGGCACTCGGCGCACCAGCTGCTGGAAATAAAGAATCTCCTCGGCGTTCATCACAGCCTCCACCTTATTATTAATGGCTGCAGTGGTGTTCTTAACAACAGCGATTTCCTCTTCGTATGAAGGATAATCGAGCATGAGGTTGAACATGAAACGGTCGAGCTGCGCCTCAGGAAGCGGATAGGTGCCTTCCTGCTCGATAGGGTTCTGCGTGGCAAGCACGAAGAATGGCTCGCTCAGCTTGTAAGTCTTACCCGAAACGGTGACATTCTTCTCCTGCATGGCCTCAAGCAAGGCAGCCTGAGTCTTCGGAGGCGTACGGTTTATCTCGTCAGCGAGGATGATATTGGCAAACACAGGACCTTTCACAAACTTAAACTGTCGCGACTCATCCAAAATCTCCGTTCCGATGATATCTGAAGGCATCAGGTCGGGAGTGAACTGTATACGGCTGAAACTCAAGCCTAAAGCCTGTCCTATAGTGTTGATTAACAATGTCTTTGCAAGACCCGGAACACCCACCAAAAGCACATGACCTTGGCAGAAAATCGACAAAATGGTGTCGTGAATCACCTCGTTTTGTCCGATGATGACCTTGCCTATCTCTTTTTTCAGTGATTCGTATTTATTTACAAGGGCTTTAGCGCCTTCAACGTCATTGTTATACATTTTATCTTAGATTCCAGTCAAAATTAAAATCGCAGTCTTTATAGTCGTCGCTGATCTTCACGTATGCTTTGCTCGACTTTGCGTCAATCCATTTGTTTATCGCGTCTTGGCGCAGTTTCTGCATAGTCCATTGTTGTATCAAGGCGTAGTCTTCTTTCAGATTTGCCTTATGAGGCGTGGTTTTCTTCTTGATCATCAGCAGTCGGTATGCGTCTTTGTCGTTTTTCGTCTTCATTGGCACAGGGTCGCTGACCTCGCCTACCTGCAGACGGTTTATCACTACTGACACCTGCTGGTCGAGGTCTTCAGCGGCGAACAAGGTACCTCCTGTGACAGGGTTGATGAGGTAGCCGCCATTGGTCTTGTCGTCTTCATCGCTGTGCACTTTAACCGCCTCATCGAATGTAATGCTGTCTTTTCTTATAAGGTCAGCGATGTATTCCAGTTCATTATAAGCTGTTTGCAGCGCTTCTGGCGACACTTTCACTGTAAGAAGGATATGGCGCACGTTGATATAGTCGCCGCGACGTTCGATGAGTTGTATGATATGGTAACCGTATTCTGTTTCAACCACTTCAGATATCTCTCCGTCTTTCAAAGCGAATGCCGCAGCCTCAAATTCCGGCACCAGCTCGCCTCTTCCTTTGAAACCGAGCTCACCGCCTTTCTTGGCAGAACCCGGGTCTTCGGAATAAAGCAACGCCATAGTGGAGAAACGCTCGCCTTTCAAGATACGGGAACGCAGTCCGTAAAGACGTTCTTTCACTGCCAGTTTCTCGTCGAGGGTGATTGGCGGTTTCTTCACCAGCTCAGCTATCTCGTATTGCGCGCTGACCATCGGAATGGAGTCCTTTGGGATATTGTAGTAGAAATCGCGCACATCACTCGGAGTGGCATTGACACCTTCCACAATCTTACGCTGCACCTCTTCCATCAACTGCTTCTCTTTCAACATGTCACGAAGGTCGTTTTTGATGTCCTTCATCGGCTTGTCGTAATATTTCTCAAGCTTCTCCTGCGAGCCAAACTGACTGAGGTAATAACGGATATATCTGTCAACTTCGCTGTCGATTTGTTCGTCAGACACTGTGATACTGTCAAGTTCTGCCTGGTTGAGCATCAGCTTGCGGAAAAGCATGTCTTCGAGAATCTCGCAACGTATTGAAGAAGCGCTTCCTTTGATACCACCCTGCATCCTGTATTGCATATACTGCTCCTCAATATCCGACTGCATGATGATATTATTGCCCACAACCGCCACAATCTTGTCGATAACCTGCACCTGCTGGGCATATATCGTTGATGAACAAATAGTTACGATGGCAAATACAGCGAAAAACCTTCTTAGCTTCATATCAAAATTTTAATAGATTACAAAAACACGTTCTTTAACCGCTTTGTTATAAAGGCTGTTATTCATCTTTTCGATAAGCTCTTTCTTCCTGATATTCAATATGATAGATCTAACAGCATCTTTATTCATATCAATGAGTGCATTGTCTTTGAGATATTTTTCAATCTCTTCATCAGAAACGACAGTGTCGAGATTTTGAGCGATCAACATTGATTCGTACTTATAGATTATCAATGAGTTACGATAATCTTCAATCTCTTTCACACAGTCGAGTTCTGATTTGTCGAGATTATTTTCAGCCTGATGAATGAGCAGTTGGCGACGAATCCAGTTGTCGATGAACACCTTTGTCCTGACGAGGCTGTCGTTAGTGCTAATTCCATCATACATAATGCCTTGCAGATCGGATTGATACAAAACCTTATCGTAAATGGCTGCAACGGGTTTATCGTCTTTGCCATTTTTTGAGTTTTGGCATGAAAACAATGCCAAAACCAGCATCAATCCGGTTGCAATGCTAATTTTCATAACATTTCTTGACCTTTTCCAAGACTTTCTCGTCGACAGTCACCGGATACTTTGCTCTCAGTTCGTTGAGCCAATCTTCTTCGAGTTTGGTCTGGTATGCTGAGATTATCACGCCTCTTGCCTCTCTGTAGGTCTTAGGTTCAGGTTGGCGCACTTCCAAAATCTTGATGATTTTAGTGGTATTGTCAACTGTTGACGGCACCACGCGCACTGTTCCGACCACCCATTCTGTCTCGTCGATGTCGACATTATCGCCTTTCTGGAAATAAGGTGATTTCACTGTGACACCCTTCAAACTCTCGGCTCTCACAATAGCTCTGATGCTGTCGTAGCTCAAATCCTGACGGGTGATTTCTTCAGCTCTTGCAAGACTTTCGGCGTTATTGACAGTGACGATGATGGTTTTCACACGATCGCCCCACATATAGTTGTTCTTGTTTTCCTCATAGAACGTTTTTATGCCGGCGGTGTCGATTTCAGCTTTTTTCCAAACGATCTTATCCATCAAATCGAAGAGAAGGATGCCGTCGTGATATTCCTGAACGAGCATCTTGAATTCCGGATATTTCTCTTCGAGATGAGCGTCTTCATAAGCAAACACTGATTCTTTCACAAACTCATCATAAAGCTGGTAGGCATAAGCCATCTCAGACATGAACGGTTGTTTTGACTCGTGTTTCTTGATATATTCGATGAAATCGGAAATCTTGTATTCCTGCTTCATCAGTTTGAAGAGGGTTTTGTTTGTGTCAACACCTTCAGCCACAACATAATTGCCTTCTTTCAAGGTGCTGTCGATAGTGGCGATGAAAGCGTCTTTCACCTTAGTGTTCTCTTTGAATTTGTTTTCTTTCTTGAGACGTCTCAGCACTTCTTCGTCGCTAACTTTGGCGCGCACGTCTTTTTCAACGCGTTTTGTGATGCTTTCTTTCTCGTCTTCAAAGCTCTTAACGCCTGATTTTCCAAGAAGTCTGATGATATGATAACCATAGCTTGTCTTCACTGGTTCTGAGAACTCGTCGACATTGAGTTCTTTGACGACGGTGATAAATTCAGGGACAATCTGGCTCACTTTGAAAGGAGTGAGCATTCCGCCATGCTGGGCGCTGCCTTTGTCATCTGAATACTTTTTCACCATAAGATCCCAGTTTTTGCCGTCTTTGTCAATCTCATTGTAGATGTTATAAGCCTTAGCTCTGATAACGGAATCTGTCTTTTCCGGATCTTTTTCATCTACGACGAGGAAGATATGAGCAGCTTTTATCATGCCGCAAGCTGGGGTTTTTGAGTTGACTTTGATGATATGATATCCGAAGTCGGAGCGCACTGGCATTGTAAGCTCGCCAACCTTGGCGTTGTATGCGCCGCTTTCAAACGGATAAACCATATCGAAAACGGTGAAATATCCGAGGTTTCCGCGGTTGCCTTTGTAAAAACGGCCATTCACTGTGGTGTCGCGTGCTGATGGGTCGTCAGACACCTCGAATGCTACATCGCCGAAGTCCTCGCCTTTGAGGATGCGTTTGCGAATCTCCATAGCCTTGTTGTAAGCCTTGAGAGTGTCGGCAGGAGTGGCGTTGGTGTGAATGTCACATCTCACCAGGATATGCGATGCGTTGACATCCCACTGCATCCTGTCGTAAGCCTCCTCAACGAGCTTCTCTGTAGCGGCATCGTTTGAGAAATAAGGCTTTGCAAGCTGTTTGCGATAGCCTTCATATTCCTTGATGAACTTCGGAAGCGTATCCATCTTAAGGCTCTCAGCCTCAGTGACTTTCAATTCGAAATTGATAAACATGTCAAGATATTCATCGACATTTTTCTTGTCAAGGACTTCGCTTTTCACGTTGTTTTTCTCATAGACATCCATAAACTCCCCTGCGGAGATTTTTTTGTCGCCGAGAGTTATCAAAGTCTTTGATTTCCAACCCTGTGCAAAGAGGAGGGCTGGGGTCATTATTGCTAAAAGAACTAATAATTTTTTCATATTAACTATTTTATATTTTGTCTTTTTGAGTTTCCTCGCACTTCGTGCTCGGAATGACAACATTCTTTATTTTTTTATGGCGCGGCTTGAAAGCTCCTGCTAATTATTAAGAATCATTATGCCGCGCCTTATTGTTCCCTTTATTTTCTTGTCATTCCGAACGAAGCGTCAGCGTAGTGAGGAATCTCGAAATGACGTTTAAAAAACGCTAAACCACGTGAATTATTATGCCTTACGGCTATAATTCGGTGATTCCTGCGTGATTGTGATGTCATGCGGATGGCTCTCGTTCATACCTGATGCGGTGATCTTGATGAAGCGTGCGTTGTGGAGTTCTTCGATGGTGTGTGAGCCGGTGTAGCCCATGCCTGCGCGGAGACCGCCTACCATCTGATAGACCACTTCTGAGAGGCTTCCTTTGTACGGCACGCGGCCGACGATGCCTTCAGGGACGAGTTTCTTGATGTCGTCTTCCATATCCTGGAAGTAACGGTCTTTCGAGCCATGCTGCATAGCCTCGAGTGAGCCCATGCCGCGATATGTCTTGTATTTACGGCCTTCGAAGATGATGGTGTCGCCAGGTGACTCGTTGACGCCTGCGAACAGTGAGCCTGCCATGATTGTTGAAGCGCCTGCTGCGATGGCTTTCACGATGTCGCCGGTGTAACGGATGCCGCCGTCAGCGATGACAGGGATGCCGGTGCCTTTGAGAGCCTCAGAGACGTTGTAGACGGCTGTGAGCTGCGGGACGCCGATGCCAGCGATGATACGTGTCGTGCAGATTGAGCCAGGTCCGATACCGACTTTGATAGCGTCGACATCGAGTTTGGCGAGGTCTTTAGCAGCCTCTGCTGTGGCGATGTTACCGATGACGAGGTCGATGTTAGGGAATGCCTTACGCAGTTCTTTGGTGACGTTGAACACGTTCTTTGAGTGACCGTGTGCTGTGTCGACGACGATGGCGTCTACGCCAGCGTCGACGAGAGCCTGAGCACGCTCCATGGTGTTCCAGGTGATACCGACAGCAGCAGCGACTCTCAAGCGGCCGTGCTCGTCTTTAGAAGCGTTAGGTCTTGCCTTGATCTTGATGATATCTTTGTAAGTGATAAGTCCGATGAGATGATTATGCTTGTCGACGACCGGCAGCTTCTCTATTTTATGCTCCTGAAGGATGTCCTCAGCTGTAGCGAAATCGGTGAATTCCGTTGTTGTGATGAGATTGTCTTTTGTCATCACTTCTGAGATAGGACGGTCGGTCTTGCGCTCGAAACGGAGGTCACGGTTGGTGACGATACCCACGAGGACGTTGTCGTCGTTGACTACCGGGATGCCGCCGATGTGATACTCGTTCATGATTTTGAGAGCATCGCGGACAAGAGCGCCTTCTTTGATGGTTATCGGGTTGATAATCATGCCGTTTTCAGCGCGTTTCACCTTGGTGACTTCAGCCGCCTGCTGCTCGATGGTCATGTTTTTGTGCAAAACACCGATGCCGCCTTCCTGAGCGATAGCGATAGCCATCGGAGCCTCGGTGACGGTGTCCATACCCGCTGTAACAATAGGAATATTAAGCCTGATGCGGCGTGAGAAATTAGTCCTCAAATCGGCGTCGCGAGGGATAAGGTCGCTATATGCCGGAATCAATAAAACGTCGTCGTAAGTTAAGCCTTCTTCGACAAATTTTTCATTTTTTGACATAATATGCAGTTTTAATTATTATTCTTTATAATTAATCTGCAAAAATACAAAAAACTTGGGAAAGTGGCGTTAAAATTTTTAAGAATTTTAGTTTAAAACTTCAAACTCAATGTTAGTCCAACACCATAATTGTCATTGAATTGTGGTGTTTTGGTCTTAATGACTGACGGCGCAAGGCTTAATTTATAGGTTCCGTGCTGTCTGTTGTATTCGTCGGCAACCCAGCTCATCCTGCCCTTTCCAGCCGATTTGTTAATAATTAAAGCTATCAAACCGACATCTGCCAAAATCCCCAAACCGGCACCGATAAGCACATGGAATTCATCATTGACTGTCATTCCTTCAAAGAAGAAATAAACCGCCCCGATAAACGCTCCGCCAAACAAAAAGGCGTTCCAATCGCCATTGCTAATCTGTTTTCTTGCGCTGAGATATGTCTTGTAGTTCTCTTCGCCAACGAGAGCGAGTACTTCCTCATCAGACAAGGTGTGTCCGTCCAAGACGAGGGTGCGGCCTACTCTTTTCATGAAATTTTTCGGCGTCGCGACGATAGTATAGTCCTCAATGTCACCATTTTGATATTTGATTTGGGCGACTTCTTCTTTGTCAATAGTATATACCGGGCCGTCAATATTCGACCATTTTTTGTATTCCACCTCCATCGACGTGATTTTTGTCACCTTACTTTCAATAGTTGTACCGTCTTTTTTCACAATAACATCCTGGGCATCAGCGATTTTTACAAAGCCCAAAGTGATGATAATCAATAAGAAACCTTTAAATATTTTCATTGTTAACAGGTTTAAACAGTTATTATTGTCAAATTGTTTGCAAAATTAAATATTTTATTCAAATAACAAAATTTTTTTAGAGATATTATATTTTTCTTGAAAATTGCTACCTTTGCATCATGATAACACCTGATTTTTTAACAAGAGGCTCCAAGATTGCTCTCGTCGCGCCGGCAAGGAAGATTTCGCGCGAGGAGGTTGCTTTTGCCGTGAAATGGATTGAAGAAAAAGGCTTCGTCGCCGTTTATGACGACCGCTTATTCGCTGAGTATCACCAACTTGCAGGTGGTGATGACTTCAGGGCGGGCGTACTGCAAGATTATCTCGACAGAGATGACATAGACGCTATTTTATGCGCTCGGGGCGGCTACGGGACCATACGTATTGTCGACAAACTCGACTTCACAAAGTTTGCGAAACATCCGAAATGGATTGTCGGCTACAGCGACGTGACAGTGCTGCATGCGAAGATGCAACAGCTTGGTTATCAGAGCATTCACGGGACCATGGCAATAAACTTCGAGAAGAATACGAAGGAAGCACTTGATAGTTTATACGAAGCATTAACCAACCCGTCATTTCGAGCGAAGCGAGAGCATTCACCTCTGGTGAATAAATCCTCTAATAACGTAAACAGTCAAATGATTACGGGAAAAAAGGATTTCTCCATTCCGCTACGCTTCAGTCGAAATGACATGGTGGTTGGCGGAAATCTCTCGGTTTTATATTCGATGTTGGGCTCGGATCTGTTTCCGGAAACGGATGGAAAGATATTGTTTATTGAGGATTTGGACGAATATCTCTATCACATCGACCGCATGATGATGGGGTTGAAACGTGCGGGAAAACTAGCCAATCTGAAGGCATTGTTGGTCGGGGCGTTCACCGACATGCACGACAACGCCATTCCGTTCGGCATGACCGCCAAGGAAATCATTTTTGAAAAAGTGAAAGAATACGGATATCCTGTGATTTGGGATTATCCGGCAGGACACATTGAAGACAACAGAGCTATAATATTTGGATAATTTTAGCCATTAGCCATTAGCTGTTAGCCATTAGCTAGGGCGTCTACAGCTAATGGCTTTTTAAAATAATTCTTTAAACAATTGCCCAATCGTTGCAATAGGCACCACTTTTACCTTATATTTCTTCAGGTCGAGGCCTTTTACGCTGTATTTTGAGACGAAAATCTTGTCGAAACCGAGTTTGTCGGCTTCGGCGATGCGAGCTTCTACCCTATTGACGGCACGCACCTCGCCCGAGAGTCCGACCTCAGCTGCAAAGGCGCATCTGCCGTCGATAGCGACATCTTCGCTCGATGACAAGACTGCTGCCACCACTGCGAGATCCATGGCGGGGTCATCGACACGGAGGCCGCCGGCGATGTTCAGGAACACGTCTTTTGCACCGAGACGGAATCCTGCACGTTTTTCGAGCACTGCAAGAAGCATGTTCAAACGACGGATGTCGAAGCCGGTGCTGGAGCGTTGTGGCGTGCCGTAGGCTGCCGAGCTCACCAGAGCCTGTGTCTCCACAAGCATAGGACGCATACCCTCGACCATGGCGGCGATGGCGATGCCGCTGACAGCCGTCTCTCGCTGTGAAAGCAAGATCTCACTGGGGTTTTTGACCTCTCGCAGGCCTTCGGCATTCATCTCAAAAATACCGAGTTCTGATGATGAACCGAAACGGTTTTTCACCGTCCTCAAAATGCGGAAACCATAATGTCTGTCGCCCTCGAACTGCAACACCGTGTCGACGATATGCTCCAAAATCTTCGGTCCTGCGATGGTGCCGTCCTTGGTGATATGACCGATCAAAAACACCGGCACATGGAATGTCTTGGCAATCTTGTTCATCTCCGCCGCAGTCTCACGAATCTGGCTGATGCTTCCCGCAGTAGCCTCCACCGATGGCGACTCGAGCGTCTGGATGGAGTCGATAATCATGATGTCGGGCTGCACATCCTTAAAGTGTTTCAAGATTTGTTGTGTATCTGTCTCATTGAGTATCAGGCAGTTATCGTTTTTGATACCGATTCTGTCGGCACGCATTTTTATCTGTTGCTGGCTCTCCTCGCCCGACACATAAAGTACCTTTTTATTAATGCGCAATGCCATCTGTAGCAGCAGTGTCGACTTTCCGATGCCCGGTTCGCCCCCGAGAAGCACCAATGAACCGGGGACAAGCCCGCCCCCGAGGACACGGTTCAGCTCCTCATAGCCCAAATCGAAACGCTCCTCTTGTGCGCTTGTGACCTCACGAATAGGTGTCGGCTTGCTTTTAAAGCTTTGAAAATCAACATCTTTTGAAACGGATTTACTGTCTTTTCCCGTAACCACCGTCTCTTCCACGTAACTGTTCCACGCTCCACATCCAGGGCAATGACCTATCCATTTCGGCGACTCATTGCCACATTCCTTACAAAAAAATACCGTTTTAACTTTGGCCATAATTTTAATTTTTTGCAAAGATAATAAATATTTTGTTTTTTCATTTCACTTTTTTGTATTTTTGCATCTTTAAACAATAAAATATAAATCATTGACTATGAACAAGATAGTTCTGATAACAGGCGCAACGAGCGGTATCGGCCTCGCATGCGCGCATAAATTCGCCGCGAATGGCGACAAACTCATCCTCACCGGTCGTAACGAAAAACTCCTCGAAGACATCCGCAAAGAGCTTACAGCTAAAGGCACACAGGTGCTTACATTGGTTTTTGACGTCCGTGACCGTGCAAAAGCCACAGAATGCATCCAGAACCTGCCAAACGAATGGAAAAATATCGATGTCTTGGTGAACAATGCAGGTCTGGCACTCGGTCTTGAGCCTGAATATCAAGGCGATTTCGAAGACTGGGAGACTATGATTGACACCAACATCAAAGGTTTGTTGACCATGACAAGATTGGTCGTCCCAGGCATGATGGAACGCAACCGTGGTCATATCATCAACGTGGGCTCGGTGGCAGGCGACGCAGCATACGCCAACGGCAACGTCTATTGCGCCACAAAATCAGCAGTGAAGACGCTCAGCGACGGTCTGCGTCTCGACGTAGCCGACAGCAACATTCGTGTCACCAACCTCAAGCCGGGACTGGTGGAGACCAACTTCAGCAACGTGCGTTTCCATGGCGACACCGAACGCGCAGCCAAGGTCTATAAAGGCATCGACCCGCTCACAGGCGACGACATCGCCGACGTGGCAGTATATGCAGCTAACGCCCCTGAACACGTGCAGATCGCTGAAGTGCTCATCCTCGCCACATATCAAGGCAGCGGAAGCGTCATCGTCAGAAAATGATAAAATCTTTATGTCATTTCAAAAATTTTGTATTTTTGCGATTTGAGTAAATTTATTATTGAAAATAATAACTGAAAAATTTAATATATGAAAAAACATTACTTTCTGATATGTTCAGTTTTGCTGATAGCATGCTGCATATTAGTTTCCTGCAAAGGAAAAAAGCAACCAACACAGGCTCCACAGGTGAAATATGAGACCAAGGTATTGAAACCTGAGTCGAAAATTTACAACATGTCGTTCCCTGCCACAACTTCAGGAACTACCGAGATCAAGGTCTATCCGCAGGTGGAAGGCATCATCACGGAGAAGAAATTCACCACAGGTACCAAGGTTGATAAAGACCAGACTGTGTATATCATCGATCCGACCGAATACCAGCTCAGCGTACAAGCTGCTGAAGCTAACTTGAGTGTGGCCATAGCACGTATGGAAACCACAAAACTCCAGTATGAGTCGAATCAGGAACTTTATAACAAGAATATCATCAGCGACTATGTGCTGAAGACAAGTTTGAACGATTACAACTCAGCCAAGGCATCGGTGCTTCAGGCTGAAGCCCAGCTCAACATAGCAAGAACCAACCTCGGTTATTGCAACGTCACAGCTCCTGTCACAGGTTATGTCGACGCTAACGGCTATGACGAAGGCGACATGGCAACACGTACAAATTATCTCTGCACCGTCAGTGACAACAGCCTCGTTGATGCTGACTTCTCATTTACAGAGACACAGTTGCTGGATATGATCAAAAGATTCAAATTACGCATCGGTTCTAAAGGTATGGAAGGACCTAACGGCAAGTTCATCGGTGACGCCATGCCTCGTCTGCAACTGAAACTCAAAGACGGCTCCACATACAAAGGAACAGGTGTTGTGACAAAGATTGAAGCTATTGTAAATCCTACAACAGGAACAGTGCTTTGCACAGCTGAGTTTGAGAACCCTAACGGCATTCTTCGCTCAGGCATGTCAGCTAACATCATCATCCCTATTACGATGGACAGCGTTTTGTGCGTGCCTCAGACAGCAGCAGTACGTCTGCAGGATCAGATGATGTTCTATCGCATCAAAGACGACGGAACAGTTGAAGGCATGATATGCAAAGTTATACCATCAAACGACGGTAAAGAATATTACATCACTGAAGGTCTGAATGCCGGCGATGAAGTCGTCACCAACGGTGTTCGCAAATTGTCTAACGGTACTAAAGTAAGATAAAAATGGCTATCAAACAGAAATATTTTGTTAAGCACTGGGTGGCTGCTCTTGCCATCGCCGTGCTTATCTGTCTTGTCGGTACGGTGAGTATCTTCACTCTGCCAATCGAGCAATATCCTGATATCGCGCCACCTGAGGTCATCATCCAGGCCACTTATAGCGGTGCTGATGCCGGATCTGTTATGAAATCAGTCATCATGCCTATCGAAGAGCAGGTGAACGGTGTGGAAGACATGATGTACATAACTTCAACAGCACGTTCTAACGGTACCGCTGAAATCGACGTCTACTTCAAACAAGGCACCGACCCTGACATGGCGACTGTTAACACGCAGAACCGTGTGAACCAGGCCTTGGGTCTATTGCCATCAGAAGTGACCACGCAAGGTGTCACCGTTACAAAGAGTGTTAACTCTATCCTTCAGATTCGAAGCTTGGAGAGCACCGATGATAAGTTTGATGAGAAGTTTATCATCAACTTCTTGGATATCAATGTGATACCTCAGGTTAGCCGTGTCACTGGCGTGGGACGTACACAGCTTATCGGTGATAAATACGGTGTGCGTATCTGGATAAAACCGGATGTTATGGGAATGTATGGCATCACACCGGCTGAAATCATCAACGCCATCAACGAACAGAACCTCGTGTCGCCAGTCGGTAGAATCGAGAGCACGGTCAACAAGATTGATATCGAATACCACGGACTGCTCGATGATATGAGTCAGTTTGAGGATATCATCGTGCGCGGCACCAACGACGGTAACATAGTGCGTTTGAAAGACGTTGCCAACATAGAACTTGGTAGAAAAGCTTACGACTACCGTTCAAACGTCGAAGGACATCCGGGAGCTATGTTTATCGTCAACCAGTCGCCTGGCGCCAACGCCACAGCAGTCAACGCTGAAATCAACAAGGTTATTGCTGAAATCTCGAAGACATTACCTGCAGGCTTGGAGTTCAAGCTTATGGAGACATCCGACGACTTCCTCTTCGCTTCAATGCACAGCGTCGTGGAGACCCTCATCGTCGCTATCATCCTTGTTATCCTCATCGTTTATCTGTTCTTACAGGATTTCAAGGCGACATTGGTCCCATCAGTCTCAATCATCGTTTCTTTGATCGGTACTTTCGCCATCGTGAAGGCAATGGGATTCTCGCTTAACTTGCTGACGCTATTCGCGTTGGTGCTCGCTATCGGTACTGTCGTGGACGACGCCATCGTGGTTGTTGAAGAGGTTATGGCTAAGTTGGAAACAGGAAAATATAAGTCAGCAGCAACCGCTACCACAGTGGCTCTTAACGAAGTGACAGCAGCTGTTATCTCAACAACGAGTGTGTTTATGGCTGTGTTTATCCCTGTGACTTTCATGTCAGGAACTTCAGGCACATTCTTCAAGCAGTTCGGTACTATCATGGCTGGTTCGGTGGGTATTTCCTGCCTTTCAGCTTTGACTATCTGTCCTGCCCTCTGCGCTATCTTGTTTAAGCCTAAGAGCGAAGACGGCAAAGAGAGAAAAGGTATCAACTATTACGTCAGAAAGGGCTATGACGCCGCTTACGGTGCTTTGTTAAACAAATACATCAAAGGTGTCAGCAAATTTATCAAACGTCCTATTTTCTCTTGGATTCTGTTGATTGCTTTCGGCTGTGGTATGGTATGGCTCATGAAGACAGCTCAGCAGGACCTCGTTCCACAGGAAGACCAAGGCTTCCTCATGGTTGACGTCACATTGGCATCAGGAACTTATCTTAACGAGACACAGGATGCTGCTGAAAAACTTGAGAATTATATCAGCAAGCTTGACGATGTCGAGTTGGTGGGTTCTATGACAGGTTACTCAATGATGAATGGTGGTGCTGGAACCAACTATGCAACAATATTGGTACGTCTGAAAAACTGGGATGAGCGTGAATTTTACAGCATCGCTGACGTACAGAAGCAAATCTACATGTGGGCTATGGTGAACATGCCTGAAGCTGATATCACACCTTATCAGATGCCTCAGATTCCTGGCTACGGTACAGGTTCCATGATGGAGCTTAACCTCCAGGATCGCTCTGGAACAGGCGACGACACCACATTCTATGCTTTGTCATCACAGTTTACCGAGAAGTTAAGAGAACGTCCAGAGATTCAAACAGCTATAGCTGCATATTCAGCTGACTATCCTAAATACAATCTCACAGTCGATGTGGCTGCTTGCAAACGTAAAGGTATCTCACCTAAGACTGTTATCGAGACTATCGGTACCAACCTTGCAGGTACTTATATCGGCAACTACATCCAGTATGGTAAGGTCTATCAGATACTTGTGGAGGCCGGCGACGAATATCGTATGGAGGAGAGCACTCTCAACAGCATATTCGTACAGATTGACGGTGAGATGACGCCTGTTTCTGAGTTTGTGACACTGACTCCTACTTTGGGTTCTTCACAGGAACGCAGATTTAACCTTTTCACAGGTTATAATATGAACGTCATGCCAGCCTCGGGATATACGTCAGCTCACGTGCGTGCTGCTGTCGACGAGTTGATGGCAGAGGTTTTCCCTGACGGATATGGCTATGAGTATGGTGGTATGGCACGTGAGGAAGCTGAAACAGCCGAATCGAACGACACTGTCATCATCTACGCAATCGCAGTGTTGATTGTTTACCTCATCCTCGCATGTCTGTATAACTCAGTGTTCATCCCATTCGCGGTGTTGCTGTCAATCCCGTTCGGTATCTTCGGCGCATATCTCGCTGTCCGTCCGCTTGAGTCATTGATGAGTGTCGGCGTCAACGTGTATGTGCAAACGGGTGTTATCATGTTGATGGGTTTGGTGGCGAAGACTGCTATCCTTATCACTGAGTTCGCTGTTCAGAAACGTCAGGAAGGCATGTCGATTTACGACGCCGCTGTCGGTGCATGTAGAGACCGTCTGCGTCCTATCTTGATGACCGTTTTGACCATGATCATCGGTATGATCCCGCTTATCGTCGAAGGCGGCGCAGGTGCTGTGGGTAACAAGTCATTGTCAATCGCCGTTGTGGGCGGTATGACGATAGGTATCATCGCAATTCTGTTCGTCACACCGGCATTGTACATGGTGTTCCAGAAGGTTCATGAACGTGTTACCCCGGATAATAATGATGAAGAAGAGTGATTTAAATAAGAAAGGTGTATCTATGAAAAGGTATATAATTGTTTTATTAGTCGGGATGCTGCTGTTGCCAAGCTGCTCCCTCTATAAGAAATATGATGCGGACTATACCGCTGATGAAAATGCGATGGGCGACGTCGTTGACCCGCAAGACAGCACCTCGATAGGCGACATCAACTGGCGCGACATCTTCACCGATCCGTTGCTCCAACAGCTTATTGACACCGCTTTGGTAAACAACACCGATATGCGCACCACGCAGCTCACCATCGAGCAGGCTCAGAATGACGTGAGAAGAGCAAAATGGGGCTACGCTCCTACGTTTGCATTCGCTCCGTCGGTGACTTACAACTATCAGAACAAAATCAGCACCAACTACATACAGATTCCGGTGACGGCAAGTTGGCAGTTGGGTATATTTGGTCAGACAAGAAGTAAGATCCGCTCGGCAAAAGCCAGAGTCGCGTATTATGAAGACTACCGTCAGGCAGTGCAGGTGAGCTTGGCTGCCAACGTCGCCAACATGTATTATTTATTGGTGATGCTTGACAAACAGCTTGAATACGCCGAAGAAGCGGAACGGCTGTATGTTGAATCATACAACTCCACCGATGCATTGTACCAAGCCGGTATCTACAAGAGCCCTGCTGTGTATCAGATGGAAGCTTCGTTGGAAGAGGTTCGTACCAAAATAATCGGTTTGCGCAACAGCATCACTTATACTGAGGCCTCGCTCTGCTTACTGCTCAACGAGCCACCGCATCACATCGAACGCGCCACTTTCGAGGAGTTTGAGATGCCTGAAACTATTCATATCGGATTGCCAGTCAGATTACTCGACGCACGTCCTGATGTCCGCATGGCTGAGCGCAACATGGAGTTGGCTTACTACACCACCCAGCAGGCACGTCAAGACTTCTATCCTAACATCAGTATAGAAGGTTTGTTAGGCTATGGCGGTTCTGCCGACGCTCTCGACATTATCGCACAGGCAGTCGGCTCGCTCACGCAGCCTATCTTCCAAGGTGGCAGCCTCACGGCACAGCTGAGAAATGCAAAGAAAGATCAGGAGAAGGCTCAGATAGAATTCGTCTACGCCCTCTACAGTGCCGGCAGCGAGGTATATACTTACATCCATGACTGCGAGACAGCCAAGAAGAAGTCAGGACATATCGACCTCCAAGTCAACGCATTGCATGAGGCATACAATGCCACCATCGACTTGATGAACAACGGTACAACCACCTATCTCGAGGTGTTGACCGCCCAAGAGTCGTTGCTCTCGGCAGAGCTCTCTCAGGTGGAGAACCAATACGATTTTATCCAGGCGCTGATCAACCTGTACTCCTCGTTAGGAGGCTTCGATACGAAGTAACCGACAGGAATTATATTTTAGACAGGATATACAAGATTAACAGGATTTAAAATCCAAATTAAATGGGTTGCCAATTGGCAACCCATTTCTGTATAATATAACAAGTAAAACACTATCTTGTAAATCCTGTCTAAAAATGGATTTTCCTGTATTGACAAACCTGTAGCTTCCCGTCGCCATCCCTGAGATGCATGCCGTTGCCGAGACAATAGCGCCACATCTTGCAGTCGGCGCAGTCGCCTGTTTTCATCCATTTGCGGTCACGATACTGTTCAAATCGGTTTTGCCAGACGTCCCAGAAGCTGTCTTGGTATATGTTTCCCTGATGGTAGTCGTTGCGGATGCTGAGGCAGCCTGAGATGGAGCCGTCAGCAAGGATAGAAGCGATATTGATTCCTGCGCTGCATGAGTAATAATGGTTTCGCACCTCGCCTTCGAACCTGCCGAGGAAGCCGTCGCAGCCGTAGTCGGCACGGATCTTGCCTTCGAGACGGGTCTGCTTGATGAACTCGAGCATCTCGACAAACTGAGCATTGGAAAGCTGCAAATCAGCCTCGCCAGCAGCGCGCCCGAAAGGAAAAACAGTGAACAAACGCCATCTCTTTATCCCTAAAGAAATAAGATAATCCCTAAACTCAGGCAGATATTTTATTGTTCGTTGGTTGACGCAAGTGATAACGTCCCAGGTCAGTTCAGGATGCTGTTTCATGGCTTCAACGGCCACAAGCACGTTTTTGTAACTCGAAGTGTTGCCGCGCATCCAGTTGTGGTCTTCCTCAAATCCGTCGAAGCTCACGGCTATGGATTTCAATCCGTTTTCAACAAATTCGTCGAGTCTTTCGGGTGTTAGCAGCATGCCGTTGGTCACCATGCCCCACACGAAGCCGCGTTTCGATATCTCGAGTCCGCACTGAGCGAGGTCGCGGCGCATCATAGGCTCGCCTCCCGTGGTGATGACCATTACCTTCGATGGGTCCTGATGCTGTTTTATCTCGTCTAAAACTTTAAGAAAATCGTCGAGAGGCATGTCGTTCTGCTCCGAGAGCATACGGCAGTCGCTGCCACAATGGCGGCAGTTGAGGTTGCATCTCAATGTGCATTCCCAAAAAAGTTGGTGTAATTCATGCTCATCGACCCGCTGTTTCAGCACGGCGCGGTTCAGTTCGAGCATTATTTTTTTATAAAATCCGAGTCTGTCTTTATTTAGGCTCATTTTCGCCTAAAATGTTGTTGATAGAATCGAGTTGGTGACGGAGTCGTTGTGTCTCAGCACCAAAAGCCTGGATAATCTCCGGTGAGCCATAAACTGAAGCACCTTCGCGTCTCTTCAAGATTTCCTGAATGGAATTGCGTTCCTTTACGAGCTGTGCCCTCTCCGACTTTGTCAAGCCTTTGTGTGTGGCGCAGGCACCTAAAAATGCCAGTCCCGCAAGAACCCCGATCCAAATTGTACGACCAAATTTTTTCATAATTCGAATTATTTCGATGCAAAGATACAAAAAGTTTAGAGTTTTGAGTTTAAAGTTTAAAGTTTTTTTTGACTTTTATAATCTTTTCACTATTTTTGCCGAGAATTTCAGTTTGAAAATGTAGGTTTTATGAAGAAAACTTTTTTACTTACTGTTTTATTCTTCTCATTTTTTTTAGGTAATGCTCAAAAGCTTGACAAATACATAGAAAAAGGCAAAGCTTTTATCGACAAGCCTGAAAATATCGACACAACCCGCATTTACCAACTCCCGGCCCGTTTTTGTTTTGCTATTGTCAGCAAGGCTCAGATGGTTGGTTTTTTTGCTTATTCTGATTTTAATCTGAATTTCGTCACCGAAGATATCGGCATCAGGATACCTGCGGAAGCAACAAGTTATCTTGGTGAAAGATTATGTAAAAAAGTGGGTTTTGAGGCAGGATACGGCAGTGTGAGTTTCGGTTATAGTGTGGAAATAGGCCAGAAAAGCGCAAAATACAAGAGATCATTATCATTTGGCTTGTCAAACCTCAGATGGGGCGCGCGAATCAGCTATGATGGTCTTTCAAACTACATTGTAAGTAATATTACCGTCGGAAAACCCGGTGATATAATCTACCTTGATACCCTTGAACAATCGGACGGATTGGGAAAACTGCGCAGCCTCACTTTAGACGGTTATTACGTGTTCAACAGCAAACGTTTCGGTTATACAGCCACCAACACCATCAATGTCGTCCAAAAGCACACATCAGGTTCTTTTATGCTTGCAGGACGTTTCTTGTGGAGCGACCTCGACACGAAGGAAGACATGGGAGGACTGTTTGAATCGTATGGTACAATACAGTTTGCATTGGGTGGAGGCTACTCGGCCAACATAGTTCTTTGGAACCGCAATATTGTCAACAACGACGACAGAACCATACGCAACATTACGTGGAACATCACCGCCATGCCTGTGATTTCTTTTGTCAACTACATGCAGACAAGAGCATACGTAGAACATATTGATGAACAAGATAACATTATTTCTTCTGAACTGAAAAAATCTGGCGTGTGGTGTTATCCGTCGGCCAACCTCATCGGAAGTACGGCGCTCAGCTTGACATGGGGCCGTTTTTATTTTACCTCTCAGTTCAAGCTTAATATCTTCTATTTCAGCAGCCAGGGTGCGATGAACAAGAATAAGTTTTCTGCCCCCAACCTACATTACGAAGGCTTTACAGAAGACATCATCTCCGACGTGAAAGTTCACGGTATTTTGTATAACTGGTCTTTTGTCGGAAAGTTGTTCTACAGATTTTAAGATATTATCTGTATCTCTTCTCTAATTCTTCACGATATTTTTGCGCTATCTCAAATGCCAGCGCCACGCCGTTGTTTGCTGGTTCTGCTGAGAATGTGCCAAGGCGCTCGCGCCACCATTGTCCTTCGTATTTGCAGATGCGGTCGTGATATGCGCGCTCATCAAATTCTTCACCGTTTGCAAATGCAGCATCCATATCCTTAAAGAACTCTTTCCAACGATAGGCGTAGTATGTGGAAGTGAGTCCTGCCCATGCACGGCTGGCATATTCGTTTAACAAAGCGTCTTCCTCGCCCCAAGTGGTGATGATGTTTCGTGCGTTGCTCTCGAAATAATCCTTCTCTTCCTCAGTATTTCCGATGGCTCTCGCGTCTTTTATCCATTTCCCGACGAGAAATGCGCTCTCCGAAGCGAGGATGGCATCGGTGTCGTCGAGGATAGAGACCATAGTCTTTTCAAGTTGCTGCATCTTAGCGAAATCATTGTCTTTGTAAGCGTTCACGTAGTCGATATACAAATCGCTAAAATAGTTGCCAAGCAGCTGTCTTGTAACATTCACAATATCAAAATGACGAGTCCTTGTGTCGCAATCTGATTTTAAAATATTATCGAGGACATCCAAAAGAACTATGTTTTTATACTTATATGTCGGTGCAATGTAATATTGTCTGTATTCCTTGATGTTTCCAGTGGTTGGGCGCTGGTTGATACGCACGCATTGTCCTGGTGACGACACCTTGTTATATACGCTGTCGGCGAGGAGCTGCCATGCGGTACGCATATGTTCGTCGTATTTTCCTGCACGTTGGTCGGCGAGGCATTCCACCCATGCTTTCACATCCTTAGTTAGCGGGTTGTCCCATGCCTTCTCGAACACATATTCATACATGAACGGGTTACAGTCGAAGCCCTCGAGGGTCGAGCCGATGCCTATGAAGTTGTCGCCGCCCTTCTCAAAGGCACGTTCAATGCGTACGTTGACGGTGTCGAGATTGCCTGCAAGCATCGAGTTGCCGCCGAAGTTGCCGAGGTAACACCAGATGTAAGGCACGCCGTAGTAAGCGTTGGTGCGTTCCCACACCGGCTGACGCTCACAGTAATAATCGAGCATGATATGTCTGTCGATAGGCATTGAGGTGATGTATGCCTCGATGCGGTTGTCGACTTCCCAGTACTGGCGCTCGTTCCAGAAGAGCCATGCCATCTCGAGCCATTTTGCCTCAGGGTCGGCAGCCTCGAGTGACTCGTACACCTGACGGCTCACACGGGCGAGGTATTCAGGCTCCCAGCTCGGCGGGATGAGCTCATTGAAGATATCGATGCCGTAGATATGGTCGGTGCCATAAAACTCGGTCTGTTTTGCGATGAATTTCTTCTGTATCTCAGTGTAAAGCGGGTCGAGCGGGTCGAGGAACTTGCACCAGCAGGTGCTGTCGAAGCCTGCCCAGTCGCCGAGCGATGCCAACGGAGCGTCAGGATAGATACGTTTGATGCATGGTGGCACATGACCGGCAAAACCTGGCAGAACAGGTTTCATGTTGAGTTCTCTTTCACGCGCCACAATCTGTTTCTGCAACGCTTTTTGATTCTCCAACCACACCATAGGCAGCGGTCCGCCCCAACGGTCGATATTCTGCATGCGGTGCCATGGCAAGTGTGCCGGACCAGTGAAATAACCGCGAATCTCCTCGTCGGTCAAGCCGAAATCACGCCATACCTCATACCAAACCGACTCCTGTCCGGTGATGGCGAGCGGCAGGTTGATGCCGTTGAGCGCCATCCAGTCGATGAAATGCTCCCATTGCGACCAATTCCACCATGGCATAGTGTAGCCAAAGGTACAGTAATTCAAGAAGAAACGGTCAGGAACACGGGCGTTGAGACGCACTATTTTATCAACTTGAGGCATATTCGCAGGAATCTCAAGTTTTTCTGTCTCAAACCACGAATACTGAGCTTTGCAATAATATTTAAGGTAATGGTTCAATCCCACTGCCATGCTGTTGGCGTTGTTGCCTCGAATCACGAGGTCCTTGCCCATGGTTTCAATCTCGAAACAGTCAATAGTGTCGTTAATTCGTTGAAGCACAATATGTTTCGAATATTCAGGCGCCACACGGTTCACTAATCCGCGCATAGCAATGACTTCAGGATCGGTTTCTTTTTTGCCATTTTGGTAATCCTTCAAGGCAATAAAAACGCCCACAACGGCAAAAACAATCATCAATGCAATTGTAGAATTCAGCTTTTTCATACTGTTAATATTTTTGCAAATATAGTGTTTTTTTTATTTTTGGTCGCCTGACGGCTCAAAATCTTTCAAAATCTAATCAAAAATCTTTCATAATGTTCTTCCTAGATAATCCTAATGTCTCTCTTTTAACTCTTATCTGTTATCTTTTAACTTAATTGGTCGCCTGACGGCTCAAAATCTTAAAAAAATCTAAAATAAAAATCAAAAAAAAGTTCTATCACATTTTTTTATTATTTTTGCTGTTGCAAAAAATAGAAATCAACATTTATAAACCTTTTAATCAATGTCTATGGATTTAATCAAATCTTACAACAAAAAGTATGAATTCTTTCGTGACATAACGGGAGTAGCCATGAAAGTTTATAACAAGTACAAATATGGTTTGGCGGAATCAGCTTATGAAGCTGCCATTAAATATTTACTTGAAAAAGATGAATATTACGTTGAATGTCAAGCTTATTTGCCGATTTATTGGGATGATGTGAAACTCGATAAAAACTATCGAATGGATTTGGTTGTCAATGAAGAAATAATCATTGAACTAAAAGCTGTTTCATTTATTGATATGCAACATCGAAAACAACTTTGGAACTACATGAGATTGACACATCTTCCATACGGTATGCTGATTAATTTTGGAAATGAAAAAAATTTGTATTCTGAATGGTATCAATATAATGTCGGTGAAAACACCATTGAAAAAATACAATTGTTATAACAAAAGAAAAACAAAATATGAAAGAATAGTTTGAGGAAGAATAGTTTTTAGATTTTTTAAATGATTTTTTTAAGATTTTGAGCCGAAGGCGACCAATTAAGTTAAAAGATAACAGATAAGAGTTAAAAGAGATAAGAGATATTTTAAGATTATTTGGGAAGAATTTTTTGTAAGATTTTATTAAAGATTTTGAAAGATTTTGAGCCGAAGGCGACCATATAATGAAAAATTTTGTATTTTTGCGCCCGAAATTCAAGGGGTGCTCCTTAGAGGGCTGAGATGATACCCTATAACCTGATCCGGGTAATGCCGGCGTAGGGATGGATATTACCAATTATTCCCCTTCACATTTATTAACAAATTAACAAAAAGTTCAAAAAATGAAAAGAATTTTTATTTGTATTGCTGCTTTCTTGTTTGCGGCAAATGTGAATGCGCAGAATGAAATCGTTATCGACACCACAAGCTATGAAATGCTCCAGGAAGTGGTGGTGAGCGGTGTGAGAGTTAAGAAAAACGCTCCATTCGCCATGACAGAACTCGACAAAAACGTGCTCGGCGACTTCTCCAACACAGGTAAGGAGCTGCCTTTCCTGTTCGCTAAGACACCCGGCATCATCTCGTGGAGCGAGAACGGTGTCGGCACTGGCACAAGCTACATGCGTATCCGTGGTGCCGGTGACTCACGTATCAACGTCACACTCGACGGTGTGCCGCTCAACTCCCCGGAAGACCAATGCGTGTTCTGGGCTAACATGAACGGATATAGCGCCCTGCTCAGCGACGTCCAGATACGCCGTGGCGTGGGCTCGTCGACAAACGGCGACGGTGCCTTCGGAGGCTCTATCGTGCTCCTCACCGGAATGCCATCGTTCAAGCCAAGCGCCGAGATAACAGGCTCGTACGGCTCGTTTAACACCCTCAACTTCGGCGCCAAAGCATCCACAGGACTGCTCTGGAACCATATTGTCATCGACGGAGCCTATAACGAAACCAACACCGACGGCTTCATCCACGGCACCAGCGGACGCAGCGGAAGCTACTACGGCGGCATCTCGTACAACAGCAACAAATTCATCATCCGATACAAAAACATCGGTAACTTCGAGAACACCGGACAAGCCTGGAACGGCGTAGTCGCAGGTAACAATGACTTTTCTCTTATGGATGGCTGCTACGACGACGGCACATGGTCCTATTCAACAAAAACAGGCATCCACACCTACGAAGATATGTGGAACGTCGGCCTCGGACAGTTTAACAACCTCTACGAATACCTCGTCACCGACGAAAACGGACTTTTCGTGAAAGACGAAAACGGCAACTACAAAACCGAACGCTACAAACTCAACGACGGAAGCTACTGGAATAAGACTACCGACAACTTCTGGCAAGACCATAACATCCTCTCCACAGCCTGGGAAATCAACGACAACTGGGCAACAGCAGCATCGCTGTATTATACCTACGGCTACGGATTCTACGACGAATTCCGCCAAAACAACAAATTGGCCGACAAATTCGGTATCAACGAGTTCAAAGCCGACGGCAAATCAAAGAAATCTGACGTGGTGCGTAAAAAAGGCCTCTCACAAAACACCTACGGATTCGTGTGGTATACACGTTATAAAAACGAACGACTCGAACTCATCAGCGGCCTCTCAATGCAGCATTTCGACGGTAACCACTTCGGCTATGTGACATATATCGCCGACGAAGCTATAGCTAACAAATATCTCGCAAACGGTCAGTATCAGTACTACGACTCCGATGCAAGAAAACTCGACGGTAACGTGTTCCTCAGAGCTACCTACAGATTAGGTGAAAACTGGAACGTGTTCGGCGACGCACAATATCGCCATGTCGACTATAAAACCAATGGTGTTAACGATAAGTTTATACAAGACGAAAACGGTAACTTCGTCAACCAGGTACTCGACGTCAACGAAAACTATAACTTCTTCAACCCTAAAGGCGGTATAGCTTTTGACCTCAACGCCCATCACGCCTACGCCTCAGTGGCAATGAGCAACCGTGAGCCGGAACGTAACAACTTCACCGACAACGGCTCTTATCCTTTCCCAAAACCTGAACAACTCATTGATTATGAATTGGGTTATAACTACGGAACCAACATCTGGCAGGCTGGCGCCAACCTTTATTATATGGACTACAACAACCAGTTTGTGCAGACCGGCGAAGTCAGCGACATAGGCGAGGCTCTCACCACCAACATCAAGAAATCATACCGTATGGGTATCGAACTCAATGCCGGTGTCAACGCCACAAGATGGCTCTCCATCGAGGCTAATGCCGCCCTCAGCCAAAACAAAATCAAAGATTTCGACGAAGTGGTCGAAGACTGGGAAAACGGCTCGCAGACAATACATTACGACAACTCCACTTTGGCATTCTCACCTTCAACGATACTTAACGGTTTCATCGTTTTCCATCACAAAGGAATCGAGGCAATATGGCACACCAACTTCGTCTCGAGAATGTACCTCGACAACACCGAAAACAAAGACCGTTCGCTGCCAGCTTACTCAGTGTCGAACGTCACTTTCAAATATACCTACAAGCCTCAGAGATTCGTGAAAGAAGCTGTCTTCCACCTGAATTTCAGCAATATCTTCAACAAACGCTATGCAGCAAGCGGTTGGGTCTACTCGGCAATCTACGAGAGTGCAGGTCACACCAACGACAACCGTTACTACCAGATTGGTTTCATGCCGATGGCAGGCTTCACAGTCATGGGAAACTTAACTCTTAAATTCTAAAAATATGGAATTCATCGCCAAACACTGGCTCGATATCGTCACCACAGTCCTCGGACTCGCTTATATTCTTTTTGAATATCGGGCCAGCGTTTGGATGTGGCTCGTCGGATTCATGATGCAGGCACTCGGCATCGTCCTTTACTATCAAAAAGGCCTCTACGCCGACTGCGGAATGGAGTTTTATTACCTCGCAATGACCGTCTACGGCTACTGGAAATGGATACACGGCTCTTCCGAGAAAAAAGAGCTCCCAATCCGCCATTTCCCCAAAAAACTGATACTGCCATGGCTCGGAATCATCGCATTGGTATGGTTGACTATCTATTTGATACTCACCAACTTCACAAATAGCACCGTGCCTATTGCCGACAGCTTCACCACAGCTTTGAGTATCATCGGAATATGGGCTTTGGCTCACAAATATCTCGAACAATGGTTCATCTGGATAGCCGTCGACGTGGTGACATGCGGACTTTATTTCTATAAGGAAATACCTTTCAAAGCAAGCCTTTACGCACTTTACGTGGTGATTGCCATCTTCGGTTATATCAAATGGAAAAAAATTATGCGTGCCTAAGTTTCTTTTAAAAAAAGTAGTATTTTTGCAGAAAATCTACTGCTATGAAGAAATTTACTATCATTTTTGCCTTGATGCTCGTTGCATTAACAGCATCAGCACAGTCGGAACGCGTAAAAGGCTGGGTGCTTCGTCCTGAAGTCAACGCCGGATACTACATCGTCGGCACATTCGAAAACGTCTGTACAATCAATACCTTGACAACTTATGGAATGGGATATTTTAACCATGACGTCTTTCTAAAACACGAAGGCTCTTATGGTGCCTCCTACAACCTTTTGGCAAACTATGGTTATATGTTTAACCCCATTTTCTTCCTTGGTGCAGGTGTCGGTATCAACGGTTATGATGGCGCCATGTCAATCCCGGTCTACATCAACCCAAGAATTTATCTCGGCAACAGAGGTTTCAGCTGCTTCTTTGACTTCAAAGTCGGTTATAACTTTGGAATCAGTGCAGAAAGCCTCGACATAAACAAGTACTACATTCCAAATTGGTTTTTTGACTATACAAACTATTATTACGACGGCCACAATTACCACATGACCGAAAACTATTTCGATTTCGTGACAATAGAAAAAAGCGCGATGAGAATTAAAGGCTATTACTTCTCAATTGGATTCGGATTTGAAATCAAACGCCACAGCTTCGGTTTCGCATTTGATTTATTCAATGCCAACTTGGAAACAACGCTCCATGAACATTATTACACATATCCTAACTCACAAGTTAGCAGCGAAAACCCGACAATCTATCATAACAAAACTGTAAAATACGACGATTCCAACACAACAGGATTCGCATTCACATTGAAATACGGTTATAGTATCTTCTAATCATTCCCCTGTCATTTCAACTGGAGCGTAATGTAATGAAGCGAAATGACGATCTGAAGATTATCTCTTTAAGAATTTCTTATTGACGACGTTGCCGTTTTTGGTGAAAAACCGTATCATATAAATCCCTGATTCTAAATCATTTACAAGGATTTCTTCCACATTTTTCGATATGGTTTTTTCACTAAAAATCAGGCGTCCCATCATATCATAAACCTCATAACGGACGATTTCTTCGTTCAAAGCGTCAATCTCAGGAATATCCAAAGTGCTTTGTACGGTAACGGTTTCCGAAGCAGACTCACAACCATCCTGATAATTTGCCACCACATAATATTCGGCTGTCACACCTTGAGATATGGTGTCAAAATATTCATTATCAGTGAGCTCGTCAACTTTAACATTATCACGATAGATGCTATAATGGTTCAATTCTGATGAAGAACCTGAAGCCGGCTCTTCCCAGGTTATTTTAAGGGATGCATAGTCATCGTTGAGCGGATATGTTAATTCCAAATTCTGAACCGGATTGCAATGTATCTGAGGCTCTCCGCCCGGATTTGCCAATTCTGCCAAGCATCCGATGTTCATTCTGCAGTATTGTTGTGACATCTCGAAGCTGGTGACACTTGGTCCAATAAGGTCGTTTGGAGTGTGTATATTCGGACTGTAATGCTGATAATCCTCGAAAGGATAGATTCCCATATATCCGTGATTATTAAATGAAGTATGATCGCTGTCACCTTCGCTGAAGTTTACGTGTCTTATCGGCAGTTCAGGGAAATAAACGCTTCCGACATTCATATAATAGTCACCTATTGGAGCCACTGAGTTAGGATATATACAGTCGATATGAATCACATCGCCATAGAGATATCCGTTCATGTCGTTGTTGAAATATCCCAAAATCTCCATTCCTTCCTGCTGGCAACGTGAAGCGTAAGCCTCGCTGCCGTAAAGACCCATTTCCTCACAGCCGAAAGCGCAGTAAACAATAGAATATTCAAACTCGTATTGTGTCATGATTCTGGCACTTTCGAGCACGCTGGCAACACCTGTGGCGTTGTCGTCAGCACCTGGACAAGTACCACCTCCATACATAGCCTCGTATGAGAATGAGTCGAAATGGCTGCCGCAAACAACATAAACATCAGGATAAAGTGTACCGCGCTGAATACCGATGACATTAGGTGCAGCCTGACCGCTTCCTGTCCATGTGCTTGCATAGAACGGCTGCTGTTCCACCTCAAGACCGAGAGCTGCCATGCGTGCCGCAATCCAGTCGGAAGCATCAAACGCGTTTTGTGAATTCCACATACGATTCTGATAATCCTGCAGATGCTGCACCGTAGCCTCCAACGAATCCATACTCACCTGGTTCATCATCTCACGGATAATCGGGTTTTCTACAGTAATCACAGGGAAATCACGATGAGCGACCGCCATCTTTGCCTCTTTGTTGAAAACAGCTATCATACCGTCGTTTTTGTAAGGCTCCACAGCCTTGTCAAAAATCAAAATATTGTCATCTTTAAACAAAACTTTAGCGTTTTTCGTGGCAGAAATGTAGTTTTCCTGGTTTTTCTTTCCGCAATAAACAATGTAATAAGCATCAGTGCCGCCAAAAGCCTGACTGTCGAGGACATTCATGCTCCCGTCAACAATTGTGGCTGTCGCCAAAACAAAATTATCGTTGAAATAATGAATCTTCAGATTCTTATTATTGAAAAGATTCTCTGTTTCCTGTTGATTATCAGTGTTTATCATCACAAAACTCTGTGCAAAACCAATTGCAGCAATCAACAATAATGCCAATAATGTCAATGTTTTTTTCATAGTTTTAAGTGTTATTATCTTTTAATTTAGGTGCAATTTTTAACACGTTTATAACAAATAAACGTTTTATTCCTCAGAATTATTGATTTCTCGCCAAATCTCTGAAAACGATTTCTCCGCAAAAGTAGGTATCTCACGATGAATACCCCATGTCTTCTTCAGCATTTGCTTGAACTCAAGACGATTGAGAAACTCTTTTGTCTTATCCATCTCTTTGCGGTTTCCAACACGTTTGAAAATGAAGTTGAAAACACGTTTTTCACCCAACAAAGAACTGTTTTCTTTCGCAATTTCAATCCTGTTCCTTAAAATCAAGTCACTGATTTTAATGTTCATAGGACAATATTGCTCACACTGATGGCATGATAAGCATAAAGTCGCCAAATGCGCTGATTCTTCATAACCGTCGCCTATCTTGCGTATCACGCCCACAGGTCCCGGGAAAGCATTGTCGTAAACATGCCCGCCTATTGTGTTGAAAATAGGACAAACACTATGGCAAGCACCGCATTCAATACATGTCATGATGCGGCGCTGCTGCTCTTTCGCAAGCAATGTCGAACGGTTGTTGTCAACCAAAACGACATATAACTTTTGTTTTTTTATCTGACTTTTTTCAGGCTTGCTTAAAATGGTATAGTACGACTTAGCCTTAATCCTCGTCACTTCATATAACGACGAAAGTGGCAACAAAACACTGATGTCATCAATAGAAGGAATGAGTTTGTCTATTCCGACCAAAACGATGTGAACATCAGCATTTGCTATTGATTTCAAAATATTACCTTCGTCTTCTGAGATAATGATATCGCCGGTATCAGCAACAAAGAAATCGGCACCTGTGATAGCAGCGTCAGCAGTTAAATATTTGTTATTCAACACTTTACGTGTAACCGTCATCAGCTGTTTTGGACTAAGATCATTACTTAAACCAAACTTTTCGGCATAAAGCTCCGCAATATCCTTTTGTTTTTTATGCGAAGCCGAATGATTGGGATCTGATGGACGCTCATTGTATTGATAACAGATGAAATCGCCTGTGTCAGTCTCTGTGATGTCAACTTTTTTCATCTCCAAAAACGGCATCAACCCGATTTCTTCCGCTAAAATACTCTTAGTTTTTACAACATTCTTAGCTTTTTCATCGCTTAAAATATTGTAAACCATATATTTAGCTTCTTCAGCATCACGAGCCCAACGAACAATACCACCATTGTTGATAACATTGGTTTCGAAATCAACCAAAAGCTTGTCGTAATACTTAAAAGCCTTGTTTCTTATATTGAAAGCGCGATTTTTCTCAAGCTCGATATTAGCATAGTGATTGGCACAATCTTCAGCAGCGCACATGAAAAAGATATAACGATTGAGCATCTTTTTATGACGCTCATCGTCGAAAGCTATCTGCTTCACGTTCTGACTGAATATAGTACCAGATTCTGTCATACTTTACTTGTCATTCCGAGCTTGTCGAGGAATCTCAATCAATAATTATATATCAATTTTATTAATCCTATTCAAATGTCTTCCGCCCTCGAAATCAGTTGTCAAATAAGCTTTCACAATATCCCAAGCCATTTCGTTGCTGATAAAACGGCCAGGCAAAGCCAGAATATTCGCATTGTTATGCTGACGGGCCAACTTTCCAAGTTCAACATTCCAGCAAAGAGCCGCACGCACATGCGGATGGTGGTTGGCAGTCATCTGGGCGCCGTTGCCGCTTCCGCACAAAATGATTCCAAGAGGATATTTTCCGTCCTGAATATCCTGAGCCAAAGGATGAATCATATCCGGATAATCGACACTTTCCGATGAATGACAACCGTAATCCTTCACCTCATAACCGCTATCTTTAAGTTTATCAATAAGATACTGCTTCATAGCGTATCCACCATGATCTGATGCTATAGGAATAATTTGATTCATATCACAAATGTTGAAAATTTTTCACAAAAATAAAAAAAATTGTTTTATGCAAAATCTCTTTTTCGTTAATTTTTAATCAGTTATAAAAATGCCATTTTTTAACAAAATTCATATCTGATTGATAATCAAAAATTAAAAAATTATCAACAAAAATTAAGGTTAATTTGTTAATAAAATTTTAATAAAAATTTATAAAAAATTTTGGCTGTTAATAACTGAAAATTTTTGAAAGTTTTGAGAAGTTATTTATTTGAATTTGACAGTAAAATCAACACTTTTCAACATCTTATGAGAATGATTTTTAAGCACTTAAAGAGTTATCAACAAAGGCTTTATTATCTGATTTTTTATCTATTCCTTTTTTTATTAATTATGAACAAGATAGTAAGACAAAAATTAAAAATCATATCTTTGCAAAAAATAATGCCATGAAAAAAATTTGTTTGACATTTTTTATAATAATATTATCTTTGGTATGCCGTTCGCAGCTGCCATACCATCTTTATCAACATACTTTTCCAGATGTAAATGCTCAAGATGCTAAAGTTTTGGAAATGTTAAGCCAAGTTGATGAAAATCAAATAATTAGCGATGTCGAGCATCTGAGTTCATACATAAACAGGCGTGCTGATGCGGTTCATATATATAATGTGAAGGACTGGCTCGCTTCCGAGTATGAAAAAATGAATATCGACAGTCTGTATTTCCATGATTTTGACCCGATTCCGTTCTGGGATACGGTTCCAAGACCATTTAACACGGCTCCAAACATCCTGGCTTTAAAACGTGGTAAAAAATATCCTAATGAGTTCGTTGTTTGCGGCGCTCACTACGATTCTTTTGTCGTAACCGAAGGAGATTTCGATCCTGATACCTTAGTCTCGCCCGGTGCCGATGACAATGCTTCCGGTGTGGCTGGAATTTTATCAACTGCAAGAATATTAAGCAATTACGAGTTTGAACGTTCAATAATCTTTGCTTCATGGAATGCTGAAGAATTTGGACTTTGCGGCAGCAGTGAGTACGCAAAAGCTTGCAGAAAAGACAGTTTGGATATCGTCGCCTATTTTAATCTGGATATGACAGGCTATGTCGCGCCTGGAAATGATATCTGCATACACCTTTTATATACTGATTGTGATACTTTGCTCGGTGAATTTACAAAACAGGTTGGAAATACCTATTTGCCAGGTATAAACATCAGCCGAGCTTGGCTTTTAGCCGGCGACACCGACTATTCCTCATTTAATCGCAATGGTTATCAAGCGATTTCGCCAAGTGAAAATGTTTATTATTTGTCACCTTATATTCATACAATCAACGATATCATTGGTCTGAGCGTGAATAACTGGGAACAGTCTGTTGCTTTTACAAAGCTGAATTTGGCTTGCGTCGCCCATGCTGCCGGCTTGATTTATGAATCTGTTGAAGAAATAGATCCTGTCGATGATGAAATTGAATATTTTGAGGTGTTCGACACGTTCGGACATCTTGTCTATAAAGAAAAAAACGTATGGAAAAATGTGGACGAAATCCTTGTAAATAATTTAGAATCAGGAATTTACATCGTTCGATTTTTTACAAAAAACGGTAATATCCACACTAAAAAGTTTTTCCTAAATTACTAATCATTTTAGGGTTTTAGGAATTGACAGATTCATAAATAACTTGTAATTTTGCAATGTTAAAAGTTATCTTATGAGAAAAATTTTACTTGCATTGATTTCTTTATTGGTTGTTTCATGCGCTCATGATGATGTTTTGTCTGATTATCAAATTAGTATAAAACACCTTAATAACAAAGCGTTTAAGGAACGTCTTTATAATACAAAAATGTCATTGCAATATGCCGATTCAGCTTTAAATCTGCTTTATAAAGATTCTGTCAATTTGATTGATAATTATTCCGATTTTTATTACGATAATCTTGCAAGAGCTTTAAATTCAATAGCTTACGATAATTTTTTGCTTTCAGATTTTGAAAAGGCGCATAAAAGCATAAATCAAGTTTATAAAATTGATGAGTCATATCCAAATAAGGATGTCGAAATGAACATCGCCAACATTATCAACGCTAAGATGATGATGCGTCTGCGTGCTTCATGGGAGGCCGACGAGCTGCTTAAGAAATGTGACTGTAACCATAAGATCCACGACACCCTTTGTTATTGGGCTAAAAGCCAGTATTATGTCACAAAACTGTTCCTGAACTGTTTTTATCGTGATGGAAAATATCAGTATAATGAGCTTGTAAAAACATTGAATGAAATTGAACAAGATAATGTTAATCAACAACTTATGGTTGATGAAACACAAGCTTACACTCTTTATTACGCCTTGACTGAATCATGTCAGATTCTTGCTCATATCACTAATTTTTATCTTAATGAAGAAGGTAAAAATGTGTTTTATTATAAAAAATCCATTGATTATTTAACGGAAAGTTTGGAGTTGATGAATGATAATCAAACAGTTAGCAATTATGATTTGGCTAATAACCTTCAAACTTTAGCAGGATTGATAAACGATAAAAACCGAAATTGTGATTATGATATATTTGAAGATGATTTGAATTATATATTATTGATTATCAAGAATAATTCTGAAAAATTTGGTGTAAGATACCAGATATATCCGGGTATTTTTGATAATGATTTAAAGATGAATATTCTTCTTCATGCCGACAGTCTTTTCATGGAAATAAAAAATCCATATCAGATAATCGCTTCAAAATCAATGATTTCTGATTATTATATCCGTGATGGAAGGTTGGAGGAAGCTCGTCCGTATCTTGTTTTTGCGAAAAATTACATGGATTCGATAAATGCCAACGAAAACCCTGATATACCTGCGGCTTACAAGTTTAAAAACACCACTTCGAAGATGGCTGAGCGTGTTTATATCGGACTTATCAGATCTCAGGCATCAGACGATCCTGAAATTCTAACTAATTGGTTTTCAATGTATCAGAGCGAATCGTTCAAGGCTTTTGAAAAGGAAAAATACGATTTCAATTATATGGAATTGCGTTCGGTTGACAAGGAAAACAAGAAAAAAATGACTTATCTGTTTTTGTCAATTATTCTTCTTTTCATAGCTTTTGCTACTATTTACGTGTTTTTCAGATATGCTCATCGCAACAACCGACTTTTGAAAAAGCAAAAGCAGCTCGACCTTGAACGCATTGCCAATGTTGAGACATGTCTCTCGATTTTCCGTCACGATATGTCACCTTATATTATGTTCTTGCAGCGTGAAAACATTCCGGATGAGATAAAACACGATGCTTTGCAGAAGCTTATTGTGACTTTGAACAACACAATGCGTTGGATCAATATTTCGACACCTAATGGATTGCCTTTCAAAAAAACAAGTTTCGTGCTTGACGATGTCTTTGAAAAAGTTGCTAAAGGCATAACAAATCCTAATAAAGTCGACCTGATTTTCCGCGATGCGCCATGTTCGGTTTGGGGTGATGAAAATCTTGTTGAAATAATGCTTAGAAACTTGATTAACAATGCGTTACGTTATACTACCAAAGGTTATGTAAAGGTTAGTGCAAAGAAGTATGAAAAAGACAAAAACTTTGTGCAGATAACCGTTGAGGACACCGGATGTGGTATTCCGAAAGAACGTCTCGATGAGCTTTTCCGCTCCGATAAACTCATTGAAAACTCAAATAGCATCGAGCATCACGGCTTCGGTTTGATGTTATGTGCTTATATCATAAAAAAACACGACGACGAGACCCGAAGAGGTTGTAAAATATGGGTCGAGAGCGAAGTTAACAAAGGAACAAAAATACATTTCATATTATGCGCAACTATATAAACATAATTGTAATTGACGACGAGTCATTGATAAGAAAATCAATAGCTTACGAGTTTTCTCACAATAAACAGGAGATCACCGTGGCTGCTAAAGATGACACTTTTTACACCAAGGAGATCCGTCTTTTGGGAACTTTCGGCACCAAAGCTGAACTCTTTGATTTTCTTGACAATCCTGAAAATGAGAAACCTGATTACGCTTTGGTTGACATGCAGTTTCCGAGTCAGGCTGAGCCTACTGGAGGCATCACTCTGACGCGTGAAATCTTGGAAGGCGGCTACACCAACCAGGATGGCGGTGACATTCAGATAGTTATAATCACCTCGCGTTTCGACTATCCTGCAGAAGATGAAATCAATCGTGAACAGAAGATCAAGGATATAAATAAGGTTATTGTCGATTCGCTTGTCGCCGGCGCAAAGGCTTTCGTGAGCAAAAACGCTACCGAAGGCTTTGAAATTGAGAACTTTACACGTGCGATAGCATGTCTGGAACGCGGCGAACGTTATTATTTCAACCATCCTGTGATACAGACGATAGTTGAGTCGGCATCCGATTATGTGCAACAGAATTTCTATAGCCTTAAACAATGCATGCACTATGATGTCACCATGCGTGAACGCGAGCTTTTGATAGGACTTGCGCGTGGTGAGACAGCTATTCAGGTGGCAAACCGCATCTACGGCAAAGCCGACGACTCGCAGATAAAGTCGATTCAGAACCTGCAGAAATCGTTAGCAGACAGAATAAACAATGGCGACAACAAGGCGTCGGCACTCGTCGCAAGAGCGATATTCTTAGGAATTCTAACAGAAGACGATGTATATAAAAATAGTTAGTCAGTTAATCAGTTGACTAGTTATAACTGACTAACTGAACAACTACTCTGTGTAAAATTTAATCATTCTCTCAATGGCGCGTTCGCACACTGGGCAGAACTTGTCGCCATTTAACGTATTCATTAAGCAGTCGATCATCGGGCGGTAGATGCCATGTAATTGATAACCGGCACCTTCGTATACGCCGACAGTGTTTTCGTATTTTTTCTCTACAGGAGTTGGCACCGGCGTTTTCTTGCCGAGCATATCCTTCCATTTTGATTCAAAATTGACCATTGTGGTGATGTTTGGTTCCCAAGGCTCGATGCTGATATCGTAGCTGTCGGAGCCGTCGTAAGCATATTCGTCGGCGAGACCTGCAAAACCGTGACCGAACTCATGGATGATGACATCTGAAGAATATGAGTTGCCTGTTGTGCTCACGCAGTATGAGTTGAAGATGCCTCCACCGCCGTATTTCTTGGTGTTTGCGAGGATATAAATCTGGTCGTAAGGCACCTGACCGGCGAGAGTTTTCATTGTCTCGTTATCGTATGTCATGCAGTAGCGCTCACTGTCGAAGGTCCAGAAAGCGCAGCTCAGAGCGGTGTTGCGATAAAGTTTGTCGCCTGGCATGGTGATATCGGAGTCTTGTGAAGGCACCATCACGGCACGGATGTTGAAACGGTCCTGATAGCGGTTGTACGGGGCGTAGCTGAACAGGCTCTTCACAAAAAACTGGCAGTCGTTGATGAATTTACCCATCTCCTGCTCGGTGTAGCCGTCAGGAAGAAGCACTATGTCGACAGCGTTTTCAACCAGATAGTCACCGTAGACATTATAAATGGCGTAAGGCAGCTTCGGCGCCGGCATGATGAAATAATCCTTCGGGTCGACGGTTATTTTCATGTATTCCATATACTCGCCATGTTCATCTCTTGCGTAAAATGCAACATCCACTGGCTCTTTCGGGAACGGCATCACAACAGATTCATGAAAACCTTTGCTGATTTTTTGAGCCTCGTCGGAGGTCTGCCACTCGCCGAAAAGCAGGCAATAACCATGCGAATAAAGCACTACATCTGAGTCATGCAGCGTCATCTCAAAATGATATCTTCCATAATTCATATTATCGATAAGCTGAACACGCGGACCTCCCCATTTCGGCTCTTTCACGAGTTTATCGAGCGCATACATGGCAGTGTCGGCATTACCGAAAAGGTAATAATCAATTCGTAACTGATTGTCAGTGAAATATTTATCGTATTCAACCTGACCTTGTGCTTCAAATCCTAAGCATAAAAGAATTGTTGATAAAAAAACTAACGTAAGCCTCTTCATGTTGATAAATTTTTTGCAAAATTACTATAATTTTGTTTATTTTTGCAAGTTAATATTGTAATGAAAAGAGAAAAATCCACAACGAAACGCCGTCTCAGAGGTTCATATCTCATCTCGCTGATGAGCATAATGCTCGTGCTTTTTGTGCTGAGCCTGTTTTCATCGTTGGTGCTTTTCGCCAATAAGATTTCCGATTATATCAAAGAGAATATCGGTTTCGAAATCGTCATGAATAAAGGCGTAAAAGAAAAGGATATCATTGATTTTCAACATGTTTTAGATAAAAAAGAATATGTTAAATCGACGGAATATATTTCTCAGGAAGAGGCGACACGACGTTTGACCGAGGATCTTGGCGAAGATATTCTGGATTGGCTCGGTGATGTTGAAAACCCGCTTCTACCCTCGATTGACGTGAGGTTTAAGTCGGAATATGCCAACAACGACAGCATCGCGAAGATTGAAAAATGGGTGATGAGAAACAAAATTGTGAAAGAGGTATATTTCCAGAAGTCTTTGATACACTCTATCGATAAGAATGTCAATAAGATAGCTGCGGTTTTACTTCTTGTGGGCGCTGCCTTGCTCATTATGGCAATCACGCTCATCTGTCACACGGTAAGACTTTCGGTGTATTCAAAACGTTTCGTGGTTCGCAGCATGCAGCTGGTGGGTGCAACGGAAAGTTTTATCATCAAGCCATTTTTGAAATCATTTGTCATTCAAGGAGTTATAGGTTCAGTTCTATCATTGGCGCTGCTATCGATTTTCCTTTACAGGGTTATGAGAGATGTTCCTGAACTCGCAAGTTTGACAGGTTTTGGCAGTTTTGCAGTCATTTATATATCGGTTTTGGTTTTAGGCGTTTTGCTCACCACTTTATCGACATTGTTTGCGATGAGAAAATACCTGCGCGCCGATATTGACGATCTTTACGAATAATTAAAATTACTTATATGGCAACAAAAAACGACGTAAAAACTACAGAAAAAGACAAAAAGCCGATGCCTTTCGGGCGCGACAACTACAAATGGGTGCTCATCGGATTGGCGTTTCTTCTCGTGGGATTCCTGCTGATGATTGGCGGCGGTTCCGACAACCCTGATGTCTTCAACGAAGGGATGTTCAGTTTCCGCAGAATCACGCTGTCACCGATTCTTATTTTAATCGGCTTCGGCATACAGTTTTATGCAATAATGAAAAAACCTAAAGAATAATCACTCTGTCATTTCGACTGTAGCGTAATGAAATGGAGCGAAATGGAGAAATCCTTGTTAAACGATTTCAATCAAATATTTACGTTAAAAAAAGGATTTCTCGACTACGCTCGAAATGACAAAAACATAATGAAAATATGGATTGGTTACAAGCTTTATTATTAGGAATTCTTCAGGGTTTGACGGAGTTCCTGCCAGTGTCGAGCAGCGGACACCTCACAATTTTGTCGAACATTTTCGGGCTGAGCGGAGAGGAAAACCTCACTTTCAACGTGGTTTTGCATGTCGCGACAGTATGCGCCACTTTGGTCGTTCTTTGGAGCGAGGTGGTGTGGATTTTCAAGGATTTGTTCACAAAACAGCAGTGGAACTCATATAAAAACCTCAACGGTGGCACAAAATATGCCATCAACATACTCATCTCGATGATTCCGGTGGCCGTAGTGGGAGTGTTTTTCAAAGATAAAGTCGAAGAGATCTTCGGCTCAGGTCTTTTGATTGTAGGCATCATGCTGTTGGTTACCGCCACTTTGCTGACATTCGCGCATTTTGCGAAGCCGCGTCAGCGTGAGGAAATCTCAGGATTGCATGCGTTCATCATCGGTATCGGACAGGCCTGCGCCACCATGCCGGGCTTGTCGCGCTCCGGAACGACTATCGCAACAGGACTTTTGCTCGGCAACAAGAAGGAAAAACTCGCACAGTTCTCGTTTTTGATGGTGATTCCGCCAATCTTGGGTGAGGCGTTATTGGATTTCAAAGACGTGCTTGAAGTCGGCTGGCATTCAGCAATGGCTGGCATCTCGCCTTTCACGCTCATCATCGGTTTCCTGGCGGCGTTCATCACAGGCTGCATGGCCTGCAAATGGATGATTAGCATCGTGAAAAAAGGCAAACTCATTTATTTCGCAATCTACTGCGTGATTGTTGGTATCCTCGCAATTTGTTTCGCATAATGACGGATTTTCATTTCGAGGACGGTGAGGTATTTTTAATCGACAAACCTCTTGATTGGACGTCGTTCGACGTTGTCAATCTCATTCGTGCTGTCATCAAGAAATACCATCAGATTAGGAAGCTGAAGGTGGGTCATGCAGGCACCTTGGATCCTCTTGCAACAGGTTTGCTGATACTCTGCACTGGTCGAATGACCAAGCAAATCGACAATTTCCAGGCTCAGGAGAAGGTTTACACAGGCACCATGCTGTTGGGGCAGACCACACCGACTTTCGACCTTGAAAGCGAGCCGAATCAGTTCTTTCCGACAGATAGTATTACTCCAGAGGCTTTAGATAATGCGAGAAAGCTGTTTATCGGCGACATCATGCAGCGTCCTCCGAAGTTTTCAGCAATCAAGATTCAGGGTAAGCGCGCTTTCGATTACGCCCGTTCCGACGAGGAGCTCGAGCTGAAGGAACGCCTCGTGCATATCGATGATTTTCAAATAGATACAACCCATTTCCCGAAAGTCGATTTCATGGTGAAATGCTCCAAAGGCACCTACATCCGCTCGTTGGTTAACGATTTCGGTCAGGCACTCGGCAACGGAGCCTGCTTAATCAGTCTGCGCCGCACAAAAATCGGTGATTTCGACGTGAAAGACGCCTGGGACTTGATGGAACTGAAGCAAAAAATCATCGAGACGGCACCGGAAATTACAGAAAACAATGTAGAGACGTCATAATATGGCGTCTCTACGTTTTTAAACCGGTTGTATAAACCCGTTCTATTCTTTTATTTCAATATCTTTTGTCTTTAAAAGATTTTGATTGTTTTTCACAAATTTTATCACTGCGATGACACCAATTGCAAATGTGCCCACTATTGCGAAAAGCAACGCAGCTAAGTAAATCAGCACAAACACTATGATTGCAATAAAGGCAAACATGACAATTCCGCCTACAGTATAACCGAAACCGGTTCCAACGACTCTGTATAGTGTTCCTCCGATATTTTTAATTGCCAATGTTGGATTCAAAGCCTCGCCAATCATAGCTGGAATAGCGACAAGAGTGGCGCCTATTACGCTCATGATAATACTGAAAATTGAAGCTGCTGAATCACTGACGCTGCCCAAAACGGTGTTTCCGGCCTCTTTACTTGCAGACAATTCTTCGGCAGTAGCTGGAACGAAAGCGATAATGGCATAGCAAATGTAAAATATCACAGCTAAAAGGGTTAACCACAAAACACCCCATTCCGGGTGATATCCTTCAGTGCCGTCAAAAATAGGCATGATAAAGCATATAAACAGAGTCGCAATGATACTGAACACCAGCAGCCACGCCACCCAAACCTTCCCGTTGTAAACATAGCCGGCAGTGTCTTTGTTGGTGTTTTTTATTCTTTTGAATACCGAATAAAAAGCTAAAACCGGCGCCCCAAACAGAGCAACATAAATAAGGATATTTAACAGCATAAGATTAAGTTTTTAAGTTTAACATAGAATGAACTAATCGCCTCAAAATTAGTAATTATTTCAATTATCCAAACATTTATTTTTTTTGCCATCTGATTTAAAAATCCTGTTAATCTTGTTAATCCTGTCAAAAAAACATGTAAATCTTGTAAATCCTGTCTAACAAAAAATCCTGTCTGATGAAAAAACGTTATACATTTTCTTCCGGCGACTCTTTTGAAGCCGACATAAACGACCTAAGACGTCTTCTCGCCGAGAATCAACAGTATGTTGAGAACTACGAAGACGTCTTAAGCTCTCTCTACGATGACGAATACGTCGCCCGCGGCAACGGCTTCTGCGACCGCAAATACAGCGACGATTTCGTCGAAAGTCAGCTCGAGAAATATCAGAAACGCGTTGAAGAACTGAAAAACTGGATAAACGTAGTAGAGATGCCATAGTATGACGTCTCTACAATGTGTTTTATAACTGATTGACGTTTTATTTCATTAGAAACCTCACTAATCTCAATTCATCCTCAGTTCCTTTAACCTTCTGAATTCCATACACATAGCCATTGTGGATAACGAACTTGTTCTTTGTTATTGAAAGGTCGAAATCAGAGCATTGGAAAGTGTTTTGAGATATGGTTTTATGTTGTCCGACTGAATAGGTATGGAATGAATTTTGACCAGATTCTTCGGCATATTCAAAGAGTATGATATTGTCGCCATTGCATTTCATTGCCAATGTGAATTTCGATAATGACAATGGCTGAGTAATATGATCCATTCCATTTTCAAGTCTTAGAATAAAATCGTTAAAGTAAATATTATGCTCAGCATCCGCTGCTTCTTGCTTGTATTTTGCGATTGCTTTAGCTTGAATTTTCTTCTGTTCTTCAACCGACAATGTCTTCGGTTTCCAGTCAAGTTTATGCTCTGAAACTTTGTTTCCGGCAAAGTCAAAAACTTTTAAAACACCTTCTTGTGGAATTGCAACTATAAGATTATCATTAACTTTGAAGATTTCAGGTCTTTTATTCACATGAGCTTTCGCATAGATATAATAATCATCGTTTTTGCTAGGTGTATCTTCATAATAGTCGAAGATAATTTTATACTTGCCGGTGTTAATATCTAATATTGCAACAAAATCTCTCCATTTAGTTCTCCACGATGTGCCTCCGTAAAAAGCAATATGATTATCATCCAACGGAATCATGTTATAAACAGAGCAATCAACAGTTATTTCATTGACAATCAGCCCGTTATCATTAAAGAAATAGATAATTCCCTGACTGTTTGTTCCAGTGAAATAGAGGTTGTTGATTTTTCCGAAAACGGGCTGCAGGTTGAAAGGCTTTTTCTTTCCGTCTTCGAAGTAAATCTTGATGTCTTTCAATAACTTGCCGTTTTTGTCGAACAGCGAATAACGGTTTTCATTGGTGTGGCTTATCATGGCTGTACCGTCGTCGAAAACAGTCAGTTTTTTTGCATTGTCACATATTTTTGCCCAATCTCCGCCAACAGCGTACGACTCATCTTTTACAAGGTTAATAGTCTGTGCATCAGTGATATACGATGCAAACAGAATTGTAATTATTAGAAGCAGTTTTTTCATTGTGTTAAATTTTAATTGTTATTTTCAATATATGTAAACAGCTGTTCAGTCATGGGCTTGTTGGCATCATACTCCTCAATGGTGATGAAGTCGTAGATGTCGTAGTTTTCAGGTTCTTTTTTGAAACCTTTGATGATGAAAAACGCCAACAATATTGCGCAAGCCGTTGAAAGAGAAGAGATTAAGACTATTCTTAAGGTTCTCGTTTTCTTCGGTTGGTATGCAATCTTGAAATCTGGAATCTCAGCTTCATTTGGCACGAATGCTTCAATTGATTTCTTTACATTTTCGGCAAAAACACGCTGATTTTCAACTTGTTTGCTGCATTCTTGGCAGTTTTCAAGATGTTTTTCGACCTCGTTTCTCTCTTCCGAAGATAGTTCGTTATCGATGTATTTCTGGATTGTTGTTTCATCAAAGTGTTTCATAATCCCTCCTTAATTTTTCCAAAATTCGTGATAAGGTTTTTCCGACAGAATTGAAATTCATGGTTGTAATTTCGGCGATTTCCTTGTAGGAATAGCCTTCGCTGTAAAGCACCACCAGCGATTGGTCTTTGCCGTCGAGTTTTGAAATCAGATTCGATAAACTCATTAAATCTATCTGATTATCAATGTTTTGCGATGTGTTGTCTTGTCTGACAGCTGTTTCATCAGAAACGATTTTCTTGTTTTTGCGCAAGAAATCGACACCTTTATTAATAGTGCATCTGATGAGCCAGTTTTTCGAGTCGTTTATGACTTTTTTGTTTTCGCTATTGAAATAATAAGCCATAAAGACATCGTGGACCACGTCGCGGGCGGCGTCAGAATCGCGGAGCATTTTAGCCGCAATCCTTAACAACCGCTGGTAGTTGCTTCGATATGTCAATTCAAATTCTGAATTCATCTTTCAATCAAATTCGAATAAAAGACGTTTTTAAATGGCGTTTTGTGACATGATTTGAGAATTAATCTTCATCTTCAAGCATGAAAATCTCTTCCACGCTTTTCCCGAACACTTGCGCCATCTTCAGTGCAAGCACAGTAGACGGAACGTATTTCCCCGATTCCACAGCGTTGATGGTCTGACGGCTCACTCCTATGCGTTTTGCAAGCTCTTCCTGCGTGATGTCGAGCTCGGCACGCGCTATTTTCAAACGGTTTTTCATTTTTCACCTCCTTTGTTAGCTCTATGCAACTCGATTCTGAATTTGATGATGAAAAGAATCAAAAACAGTGGGAAAATAGAGTAGATGGCATACAGATAAGACAGGCTATATATGGTTAATGTGAAGATAACCAATAAGATAGCTGCACAATAAGTTGCCCAAACAAGACATTGTTCCCGAATGCTTTTCACAAACTCATCCTCGATTTTTTCTTTTGAAAATCCGATAAAGATGAGTCCGGTGATAAGAACTGGGATGATAAATGTGAGCAAACCGCAGTCTGCCATGCAGAAATACTTGCCTTCACTGAATAAATCCCCGTTTATCAATGCGGGCATTTTGAATTCCGGGCTGGTTTCCAAACAAACCCAGATGATTAATGCAATTAATGAAATTGTGGTAATCGCCAATCCGACAGGTTTGAAGCTGTTCGGAAACAAATAGTTCTTTTTCATAGTACTTTAATTTTAAAGGTTGAACATTTAATTCAAAAGTTTAACGCTGCAAAAGTAAAGAATATTTTACATATAGACAAATTAATTTTACATTTTTTTGAAAAAAGTTTGATAAAGATTTATCCACTGCCCTATCCGCTTCGGTCGAGGTTCGGTCGAAATGACGATAGATATCGGAAAATTTTGTAATTTTGCGGCCTGATTTAAAAGGAAAAAACAGAAAAACAATCTTGTTAATCTTGCTAATCCTGTCTAAATTAACTTGTAAATCATGTCAAACTTTAAATCATTTTTGAAAAGAAAAAACGTCGATATCTCGGCGAAGGCATATCTGCTTGACGCTCTTGGCGCTATGGCGCTCGGTTTGTTCGCGTCATTATTAATAGGTACGATTTTCGACACCATCGGAAGTCGTTTGAATATCCCGATGTTCGTTGAGTTTGCGAAATACTGCAAAATCGCTGCCGGTCCGGCTATGGGAGTGGCTATCGCTTACGCTCTTCATGCCCCGGCTTTGGTGATGTTCAGCGCAGTGGCCGTCGGAGTGGCTGGAAACACCTTGGGTGGTCCGGTGGGAGTGCTCGTTGCAGTAGTCATCAGCACAGAACTCGGTAAAATGGTGTCGAAAGAAACTCAAGTCGATATTCTTGTAACTCCTTCTGTTACAATCATTTCAGGTATTTTACTTGCAATGTTTGTTGGTCCCGGCATCAGCCGTTTCATGACAGCTTTCGGCGATTTCATCATGTATGCCACCAATCTGCATCCTTTCGCGATGGGCATCATCGTCTCGGTCAGCATCGGAATGGCGCTGACGTTGCCTATTTCGAGTGCCGCCATTTGTATCGCCATCGGGCTTTCTGGCATCGCCGGAGGTGCTGCAACAGCCGGTTGTTGCGCCCAGATGGTCGGTTTTGCCGTCATGAGCTTCAAGGAAAACCGCTGGGGCGGACTCATCTCACAAGGTCTCGGCACTTCGATGCTTCAGATGCCAAATATCTTACGTCATCCTCTGACATGGATTCCACCGACATTAACAGCAGCTATCACTGGTCCTTTGGCAACATGCGTGTTCCATCTCGAGAACGTGCCAATCGGCTCCGGCATGGGAACCTGCGGCCTCGTCGGACCTCTCGGCGTCATCTCAGCAATGCCTGACGGCGGCGCCAACATGTGGTGGGGAATCTTATTAATATGCTTTATTTTACCTGCAGTTTTAACTTGGTGCTTCGGTCAGATCTTTAGAAAGCTGAACTTGATCAAAGACGGAGATCTGAAGTTAGAACAATAAACCAACGCCGTCATTTCGACTGAAGCGAAGCGAAATGGAGAAATCTCCGACATTTTAATTATCAGTACCTTTTGCAGGAGATTTCTCGACTCCACTTCGTTACGCTCGAAATGACGAGATAATCATTTGATAATCAACGTTTTATAACTTTTTTCTTGACAAAATTTTCGTTTTGTTGTATATTTGCATTCCTTTTTTGAAAAATAGGTAATAATTTAAAATATTTGAAATGAAACTATCACAGTTCAAGTTCAATTTACCGCATGACCTCATCGCTATGTATCCGCCGAAGGAGCGCGAAGACGCAAGAATGATGGTTCTGCACCGTGACACTCAAACTATTGAACACAAAACCTTCCGCAACATCCTCGAATATTGCCAGCCAGGCGATTTGTTCGTGATTAACAACTCACGCGTGTTCCCTGCTCGTCTCTATGGCGAAAAGGAGAAGACCGGAGCTAAAATCGAGGTGATGTTGCTTCGTGAGCTCGACCCTGAGAGCCGTCTCTGGGACGTCCTCGTCGACCCTGCCCGTAAAATCCGTATCGGCAACAAGTTGTATTTCGGTCCGAATGACGAACTCGTAGCCGAGGTTATCGACAACACCACATCACGTGGTCGTACACTGCGTTTCTTGTTCGACGGTCCACACGACGAGTTCAAGAAAGTCATCATGGGACTTGGCGAGACGCCGCTTCCGAAGGTTATTCAACGTCCTGTCGAAGAAGACGATGAGTTCAACTATCAAACAGTCTACGCAACACAGGAAGGCTCTGTCGCCGCTCCTACAGCTGGCATGCATTTCAGCAAGATTTTGATGAAACGTATGGAGCTTCAGGATGTTAACTTCGCCGAAGTCACACTCCACACAGGAATGGGCAACTTCCGCGACATAGAAGTCGAAGACTTGACAAAACACAAGACCGACTCCGAAGAGATCAACATCTCACAGGAAACTTGCGACTTGATAAACGCAACGAAAGAGGCCAAACATAAAGTGTTTGCTGTCGGAACAACCACGTTGAAGGTCATGGAGACTGTGGTAAGCATCACAGGCAAGCTGAAACCGCTGAAAGGCTGGACCAACAAGTTCATCTTCCCGCCTTACGATTTCAACACCGCCGACGCACTCATCACCAACTTCCACCTCCCGAAATCTCCAATGATGATGGAAGTCGCCGCATTCGCCGGTTACGATTTCTTAATGAAAGCCTATAAAGAAGCCGTCGCAGAGAAATATAATTTCTTCACCTACGGCGATGCAATGCTAATTTTATAAAATTTTGAGATTTCTCGACTTCGCTCGAAATGACGAATTGATTGTGCCGTCATTTCGACTGGAGTGAAACGGAATGGAGAAATCTCATTTAAAATAAAGAGTTATGAATCAGGAAGAGTTTTTTAAAAAGATAACATCTCACGCGAAGGAATACGGTTTTATTTTCCCTTCAAGTGATATTTACGACGGACTGGCTGCCGTTTATGATTACGGCCAGAATGGTGTCGAACTGAAGAAAAACATCAGAGAATACTGGTGGAAAGCCATGGTGCAGATGCACGAAAACATCGTCGGTCTCGACGCTGCCATCTTCATGCACCCGACAGTGTGGAAGGCCTCAGGTCACGTTGACGCTTTCAACGACCCGATGATCGACAACAAAGACAGCAAGAAACGTTATCGCGCCGACGTTTTGGTCGAGGATTACATGGCGAAGATTGAGGAAAAAATCAACAAGGAAGTTGAAAAAGCTCAGAAACGTTTCGGCGATGCCTTCAATAAAGAGCAGTTTGTGACAACAAATGCCCGCGTCCTTGAGTGGAAAAAGGAAATCGAGGAAATCAGCCACCGTCTATACGGCGCAATGGAGAAAAACGACCTCGCCGACATCAAGAAACTCATCGAAGACCTCGGCATCGTGTGCCCAATCAGCGGAACACGCAACTGGACTGACGTGCGTCAGTTTAACCTGATGTTCGCCACACAGATCGGCTCGCTGGCAGAAGGCGCAAACACTATCTATCTGCGTCCTGAGACAGCTCAGGGTATCTTCGTGAACTACCTCAACGTGCAGAAGACCGGCAGAATGAAGATTCCGTTCGGTATTGCCCAGACAGGTAAGGCATTCCGTAACGAAATCGTCGCCCGTCAGTTCATCTTCCGTATGAGAGAGTTCGAACAGATGGAGATGCAGTTCTTCGTACGCCCTGGCACCGAGATAGAATGGTTCAAGAAATGGAAGGAAGAACGTCTGAAATGGCACCTCTCATTGGGTATCCCGGCAGAAAACTACCGTTTCCACGACCACGAGAAGCTCGCTCATTATGCCAATGCCGCAACCGATATCGAGTTCAACTTCCCATTCGGTTTCAAAGAGTTGGAAGGCGTCCACAGCCGCACCGACTACGACCTCAGCCGTCACGCTGAGTTCTCGGGCAAGAAACTTCAATATTTCGATCCTGAAACTAACGAGAGCTACACTCCATACGTCATCGAAACATCTATCGGTCTCGACCGTATGTTCCTCGCGATGTTCAGCTACGCCTACACAGAGGAGAAACTCGAAGACGGCAGCGAGCGCGTCGTGATGAAGCTGCCTCCGATCCTCGCTCCTTACAAAGTGGCTATCCTGCCATTGGTGAAGAAAGACGGACTTCCGGAGAAAGCTCGCGAAATCATGGACAGCCTGCAGTACGACTACATGTGTCAGTACGAGGAGAAAGACTCCATCGGAAAACGTTACAGAAGACAGGATGCTATCGGTACTCCTCTCTGCGTAACTGTTGATAATCAGACACTTGAAGACAACACAGTGACCGTCCGCGACCGTGACACCATGGAACAGATCCGCGTAAACGTCAACGAGCTGCACGAAATCATCAGAAAGAAAATTTCTCCAAAGAAATAAAAATGGACATCAGCGTTTTTCTCAATCCTGTAAAGGAAGAAATTATCGAAAACTGCCATCTGACACATAAAAAACAGCTTGGCAACACTATTACAGTCTTCAAAAATGAAGACGATTTTCCAGAGTTGGAAGGTTGTCAGATTGCAATAGTCGGAGTTGAAGAAGAACGCTATGCCGTTGATAATGAAGGATGTAAGGCTGGACCGGATGCTATCCGTCACGCCTTATATCCTTTGTTTAACCACTGGCCTGACCTGAAAATCGTCGACCTCGGCAATGTGAAGTCAGGTTTGAGGGTCGAGGACACCTACTACGCGCTGAGCGAGGTGTTTCTGGCGTTTTTGAAACATCATATCGTGCCTGTCATCATCGGTGGAAGTCAGGATTTGACATATCCGATTTATCAAGTGTATGAAAACACCGGTAAGATGGTGAATATCACCGCGATAGACCCGCGTTTCGACATCGGTGAAGAAGGCGAAAGCCTGAATTCGGAGTCGTATCTGAGCCATATAATCTTACATCAGCCGAATTATTTATTCAACTATACTAACATCGGTTATCAGACGTATTACATTGATAATGATAATATTAACCTGATGAAGCAGCTGCTGTTCGACATCTATCGTTTGGGAACGATAAAGAACCGCGCTGAGCTTTCAGAGCCTTTGCTTCGTAATGCCGATATCATCACGGTTGATGCAGCGGCTTTCTGTGCTGCCGACATGCCAGGCGTGAAACGTAGCTCGCCTAACGGTTTCAGCAGCGAAGACGGCTGCAAAATGACTCGTTACGCCGGCTTGAACCCGAAACTGACATCGATAGGGTTCTTTAACTACAATCCGAGTTTTGATGTCAACTATCAGAGTGCCAATAACTTAGCTGAGATGATTTGGTATTTCTTGGAAGGTTTCTCGCTTCGTCAGAACGACTTCCCGACCTCCGATAATCGTGATGAATTCACGAAATTTATTGTAAGGCTTGAAAACTACGACGAGCTGATTTTCTTATGTCACAAAACCACTGGCAAATGGTGGATGGAGATATCCGATCATTTTATTCCTTGTTCGAAATCCGACTACGACATGGCAATGCGAAATGAATTACCTGACCGCTGGTGGCAGTTTTATCAAAAATTGATGTAACATGAACAGAGCGAAACTACTATCAATCATTGAGCCGAGCTACGAAAAAAACACTTCTTTTATCAGCAAGCTATATGACCTTTTCATGTTCCTGATGATAATCATCAGCCTTATCCCGCTGATGTACAGAGGTGCGTCGCTCATGTTCTATCTGTTCGAGAAAATCTCCGTCACAGCATTCATCATCGACTATTTTTTACGTTGGATTACGGCCGATATCAAGTATCCTGAAAAGAAAAAATGGGTGGCTTTCGTAACCTATCCGTTCACCATGATGGCCATCATCGATTTGCTTTCGATATTGCCGGCTTTAGGACTCTTGCATAAATCACTGAAGGCTTTGCGAGCTGCCCGTGTGTTCATGCTTATCAGAATTATCCGTCTGGTACGCTATTCAAAACGCATCTGGACGCTTCTTTATGTTTTGAAGAAAGAACGCGTTATTTTGTTGACGGTATTGGGAATTGCGGTGTTTTACATCTTCGCGACAGCCTTGATAATGTTCAATGTTGAGATGTATCGTCAATTGCCTGACGGAAGCTTGGTCTTCAAATCGTTTTTAGATGCTTTGTATTGGGCTACAACAACATTGACCACTATCGGATACGGCGACATCTACCCTGTTTCCGATGCCGGAAAAATTGTTACCATAATCTCATCTCTCTTAGGCGTTGCTATAATCGCTTTGCCGACAGGTGTTATCACGGCAGGATATCTTGACGAGCTCAAAAAGCGTAGAAAAGAAGCTGAAAATAAGAGTTAAGAGTTAAGAGTTGAGAGTTGAGAGTTGAGAGTGAGGTTTTTAGTTTTTATATGTTTTTTAATCATAAAATTTATGGAATCGAATACAGCCAAAGTTAAAAGTAAATTATTTGCTAAAAACATTATTAATCTTTACCAGAAAATTGTTTCTGAAAAGAAGGAATATGTATTGTCAAAACAAATTTTAAGATGTGGAACAAGTATTGGTGCTAATATTGCAGAATCAGAATGTGCTATGAGTATCAAAGACTTTCTGTCAAAAATTTATATTTCATTGAAAGAAGCATCTGAAACATTGTATTGGCTTGATTTACTTTACGAAACAGATTATATATGTAAAGAAAATTTTTTAAAATTGAAAAAAGATTGTGATGAAATCAAACGAATGCTGTCTGCAACAACTAAAACAATAACTCAAAAACTATCAACTAATTAAAACTCCACTCTTAACTCTTAATTTTTAACTTTTTTATCGGGATTTTGTTCCAAAAACATCTCCCAGTTGTTGAATTTTTTCTTTCCTTTTGGGATTTTTGGAAGTTTCGGATCGTCAGTGCCGCCAACGATATTGAGTTGGTTTTGGAAGCTATGGCAAACCGCTGCTGCCATTGCGTCGGTGGCGTCAAGATAGTCGGGATGCTCGGTGAAGTTGCAGAGTTTCTGCACCATCGCGGCGACCTGTTCCTTCGATGCGGCGCCGTTGCCTGTTATCGACTGCTTGATTTTACGTGGAGAATATTCAAAAATAGGGATATCGCGATACAAGGCAGCTGCCATTGCGACACCTTGGGCGCGACCCAGTTTCAGCATCGACTGCACGTTTTTTCCGAAAAATGGAGCCTCGATGGCAAGCTCATCAGGATGATATTCATCGATGATTTCGAGAACGCGTTCAAAGATTCTTCGGAGCTTAAGTGCTTGATTATCAAGCTTGCTGAGCTTCAAGACACCCATGCGTATCATGCTCAGCTCCTTGCCTCTCTGAAGGATGAGACCGTAACCCATCACCATTGTTCCCGGGTCAATGCCTAATATTATGCGATCAGTTTTCAAAATTTATTATATTTGCAGTCGAAATGAATGCTAATTCCAATAACGCAAAAATAAAGAAAATCGCTGAAATGGCGATAAAAATTCTCATTGTGCTTGCCGGTTGTTGGGTACTTTATGTGAAAATCATTAAGAATCAAGACCTTACGGAAATGTGGAGCTCGGTAAAAACATCGTTCTCCTCGACACAAAATGTGCTCCTGATGGCACTTGCATTCATTTTGATGCCTGTCAATATGGCGTTTGAGACCAGAAAATGGCAGAAGTCGGTGTTACCTGTCGAGAGCGTTCCGTTCAGAAAAGCGTATACCGCCATCTTCACCGGTGTGACAGCGGGCATGATGTTTCCCAACCGCACTGGCGACTTCCTCGGACGCATTTTCATTCTCGAAAAAGGCAACAGAATCAAGGCGGCAATGCTTACTTTCGTTGGAAATATCGCGCAGATGCTCGTCACCGTGAGCCTCGGCTGCGTCGCCTGGATCTTCTTTAAACAACAGACTAATTATTGGTATATCTTAATTATATCGTTGATAATCATTGTTTTAGGATATTTGATTTATTTCAACATACACATTTTACGGCATCTCCAACGCCTGATTCCAAAGAAATGGCGTCCGCGGGCTGAGAAATATATGGAGATTTTCAGCAGCTATTCAAAACATGATTTGGTCGTTATTTTGCTGCTGGCTTTGGCGAAATACATGGTTTATTCGTTCCAATTCGTATTGCTCATTTGGGCTTTCGATGTGCCGCTCAACTATTTTGAAGCCATGATTCCAATAATGTTGACATATCTGCTGATGACGGTGATACCGTTTATCACCATCACCGAAATTGCGGTCCGTGGCGCTGTGTGTATTGGGGTTTTTGAAATTTGGCTGACGATGCAGGGAATCAGTTCTTCGTTCACAATGATGGTGTTTTTCGCAAGCACCATGCTTTGGCTGTATAATCTCGCGATTCCAGCGATAATAGGATTGTTTTTTATTCGTAAATTAAAATTCATGAGGAGCAGTTATGAGTCTTGAAACAATACATATCTTATTGAATATCATCATGATATTCGCTGCACTTTACCTGATTTGCATCGGGGCGTTCACCTATGGATTGACAATTTTGTCGCGCAACTACAACAGAGACGCGATATTAAGACAGGCAAAGAAAGTCTCGGTGTTGATAGCTGCCCGCAATGAAGGTAAAAACATCGAAAAACTATTGCAATCGCTTTATAATCAGACGTTTGACAAAGAGAATTTCGAGGTGATAATCGTCGATGACCATTCAGATGACGATACCTTTGGGATATCGGAAAGTTTTAAAGTCTCTCATCCTGAAATGAGCCTGAAGTTGTTAAAGGCTACAGGTTCCGGCAAAAAACAAGCCATATCACAAGCCTTGCATGCTGCTGATAATGAGGTAGTTATTGTTACCGATGCCGACTGCGAGCTGCCTGCGAAATGGATTGAGAAGATGCTTGCTTTTTATATTGCGAAGGACTTGAAAATGCTGCTTGGTCCGGTGCTTTTGTCGCCTGCCGACACTTTGTTTGAGAAGCTTCAGGTGCTTGAGCACATGAGTCTCATCGCGAGTACTGCAGGTTCCGCTGCCATTGGGATGCCGGTGATGTGCAACGGCGCCAACATGATGTACGACCGCAAATCTGCATTAAATGTGGAGAAAGACCGCACCGACATGAAACTCGCTTCGGGTGACGACATGTTTCTGATGGAGCAGTTTATCGCGCGATATGGCAGCAAGGCAATAGGTTTCTTCCTTAACCGTGAGGTGATTGTGAAAACGGCTACCATGCCGAATCTCAAGGCGTTTTTCCGTCAGCGCACCCGCTGGACCTCGAAGACTAAGGCTTACACCAACTGGAAAATCATCGCCACGGCATTAACGGTGTTTTTGTTCAATCTGAGCATCGTCTTTTTCTTTGTGGCTGGCTTCTTCATGCCGGTTTTCTGGGCATTTTACGTGCTTTACGTCATCATGAAAACCCTCATCGACTATCCTATCATCAGGCGAATCTCGGCTTTCATGAAACAGAAAAAACTCAAGTTCTGGACCTTGCCACTTGAGTTTATATATCCGTTTTACGTAGTGTTTACTGCGATTGCGGGGATGTTTGCAAAGGTGAGATGGAAATAGAATCTTATTCTTTAACCATATTTGATGGTAAAATCAAATCCACAATAACAATATTTCGATAAACATGGAAGAAAATACTCCATTTACGATTTCTCGTAATAAGAACTTTCTCTTTTTTACTGAACTTTTTCCCGGTTTTCCACTCGGAAATCTTAATAAAATCTGCTAAAAAAGTTAGGCTTTCAATTTCGGCATAAAGTTCTGCTGCATATTTAATCGCATGTTCGCGATTCGATTTTTCGACGATAAAATCTTTTATTAATTTAAGGTCTTTTTTGACACTTTTTCTTATTTGTATTTGATAGGTTTTCATAGTGCTCATTGATTTTTTGGTCTAATAAATCCTTGAACTCTTCTAAAGAAATGCAACTTTTCAGAGTTTCAGGGTACTTCTTTTGCTCAATTTTTGAAGTGCCCCGCGATCTTAAATTAACTGTCTGTGTTGAAATATTATTCATATTAATCCTGTTGTTTTTGAATCTTAATACCTTGCAAAGGTACATAAAATCTTCATATAAGCACCTTTTTTTCAAAAAGTTTTTAACAAATTCAAAAAATTTGTAATTTTGCCTTGTGATAATTGAAAAAGTATAAAAAGAATTAGAAAAAAGAAAAATTAGATTTACAAATTGAGCTTTACGCTCTTGTTCTCAATTCTGTAAAATCTGGTAAATTTTATTAGCGGGAGAATAAGTTAGCGAAAAGTTCGCGTATTTAGGCGTGAACTGTTTTGTGCTTATTACCGCATGGTTTACCAGAGCCAACAGAATTTAATAAGCAAAATGGTGAACGCCTTTTCTTTTGCTTTTAAGAATATGAGCCAAGTTCTTAAGAAGCAAATTATGAATGAATTACCTCATATTGGTGAACTGATAAGACGGGAATTACGTCGACAAGGACGTAGCAACATGTGGCTATCGGAGCAAATAGCATGTAATCCTAGGACTGTCAGCAAAATTTTCAAGAAACAGTATATTGATACTTGTCAACTTTGGCAAATCTCCAAGGCTTTGGGCTATGATTTCTTCAAAATCTATTCAGAATTATTATAAAATGCCCAAATTGGCGGTGATTTGGAGCTATATTGGGCAATGTCAATTTGATATTTTATAATAACTAATACTTAATTTTGTCACTATCATAATACTACTGTTTTAACAATTAAAACCGATGAGCCTGATGGGATATAACTTGGCAAAAGAAATATGAGAAAAACACTTACTGTGTTTTTGCTTGCCTTTATAATGTGTTCTTGTGCAAGCATGAAATCAGGTATAAATTTTGAAAAATCTGTTTGGAGTGGGCCAACAGTTATAGAAAATGACAATAGTACCCAAAACATTGTTACAAGCTTATATTTTAAATCTTCGGAAGATGTTGATATTTATAAAGCTGTTGTGTTGGATACAAGTATTGTTGTCAAACCTTTTAAATATGCAATAGGTAAATATACCATTGTCAATAAATCAAAAAAAGATTTAAAATTAAAAATAAGTGGTAAAGATATACAAGGTCAACCTATTAGCTATGATGGCTTTTGTTATGACGGTGAAGCCATGCTTCTTGTTCCACAAAATGGAGCACCAATTGTTCTTGGTAAAAACAAAGAAATCAGACTTCCTTAATAATTATAAAACTTAAACAAACTTAAACAATGAAAACAAAAATTCTATTATTTATAACTATATTTTCTTCTATATTTATCCAATATAGCTGTGATGCGGATTCAGCCAGAGCTATCTGTAGAGGAATTGCTCAGGATTGTTTTGAAATGGGTGCAACATATGCCGCTGATTGGAGTTTACAAACTATAGGTGCTACAACTGATGAGTCAAAACAATTAATAACTGATTTTAGCTCAATTGTTGGTCAACAAAATGCCAATATAAACAGAGGATTAGAATTAACTAGATCTGATGATTATCAAAAACAACAATTAGCTTTTGATATTGCTGAAAACAACATTATTCCAAATTCAAAAGATCCTTCAATACAAATATGGTTTGATGCGGCTAGAAGTAATTTTCAATATCGTCATGATAAAGCTACTGCCAAAACTCATGATGAAAAAATACAAGCGGAGGTCGATTTTGCCATGAGAACAAATGATATCTTTTATAATGCTTATCAGATCCAAAAAACGCAAAAGGCAGAGCGGCTATCCAAAAAACTTGAGATCATAGAACAATTAAAGAAAAATGGAAATTATGATCCCGAATGGGCTATGGAAGATGCTAGCGTTATTCTTGCCATCATGGAATCTAATGATTTAACAGATGAGGAAAAAAATCAAAGATTACAACAAATGGGTTTATATCAAACTCCAGAAGAAATTAGAGAGATAATTACTGAAATTTCTTCACCCAACTATGTTGAGAATGATGTAACAAAACCAATAAACAATAATCTTAATACAGACAATCGTCCAAATACAAATAGTATAATTGACAAAATCAATGCCATTAAGATTAATTGCTATGAACTTAATGTTACACAATTAAATAATCAACAAAAAAAAGAATTAGATGATGCAATAAACATACTAAAAGCAAATAATGAGATTAACATAACACTCATAGGTCATACATGTAGCATTGGTAATGATGATATAAATTATAAAAAAGGTATGGAACGTGCTATAGTAGCAAAAGACTATTTAGTATCTGGTGGTATTTCTGAAAACAGAATATCTATTGAAAGTAAAGGAAAAACACGACCTTTAATGCCAAATGATTCGGAAGAAAATATGGCCAAAAACAGAAGGGTTGAAATTGTAATTAATAACTAAAACCGATGAGCCAAATGGAATATAACTTGGCAAAAGTAAAAATGTCAAAGAAATTATTATTAGGTCTTTTATTTGTATTAGCATTTTTAGGATTATCAATAACATCCAATGCACAAACAAAAACAAAAATAGTCGATGGAGTATATTTGGTACGTTATGGGGATACAGCTGTGGTTGAAGATGACATAAATCAAAGAACATGGAATTTATCTGTAAAAGCAACAGAAAAAAAAGACTCTCAAGGGAAATCTACAGGAGAACTAGTTTATGATTTAGCTTGTGGAAATAAATACACAAAAGGTTTGACAAAATTTGCACTCAGTACTGCGATCGCTACAAGCATTACTGCTGTTACTGGTCCTTATGCGCCTGCTGTTGCTGGTGCGGCAACAACAATTGCTAATATTTATTATGAAGATGTTTGTAATTACTATAAAGAGAAATATGGTTATAATTAACAAGTAATTTTTCTTTGTAATTAATAGAGGATGATCCAAATATGGTCATCCTTTTTTTTATTAGTACTTGATTTTAATAGTTTTAAACTATAAGGATATTGTTTGTTGGACACAACAGAGCGTCTCAGATGTTTCTCCATGGTCTCTATTGCATTGCTAGCAATATCATGATACATAAGTAAGGGAACAAATTATCCCCCACTAGAATTTATTTCTTCATCATCTCCTCTACCAAATTCCACGCCCCTTGATATACGTCTTTCAACCTTGCATTCAACATGAAGCATGGCGTTGAGAATATCTTGTTTTCCTTGTCGATTGCCACGCCACCGTGAGTTGTCTCATTGTGTCTGCAGCCAATCATCGGAAGTTCCTTAGCTTGACGGCACTCGCCGCTTCCCATCGTAACGTTAACATTACCAAGCACTTTCGCCACCATCAAAGGTGCGATGCACATGGCTCCTATTGGCTTGCCCTGGGCGTGGATGTCTTTTATCGCCTTCTCAACCTCTTTATTGACCTTGAAATTGATGCCGTCGTAGGCGTATGTGAAGATGTTTTTCGCCGCGCCGTTGCCGCCAGGGAAAAACAAAGCATCGAAATCATCGGCATTGAATTTGTTCAAAGGCAAGATGTTTCCTCGAACAATGCGAGCCGATTCCACAAGCATGTTACGACGCTCTTCCGAACGTTTCCCCGTTGCATGATTGCAAACCTCAGACTGGTCTTCATCTGGCGCAAATGCTTGATATTCAATATTATGCTGGTCGAGAGCCAACAATAACGTAACGGTCTCATTGATTTCAGAACCGTCCATGGTGCCGCAACCGGCAAGAATTACAGCTACTTTTTTCATATCACATCATCAATTAAATCTTCAACATCGTCATCTTTATCCTTGAATTTTTCCTCAATTTTGTTAATCCAGCCGTCTTTGTTGTCGTAAATCCACGTCGCCACGTCCTCAGAATATTTGTAAAGCTTTGAGCCTTTGCGAGTTTCCTCATTCAAAACATCTTTAATTCCGAAGAAATCGAGGAGTAAAATAAGAACTCCGACAAGCAAAAATCCTTTTGCGATGCCGAAAACAATTCCTCCAATTTTATCGATAAAACCAAGACTAATTGATTCCACCAGTTGTGCAAGCCAATTACCTAACCAATTGATTAACAATGCTAAAGCAACAAAAACTATGATAAACGAAATCACTGACATCCATTCCGGACTGACGTTGATAATCTTTCCAAGCCAATGTCCGACCATATCTGAAAGCCTCATAGCGCCATAGATGCCACCGATGAAAGCCGCAAGCGAAAACGCTTCTCTGATAATACCATTTCTCAATCCGACTATCGCGAAGAGAATCAAGATAATACCGATGATAATGTCTAAATAGTTCATATTTTTTTGTTTTTTTACGTTAATTCAGGGTGTAAAATTACAAAAAATTAAAAAAATGTATGAAATTTTTCCAAAAATAATTATTTTTGCGGTTTATTAATGTTTCGTTCGTCATTTCGAGCGAAATGTAACGAAGTGAAATGTAGTCGAGAAATCCTCCCTTAACAAAAACCTATTAAAAAAAGGATTTCTCCATTCCGCTCCGCTACAGTCGAAATGACAAGAAAAAGTTAAAATTTAAGACAATGAATTCTGAAGAAGCTGAAAAAGAAGAAAAGAAATCGCTGAATTTCATTGAAGCGAAAGTTGAGGAAGATTTACGAAACGGTAAGAACGCCAAACGAATCCAGACACGTTTCCCTCCGGAGCCTAACGGTTACCTCCACATCGGTCACGCCAAGGCCATCTGCTTGGATTTCGGCATCGCCAAGAACTACGGCGGCGTTTGCAACCTGCGTTTCGACGACACTAACCCTACAAAAGAGAACATGGAGTATGTGGATGCCATCAAGGAAGACATCCAATGGCTTGGTTATCAATGGGGTAACGAGTATTACGCCTCAGATTATTTCCAGCAGCTTTGGGATTTTGCTATCGAACTGATAAAACGTGGCAAGGCATATATCGACGAGCAGTCGTCGGAGGAGATTGCAGCCCAGAAAGGCACTCCCACGCAGCCCGGCACAGAGAGCCCGTACCGTAACCGCCCTGTTGAGGAGTCGTTGGAGCTTTTCAACAAGATGAACTCGGGCGAGATAGAGGAAGGCAAGATGGTGCTACGCGCAAAGATTGACATGGCGAACCCTAACATGCACTTCCGCGACCCTATCATCTACCGCGTGGTGAAGACGCCGCATCATCGTACCGGCACAAAATGGAACGCCTACCCGATGTACGACTTCGCTCACGGCCAGAGCGACTACTTCGAGGGCGTGACCCACTCGCTCTGCACCCTTGAATTCGTGGTGCACCGCCCTCTCTACGACTTGTTTGTCGACTGGCTCAAAGAGATCCGCGGCGAAGGCGACAACATGGACGACAACCGTCCGCGTCAGACCGAGTTCAACAAGCTGAATCTCAACTACACCTTGATGAGCAAGCGTAACCTGCTGATTTTGGTGAAAGAAGGCGTTGTCAACGGCTGGGATGACCCGCGTATGCCTACGATTTGCGGCTTCCGTCGTCGTGGCTACACTCCGGAATCAATTCATAAATTTATCGATAAGATTGGATATACCACATACGACGCTCTTAACGACTTCGCGTTGCTCGAGAGCTCAATCCGTGAAGACCTCAACGCCCGCGCTACACGTGTGGCAGCCGTCGTAAATCCCGTTAAGCTCGTGATTACCAACTATCCTGAAGGTCAGACCGAGGAACTCGAGGCTATCAACAACCCTGAAGATGAGTCGGCAGGCAGTCATAAGATTGAGTTCAGCCGCGAGCTGTGGATCGAGAAGGAAGACTTCATGGAATGCCCTCCGAACAAATATTTCCGACTCACTCCAGGCAAGGAAGTGCGTCTGAAGAACGCCTACATCGTGAAATGCACAGGCTGCAAGAAAGACGAAAACGGCGAAGTTGTTGAGGTTTACGCCGAATACGACCCGATGACACGCAGCGGCATGCCTGAGGCTAACCGTAAGGTTAAAGGCACCATCCACTGGGTCAGCCAGGCACACTGCATCAAGGCTGAGGTGAGACTCTACGACCGCCTCTGGAACGTGGAAAACCCTCGCGACGAACTGGCACGCCTGCAAGACGAAGGCAACACCCCAATCGAGGCAATGCGTAAGATGATGAATCCTAACTCATTGGAAATCAGAACAGAATGCTACGTTGAGAAATATCTCGCCGACGCAAAACCACTCGACCACTTCCAGTTCCAGAGAATAGGATATTTCACCGTCGACAAAGACAGCACACCTGATCATCTGGTGTTTAACAGAACCGTGGGATTGAAAGACACTTGGGCAAAAACGAATTAATAATCCCACGCAGAAACAGCAGAAATAATATCTGCAATTTCCTCAATTTCTGCGTGAAAAAATAACATTATGAAAATAGAAAAAGGATTTATTGAGGGCTTATATGAGG